>Ga0075015_100000825_pt1 | contig 11138 bp, 11 predicted proteins | sample AleBraG_ABR_2013_FD_71476 | JGI IMG/M metagenome (GOLD analysis project Ga0075015, IMG submission 71476) | Freshwater sediment microbial communities in response to fracking from Pennsylvania, USA - Alex Branch Run_MetaG_ABR_2013 | ecosystem: Environmental > Aquatic > Freshwater > Creek >...
CGGGGCGGCGAGCGGGTGAGGTCGCGGCGGTTGGTCGCTCATGGCGTGAGCATAGGGACGGCGTCGGCACCGTCGCTGCCGGCCGACTGGCGGCGAAGTCGCGCCACGGCCGCGGTGGTGAGCGCCACGATCGCCACGACCGCGCAGGCCACGGTGGCCGCCGATCCGAGCCACACGACCGCGTCGTCGGCGGACGACGGCATACCGCGCGCCGACTGGTACGCGAGCAGCAGCAGACTCGACCACACCACGAGCACCCGGCTGAGCCCGGCGCGGTGGCGCCAGGCCACCAACGGCAGCACCCACATCACGTACGACGCGAGCACATAGGCGCCACCGAGGAGGAAGGCGGCCAGTGCTGCGACCGCGAGCAACTCGGGGGTGGGGTCGGTGAGCCGCGACAGCACCCAGAGCAGCGCGAGCGCGGCGATGAGGAAGAGCGCGACTGGTCCGATCCACGCGAGGACGCGGCGGACCGGCTCGGCGGGCTCGGTGCCGAGGAGGTGCTCGATGCCGTCGCGCCGCGCGACCTGCCAGACCGACGCCCGCTGAGCCGATCGGACGCGCTCGCCAGTGGCCGCAGCGCGGTGAGGCCGCCGGCCAGCAGGTACGGCACCACGAGCATCGCTGCCGCGAGTGCGCCCGCCCGCACCGCGACGCGCCGGCCGACGCGCGCCGCGAGCCAGAGGAGCAGCGCCCCCAGTGCGAGGACCGCCGCAGCCTTCACGAGCACCGCGAGCGTCAGCACTGCGACCGCGGCGAGGGGTCGGCGTCGCCGCAGCAGCAGCACGCCACCGAGCAGCGCGAGGCCGACGAGCGCGTCGTTGCGGCCGGGGTTCACGATCTCCATCGCGACGACGGGGTTCACCCCCAGCACGAGCACCGCGATCGGGTCACGCGTCTCCCGCGCCACGAGCAGGACGGCGACGAGGACCGCGACCGCCGCGAGCAGTTGGAACGCGAGGCGGGTGGCGAGCTCGCTCGGGCCGGTGATCCCGGTGAGGGCCGCTGCCGTCCACGTGAACAGGGGGCCGTAGACGGAGCGGGTCGACCGCCAACCACTGCCCACGAGGTGCAGGAACACGTCGTGCGGGTAGTGCGCGGGCGAGTGCACGTAGGGGCTCGAGCCGTACTGCGACACGATGCGACCGTCCACCGCGTACGACCAGAGGTCGTGCGACTCGCTCGGCGGCAGGATCGCCGCGATCACGGTGAGCGCCGCCGAGGTGCAGAGCGCGACGCGCAAGGAGAGCGCGGCGCGCAGCGCGGGGACCAGGCCGATGGCGAACAGCGGCGCGAGGGCGAGGAGCACGAGCGACGCGCGCAGCGCGGGTGGGTCGTCGAAACCGCCCGCGATCGCGGCGATGGTCGCCGCCACCGACACGACCAGCGCGCCGGCGGTCGCCCGGCGCGCGGCAGTGGCGGTCATCCGGGTTCTGCGAGCGCGGCGAGCCGCGTGGCGAGGGCGGACGGTGACGTGACCACGTCGAAGCGGTCGACGTCGGTGAGGTGCTCGAGATTCCGCGCGTGGAGCGGGTCGGCGCCGAAGCGGTTCAGCGCGACCAGGAGCGGACGGTCGGCGAGGACCGCCGCCGCCAGCCGCACCGCGTTGACGGTGCCGAGGCCCGCGTCGGCGACGAGCACCACGACGTCGGGCTCGAGGAGGGACGCGAGGTCGACGTTGTCGCCGTCGGACGCGATCGGTGACCGGGGCCCGCCGACTCCCTCGACCAATCCGATCTCCGTGCCCGGCTCCCAGGTGATCTCGCCGGCCAGCTCGGCCACCGTGAACGGGGGAAGACCGAGCGCGTCAGCTGCCATGGGCGGCGCCCACGCGACCGAGTAGGTGCGGTGCGCCGGGCACACGCGGTCGGGCGCCTCGCCGGTGGCCGCGGCCAGGAGCTCCGCGTCGCTCGGAGGCCCGGGTTCGCCCGACTGCACCGGCTTGCGGGCCGCCACGCGCACGCCGCGCGTCCGCAACGCCGCGGCGGTCGCCGCGCCGAACCACGTCTTGCCGATCTCCGTCGCGGTGCCGGTGACCAGGACGAGCAGCCGCGGGCGCGCGCTCACGGCTGCTCGGGGAACCGGCGCCGCAATGCGGCAGCGAGGTGGTCGAGTTGCTCGTCGCGGTGTGCGGCGGAGATCGCGACGCGCAGGCGCGACGTGCCCGGCGGCACCGTCGGCGGCCGGATCGCGGTCACGAGGATCCCCTCGTCGAGGAGCGCGGCGGCGACGTCGAGCGTGCGCGCCTCGCTGCCGCACACGTAGGGCAGGACGGGTGACGGGTGACCGGGGCGCACGCGGTCGATGTTGGCGCGCAGCCGGGCGCGCAGCGCGTCGCCCTCGGCTGAGCGCAGCACGCCGACCGCGGCGAGCGCCGCGGCGCTGTCGGCCGGGGTGGAGGCGGTGGTGAAGATGTACGGCCGGGCGAGGTTCACGAGCAGATCGGTGAACACCTGCGGTCCGGCGACGAAGCCGCCGAGTGAGCCGAGGGTCTTGGACAGCGTGCCCACGCGCAGCACGGCGAGCCCGGCGAACGCGGGATCCGTGAAGTCGGGATCGGGGCCGAGCACCGCGTGGGCCTCGTCGACGACGAGCAGCGCGCCGTGACGGGCGCACACCGCAGCGAGCTCCTCGACGGGGGCGACGTCGCCGTCCATCGAGAACACCGACTCCGTCACGACGAGCGCGCGACGGGCGTCGGTGCCCAACAGGAGCCGCTCGACGTGCGCCGTGTCGCAGTGGCCGTACACCGCGAGCGGCGCACCCGCGAGGCGACGTCCGTCGATCAGCGACGCGTGGTTCAGCTCGTCGGACACGACGAGCACGTCGGGTCCGGCGAACGTGGCGAGCACGCCGATGTTCGCGGCGAAGCCGGTCGAGAAGAGCACGGCCCGCTCGGTGCGCTTCCATGCCGCGAGGGCATGCTCGAGCTCGTCGTGCACGGGACGCGAGCCCACGATCAGCCGGGCCGCGCCCGAGCCGGTGCCCCAGCGGTCGATGGCGTCGTGGGCGGCGGCGACCACGGCCGGATGGCGGGTGAGACCGAGGTAGTCGTTGGACGCGAACGAGACGACCTGATGCGTGACGCCATCCGCGGAGACGGTGCCCTCGGTGCCGCCGGCCGCGGTCGCGTCGAACGAGCGGGGGGCGCGCCAGCGGCCGGCCGCGCGCACTGCGTCGGCCTCGCCGACGGCCCAGGCGTGCCAGGGACCCGGGCGACGCACGCGGTCCGGGCTCACTCGGCCGTCGTCACGTCGTCGAGGGCACCGCCGAGCGCGTGCACGATGCGGTGGAGCTCCTCGGAGGTGACGGTGAGCGGCGGCATCAGCACGACGGTGTCGCCGAGCGGGCGCAACAGCACGCCGCGCTCGACCGCGGCGGCGCACACCCGGCGTCCCCACCGCAGCCCGTCGGCCGGCGGCGCGAGCTCGATCCCGCCCATGAGCCCGCAGAGGCGCACCTCGCGCACCGCGGCGCGGGGCGCGATGCGGTCGTCGAGCAGTTGGCGCAGCTCGTCGCTGCGCGCCTGCACGTTCGCGAGCACCTCCCACGCGTCGACCAGCTCGAGGTGCCGCAGCGCCACCGCGGCAGCCAGCGCGTTCCCCGAGTACGAGTGGCCGTGGTACAGCGTGCGCCCGCCGAGGTCGGGGCCCAGGAACGCCTCGAACACCCGCCCGCTCGCCACGGTCGCCGACATCGGCAGGTACCCACCCGTGATGCCCTTGCCCAGCACGAGGAGGTCGGGGCGCAGGCCGGCCTGCTCGCTCGCGAACAGCGTGCCGGTGCGCCCGAAGCCCGTGGCCACCTCGTCACAGAGCAACAGCACGTGGTGCTCGCGACACGCGCGCCCGAGTGAGGCGAGCCCCTCGACGTCGGCGAGGAGCATGCCGCCCGCGCCCTGCACCAGCGGCTCGATCACCACTGCGGCGATCTCGTGGGCGTGTTCCTCGAGCATCGCGATCGCGCGCGTGAAGCAGGCGGGATCGGTGAAGCCCGGCGCTCGCAGCACGGGGAAGCACAGTGGATCGAACAGCTCGGTGCCGAATCCGCCGTCGCCGAGCGACAGCGCGCCGATCGTGTCGCCGTGGTACGCGTCGCCGAACGCGAGGAAGGTCGTGCGGCCCTTCACACCGCGGTTCCACCAGTACTGGAACGCGATCTTGAGCGCCTGTTCCACCGCGGCCGCACCGTCGGACGCGTAGAGGAAGTGGGGCTCGTCGACGGGCACGCGCGCTGCGAGCGCCTCCGACAGCTCGATCACCACACGGTTGCCGTTGCCGAGCATCGTGGAGTGCGCACCGCGGTCGAGCTGCTCGCGGATCGCGTCGTCGAGCTCGGGGACGTGGTGGCCGAGCGTGTTGACCCACAACGAGGAGATCGCGTCGAGGTACCGGTTGCCCTCGACGTCGATCAGCTCGTGGCCCTCCGCGCGGTCCACGACCACCGGAGAGTTCTCCGCGTAGGCCGACATCTGGGTGAACCCGTGCCAGACCACCGCCGCGTCACGCGCGACCCATTGGTCCCGGCCCGATTCGTCCTGGGCCAACGCGTCGTCGCCGTTCTCGATCCGTCGCGCCATCGCGTCAGTCGGCCGCGTCAGTCGGCGACGTGCTCGGCCCCGAGGTCGCGCAGCGCGGCGCGGATCTTCTGCGCCGCGGCATCCAGGGAGCCCTCGGGCGGATGGAGGTCGGCGTTCGTGAACGACAGCTCCGACACCGCGTCGAACGGCACCACGTGGATGTGGAAGTGGGGCACCTCGTCGCCCACGACCATCACGCCCACGCGGCGCGGGTTCAGCGCGGCCTGCTGAGCCCGCCCGATGGTCTGGGCGACGGTGAAGCAGTGGGCTGCGACCTCGGGGTCGAGGTCGATCCACTGGTCGACCTCGGCGACCGGCACCACGAGCGTGTGCCCGGGGTGCATCGGGTTGATCGAGAGGAACGCGACGCACCGCGGGTCGCGCCAGACGAACACGCCCGGCAGCTCGCCCTCGATGATGCGCGTGAACAACGTCGCCATGCCCGCAGGCTAACGAAGGCCGGGGGATCAGTGCGGGCCGGAGGCTGCTCGGAGTTGAGCATGATTCCCATTGTGACTGCTCGACCGGAAGAGTGACAGGGGCATGACCCGGGCGGCGAGAATGGGGGGATGGGCCACGAGCACTCCCACGGGCACGATCACGGCGACACGGTCCGGCGGGCCGCCGCCCGCAGCGTGAAGCCCCTGTGGGTCGCCCTGGTGCTGACCGTGGTCTTCGTGGTGGTGGAGGCGGTCACCGCCTTCGTCGCCGGTTCGCTCGCCCTGCTGTCGGACAGCGCGCACATGCTCACCGACGGCCTCGCGATCGCCCTCGCACTCGGTGCCATCGTCGTTGCGAACCGCGCCTCGAACGAGGGCGCCCGCACCTTCGGTCTCTACCGGCTCGAGATCCTGGCCACCCTCGCCAACGCGCTGCTGTTGTTCGCGGTCGCGGGGTACGTGGTCGTGGAAGGAGTGCTGCGCCTCGTGCACGGTGACGCGCACGTGGAGGCGGGTCCGATGCTGATCGTCGCAGTCGGCGGTCTGGCGGTGAACCTCGTGGTGTTCCTGCTGCTGCGCACCGGTGCGCGCGACAGCCTCGCGGTACGGAGCGCGTTCGTGGAAGCGCTGGCCGACATGGTCGGCTCGGTCGGCGTCATCGTCGCGGCGATCGTCATCGCGCTCACCGGGTGGGATGCCGCCGACCCGATCGTCGCGATCGCCATCGGCATCTGGGTCGTGCCACGCGCGTGGGGCCTTGCGTCGAGCGCGCTGCGCGTGCTGTTGCAGGTCGCGCCGGCGCACGTCGACCTCCAGCAGATCAAGGCCGACCTCGAGTCGGTGCCCGGCGTGGTCGACGTGCACGACCTGCACGTGTGGACGCTCACCTCCGAGATGGAGGTGGCGAGCGCGCACATGATGGTGACGATCGGCACCGATGCACACGCCGTGCTGGACCGCGCCCGCGAGCTCCTGATGGAGCACGACATCGCGCACGCGACGATCCAGGTCGAGCCGGATGACCACGCAGGTTGCGAAGAGGTCAACTGGTGACGCAGGTCAACCGGTCACGCAGGCCGACTGGTGGTCTGACGGGGGCGCGGCGAGTGTGCCACGAGTCTCGTCGGGCGCAGGCGCCAGGCCGCGGCGATCGCGGTGCCGAGGCCGAGACCCAAGGTCAGCGTGATGATGATGCGAGCGAACGGGGGTGAGAACGTCGTGGGGAGCTGCGAGCGTGCGAGCGACGTGATGTCGCCGAGGCCGCCGGCGACGAACAGGAAGATGCTCGCGAGCAGCACGAGTGGCATCGCCGACTCCGCGCCCTTGCGTCGCATCCACCACAGCGCAAGCAACGAGAGCACGATGCCGGCGATCGAGTAGAGGCTCGCGAAGGCCTTGGTGCCGAAGGTGTCCGTGGTCGCCGTGTAGAGCCCGATCACGTGCAGCGTCTCGGTCACGATGAGCACACAGAGTGCGCCGGCGAGCACCGCTGCCCAGCGTCGGGTGCGCGACGCCCACACCACCGCGGCGGCGAGCACCACCGCAACCGCGACATAGGGCCACGGTGACGGCGGGGGCACCCAGGTGATGTGGCCGGTCGCGACCAAGTCCTCGCCGTTCCAGCGCACCTTCACGGTGTAGCGGTCGATGACGTGGCGCTGCGACGGGTCGCGCTGCACCACCGGCGGGTCCTGGGTGCCCATGTAGTGCGCGCTGTGGTCGTGCCACGTCACCGTGTGGCCGTCGCGGATCTTCTCCCACTCGGGAGGCGCGGTCGGGTCGGCCGACTTCGGCGGCGCCTGCGCGTTGGTGAGGTTCAGCGTCCGGTTGAGGTACACCGCGGGTGAGCGCAGGTTCTGGAACACGCCACTCGGCCCGACCCGCAGGTACGGCTCGTCGTCGTACCCGAGCACGACTGCGTCGTGCGCAGTCGTGTTGGTGAGGCGCAGACGGGTGCCGAGGTCGACGGCTTCGACGGTGAGGCCGCGCACCGGTGGCTCCATCGAGCCGATCGTCGTCAGGTAGTTCGTGGGTTGCACCCCGCCGACGCCGTGCGCGGAGGCCGGCGCAGCCGTCGCCACCAGCAACGCGACCACGAGCAGGGCGACGGCGACGAGACGCCTCACCCGGTCTCCTCGTCGCTCGCGGCGTCGGATTCGGCCGCTCGCAGCGCCGCCGCCAGCTGCTCGCGCGCCCGGGCGACGCGGGAACGGATCGTGCCCACGGGAACGCCGCAGACCGCAGCCGCCTCCTCGTAGGAGCACCCGAGCACCTGGGTGAGCACGAACGCGCTGCGGCGGTCGTCGGGGAGCGCGTCGACGAGGTCCTGCACGGTGGTCGCGCCGGCGGGATCGGCGGCGAGCGCCCGCGAGGGGGTGCTCCGGTCGCGCATCCCGGCGAGTCCGGCCAGCCGCCGACGCCGCACCTGGTTGCGCACGTGGTCGGCGCAGGCGCGCCGCGCGATCGCGAGCAGCCACGTGCGTGCAGAGGCGTCGCCCCGGTAGGCCGGGAGCGCCCGCCAGGCCCGTACGAACACGTCCTGCGTGACGTCGTCGGCGTCGTCGCGTCCGACGAGGTGCGACGCGAGGCGCCACACGTCCGCCTGGGAGGCCCGGATGGCCTGCAGGAGCGCGCTGCGGTCGCCGTCACGGGCGGCCAGGAAGAGGCGCGTGAGCTCGTCCACCGATGGCGACGATACCGGGGGAACTTCCGCGACCTCCCAGCCGACCAATTCTTCATGAGCTGCATGCAGATCCGTGATGCGCTGTCGGCCCGGCTCGACGGGGAGGACCCCGGGGTGGAGGAAGCGGCACTCTACGCCCACCTCGCAGCATGCAAGGGGTGCCGCTCGTTCGCCCACGACGCCGAGGTCCTCCACCGGGCGGTGCGCCTCGAACCCGCCCCCGCGATTCCCGATCTCGCGCCTGCGGTGCTGGCCGCGATCGGCGAGGACACCCGTGCCTCGGCCCGGACGGCGTACACGGCCGAGTCCCACCACGACCTGTTCCAGGTGCTCCGTTGGGTGCTCGTGGCCCTGGCTGTCGTGCAGATCGCGGTGGCGATCCCGGCCCTGCTCGGCAGCGACTCCGGCCTCCCCGTGCACACGGCCCGCGACCTGGGCTCCTTCGACTTCGCGCTCGGGATCGGCTTCCTCTTCGCCGCCTGGCGACCGCGGCAGATCTCGGGGATGCTGCCGGTCGTCGCGGCCGTGGTGGTGTGCCTGGCCGTGTCCTCCCTGCTCGACGTGGCCTCCGGCAACACCGCCGCACTCGGGGAGACCCACCACCTCACCGACCTCGCCGGGCTCCTGGTGATGTGGCTGATCGGCCGTGAGGCGGTACACCCCGTAGCGTTGCCGGCGTGAACCGCCGCCGCGTCCCCGCCCGGGTCGTCAGACTCGCCGCGCTGGCGCTGCTGGTCGCCGGGATCGTCGGCGCCTGGGCGGTGCCGGCGTGGGCCCACGCCACGTTGCTCTCGACGGAACCGACCGCCGGCGGCATCTACGCCTCCTCGCCGTCGGCGATCACGCTGCGCTTCAACGAATCGGTGGAAGTGTCGTTGGGCGGGGTGAAGGTCTACGCCGCCGCGGACCGCAAGCAGGTCGTCACCGGCAAGCCGGAACACCCGAACGGCGAAGGCGCCTACGTCACCGTCGACCTGCCGCGGCTCGGCGACGGCACCTACGTCGTCACGTGGCGTGTGATCTCCGCAGACTCGCACCCCGTCGAGGGTGCGTTCACGTTCCAGGTGGGCACCAGCGCGACGGTGAAGAACCCTCAGGGTCTCGCCACCACCTTGCTGGAGACCGCCAAGGGGAGCCGCACCGTCGGGGTCGTCTACGGCATCGAGCGGGCGGTGCTCTACGCGTCGCTCGCGCTGCTCGTCGGCGGGACGGCATTCGTCGCCTTCCTGTGGCCGGCCGGGCGGGGCCGCCGCCGCGCCGCGTGGCTCGTGCTCGGCGGGTGGCTCGCCGCCGTGGTCGCCACCGTTGCCGGGATCATGCTCGAGGGGGTCTACGGCGCGGGCTACTCCCTGTCGAAGGTGTTCGACCCGACCGTCTTCGGCGACGTCGTCGACACGCGCTTCGGCCACGTGTCCCTCGTACGCCTCGGCCTGCTCGCGTGCGCGTTGCCGTTGCTCTGGGCCGTCTTCGGTCGCCCCGGCGCGGCGACCCGGCCGCTGCCGCGATGGTGGGTCGCACCGGCCGCGCTCGTCGCGGTCGGCCTGTGCGCCACCCCCGGCCTCGCCGGCCACGCGTCGACGGGAATCCAGACGGGTGCGGCCATCCCCGCCGATGCGCTCCACGTGCTCGCGATGGCCCTGTGGGTCGGCGGGCTGGTGATGCTCGTCACCGCGCTCCTCCCCCGAACGGACGCGTACGAGCTGCGTGACGTCCTGCCGCGCTGGTCGACGATGGCACTCGGATGTGTCGTCGTGCTCCTCGCGACCGGCGTCTACCAGTCGTGGCGCATCGAGGGAAGCATCTCGGCGCTGAAGAACACCGACTCCGGGCGTCTGCTCCTCGTCAAGGTGGGAGTCTTCGCGGTGCTGGTGGTCGTGGCGTCGTTCGCTCGCGACGTCGTCAACCGGCGATACCGCGCCTACGACGACGAGGACGAGCACGAGCTCGAGCTGGCGGCGGCGGTGCCCGTGGCGGTGGGCGTGCTCAGCTCCGACCTCGGCCCCGATCCGGAGGCGGATCGGGCGAGGTTCGCCGCACTCGACCCCGACGAGCCCGACGACGACGGGCGCACCGAGGCGGGGGAGCTGCGGCGCCTGCGCCGCACCGTGCTGGTGGAGGTGCTGCTGATGGTCGTCGTGCTCGGCATCACCGCGGCCCTCGTCAATGCCGCACCCGGCCGGACGGTGTCGACGCAGCCCGTCTACATGACACTGAAATCCGACAAGATGTGGTTCGACGTGGTGGTGACACCGGGCGCAGCCGGCAAGAACGACGTGCACGTCACCGGCCTCCCGACGGGCGGTGGCCTCACCCAGATCCAGGAGATCCAGGTGCAGCTCACCCAGCCCGGACGTGACCTCCCGCCCTTCGACGTGCCGGTGCAGAAGCTCGGCACCAACCACTTCTACGCGCCGTTGTACGACATCCCCTACCCCGGAACCTGGACGATGACCATCCGTGCCCAACTCAGCGCAATCGACGAGATCGTCGCCACCGGGAACTTCTCACTGCGCTGACGACGCGAACGCACGGAGGCGACCGGATGGACGGGCCGCGAATTCCTGGAATGCTCGCGGCCGCCGCGCGCGGCCGGGGCACTCCCGGAGCCTTAACGTGTGGGCCGAGTCCGACACGGCGGCCACCGTCTCGGAGACAGGAAATTTGAACCGTGGACACGCCCACATTCTCGAGATTCTTCGCGATCCTCGCCCTGTTGTGTTGGGGCGGCGTGGTTGCGACGGTGGTGATCGTGCTCGTCGCGCGCGTGTCCCGGGCCGAGTGGCCGGCGAACGCGGTCGCCGCGTTGCGCGACGCGTCGTTGTGGCTGGCGTGGATCGTGGCCTTCGTCACCACGCTCGGCAGCCTGTACTTCTCGGAGGTCGCGCACTTCGTGCCGTGCGCGCTCTGCTGGTACCAGCGGATCTGCATGTACCCGCTCGCGGTGATTCTTCTCGTCGCCGCGATCAGGCGTGACCGCGCCGTCTGGCTGACCGCGGGGCCGCTCGTCGTCGTCGGCCTCGGGTTCAGCATCTACCACACGCAGTTGCAGGCCTGGCCCGACCAGACCTCGTCGTTCTGCACCACCCTCGAACCCTGCACCGTGCGCTACGTGTGGGAGTTCGGATTCGTGAGCCTGCCGTTCATGGCGCTCGCCGCATTCACCTTCATCGGGGTGATGCTTCTGTTGTCGCGTCGATCCGGCGCGCCCGTCCCTGGAGCCGAGTCATGAGTGCCGCCAAGAGCCCACCCGCCAAGCGACCGCCGACACCTCGGAAGGGCGCGGGCGCGAAGCGCGGCCGCAACGCCCGGCGCGGCCGCAACGCCCGGCGCGCCGGGCGCCGGAGCTGGACGCTGTGGATCGTCGTCGGCCTGGTCATCGTGGTCGGCGGCGCGCTCATCGTCGCGAGCGTGTCGTCGGGAGGCGGCGGGAGCA
>Ga0075015_100000829_pt1 | contig 11133 bp, 9 predicted proteins | sample AleBraG_ABR_2013_FD_71476 | JGI IMG/M metagenome (GOLD analysis project Ga0075015, IMG submission 71476) | Freshwater sediment microbial communities in response to fracking from Pennsylvania, USA - Alex Branch Run_MetaG_ABR_2013 | ecosystem: Environmental > Aquatic > Freshwater > Creek >...
TTACGAGGGCATCGACGGACTTAAGCGCTCCCTCCGGCAATTCCAGGTGGTCGGCCAGCATGACGATGGGGAGTTGCGGCTTGACCTTCTTGATCTCAGCCGCCACGACAGCACCATCCAGCAGACCCAGGTGGTACTCGAGCACAATTGCATCCACGGATCGGGACATCAAGAGCCGTAGGCCATCGGAGCCATTCGTCGCAGTGACCAGTTCGAATCCGTTTTGCTGCAACAAAGCCAATTGAGCCGGGTCCCGGTGAATACAAAGCAGGGTGCTATTAGTAGCCATGCCATCCACGTATATACATGGGATTCCCGCAATTCTGTTCAAAATTGCTCACACCCCGCTGGTGTCCGAGACTGCAGCGACCAGAGCAATTGTGATCAGACTTGGCAAACTCCAGGGTGGTAACATCGTTTGCACTCGTCATCTCTGAGGAAACCAAATGCGAAAACAATACCTTCACCTTTCCGCTTACGCGTGTGACACTTGCGCTGGCCCGGTCGTCGCGGGCTCGCTCGCGGTTCGCGAGAATGAAATATCGAAAGAAACTGACATCCGACAAGTGGGAGCCATCTGCCTGTCGTGCGGCCACCGGCAAAGCACCGCGACCGCGCCTGCGCGCGCCCGTCATCTGCTGCCGATTGCATGGGACTTAGTGGAGGCGGTGGAGGCCCGTCATCCGACGGCCGCTTACGTGGAAGCACTCAATCGTGGAGAACTACATTGAGCAACGAGCTGTGGACCTGCAGCGCGCCTTCGGAGCCACCAGCGTAGTGAATGAAGCCCAGCTTCCTGAATCGGTTCATGAAGAAGCTGACGCGGGAACGGGTCGTCCCAACCATCTCAGCCAGCGTTTCCTGACTGATCTTCGGGACGACAGTCTCCGGGATGCCTTCCTTGCCAAAGTGAGCGAGCAACAGCAGCACGCGGGCCAGGCGTTTCTCACTGGAGTTAAACAGCTGGTCAACCAAATCCTCTTCGTAGCGGATATTCCGCCCCAGCAAATAGGCCACGAACATTTCAGAAAGCGCAGGCTCGCGGTGAAGAGCGTCCATCATCGTCTTCTTCTCTACGCGGAGAATTTCGCAATCTGTCATGGCCGCGGCGGAGCCCATTCGTAACAGCTGGCCCGCCAGCGAACCTTCCCCGAAGAAGTTTCCCTGGTTGACGATCGCGATCGTTGCTTCCTTGCCGATCTTGGAAACAACGGTGAGCCTCACTTTGCCTTTTTGCACATAGAAGACAGCGTCCGCCTCGTCCCCCTGCGCAAATATCGCTTGTTTTTTCGGAACTACCAGGATTTTCCTGCCGATGCCGATGGTTGCGAGAAACACATCGGGGTCGAATCCGCCGTTCTTCTTCGCTGGAGGCATCTTGAAACGATTATAGTCTGCCAATGGGCCGCAACTGCATAAATCGTCACCCCCTCCGGAATTCTGAGGCGGTTCGCACTTGCGTCGCGACCCGCAGCAAGAGTGGTCACTTTTGAGCAGTTTTTGTTTGCTCGTCGGTCCAGCATTGATACAGCACTACGGAGAAGGAACAACTACTCATGCCACAATCCGTGAAAATCGGCACAATTCTCGTGAAAAACTTACTCGGAATGCCGCAGCTTCCTGGGCTTGAAACGGAACCCTGCTTCGGGGAGTGGAGCGTCGTCAAGGTGAGCGATGCATTCGCCCTGGATCGCAAGATCCATGCGGCCGGATGGAATTTCTTTTTCATGGCTGCCGAAATCAAAGTGATGTTCCTCGGCTCAGTTGGTGCGACAAAGATACAGAGCGCTTTGAAGCGGATCTTGGCGAAGGTGAAGCCGCAGCACTTCAATGGTCTCGAGGTCACCGAGATCGTAGCCCGGCATTTCCTCGGCGTGCCGTACGTGACCGTTTCCGCGCATTCCCGGCATATGCAACAGAGCTGCAATCTGGACAGCTGCGAAGCACGGCGGTTGTCTCAGAACGATGCCGCGTGGGCAAGAGGATGACGGCAACCAGGCACTGCGAGGATGGCTTATGAAATCTGATGTGAACCAAAGTCTTGAGAGAACGCTTGAGTCTGCCGTTATTGTGTCCTGGGCCGATTTGATGCATGACGCCCATGCCGGTTTGATTCATATTGAGTACGGCTTCGCTCCAACTGACACACTGGATTATCTTAAGATTTGGTCATCCGTAACCCGAGGACATTGGCTGCTGGCTTGTGAGTACTGGATGTCAGAGTCGACCTTCCACGGTGTTGGCGTGCGGTTCGAAAATGGATACGAATCGGAAGGATTGGCGCACATTCTGGAATCTGTGATGCAACACCAGAACTCCTTTGTGCTTCCCGCGAACCTGGGCCGGCAGGGACTGCTTCAGATTTCAACGCCCACCGAGGAAGAAGGCGCGGCAGCGGGCGATTGGATTCGCGATGCCTTCGATCGCCTCGGTGCAACCCTCGCCGAACCGGTGCTTGCCTGAGTCCTGCGAACTCACTATTCCGAACTCGCTAAGCGTCGATCCCGATGCGGCTCAGTGCGGGGTAGTCCCGTGCTCAACTCGCACTTTTCTCCGGGCTTTGCACCACAAGTAGGACAACGAACCGACAAGGCCAGTTTCTTCTTGATTTTCATGCTTTACACAATGGGCCTGTTCGGCCATAAGAAACTGGTCAATAGTGACCAGTCCGAAAGTCCACCTTCGGTGAATACTTGCAACAGAGAAATTCCAACCAGCGCTGGTGTTGTTCTTTGGGCCATCTGGCAACTGGCCCATATTGATAAACCGTTTTTCATTGAGTCAGGGGCACAATGTCGCTACCGATCACCTTCGTGCCGAAACCTCTCCTGGAAGTTGTCGCCCCGCGTCCCTTGATTCAGGAAGGGACTGCACCACCTCGGGCTCGATCACAATCGAAGGTATCTCTGCCAAGTCGTATCGCGGTGGTTGGGAACTACCTTCCCCGACATTGTGGAATCGCGACCTTCACCACCGATCTGTGCAGCGCGATTTCCGCGGAATACGGGACCGCTCGACTGCTAGCGCTCCCGGTCAACGACACTGAAGAGGGGTACGATTATCCTGCGCGAGTGAGATGGTCGCTCGCCCAAGACGAGGTGAAGTCCTATCAGGAAGCGGCTGAATTTCTCAACTTCAACAACATCGACATGGTGTGCCTGCAGCACGAGTATGGAATCTTCGGCGGTCCCGCCGGAAGCCATATTCTGCATCTGCTGCGTGGCCTGAAGATGCCCGTGGTGACAACGCTGCATACGGTTTTGCGAGAGCCCGATCCCAACCAACTGATGGTCATGGAAGAGATCGCAGAGCTTTCGGACCGTCTGATTGTCATGACCCAGCTCTCGTCCCAGTTTCTACAAGAAATCTTCAAGGTGCCTGGCAGCAAGATCGACATGGTGCCGCACGGCGTTCCAGATTTGCCGTTCTTAGATCCGAATTTCTATAAGGACCGCTTTGGCGTCGAAGGGAAAGCAGTTCTGCTTACGTTCGGCCTGCTCTCGCCGAACAAAGGAATCGAAAACGTAATTCAGGCTTTGCCGGACATTCTGTCCAAACACAAGAACGTTGTCTACATAGTCGCTGGCGCCACTCACCCTCACATTCTGCGTCGCGAGGGGGACAAGTATCGAGCCAGTCTGCAGGCTTTGGCGAAGGAAATGGGAGTGGAATCGCAGGTGATCTTCCACAACCGCTTCGTCAGCCCCGAAGAAATGGTCGAATTCATTGGCGCTGCGGACATTTACATCACTCCGTATCGCCACGAAGCCCAGGTGGTTTCCGGCACGCTCGCCTATGCCCTGGGGGCCGGCAAGGCGATTATCTCGACTCCGTATTGGCACGCGATCGAGTTGTTGGACGATCGCCGAGGCGCGCTGGTCCCATTCCAAAATCCCGGCGCAATTGCGCAAAAGACGATTGAACTCCTTGACACTCCTGCCGTCCGCCACGCCTTGCGCAAACGCGCTTACCTTTTCGCGCGGGAGATGGTATGGAAGCGAGTGGCGCAGGGTTACATGGAAAGTTTCGCGCGGGTCCGAAGCGATCGCATGGCGAGTCCAAAAGTCCAGTTCTCGGCCCGCATGACTGAAAAATCGCTGGATCAGTTGCCGGAATTGAAGCTAGATCATTTTAGTCGCATGACCGACGACACCGGAATGCTGCAGCACGCGATCTTCACGATCCCGAACCGCAGGGAGGGATATACCACCGATGACAATGCGCGCGCGCTCATTTTTGCCGTGCTGCTGGGGCAAGTGGAAAAGCGTCAGTATGGGAAGGTCGATGCATCCACGGAAGCGTTAGCTCTCTGCTATTCGGCATTCCTGGAGCACGCGTTCAACCCGGTGAAGGCTAGATTCAAGAACTTCCTTCGCTACGATCGCCGGTGGAACGAACCTGTCGGTTCCGAAGACTCCCATGGACGTGCATTGTGGGCCCTTGGAACAGTTCTAGGACGATCCCAAGATCAGGGATTGAGGGGTGCAGCAGGGCGCTTGCTCGAGTTTTCTCTCCCAGCGGTTGTTGAGTTCAGCAGTCCGCGGGCGTGGGCTTACGCTCTGCTCGGAATTCAGGAGTATCTCAACTCGTATCCCGGAGACCGCGACGCGCAAAAAGTGCGATCCGCACTCAGTCGGCGATTGCTCGAAATGTACGAGTCGATCCGGCGGCCGGATTGGAAATGGTTTGAGAACGTTCTGGCTTATGGAAACGCGAGATTGCCCCAAGCCCTGCTGCTGGTAGGTTCAGATTGCTCCGATGACCGCATGGTTTCTGCTGGCCTTGAATCCCTGGATTGGTTGCTGGAAACGCAACACCGCGAAATCAATCGGCACCTTGTGCCAATCGGTTCGCAAGGCTTCTACCCCCGGGATGGTGAGAAGGCTCGCTTCGATCAACAGCCGCTGGAGGCAGCCGGCGCGGTTTCTGCGTGTCTGCAAGCGTACCGCGTAACTGGCGACAGCCGCTGGCGCAACGAAGCCTGGTCGGCTTTCAATTGGTTCCTCGGCGACAACGATCTGCAATTACCTCTCTATGATTCCGTCACCGGCGGGTGCCGCGACGGCCTCCATCCCGACCGCGCCAATGAGAACCAGGGTGCAGAGTCAACGCTATCGTTTTTGATGGCACTTCTTGAAATGCGTTCTCTTCAAGAGCCTGAATCAGTGGCTATCCCGTCATGACCATGCCCGCAGGAAAACCTATGAGCCTTCTGAGCACTCGTATCGAGCCACTCCTTCTTCGTCACCCCACCAACCCGATCCTGACCAGCAAGGATTGGCCATACCCTATCAATAGTGTTTTCAATGCGGGCGCAACATTGCTCGCGGATGGCACGACGCTGCTGCTTTGCCGCGTGGAAGATCGACGGGGGTTGTCGCACCTCTGCGCCGCGCGCTCTCGGAACGGCGTCGATGGATGGCAAATCGACAGCGAACCAACCTTAATGCCCAACCCCGAGGAATATCCCGAAGAGATGTGGGGCATTGAAGATCCTCGCATAACGTTCGTCCCCGAACTGCAGCAATACGTGGTCACGTACACTTCGTATTCGCGCGGCGGTCCAGGAGTGTCACTCGCTCTGACCAAAGACTTCCGCAGCTTCGAACGATATGGCGTGATCATGCCGCCAGACGACAAGGACTCCGCTCTGCTGCCTCGGAGAATCGACGGATACTGGGCGCTGATTCATCGTCCAATGACGACGCTCGGGTCTCACATGTGGATTTCCTACTCTCCGGACCTGCGCTATTGGGGCAGGCACAGGCTTATGCTCGAAGCCCGCCGCGGCGCCTGGTGGGACGCAAACAAAATTGGTTTGTCGCCGCCGCCCATCGAGACCTCTAGAGGATGGCTCGTGTTCTATCACGGAGTGCGGCACACACCCTCGGGCTGCCTGTATCGATTGGGATTGGCCCTTTTCGATCTGGAGAATCCGGAGAAGTGCCTGCTCCGAGGAGACTCCTGGATCTTTGGGCCGGAAGCGGAGTACGAGCGCCACGGCGACGTGGACGATGTCGTGTTTCCTTGCGGATACACCATGGACGTCGATGGCGACACGCTCAACATTTATTATGGCGCTGCGGATTGCGCGATCGCCCTGGCTCGGGCCAGCGTGCGCTCCCTGCTGGAGTGGCTGGACGCCAATGGAAGTTGCGAACGGCGCCAGCGAGCGCGAGATTGATGAAATCGCTGCGTTGGATTCTCCAATTTGTCTTTGGGTGCCGGCATCGTCACTTGAGCCGCGTCTTCACGATCAAACACCGCACGTACCGGGTCTGCTTCGACTGTGCAACGGAATTTGAGTTGCCGGATGCGCATGGGCCAGCACGATCCGATGCTCCTCGGAGTGCCCACGAGGAATCCTCACCATGCACGATGAAGCATGCCCGCTTTGATCCTGCCAACATCACAAACTGATTCTTTACTTGTGAGCTATCTTGCTCAGGCGTGATAGCCCACTCCTGTCATTCTTAATCATCTCTGAGTGTGTAGACGGAGCAGCGAGGCTGAATCGCAGCTCTTACCTTCAGGTCGCCGTTGTCTTGTGCTGTTAAGGACATGCAAGCGGCCACATCCAGCGAATCAGCACACTTCATCCGTGTGCCTGGCGCCAAACCTTGCGGCGGAACACGATTCGACCCTAAGCCTCTTGAACATCGAAATGGGCAACTCCTCAGGCGGATGAGAGTGGTTAGCCCGCGAAACTCAGCTCGTTCGAAACAAGGAAGGTCAAAGATCATGCCTTTAATTCAACTCCTGGAAGTTCTGATCGTTGTAGGTGTTCTCCTGTGGCTGGTGAATCGCTTCATCCCCATGCAGGGAACCATCAAGTCAATCCTCAACGGCGTCGTTGTGATCGCCGTGGTTCTATGGCTGATGAATGTTTTCGGGTTCTTTCACTCGATATCCCGAATCCACGTTGGCACGTTCCTAATCGCGTAAGGACGCCCTCCGTTTAGGCCGCGCGTCCTCCACAGATTCGTAACAGGTAATAGGCAGGCATCTGCCTCAAGGGAACATCTTGAAGACACAGCTCTTGCTAGCAGTCGGAGTTACTCTCAGTCTGAGCGCATTCGCTCAACTAACTCCCAACCCCCTTCCGTCGCCCGACGCGTTCGATGCCAGTCTTCCATGTGCCGTGGTCAGCCGTAGTGTGCAGGCGGTTAACTATCAACATCGTAGCGGAAGTTCGAAGCTCGATTTTCGCCGTTACCGACCTGATACCCTCGGCGAATGGCGTAGCTGAGGTCAACAGCAAACGCGGATCCATCGAGATCGAGCGGAATTTGGCAAACTGCAAAAGCCGATGACGTTCGGCATTGAATACCTGACCTATGTCCTATGGGCCATCTCGCCGAAGGCCGGGCTGTGAACCTGGGCGAAGTCCTGCTCGGCGGCAACCATCAGCAAGCTGACGCGAGCAAGGTGCTGTCGCAGGCTGAACCGCCTCTTCTCGGTGGGACCTGGAGGTCCCACCGATCTAGAGTGGATGTGCCTAATCGCGGTCGCCGTCTTTGTCGTTGTCACTTTGGACAGCGGGCGCAGGCGTTCCCTTGAGACCTTCCCAAAGGATTTTGTTGTAGAGTGCGGCCGGAACTCGGTCCTCTGCGGAGAAATCGAAGGCGCGGGTCTTATCCGCCCAGTACTGGGCGTCATGAGTCGGCTTCAGGTTGGGACCGGCGGCGAACTTGACCTTTGTCGAGTCGAGTCCGAGCGTGGTCAACTTCAGAAGCGTCGATGCGACGGCGTCGAAAGTCCACCGTCCCGACGATCTGATGTCGAAAATGTCCGCCATCGGCCGCGCGTAATAGGTGTTCAGGTTGAGGTGCTCGGTGCCGAAGATGTCTTCGATGGTGCGGAGCACGTTGGGCTGACTGTAACGGGTGCTCACGACGGCATGCTTCTTCACGTAGGGACCGACGAAGTATGTCGTGGCGCGATGCGAATCCACGTGGTCGGCTCCGTCTTGAGAGTCGTCTTCGATGATGATGATCAGGGTGTCCTTGGCATACCGGCTATGGGCCACAGCTTGAACCAGCAAGCCGACGGCGTAGTCGTTGTCAGCCTCCTGCAGTTCCGGAGTATTTACTCCACCTAGCGCCGAACTGAAACTGCCCGTGTGATCGTGGCTGAGACCACGGATCATTTCGAGCGACGGCAGATTTCCGTTGGCAACGAATTGCTGGAACTCACGGTTCCATTCGTTAAAGCGCCAGAAATCCGGGTAGGCCTGATCGTACGCGCGGAAGTACGGATCATAGAATCCGTTCTGATAGAGAAGTTGGTTGGCCGTCGTGGTCTGAATGACGCCGGCGGCGAAAGGATCGGTGATGGGGTTGGCGATGGTTCCGATGCTGCCCGGAGTGTTGGCCATCCAGCCATAGTTGCGAACCGTTCCGCCGGCGTTCAAGACGGCGTTGAAGATGTATCCCTGCTGATAGCCCGTGGGGCCGTCGGTGGCCGCGTGGTCACCGTCACCAGCCAGGATGTTGGCCGTGCCGCCACTGAGCGAAGACGTATTGTTGGTATAGGGGGTAGTTACGCCGGTCGGGTCAAAGAAAAAGTCGCGAGCGGCCGTCGTATTCAGGTTGCTTGGAATATTTCGGTTCTGGCCTTCGCCTTCATAGGAGAGGCCGCGGTTCACGCGCGCATAGTTGATCTGCTGCGTGAGCGTCTCCGTATTGGTTACGCGGCCACGCATCGACCAGGACCAGCCATCCATTGATCCGTCGCCCGGATCCATGAAGTTGTCCAGAGTTACGAAGTTTTGCGCCATGCCATGGAAGCTGGGTGTGACGAGTTGGCCGAATAAAGCCAGCGAAGGATCGCCATTGGAGCCATTGTTGAGGTCGCCCAGAATCTGATCGAACGTACGGTTTTCTTTCACGACGTAGATAATGTGCTTGATTTTCGAGTGAAGAAAGTTCATTACCTGCTTATCGGATCGAGAGGGTCCGGGCCAGTAACCGTTGTTGACTGCTACCTGTGCGGTCAAACCGAAGAGACCCTCGCCGTCCGGAACCCGGGCGCTGACAAGCGTTGCGTGTTCCAGTTGAAACTGGTACTGGTTGTTCGCCCTCAGGATGGCGGACTCCGCCGCATTGCCGCCCGGGAAGGGGCCGCCCGGCGGCGTGATGTACTGGATGAAGGCAAAGTTGCCGTAGCCATAGCCGGGATTCGGACCTGTGTCGCACTTGCCGTTGATGATGTACATCCAGCTACCATCAGGGCTGAACGTAACGTCGGTCGGATCGTATGCCGTGGGGATAAGTCCGATCGTGCGAAAAGCGAATGGCCCGCTGAGTGGGATAACAGCGATCGAGTTCGACCCAGCGTTGACGGCGTAGAGTGCTTTCTTTGCCGGATTAATGGCGACTGCGGTCGGCGCCGCTCCAGTTGTGTTCGGGGGGAACCCCAGATAGGCCGGACCACGTGTGTCGATCTTGTTCATGATGGTATTGGTTGCGGTGTTAATGACTGCAACCTGGTCCTGATTGTCCTGCGCAACATAAAGCGTTGAACCGTCTGCGCTGAGCGTCATGCCGTTTGGATTGCCGTCGAGTTGGATGCGGGCCACAAAGGAGCCTGCGGTTGGACTGGCAACGTTGACGGCGATCACCTCACGATCGCGATCGGCGCCGACATAGGCGATGGAACCGTTCAACACGACCGAATAGGGGAACGTGCCGCCCTTCGTGCCATTTGGCGCATCCGAAGTTGCGAAGGGCCGCAGATCGTATTCATAGCGCACCGTTCCGGTTGCGGTGTCAATCACGCTAATCGAGTCGTTATAGTTGTTGGCCGCTACGAGCGTTTTGCCGTCGACCGAAATGGCAAGTCCAGCCACGTTGGGCTCGACGCCGAGACCGAGGCCGGTCCGATTGGCAGTGTTGGACACACAGCCACTTGGGGCGTGGCCAAGGCTGATCTTGTTGCTTAACGAGAAGCTGGTGCCGTTGTTGCTGTACGCGTACACCGCGTCGTCACAGCCACCCGAGGCATACAGCGTCTGACTGTTCGGAGCCCACACCAGACCGACGTGTGCATTGAGCTGCTGGATGACCTGCTTCAGAACAGGGTTGGTCTTATTTGCTCCTGAAATGTCGTAGAGAAAAAGAAACTGAGTTGAAGCTGTTGTGTCAACGTTACCAGAAGTGTCGTAAAGGGAGTTCATCCCAGCGGTCGAGATCGCCAGAGTCTTGCCATCGGGACTCACCACCGCTTTTACCGCCTGACCGGCGACGAAGTTCGGGTAACTAGTGAGACCGGGGTTCAATGGCTGCTGGACGGCGTTCGCCAAGGCCGTTGGTGTTATGTACAGACCTGGCGGCGTCGGGGACTTCTGATCGCCATCGTTATTGCGTTGCGCGTTTGCAAGACCCGCAAAGGCCAGAATGGTCAGGGCTAGAACAATCGTCTTGTGCAGCACGTCGAACCTGAACAGTCTAATACTCTTCATATTCTTCTTCTCCGAAGGAAGTCTGGTTGGATGCCTTAACGGCACACGGTTAGAGAATGGGAAGAACTTCAGCGGACGGCAACTATGATTGACGATAGGAGTGCTATGTTGTGCGCCGATGACAATCATATGAAAACTTATTCACAGCTAAGCGAGCGACTTGCGGCAGACAAACGAGGATTCCGTCTGGGCCAACGCTAGGGACTCGAAAACCGGAACGCTGTTGATAGGAGTGAGAGAAAGCCTAAGCCAGATTTCGGTTTCACACAAAACAATGTTGATAAGTCTGCCCAAGGACAGGTAGAAAGACTAGGCGGGGTCAGGAGTGCCTGGTATTGAAGACGTAGATCAGCCGCTGTGGCCAACCTGACGCCAACCTTTTAGCGAAAACGTTGGCGCGACATTCTGCTCCATTAGCGCATGAAGCATCCTGTCGCGCCTTGTTTGTGCGGACCAAAGCCCGAATTCGGTTACGAGAGGGGCGCCTACTCCCGGGAGTTCACCTCTTCCCCTGTGATCGGATCGAGGATAAGCGGCCGCGTCGGCCGTTGCTTGGTGAATTCGAACATCGGGAGAAGATCGCCGGCCAAGGCATCGAACGAGAAATCCCCGATCCTGCCCGTTTGCCAGTTGTCTTCAATGAACCGAATGATCGACGTCTGGTCGGTCAC
>Ga0075015_100000830_pt1 | contig 11131 bp, 11 predicted proteins | sample AleBraG_ABR_2013_FD_71476 | JGI IMG/M metagenome (GOLD analysis project Ga0075015, IMG submission 71476) | Freshwater sediment microbial communities in response to fracking from Pennsylvania, USA - Alex Branch Run_MetaG_ABR_2013 | ecosystem: Environmental > Aquatic > Freshwater > Creek >...
GGGGTCGACACCCCCATGCTCGCCGGCATGGTCGGGCTGACCGAGCGGATCGAGGCCAGTCCCGACGTCGGCTCGCTCTTCCTCAACTCGCTCCCGGTCGACCTGGTCCGGGCCGAGGACGTCTCCCACGCCGTCCTCTTCCTCGCCTCCGACGAGGCCCGCTACGTGACCGGCCTCACCATGACCGTCGACGCCGGGGCCTCGGCCCGATGAGCCACTCGGTCCCCCCGGGGGCACGGTGAGCGCGGGCGGCCGCTACCGGCACCTGTTCTCCCCGCTGCGGCTCGGCGCGGTCACGGTGGAGAACCGCATCGTGTTCTCCGCCCACCTGACCAACTACGCCACCGACGGGCTGCCCACCGAGCAGCACGCCGCGTACTACGCGGCCCGGGCCGCCGGCGGGGCGGGCCTCATCATCACCGAGGAGCACTCGACCCACCCCACCGACTGGCCGTACGAGAAGCTCATCCACGGATTCCACCCCGAGGTGGTCGACGGCTACCGTCGGATCACCGACGCCGTGCACACCCACGGCGTGCCGATCTTCGCCCAGATCAACCACAACGGAGGCCAGGCGTCCTCGATGTACTCGCGCCTGCCGGTGTGGGCACCCAGCCCGGTCCCCGACCCGCTGTTCCGCGAGGTGCCCAAAGCGGTGGAGCCGCACGAGATCGTCGAGATCGTCGACGGCTACGCCACCGTGGCGGCCCACTGCACAGCCGGCGGATTCGACGGGATCGAGCTGCAGTGCTCGCACTCCTCCATCGTCCGCGGCTTCCTCTCCCCCGCCACCAACCAACGGACCGACGCCTACGGCGGGTCCCTGGCCAATCGGGCGCGCCTCCTCTTGGAGATCGTGGAGGCGGTCCGGTCGACGATCGGCACCGATCTGGCCCTCGGGGTGCGCCTCTGCGGGGACGAGCTGATCGAGGGCGGCACGGGGATCGAGGACGCGGTCGACGTGGCCCGCATGGTCGAGGCCACCGGGCAGGTCGACTACATCAACACCTCGATCGGGGTGGCCACGGCCACGTTGTACATGATCGAGGCCAGCATGCAGATCCCTCCGGGCTACGCCCACTTCATCCCGAGCGCCATCCGGGCCGCCGTCGACCTGCCGGTGGTGGGGGTCGGGCGGTTCAAGGACCCGCTGCAGGCCGACCGGGCCCTGGCCGACGGGGTGTGCGACCTGGTGGGCGTGGTGCGGGGGCAGATCGCCGACCCCGACTTCGCCGTCAAGGCGCGCTCCGGCCACGCCACCGACATCCGAACCTGCCTGTCGTGCAATCAGGAGTGCGTGGGACGGATGGGCCTGAACCGATGGCTGGGCTGCATCGAGAACCCCCACACGGGCCGTGAGGTGGCGATCGTCCCCCGGGCCCGTCGTCGCCGCCGCCTCGTCGTCGTGGGCGGCGGACCCGGCGGACTCCAGGCCGCGGTGACCGCGGCCGAACGCGGTCACTCGGTGGTCCTGTTCGAGCGCCAGGACCGACTGGGGGGCCAGGCCCACGTGGCGGCCGTCGTCCCCAGTCGCGCCGAATTTTTCGATATCGCCCGCAACCTGATCGTGGCCGCCCGCCGTGCGGGGGTCGCCCTCCGGACCGGGGTCGAGGCCACGCCCGAATCGGTCCGGGCCGAGGCGCCGGAGGTGGTGGTGGTGGCCACGGGGGCCAGGCCGGCCCGCCCCTGGTGGGCCGGTGACGACGACCGCGTGGTCGACGTGCGCGACGTGCTGGAGGGCCGTGTCCACCCGACCGGCCGCGTGGTGGTCGTCGACGAGCTCGGCTTCCACCAGGCCACCTCGACGGCCGAACTGCTGGCCGACCGGGGCTGTGCCGTCGAGATCGTGACCAACGGCATGGTCGTCGGCCAGGACCTCGGGATCACCCTCGACATGGAGACCTGGAACGTGAAGGCCCACCATCTCGGGATCGCCCAGCACGTCGACCTGGTGCCCATGGGGGTCACCCGCTCGGACGACGGCGGTCCGGCCGTCGTGCTCCAGCTCCAGCACCACCCGACCGGCACCGACCAGGAGCGTCGCTGCGACTGGGTGGTCTGCTCGGTCCACCAGCAGCCGGACGACGACCTGTGGCGGGCCCTCGACGGTGCGCCCTTCGAGGTCCACCGGATCGGGGACTGCCTGGCTCCGCGACGGGCCCATGCCGCCGTGATCGAGGGCCACCGGGTGGCGGTGGGGCTGTGACCACCCTCGCCGTGATCGTGGTGCGGAACGGACGACTGCCCGTCGGCGCGCCCGAGGTGGTCGTGGAGGCCGGCGGACGGGTGGTGGTAGTCGGCGACGGCGCCGAGGAGGCACTGCGCACCCTGTCCGGTGTCACCGACGGCAGGTGGGCCCGGACCGGCCCGCGGTTCCGCCCGGCCGCGCTGGCCGTCGCCCTCGTCCCGGTGGTAGCTGACGAGACCCTGGTGGTCCTGCCCTCCTCGCCCGACGGGCGGGACCTGGCACCGCGCCTGGCCGCCGCGACCGACCGGCCCCTGGTGGCCCGGGCCCTGGCCGCCGACGAAGACGGGTCGTCGGTGCGGGCGTCGGTGGCCCGGATCGACGACCGGGTCCTGATCCCCGTCGAGGTGCACGGGCCCGCCGTCGTCACCCTGGCGGTCGGCGGGCGGCACGCACCCCATGCCGGCACCGGCGACGCCTCTCCGGGTGCCCGCCTGGAGGAGATGCCACTGGTGCTCGAGGACGACGCCCCCGACCCTGCGGGCGGCACCGGGCCGGGCGGCGACCCTGACCTGATCGAGCTGCTGGAACCTGACCTCCGCACCATGGACCTGGCCGACGCCACCCGCGTCGTCGCCGGAGGCGCCGGACTGGTCGCCGGACTCGACGACCGTCGGGCCACCGAGGTCTTCACCCTCCTCGGCTCGGTGGCCGCCGCGCTCGGCGGGTCAGCCGGTGCCACCCGGGTGGCCACCGACGCCGGCTGGACCGGCTACGAGCGACAGATCGGGACCACCGGTGTGACCGTCGACCCCGACCTCTACGTGGCCCTCGGCGTGTCCGGGGCGGCCCAGCACACAGGCGGCCTCGGCGACCCCCGCCATGTGGTGAGCGTCAACATCGATCCGTCGTGCCCCATGACGGCCATGGCCGATCTCGGCCTGGTGACCGATGCCGGCGACCTGCTCGTCGAATTGGGCCGCCGCCTCGGTGTCGGACCCACTGCAGCGGACGCGGGTGGGGGCGACCGTGCCTGAGCTCCTGGAGTTCGACGCGGTGGTCGTGGGGGCGGGTCCGGCCGGGGCGTCGGCCGCCCTGGCCCTGGCCCGTTCCGGTCGGTCGGTGGTCCTGGTGGAGCGCGGGCCCTTCCCCGGGTCCAAGAACGTCTACGGGGGCGTCGTCTACGGGCGGGTGCTCGACGAGATCATCCCCCGGTGGTGGGAGGAGGTGCCGGTCGAGCGGTGGGTGGTCCGGCGCTCCACCATGATGATGACCGGCACCCAGTCCCTGTCCGTCGACTACCGCACCGACGCCTGGGGAAGCCATCCGTACAACGGGATGACCACCCTCCGATGCCACTTCGACGCGTGGCTGGCCGGCAAGGCCACCGACGCCGGGGCCCGACTGGTGACCTCGACCGTGGCCACCGGATTGGTGCTCGACGGGGCCGGGAGGGTGGTCGGGGTCCGCACCGACCGTGGCGGGGCCGAGCTGCGCGCCCCGGTGGTCATCGCCTGCGACGGGGTCAACTCGTTCCTGGCCAAGGAGGCCGGCCTGCTGGAGCGGGCCGCGGCGTCCCACCACACCCTCGGCGTCAAGGAGGTGCTCGACCTGCCGCCCGGCGCCATCAACGAGCGCTTCGCCGTCCAGGACCACGAAGGCGTCGACATCGAGATCCTCGGCTGCACCCGGGACGTGCCCGGCGGGGGATTCCTCTACACCAACGCCACCTCGGTGAGCGTCGGGGTGGTGCTCTCCCTCCCGGAGCTGGCAGCCACCGGGGTCCGTCCCGAGGAGCTGGTGGCCGACCTGAAGGCCCACCCGTCCATCGCCCCGCTGCTGCGGGGTTCGACGCTGCGCGAGTACGCCGCCCACCTCATCCCCGAGGGCGGGTACGACACCATGCCGGCCCTGGCCGCCGACGGGCTGCTCGTCGCCGGCGACGCCGGGGCCATGACCCTCGCCGCCGGCATCTGGCTGGAAGGTGTCAATTTCGCCATCGGGTCGGGGTACGCGGCCGGGAAGGCCGCGGACCGGGCGCTGACCGCCGGCGACACCTCGGCCAAGGGCCTGGCGTCGTACCGTGCGGACCTCGAGGGGCAATTCGTCCTCGCCGACCACAAGCGACTCCGGAAGGCGCCGGCTCTCGTGCTCTCGGACCGGGTCCAGCAGCGTTACCCCGGCCTCCTGTGCGATCTGGCCGAGGGGATGTTCACGGTGACCAATCCGGTCCCCAAGGCCGGCGGCTGGAAGGTGACCCGGGCCGCGGCGGCCCGCCACGGCGTGAGCCTCCGCCAGCTGGCCGGCGACACGCTGCGCGGCCTGAGGATCTTCGGATGAACTCGCCCGTGCCGGGCCGGGGCCCATGGGACGGGATTTCGTTCGAGGAGCGGATGGCCACCGTCGACTTCCGGGTCGGCGCCCGGGCCCACATCACGGTGGACGCCGAGGTGTGCCGGTCGTGCACGACCAAGGCCTGTGTGAGCGCGTGCCCGGCGAACCTCTTCGCTCCGACGGCCGACGGCGGCATCCTGTTCAACTACGAGGAGTGCTTCGAATGCGGGACCTGCTACATGGTCTGCAACTCGGAGGGTGCCCTCACCTGGACCTACCCCGACGGCGGCCACGGCGTGGTCTTCCACCACGGTTGAGCGCGCCATGACACCCGACGACACGACCCCGAGCGCCCGGTCCGACGGCACGGGCCCGTTGGTGGTGGCCTGCCTGCGGATCAACGACCTGCACCCGGCCGTGGACCCGCTCGACGGCACCGTCACCCGGGACCCGTTGGGCGTCGGGCTGTCGGCGGCCGACGGCGCCGCCCTCGAGCACGCCCTCCGGATCGCCGCGTCGTGGGAAGGCCGGGTGCTGGCCGTCTCGGTCGGCCCGTCATCCATCGATCCGGTGCTCCGCGAGGTGGCCGCACTCGGGATCCCGGTGATCCGGCTGCCGGCCGACCACGAGAGCGACGGACACCGGTACGTGACGGAACTGGCCGAGGACGAGCGCGCCCTGGCCCGCACCCTGGCCGCCGCCATCCGGCCCTTCGGTCGGCCCGACCTGGTGGTGTGCGGTGACCGGTCCGTCGACCGCGGCACCGGGGCCCTGCCGGCCTTTCTCGCCGACGAGCTCGGCGCCTCGCAGGCCCTCGGGCTGGTGGCGCTGACCGTCGACGCCGGCACCCTCATCGCCGAACGCCGTCTGGACGGCGGGTGGCGCGAGCGGCTGCGGGTGCGGGTGCCGGCGGTCTGCTCGGTGGAGGGGGCCGGGGTGCGCCTGCGCCGCGCGCCGTTGGCCGGTGTCCTGGCCGTCGACCGGGTACCGACCCCGGTCGATCGCTCGCTCGGCGTGGCCGAGGCCGCCGGGCAGGGCCACGGGTCGGAGCCACTCCACATCGGAGGAACCCGCCCCTTCGCACCGCGCCCCAGGGTCCTGCCACCGCCTGAGGGCGAGGATCCGAGATTGCGCCTGCTCGCACTGACCGGTGCCCTGGTGGCCCACGACCCACCGACGGTGGTCCATCCGGCCACAGCCTCGGAGGCGGCCGACGTGCTCCTGGCCTTCCTCGACCGGCACGGCTACCTCGTTCCCGGCACCGGAGCGACTCCCGCGGTCGGCACGCCGTGACGCGCCTGGCCGACACGGTCTGGCCCGACGCCGCCCGCCTGGCTGCCGAGGGGGCCGTCCTGGTGATCCCCATCGGGGCGACCGAGCAGCACGGACCCCATCTGCCGCTCACCACCGACGCCGACATCGCCGTCGCCGTGGTCGAGGCCGCAGCGGCGACGGACCCCCTCCTCCTGGTGGCCCCGGTCGTGGCCTACGGCTCGAGCGGCGAACACGACGGTTTCGCCGGGACACTGTCGATCGGCCGCTCGGTCACCGAGGCGCTCCTGGTCGAGCTCGGCCGGTCGGCCGTCGGTGCCTTCTCCCACGTGGTGCTGGTCTGCGCCCACGGCGGCAATGCCTCGCCCATGGCCGGGGCCCTCGAGGTCCTGGCCGCCGAGGGTCACCCCGTCACCGGATGGTGGCCCCGCTGGTCGGGCGACCTCCACGCCGGGCGGACCGAGACCTCGCTGATGCTGGCCATCGCCCCCGACCGGGTGCGGACCGACCGTGCCGAACCGGGAGACCGTCGATCCGCCGACGTCCTCCTGCCCCTCCTCGAAGCGGGCGGCGTCCGGTCGATCAGCGCCAACGGGGTGCTGGGCGACCCCGACGGGGCGGGGGCCGCGGAAGGGGAACGACTGATCCGGGCGGCAGCCGCCGACCTGGCCGTCGTCGTCGCCGGGCTCCGGCGCCGACCGGAACGGAACGAGGCCTTCACATGAGCAACCAGGGCGCGGGCCGGGTCGCCGTCGTCACCGGGGCGGCCCGGGGGATCGGGGCGGCCACCGTGTGCGGCCTGGCCGCGGCCGGATGGTCGGTGGTGGCGGTCGACCGCTGCAGCGACGATGCCCGGATCCCCTATCCCCTCGGGAGCCGATCCGACCTCGACGGCGTGGTCGCCCGGGCCATCGGCGGGCGCGATCCGTCGGTTCCCGGGGGCGTGGTCGCCCACGTGGCCGACGCCGCCGACGAGGCGGCCCTGGGGGCGGCGGTGGCCGAGGCCGAGGTGCGCTTCGGCGGCCTGGACGCCGTCGTGGCCGTGGCCGGGGTGATCGCCGGCGGCGTACCACTCTGGGAGCTTCCGGCCGAGCAACTGGCCGCGGTGCTCGAGGTCGACCTCGGCGGCCCCATCGCCGCGGCCCGGGTCGGGGTGCCGGCACTCCTGCGGAGGCCCGCCCCTCGTGAGGGCCGCTACCTGGCCGTGGCCTCGGCCGCCGCCACCCGGGGTCTGGCCGATCTGTCCGCCTATGGCGCGGCCAAGGCCGGAGTGGCCGGCCTGGTGCGGGGGCTGGCCGTCGAACTGGCCGGTACCGGGATCACGGCCAACGCCGTCTGCCCGGGGTCCACCGCCACGGCCATGCTGGCCGAGAGCGCCCGGCTCTACCACCTGTCCGACACGGCACCGTTCGCCACCCAGCAACCCATCGGTCGGCTGCTCGCCCCGGAGGAGGTGGCCGATGTGCTGGTGTGGCTGGCCGACGACCGGCGCGGGGCAGTGACCGGGGCCGTGCTCCCCGTCGACGGCGGCCTGGCCCTGTGATCAGCGCCTGATGGGGACCACGATCTGATGGGGACCACGATCTGATGGACGCCCTGCCCGAGGGGTTCGGGCTGGTCCTCGATCCCTCGGTCCGGCGATTCCGCCACGGGACCGTGTTGGCCGGTGGCCGTCCCGGTCGGATCCTGACCCTGACCCCGGACGGTAGCCGGGCCCTCGACACCCTGGTCGGCGGCGGCCCGGCGGACGCAGGCACCCGGACACTGGCTGGGCGTCTGGTGGCCGGCGGCATGGCCCACCCCTGCCGTCCGACCGTCACAGACGCCGTCCCCGACGTCGCGCCCGTGACCGTGGTGGTTCCCGTACGGGACCGGGTCGACGCCCTCGACCGCTGCCTCGCCTCACTGGGTCGGGACGTGCCGGTGATCGTGGTGGACGACGCCTCCGTCGATGCTGACGGGGTGGCCGCCGCGTGTCACCGTCACGGCGCCCGCCTGATCCGGCGGACCGCCAACGGCGGCCCCGGGGCGGCCCGGAACTCGGCGACCACATCCGTGGGAACCGAGCTGGTGGCCTTCCTCGACAGCGACTGCACCGTGCCGGACGGCTGGCTGGACGAGTTGGTGTGGCAGTTCTCCGACCCCGGAATCGGTGGCGTGGCCCCACGGGTCCGACCGTCGCCCGTCCCACCCGAGCGTCGCTGCGCCGTCCACCGATTCGGCCTCGCCCACTCCCCACTCGACCTCGGGCCCGACCAGGGGGAGGTCGGCCCCGACCGCGCCGTCCGGTACGTGCCCACCGCCGCTCTCGTGGTCCGTCGGACCGCACTCGAGGAGGTGGGCGGCTTCGACCCCACCCTCCGGATAGGTGAGGACGTGGACCTGGTGTGGCGGCTCGTGGGCGCGGGCTGGCGGATCCGCTACGACCCGTCGGTGCAGGTGTCCCATCGGGAACCCGATCGCTGGCCGGATCTCCTGGCCCGACGCTTCCACTACGGCACGTCCGCCGCAGCGCTGGCCGACCGGCACCCGGGAAGCCTGGCACCGGTCGAGCTCCGCCCCCGGGCCACCGTCGCCGCCGTGGCCCTCCTGGCCGGCCGACCCGTGGCCGCGGCCGCGGCCGTGGCTTCCTCGGCGGTGCCGTTGGCCCGGACCGTGCGTCCGTCGGGCATCCCGGCCGCCCAGGCCTGGCGATGGAGTGCGGCCGGCGCCGGCTGGACGGTGATGGGCCTCGGCCGGGCGGCAACGATGTTGGCCGCCCCCGGGTTGGTGGCCCTGGCCGCGACCGGTCGCCGGGGCCGTCGGGCGGCCATGGCCCTCGTCCTCGTGCCCCCGATCGTCGACTGGGTGCGCCAGCGGCCCGACCTCGACCTCCCCCGATGGGTGGCCGCATCGGTGGCGGACGACATGGCCTACGGCGCCGGCGTCTGGATCGGGTGCCTGCGGGCCCGATCGGCGTCCGCTCTCCTGCCCGCCATCGTCCGGACTCCCGACGAATCATGATCCGGGTCGCTCGTCAAATCTGACAAGCCCCTGCGGGGGTAAAAACGCACCTCCGACCAGCAGGTATCAGGTCTGTTGATGGACGCCATCGCTTTCCTACTTCCCCGGAATTGACAGTTCCATGGGCTGTGGAAAACATATGTAGAACTGGGCCCATTTCCGGATGCCAAGAGGTGTCTGAATTGGGAGCAAAACGCGCCTCTCCAGGTAGGCGTCTTTGGATGGGTCGCCGCCCGGAAATGGGATCATCAGACTAGCTATTGTTCCAGGTCAGACCCCTTAAGGGTGGGGAATTGGCCATACCCTGTGAGCACACCGCTATGCTGCCTCGAACGCACTTCTGCCGAGGTGATTGCATCAGGTGAAGAACGGGTAGTCGGATGACCGGACACAGGTCTTCCACCGGCACCGCAGGGGACCGACTCAGCAATCGGTCCTTCTTCGTCACACCGCTGAGGCAGGATGGCCACTGACGCCAAACCGTTTGGCGATCATTCGAGAAATGAGTGATGTCTCCACGACGCAATCCTGGGCAAAACAACACCGGCCGCACACCCTGAGGCAGTACGCCAGGACGAACGGAGCCTGCCCGCTCGTCGTCCGGGGACCGCATGCGATGGCCGTTGCCCGCCAACACCAATCAGAGGAAGGCGCCCTGTGCGCCCTACGAAGGGAGGTGCCATGCGGACCCGCATTGCACTCGTGGCGATCATCCCGATCGCTCTCATCACCGTCTCACTCCTGGCCCTGGCCGCCACCGCGCCGCCTGCTCGGGCTGCCGTCCGACCACCACATGCCAAGTCGACCCATCGGTCCCACCAACTGACGGTGTACGTCAGGCCGAAGCCACTGCCTGCCACCACGCTGCCGGACCTCGACGTCACGACCGCCCTCCTGACGGGGAGGGCCGCCGGTTCCAGGGTCGCGATCCCGGTCGTCCTGCTGCCGGAACCGGTGCTCGTCGACACCGTCACCCCTGCGCAACGAGCTGCATGGAGCCGGGTGGCCAGCTGCGAGGAAGGCGGGAATTGGGAGGCCGACGGGCCCCGGTTCAGTGGTGGCCTCGGCATCACCCGGATCAACTGGGCCAACTACGGGGGGCTCCAGTACGCCCCTTCGGCCGCCCGGGCCACTCCCGACCAGCAGATCATGGTCGCCGAGCGGATCCAGTACTCCCCGCCCGATCAGTACCGCTGCTCCAGCTGGTAGCGACAGCGTCGCCACTCCCGCCCGGGCGGTCCGCCACCCCGTGAGCGTCGGGTCCCGGCCCGTCAGCGGTCCGTCACCCCGTCGCGGCGGGCCTGACGGGCGGCCCACAACATCGGCAGCTGGAGCGGCATCCGACCCCAGGCCACCGCGGGCGAGTCCATGGCCCCCGCGTGCCGGCCACTCCCGGCGTCGAGCGCCATCTGCAGATTGGCCGGCCACACGGCCAGCAGCACCGCGGTCGACACCCCGGAGGCCCACCGGCGCCGACGGACCAGACCGACCGCACAGGCCAACTCGGCCAGGCCGCTGGCGAACACGACCGGTCGACGGAGCCGGGTCGGGAGCAGCCGGGGCACGATCGGCTCGAAGAAGACCGGCCGCACGAAGTGGAGCACACCGGTCACCGTGAACAGACAGGCGAGGCCGGTGGGGGCGGCGGTGCGCAGTCGGGACATGCCCCGATGCTACGGCGGCGGGCCGGCCGGGTCCGGTGACAGCACCCCGCGGACCGGGCAGACTCGGGGCATGCAACCCCTCGCCGTCCACCACGTCTCGATCAACGTCACCGACGCGTCCGCCGCCACCACGTTCTACACGGACGTGCTCGGGGGCACGATCCGCGGAGACCGGCCCGATTTCGGGATCGCCGGGGCCTGGATCGACCTCGGGAGCAGCCAGCTGCACCTGATCGAGGCCCCGACCCCCCCGGCGCTGGGCCAGCACTTCGCCCTGCGGGTGGCCGACCTGGCGGCCGCGGTCGCCGAGCTGCGCGGCCGGGGCGTCCCGGTCGACGACCCGAGCCCGATCGGGCCCGGCCGCCAGACCTTCATCGTGGACCCGGCCGGCAACACCGTCGAGCTCTACGAGCTGGTCGACGGGATCGGACCCACCCCCTGAATTGCCGCACCGGAGGCCAGATGGCCTCCGGTGCTCATGACAACTGTGGGAACCACCCCGACCGGGCCGCCGGCGAACCGGCAGCGCTGGTCAGGACGGTGCCCGACAGACCGGAACTCAGATCTTGCGGACCTGGCTCGCCTGCAGGCCCTTCTGGCCCTGCTTGGTCTCGAACTCCACACGCTGGCCCTCCGCGAGGTCGCGGAAGCCCTCCATCTGGATCTCGGACTG
>Ga0075015_100000832_pt1 | contig 11126 bp, 9 predicted proteins | sample AleBraG_ABR_2013_FD_71476 | JGI IMG/M metagenome (GOLD analysis project Ga0075015, IMG submission 71476) | Freshwater sediment microbial communities in response to fracking from Pennsylvania, USA - Alex Branch Run_MetaG_ABR_2013 | ecosystem: Environmental > Aquatic > Freshwater > Creek >...
ATTCGGAGAACACCCGAATATGCATCGGTCGGTTTCGGTTGGTGGCGGATCTACTAATTATCTTAATAAAAAACGCGAAAGCATCCGATCGGACTGAAGACTGCTGCTCGATGTGATTTTGCATTGGCAACGCTTGAACCGCCTAGAATAAGGGCACACGATGATTGCAAGGCTCGCGCGTTTCGCGAACGACTCGTACTATCTCTTGCGGACTCCTCACGCCGCGGCGAAGAAGGCTGCGCTGTGATTCAATCTTCTCCGTCCTTCCGGAAAAATGTTAGGTTTTGACATTGCCTACTTCGACGGTCCGGCTCTACAGCTTCTTTACCGCGAGATTTTTGCCCGCCAACACTACTACTTCCGCGCAAACACCGACTCTCCAGTGATTCTTGACTGCGGAGCGAACATCGGCATGGCTACTCTGTATTTTAAATGGCTATATCCCAAAGCCCGGATTGAAGCTTTTGAACCGGACCCCGACGCTTTTGCTGTGCTCGAAACGAATATCGCCCGCAACCGTTTGACCGATGTCGTGGCTCACAACTGTGCTCTTTGGGATGGGAGCGGACAGATTGAGTTTTTCGTCGATCACTCGAATCCGGGCTCCCTGTTGATGAGTGCCGACGCTTCCCGGCTCAAAGGTGAGGCCATTCAAGTTCCTAGTAGGAGACTTTCCGAGTTTATTCAAGGCCCGATTGACTTTCTGAAATTAGACGTGGAGGGTGCTGAAAATCGTATTCTTTGCGACCTGGTTTCCCGAGGGAGCATTCATTCCATCCGCCAGATGGTCATCGAATATCACCATCACCTTAGCGACCGCCGTTCTTGCCTGGCCGATTTCCTTCGTCAACTCGAGGAGACAGGATTTGAATACCAGTTTCATGCGTCACTTTGGCCGGGCACGTCACAGGGTGTCTTCCAGGACATGCTGATTGGAGCCTACCGAGATGAAGCACACGAATCTAATTTTCAGCGAACTTAGCGGGCGTTGGACTTACTTAAGCGGCTGGCCTATTACCACCAAAAGGCCGTGCCTCCCCGGCTGAGGGACGGAGGGCGCGTCTCGCTCGTGCTCTCGTGTCGAATGTTTGACTGGAAAGAAGCGTTGGAATTCACGTGCTCAACCTGGCCGAGCTCGCTACCCAAAGCGTACCCCACTCAGTATGGACAGATCCCGAAGGCAACCGTCATGTGCTACACTCTTGACTCTTTCTGTTACATTATTGGAGCATACGCAGCAGTGCAAAGAAAGGCATTAATTACAGGAATCACAGGTCAGGATGGGTCGTACCTGGCTGAGTTTTTGTTGGAGAAGAACTACCGAGTCTGCGGCTTGGTACGTCGTAGCAGCACGATCAACTTCGAACGTATCAATCATCTTCAGGACAAGGTTGAACTCGTACCTGGCGACCTTCTCGATCAGAGTTCGTTAATCACCGCTTTGCAGAAAACGCAGCCCGATGAGGTCTACAATCTCGCCGCTCAATCCTTCGTTCCAACCTCTTGGAGCCAGCCGGTCCTAACCGGTGAATTCACGGCGCTCGGTGTCACCCGAATGATCGAAGCGATCCGGGTTGTTAACCCGGCCATCCGTTTCTATCAAGCATCGTCCAGCGAAATGTTTGGCATGGCGGAAGAATCGCCGCAGAGTGAGACGACGCGCTTCTATCCACGCAGTCCATATGGGGTCGCGAAGTTATACGGCCACTGGATAACTGTTAACGCTCGTGAGAGCTACGGTTTATTCGCTTGTTCGGGAATTCTGTTCAACCATGAATCGCCTCGTCGCGGAATTGAATTTGTGACGCGGAAGGTCAGTTACAACGTTGCCCGCATCAAGCTTGGGTTTCAGCAGAAGCTCAAGATGGGCAGTCTCGATGCCGAACGCGACTGGGGATTTGCGGCTGACTATGTCCGTGCGATGTGGCTCATGCTGCAACAGGAAACTCCAGAAGACTATGTAGTTGCGAGCGGTGTAACCCATAGCGTGAAGCGCCTGCTTGAAGTTGCGTTCGCGAAAGTCGGACTGGACTACCGTGACCATGTCGAGACCGACCCTGAGTTCTTGCGCCCGGCTGAGGTCTATCACCTCCTCGGAGATTGCACAAAGGCTCGCCAGAAGCTGGGTTGGGAGCCTTCTGTCGGTTTCGCAGAGCTAGTTGGCATGATGGTCGAGAGTGATCTCGACCTGGTGGCAAGAACCACTTCCCGGACAGTATCGTCTGCAGCACGTTAAGGTGATAGGAAGTACTCTCGATTTGGACTTCAGGCCTCAGTGTCGCGCATTCTCATAACGGGCGGAACTGGATTTGTCGGTACCCATCTCGTCCAATTCCTCAAATCCAACACCTCTCACATTGCTGTACTCGCATCTGGTGGCAAGTCCAAGCCGCAGCCCGGCGTGAACTACTACGAGGTTGACCTCCGTGAGCGGGATGCGGTCCGCCCGGTCGTACAGGAGGTCAAGCCCGATCACATTTACCATTTGGCCGGCATTTCCTCCGTTGACGACTCCTGGTCCAGTCCAAGGCTGACCTACGAAGTCAATGTGTTCGGAGCCTACAATTTGTTCGACGCGGCAATGAGTCTGCCTCGCCCGCCAAGGATCCTGAATATCAGTACCTCGCAAGTCTACGCGCCCTGCTCCTCGCCTTTGAGCGAGGACAGCAGGATTCAGCCCAACAATCCCTATGCAGCGAGTAAGGCGATGGCCGAGCTTCTGGTGGTGGAATATCGAAGGCACACGGCAGGAGGGATCATTACAACGAGGTCCTTCAACCATACCGGGCCGGGTCAGCCGCCCAACTTCGTGCTGCCCTCTATCGCGAAGCAGTTTGTCGAAGTTGAATTGGGACTGCGCCCCCCAGTACTCGACGTCGGCAATGTAGAGGTTCAGCGGGATTTTACTGACATTCGCGATGTGATTCGCGCGTACAGCATCTTGCTCGAAAAGGGTAAGCCAGGCGAGGTCTACAACGTTTGCTCCGGATCGGCGGTTCGCCTCGCGGACATCATTCGAATGTTTGAGTCTGCCGCGGGGAGGAAAGTAACCCTTGCGACCGAGGAATCGAGAGTACGCAGCAATGACGTCCCCCTGATCTGCGGCGACCCAAAGAAAGTTCGGGAGACAACCGGCTGGCAGCCTCAGATTTCCTTGCCAGAGACAATTGCTGACTTGTTGGACTATTGGCGGTCGCAATTGACTTCATGCTCGAGCGCCTAAGCGAGCGCCTCCTGCCCAAATTTCGACCGGTAGCTATTGCGAAAGCTCCTTATCTATTGCACTACCAGCGTGAGCGGCACCTTCTCGGTTGTGCCGGCGAAGTTGGCTGTGACAGTCAGGTTGTACGTTCCCTTCGGCGTGCCGCCGGCATCGACTCCGCCGTTATTGCCACCGCAGGAACAGAGGAATATCAGCAGTAACAAAAGCAACCGGGCCGGGTATCGTCGCGCCGACTGCTTTGCACTTAACCCTGTGGGCAGAACAACCCAGCCCAACAAGGCCAATGTCCACAGCCAATGCGCTGGATGCAAATCTGTCGGGCGAACGGCTCCCATGGACGGGGCGCGAGTCGCAACACTCACAGCCAACGGCGTGGCCTGAGTAGCGTTGATGATTACGGTGGCGGGCACGCTGCAGGTCGCGCCCGCGGGCGCGCCGGTGCAACTCAGCGAGGCGGTGCCGCTCGTTCCTGCCCCGCCGATGGAAAGCGAATAATTAGCAACCGCCCCGGCAGTAACGGTCGCCAAGTTCGAACCGCCAGTGGCGATGCCAAGGCCCAGAGCCAGGCCCGAACCCTGAGAGACGCCCGTGCCTGTCAGCGAAATCACCAGCGGACTGTTAGGTGCGTTGTCGGTGATGGTGAGCGTGCCGTTGAGCGTGCCTGCAGCTGTCGGTGTGAAGGTCAACGTGATCTGGCATGCCCCGAACCCCGGCAGCGCTGCGCCGCAGTTGTTGGTCTGTGAAAAATTGGCGCTGGCCTGAATGACCAAATTCTGCGCCGCCACCGCGCCTGCTGTGAATGTAACCGTTTGTGCCGAACTGGTGGTTCCTACTCCTTGATTGCCAAACGAGAGGATGGATGCCGGCACAAACTGCGATGAACCCAGAATGCCATCTCCGCCGGCAAGGTTGCCGGGAAAATTGTCTTGATCGAGATACGCCCAAGCTGTATTGGCAAATTCCATCCCATAGAGTTGAAATCCCACCCCCGTATTCGTTGACGTGACCCCGGAGATTGTGCCGGTAGTACCGTCCGCCCAGCTGATTCCTACCTGTGCCTGTCCGCCAACCTGAGCGAGAGCGTTGTCATTGATGACGGAGTCGCGGATATCTTCAGTGGTTTCCACCCCCCAAGTCACGGGCGAGGAGTGGTCGGGAGGAGACGTCATGAGGGTGAGATGGGTGTTATCCGTCACCGACGCAATCGGATAGTTCACGCCATCAAGAGCGAAGGGTGTGCCGGGAGCCCACGACACGCCGAAACCGCCGGAGACGCCCTGCACCCAAGTGACTTCCGGACCCACATTCGTTGCCGTTCCGCCTTGAAACTCAGCAAACACGCCCTGCTCCTTGTTGCGGACAACCAGGTCGCGAAGAAGCAGAACATTTCTGCTGCCAGCAGCGGCGATTCCTGCCGTCGAACCGTCGCTGACCTCGGTGTCCGCTATCTCCACACCATCGTCGATGAAGATCCAAATTCCCGGCTGATGATTAAGGGGGCTGCCGTTTCCTATTACTGTGCAGTGCGAAACAAGAACGTGACTCATATTAATGATATCGATGCCGTCCCCAAGGACACCCTGCACTTGATTGAGCCCCGCTGCCCCGTTATAGGAGGAATTTACCCTGCTGATCGTCAGGTAGGACGAGGGGACATTCGCGAGATAAGTTTGTCCGAGGATTCCATCCATATTCGCGTTGTTGGTAATGATGCCACGGTTTATTTCTATGTGGGTAGAGCCGTCCATCATTATTGCCGCCGCTCCAGGGCCAACGAAACTTCCGTCAACGTTCTGAATCACGGGATTGCTTACGACTATTTCGCTCGACAGATCCATTCTAAGAATGCCCCCGTTAGTGACCCCAACCGGGAAAACAAAATTGTCGGAAGTCAAATTGTTTACCTGTCCCCGGGCGCATTTCATCAGGAAAAGTCCGGACATCGTCTCTTTTGTGGCGGGGTCGGTGGCGGTGATGCTGACAATCTTCGAGTCGGCGATAACGAAGTCAGTCACGCCGTCCCAATACACCGAGTTCCCGCCTCCCACAAAGGTGACGCCGTGCAGTTCCACGTGATCGGTGTTTAGGGATTGGATCTCGCCTTTGATCGGAGTGGTCGTCGATGAAATGATGCAGTTCGAAATTTGAGTATGGCTGTTCTGATAGAGATAAGAGCCGGCGGCCAGAGAAATCGTAACCTGATCGTCGCATACCAGTTCGTGTCCGACGGAAAGCGATACCTCGCCTTCGCTGATGGTTCCAGAAGCAGTAATGTGGATTTCCCCGGCGGCCGCCCCTAATGCTGCGTCTTGAGCAACAATTTGCGCGCCCACGTCACCGCTCTGGGCGGCGACGAAATGTGCCACGGACAAAATGATTCCGACTGCCATCAGAAGACGAGTCACTCGCACACTCTCATTAACGGTTTGATCGAATACAACGACACAGGCTGAAGCCATAGAATTTGGCGCTGCCTGCATTCATGAGAACTCGTAAGAAAATCGCGTGCAGAGCGACCAGCGGGTGATGTGCATCGTAGCTTCGATGCCACGGTCAGATGCTCGAGAGCACATTGGGTTTGCTCGTCCGCCGTTTGTTCCTCGACGTCGATTTGCTCGATCCTGGAGATCGTACTAGAGTAAGCTTGATCGTCTTCGGGATCACTAGGAAATGCAAACTAACTGAGCATGTCTTTAAGCAAAAGCAGGCAACATTGGGAAGACATGGGCGATCTCGACCCCTATTGGTCAATTTTGACCGAGCCAGGGACCAAGCACGGAAACTGGGATCTCGAAAAATTCTTCGAAACTGGCACTGACGAAATTTCTGGCCTGATGAGCGCAGCTGCAAGGTTGAATCTGCCCAGGCAGCGCCAGTGGGCTTTGGATTTCGGATGCGGAGTGGGAAGGCTTACTCGCGCGCTGGCACCGCGGTTCCAGAATGTCGTCGGAATCGACATCTCGGAATCGATGCTCCGCCGCGCTGTTGCTCTGAACCCTCAGAAGAATTGTCAGTTCGTACACAACGATTCCGATTCGCTCCCGTTTCCTTCAGAACAATTTGATCTCATTTACACCGCCTTGGTGTTACAGCACGTTCCGTCCCAGGAGTCCATTCGCCGTTACATCGCGGAGTTCGTGCGAGTTTTGAAAGTGGGGGGCTTGCTGGTCATGCAAGTGCCGAACCACGTGCCGCTTCGCCGCAGATTGCAGGCCCGTGCCCGGATATATTCCTGGCTTCGATCAGCTGGCCTCTCCGAACAATTGCTGTACAAGAAGTTGGGCCTTCATCCAATACCCATGAATTTTCTTCCCGAGAGCGATGTGGTCTCGATCATCGAATCGGGCGGTGGAACGGCATTGCAGATCGTGGCAGATCAGCGGGCGGGTCCGCACATTGCCGGCCGGACTTATTACGTTTCCAAGAACGGCTGAGTTTCCGGGTCGATCTCCATGTTCGAGAGGTCGACCGCGAACGGACGCAATGTCTTCGTTCCAGACTGGTTCAGCCACTCCTGCCGCCGGATCGCTCACGTAGATTCTCCGTTCAGCGGCGGTAACCGGCCGTCCGCTTCGGAGACGGAGCTGGCCAACCCCGGAACCAACTGCCAAACCGTGCTGACGATGTGGGTCGCTTCGTCAAGCTTGAGCAGGCGCGCCACCCCCAGAAACACAGGAGCACTTACCGCCAGCACGGCACAAATGATGCCCAAGCGGAGCGGCGTTTTCCCAGAATCAAAGGCCGATTGCAGCAGATGGAAACTCATCCAACTCACTGCGGCCATGGCAAGAGAAGCGATCGCGGTCCGGCCCAAAAAACGCAAAAGATCGAAGTCAACCACCAACAGCTTTCGTTTTCGCGATAAAACAAAGATGAGGATGCTCGCGACCAGGAAAAATGTCATCCCGCGGGTAATGGCGAGTCCGGCGAGTCCAAAGCGAGGTGTCAGCAGCAGGGCGACGACTACATAAAATGCCAAGTCGATTGATTCAGCCCACAAAGGGGTCATCGTGTCCTGGACCGCGTAGAAACAACGGAGCAAGATCACCGCAACGGCATTTGGCAGAATTCCAACTCCGTAGAGCATCAACACACGGGCGGTCACGACGGAGTCGCTTACGTGAAACTGGCCGCGCTCGTAAAACATCCTGATCAACGGTAACGCATTCATAACGACCCACAGCGTCAGCGGCATGAACAGGAAACAAACGAGCCGAGTCATGCGCGAAATCTGGTTGCGCAAATCCCCATAATTGTCGCGCACCGCCTCGCGCACAAACAGTGGATAAACGACGATGGCCAGAGGAGCGGCAAAGAAGTTCGCCGGTATGGCAAACAAGCGGGTAGCGTAGGTGATGCTCGAGACCGCTCCAGCGGACAGCTTCGAGGCCAAATTACGTTCCAAAAAGGACGAGGCGTTGGCGACCAGCAAATATAAGAGCAGGGGAACGCCCAGACGGATCAGCTTGCCTATCGCCGGGTGCCGAAAATTCAACACCAGCCGGTAACGGATGCCCAGGCGAGCGGTCGCTGGCAATAGAAACACGAACTGCAAAAGGAAGCCGAGAGCGGTGGCAAGCCCAACTACATAGATCGCGCGGTCACCACGCGCCAACGCTGCCGCCGCGATGACCACCAGACTGGACAAGGCCGGCGCAGCCGCTGGAAGAGCAAACTTGTGGAATCCGTTTAAGGCCGCAGTGAGAATCCCGGCCAAGGCGACAAAAATCACCGCCGGAAAAATGATGTACACCAGGCGTGTGGCTGTGTCCGTGGTGGTTCTGTCGAAACCGGAGAATAATAACGGCAGCCACGTGCGTGCCGTGACAACGCCGAGCGCAATGGTCAAAGCCAGCAGGAGCAGGACCACGTTGGTGACGACACTGAACGTCTCAGCGAGTTGGGCGCGATCTTCATCGCCCTCCTGTTGTATAAGAATAGGAATGAAAACCGGGGACAACGTGCCTGCAATAAGCACCATGTAGACCAAGGTGGGAATAAAAACGGCCGCGAAGTACGCGTCCATGGTTGTCGAGAGGCCAAAACGCGCAGCCAGGGCAGCCTCACGAACATACCCGGCGAAGGCCACACCGAGAGTCAACAAGCTGACAATCCCTACGGTGCGTCCACGACGAGGATGCACCGGTGAAGACGCCTGGCTTGGGCTAGAGGACTCGGGAATCAGCTTCTACCTGCTTCCGGCGTGGAGAGGTCTATTCTTTTATCGCCAACACAAGAGTGTTAGGCTTCCCGAAGCGATTACCCAGCAGCATACGTCGCAACAGGAAACCGGGAATATCGCGTTTCCCGATTAATCGCCAACTTCCCAAAAACTGTTTCGTGACGCGAATTTCAAAGCCCATCGCTATTAACATTTTTTCCAGCAGCGGTTTCGGATAGGGCCTGACGTGAGTAGGGTCCAGCCAAAACATCTCAGACATGACGCACAGGTCTGCAGGGTTTGGAGTAACCAATAAGAGTGCGCCTTTCCGGCGCAGGGCGCGGTGGCAGAGTTCCAGAAAGCTTATCGCATCCTCGTAGCTCATGTGCTCAATTACGTGGCTGCAAAAGATTCCTCCGAACCGTCCCGCATTTTGATCCAAATATATGTTCGCGTCCTCGCGCTCAACCTTTAACCCTTTTTGCTGGCACACCGCCAGGGCTTCTTCGGAATGGTCGATCCCGACGGCCTCGATGCCGGCGGTCGCTAGAAGGTCGAGGAATATTCCCCGGCCACAGCCGATGTCCAGTACCGGCGCACAACCCTGAAAGTACTCGACGAATGGCTTCTGGATGCGTCGGACCGTGTCTTCGCGACCGCCGAATTCATACAGGCTGATCGATTTCACCGAGGTTGAATGGTTCGGGTAGACAGCCCGCTCCCTGCAAACCAAGGGCTGCGTAGAAGTTGGCGAAAGTGCGCATGCATGCGGGAATGAATTTTAGTTTACCATAGCCATATTGGATGACGTCGAGATCGGATTCCATTCCGGTCTCGCGTTCATGCGAATATTTAAGGCGAATGTCTATGACACCATGCCGGTGATCGCCCGCAAAAATCCCACCAATGTGAAAACTCCACCGGTAGGCGAACCCTGATCCGATGCGCACTCTGAAGGTAGCGTGGGATAACAGTCTCGCGAGCCGCGACAAAGCCGGGACCGGTGTCTACGCTGCGCGGCTGCTGGAACAGTTTGCGGATCGCAGCGACCTCCACCTGGAAGTCCTAAACGGATGGCGCCGGAATTCGTCCGCAAACGGCCTGATCAGCCGCGGCATTGGAACGATTGCCGATTTGCTCTGGACCCACGCCTACCTGCCGCGCGTGCTCAGGAAAATGCAGGCCGATCTGCTACATTCCCCTGCCTTCATCGCACCGGTCATGCCTGTCCCTTGCCCGGTGGTAGTGACTGTCCACGACATTACTTATTTGCTCTTCCCTTCGCACTTTTCGCGCTGGTGGGTAACCTACATGCAAATGGTGATGCCTCCCGCGATAACGTCAGCGACCGCCATTATCTGCGGTTCCGAGCACTCCAAGCGGGACATTGCCCGGACTTACAGCATTTCTCCCGACAAAGTTCACGTAGTCCCCTACGGTGTGGATCATGAACGCTTCCAACCCGGCATTACGCTTGACGCGAATTGGGCCGGTTCTCTGGGAATACGCGCTGGGTACGTTCTGCATGTCGGCAGCTTTTCGTACCGGAAGAATATTCCTACTTTACTTCGTGCCATTGCGCGCCTGCGCTCTCAGGGAAAGTGGGAAAATCGCCAGTTGGTTTTAGGAGGATCGCAGGATGTTTCAATGAAGGGAGCGCATGAGGTCTTCGAAACGATTCAGGAACTGGAGTTGGACAATGTCGTGCTAGCTGGGCACGTACCCGAACAACATATTCCCGGTTTGTATGCCGGGGCCGCCGTCTTGGTCATTCCGTCCCTGTATGAGGGATTCGGGCTGCCCGTGCTGGAAGCGATGGCGGCAGGCACGCCAGTAGTAGCCAGCAATAGCTCAAGCCTTCCTGAAGTTGCTGCCGACGCGGCCATCCTCTTCCCACCCGAGGACGAGCTCGCTCTAACCGACGCCCTTGCCGATGTGCTGGAGAATCGTTCCACCGCCGATGAGCTCCGACGGCTCGGCCTGCAACGTGCGCGCCAGTTCAGTTGGCAACGCACGGCGGAGGAAACCGTGACAGTTTACAGAGCCTCCGTCAAGACCTGATTAGCCGCGTTTGGTGAGAGGCCAGCCTCAGTCCCGTTTCTAAGACGCCGGTTTCAGCAACACCATGTCCTGATAACTCATGTAATTTTGCCGGCCACACCACGAACCATATCGTACGGGCATTTGTGGAACCAGCGCCGATTTTCCACACCATTCCACGAATGAGGACTCCGGTATTCCCACGGCTGTTTCCGGAAACTTTGTGTCGGCCACATAGCAACCATCCGAGTAGGGGACAAGGTCCAGCGTACTCTTGCCGGCACCGATCAGTTCGGTCGATTCCACGTTCATCAAAAAAAGGGTCGCCAGGCAGGTACCCGACGGCTTAATCACTCGACTGATTTCCCGAAGGTAGTTCTGAATTGAGTCCGCGAGCAAATGAGTGAAGACGGACTTAAGGAAAATAAAGTCAAAACTGGCATCCTCGTAGGGAAAGCGGAACGAACTTGAGGACAGCTTCCCCTTGGGATTGTAATGTTTGTTAAAAATATCCGAATGAACAAAGGAGAAGTTCGGAAAGCGGGATGCGATATTTTCCTGTGCCCAATTGATCCCCACGCGCACAATATCAAAGCCTGCATAAGAACCTTGCGGGCTGAGAAAACCGGTCAGTGAAGATGCCATAACACCGATTCCACATCCGACGTCGAGCACTCGATGGTGGGGCTGCAATCCTCCCAA
>Ga0075015_100000835_pt1 | contig 11103 bp, 8 predicted proteins | sample AleBraG_ABR_2013_FD_71476 | JGI IMG/M metagenome (GOLD analysis project Ga0075015, IMG submission 71476) | Freshwater sediment microbial communities in response to fracking from Pennsylvania, USA - Alex Branch Run_MetaG_ABR_2013 | ecosystem: Environmental > Aquatic > Freshwater > Creek >...
GCCCGCCACGCGCAAGCCCGGATCGACGCCGCGCGCAAAGGCACCAATCACGAAGAGTAAAATGGGCGTAGTAGGCCCAACATGTTTCGCCTGATCTTCTATTTGTTGGTGATGGTCTTTGCCATCACCCTGGTGCGGGCTGTGATTGGAGTGCTGGGCCGTGCGTTCTCGATGTTTGTCAGCGCGCCGCCGCCACAGCGGCAAGCCCAGAGGCCCGACATGCCCGTGACCGGCGAACTCAAGAAGGATCCGGCCTGCGGAACGTACATCTCAGCGGCCACGTCGATCAAGCGGACCGTAGATGGAGAGACTTATTATTTCTGTTCTGCGGAGTGCCGCGATAAGTTTGTTGCCACTCTGGCTCGCTAGCGCTCAAGACGCCGGCGCGATCCTCGAAAAGCATTGCCTGCAGTGCCATCGCGCTGGTGGTATCGCGCCGATGAGGCTCGATTCCTATCCAGCGGCTCGCCCTTGGGCCAAAGCCATTCGCGAAGCCGTGATTGCTCGCAAAATGCCACCCTGGCTGGCAGACCCAGCGCACGGAAAATTCGCCAATGAGAATTCGCTGACCCAAGCGGAAATCCAAACCATCTCGGCTTGGGCGGCAAACACACCCAGGTTTGAAATCCACAACCCTCCGCCTGAGCAGGAATGGAACATCGGCAGGCCAGACGCCATTTTCACCATGCCCCAACCCATGCCGATTCCCGCGCAAGGCGCCATCGATTACCAGTACATTCCACTGCCAACTCACTTCGAGCGCGACATGTGGATCCAGAGCGTGGAAGTGCGGCCCAGCGATCCCTCTGTGGTTCACCACGCGGTGATCTACATTCGCGATCCGGGCTCGACCTGGACGAAAGGCCCCACCCAGAGCGACGTGCTGATGGTCTACACGCCGGGCAACAACTACGATGTGTGGCCCGCGGGGATGGCCAAGAAAATCAAAGCGGGCGCGGACCTGGTTTTGCAGATGCATTACACCGTCAACGGCAAAGCCACGCAAGACCAGACGCGCATTGGCGTGACCTTTGCCACTCAGCCGCCAGAGAAGGCGATTCTCACGTTACAGCTCAACCAGGACCACTTCGTGATTCCGCCCGGCGACCCTGCCTACCGGGTGCAGGCTTCCGGCACGCTTCCTAACGACGCTGTGCTGCTCAGCATGTTCCCGCACATGCATCTACGAGGCAAGGCCTTCGAGTATGCGCTGGCCGGGCCGAACGGCCAGTATGAGACACTGCTCAGTGTCCCGCGCTACGATTTTCACTGGCAACTGAACTACAAGCTGGCCGCGCCGCGCCTGCTGCGGGCCGGTACGCGCCTGATCTGCACCGCGTGGTTCGATAACTCGCCGAACAATCCGAACAATCCCGATCCCACCGCAGAGGTCCGCTACGGCGAGCAAAGCTGGGAAGAGATGATGATTGGCTTCTTCGACGTCGCGGTAGACGCGAAGTTCGACAAGCCGGCATTTTTCGTCCGTCGCTGAGGCGAGTTTAACGCGACAGTCCTGGAACTGACGGTCCATATCGTGTAAGGCATTGCTCCAATGGAGTTTCGTTTCGCGTGGGCCGATGGATGGCCTGATGGGTTTGTGGTGGCTCTTACTCGGCGTGCTGTCACTGACGATTGTCTGTTGGCCGACCGCGCGGCGGCGATACTGCTCACACTTGGGCGCCGCGCACCGGGCCTTGGCGGCGCGGTCCTGGGTGGACTTCGATCGGCGTGCCCGGCGTGCCCGCAAAGCCGGACTGCGTATGTCGGGCGCTATGCAGGAGTATGCCTTGGGCGATTTGGATCTGCTGGAGGCCCAGAGCGCCTACTTCCGGGGCGAACTCGAGCGAGCCCGCGAACACCTCAGTCACGCGGTAGAGCACATCGAGCGGGCCGGAGCGCCCGATCGCAACGTAAAAATTTCGATGGCGCGCCACTTTTTAGGAGATGTTCACTTCGACGGCGGCAATCTGGAGCAGGCCGCCGAGCAATACCGCGCCGCGGTGCAGTCCGTCGCGTTCACGGGCGAGCCGGAGATGGCCATCTTTTCGCTGCAGCGGCTGAGCGACGTGTTACTCGAGAAGCGCGACATGACTCAGGCCCTCGACGTGATCGAACAATGCGTCGAATACGAACAGAAAATTCTGGCAAAGGCTGACGGGCCCACGCGGCCGATGATCTCAATGATCCAGCCGGACCTGGCTCTGGCGAAACGGGACTATCCTACGGCGGAACGATTGTTCCGTGAAAAGGTGGAGTACTGGTCAAAGTTGGAGAACCGCTCGGAAAACATCGACCTGACGCGATACCAGTTTCACCTGGCAGCCGCCCAGCAGGAAATGGGCCGCTACCAGGCTGCGGAAGAGACCCTGCGGATGGCTTGTGAACTGGCCACGCGAGATTTTGGACCCCAACATCCGCGGACCGCGCGGGCGCGCCGCAAGCTGTCGGAAGTGACGCAAATGACTGGTGCGGCTCGCTAATTCGGTGTCGCTGCTTCGGGCGACATCCGACTTCGGTGTCTGACTCCTCTGCTACCGGTTTAGGCGCCAAAAGTACCTTTATTATCAATGCAAAGCACTCGTCGATAATCGGAGGCAGAGGAGTCAGACCCCGATTGGGTCCGATTGGGTCCCGATTGGGTCGCCGACTGGGGTCCGGATTGGATTTCACTTGCATCCGATTGGATCCAAACGTGATAACGTCTATTTGGATACGGTCGACGATTGTTTGAGCGTGATGCTCAATGCCCGCTCGCGGGAATGTTTGGCATTCTCCGACCGGCCCAGCAGATCCTGGAGATCGGCTAATGTCCTCAGCGCCACTACCAGGCGCGGACCCTGGACACGTTCCAGAACGGACACAGCGTGGGTCAGCAGTTCCTGGGCGGGGCCCGTGCGGCCTACCTTGAGATAGAGGGCAGCCAGGCGCACCTCGGCATCGGCGCTTTCTTCGGGAACGATCCCCACTTGCCGTTGCTGCAGGCTGAGCAGCCGCTCGTATTCCTTGACGGCTCCGTCTACGTCTCCGGCTTCTTCCAGCGATACCGCCAGATGCTGGATGTCGGTGGATGCTTCGTGCGATTCGACCCCCGTTACTGCGCGGTGAATCTTCAGCGCTTTGCGCAACAAACGCTGTGCCTCGGTATGATTTCCCATCTGCCGGTAGAGCATCCCGAGTTCGCCATGCATCCCCGCCACTTCCAGATGCTCAGGGCCATATTCCTCGTCCACGCCCAGGGGCTTGTCGGCGTAGCCGATGGCCTTCTGAAAAGTTGCAGCCGCTTCGTTCAAGCGCCCGCTCTTGGCCAGCGCGGCCGCAATCCTGCGCGAACACTGGGCCAAGCGGTCCTTATTTGGCTTCATCTGGCCCATTTCCAGACGGAGGTTCTCCTCGGCGGTTTTCTGTGCTTCCGCAAAGCGTCCTCGATCCATCTGAATCTCGACCAAGGTGTCCAAGGCTCGGGCGTGCAAGGAACGGGTTCCCTGCTTCGCCGCCAGATCGATGGCCGCGTGTACCACTTGTTCGGCGTCGGGGAATTTGTGCTGGCAGCGCTGGGCTTTGGCCAAACCCAGGCTCAGTTCGATGGTGCGGGTAGTGGAATGCCGGCGCTCCCCGAGGGCGAGTACAAAGTGCCTTTCGGCTTCCTTCCAGTTTTGGGCGTCCAAGTGGCGCTGTCCTTCGGTCCGGTTGATATGCCGTTCCCGATACCACTTCATCGCCTGCGTCTCGAACCATTGGGCAATGGCGTATTTCTGGCTTTTGCTCAATAGATTGAGTGGAAACATAGCCTTGGCCGTACCATCGGCAGTCTGGCCTATTGTCTTTAGAACGATTGCCTTAGCTGAAGTAGAATTCGCCTTTACCCAGCACGGTCGCCGGCCCCGTGAGATAGACGGAATCGGCCCAGCGGAGCGACATATCCCCGGCCAAGGTCTGAATGGTGACCGGGCTTTCCGCCACGCCACGCAAAATGGCGGCGGCCGCCGCTCCGGTGGATCCGGTTCCGGAGCTTTTGGTCGGCCCCACACCGCGCTCGAAAAAACGAACCTCCAGCGTGTGCCGGTCGATCACCCGGACAAAGGAAACGTTGGTTCGCTTAGGAAAGTAGGGGTGGCCTTCCACTTCCGCCCCGATACTTTCCCAATCCGGCGGAAACTCCTCGACAAAGATGGCGCATTGGGGATTGCCTACATCCAGCAGCGACACCTCACCCAGCAGGTGAAGCAGGGGGATCTTCCTCCGGATGTCCTCGGGTGTGAAGCGCGGCAGGCCCATGTCCATTTCAAACATCCAATGGCGCCCTTCCATCGAGATCAGCCGCAAATGCTTCGGGCCGGCGCCGGTTTCGATGGTAATTTCCTGGGCCGGTTGTTGCTCCAACAGAAAAGCCGCGGCGCAGCGCGTCCCGTTACCGGAGATCTCGGGTTCGCTCCCGTCGGCGTTGAACAACCGGATCGCGTTGCGCCGCACCAGCATCCATCCGTCTGCGCCGATGCCTTCATGCCGCGCGCAAATTGCCCGGGCGATCGCGGGCAGGTCGCCGCCCGCTGGCACTTCGTTTTGCCAGGTGAGGAGAAAATCGTTGCCGGCGCCGTGCGCCTTGGTAAACGGGATCTTCAGTTCATTGGTCATCCGGCTCCTCGAGAACAGGCGGCGGCTGGGTGCGGCGGTAGATCTGAATCACTGGCTGGGCCTTCACCACGATTGTCTTCATCAACTCATATTTTGGTCCACTCTGCACAGACAGCCGCTCTATCGCACTGGCCACCGGATCGCCGGCCATGGCCACCGCCCACTCCTCGTGCAGCAGCAACAACGGCTGCCGGGTGGTAGGAAGAAACAGCGGCCGATTGCCTTCATTCAGCGTCTCGCGCAACGGGATGCCGGCCTCGCGGTAGATGGCCGCCAAATCTCCCAGAGAGGTGAAGATGCCAGCGCCGGTGCGGTATTCGGCGGCCAGGTAGAGCGCCGCTTGTTGCGTCCAGGCGCGCCGGCCTTGGGAATTGACCACCGATTCTTTCCAGCAGATCGGACTGGCGGCGATTGCACAGGCCACTGAAATCGCGGCTGCGCTCCACGCCCGCCGTCTGGACGGCAGCCAAAACACCAACGCACCGACGCAGAACGCGATCAGCGGCAGAGCGCTCAATGCGTAGCGCGTGTTGTAGTAGCTATTGGGCCAGAGTACAGGAATGTAAAGCGGCGTGCTGCCGGAGTGCATGCTCCACACGTAGAACGCGGGCGGCAGCAGCAGAAATAGAATCGGCCAGCCCGCTTTCCTCTTCCATGCGGCCCAAATGCCGGCCGCAGCCAGCACGAACGCTAACCAACCCATGGTCAGGCGCACCGCGGTGGCGAAATACCAGACTGCTGCGAGCCAGTCATGATCGCCCGGATAAGGCGGGACGTGGTGCTCCAACGCTCGCTCGTAGATTGCTTTGGCCGAATACGGTCCGTTGTAAAACTCGAGCGGATTGCCGTAGCTCCACCAGTTGTGCGCCAGCCAGTAGAGCGGCCCCAGCATAGCGATGGTCAAAAACAGAATTGCAGTTGTGCGTTTCTTCGCCCGCAACAGAAAGAACCCAGCCACGAACGGCACAACAAACCAGCCTTCATAGCGGGTCAGCGTGGCCGCCAACGCCGCCAGGCCCGCTCCGGTTACGGCCCACCACGATTGCGTCTGGCGAAATCGGACGGTGGCGTAAAACAGCGCCATCAGGCACGCCAGCAATACCGGCTCCGTCATCGGAGTGGCTTGCAAATAGAGCAGATTCGGATTCAGCGCGAAAACGCCGAGCCCCGCCCAGGCGGCAGCCGTGGAGCGAAAGAGGCTGAGCGCCGCCGCGAAAAAAAACGCGCCCGCGAGCACGAAGCAAATCGACGACGGAATCGCTCCGGCTAGTCCATTGCGCCACAGATCGTCCCGGCGCACCAGGGGCAGCATCAACACATGCGGCAGGGGGAGCCAGACGGTGCCAATCTGTTCATACCCTGGCGTGCGCGCGTCTATGATGCGCCGCGCGATGTTCAGGTGGGCATCGGCGTCGCCATAGTACAGCGTCCACTCGTTGTGGAGAACAAACAATGTGGACGCCGCGCTGAGCACGGCAAGCGCGACGACTGCGATGGCAAATTTCAAAATTCGGTGAAATCGCGGAACTCGTGAAAGCGCGCGTCGATTTCCTGGCGAGTGAGCGTGCGGAAGCGGTCCACGCCGAATTTCTCACAGCAGAAACTGCCCAGGACGCTGCCGTAAATCACGGCGCGGCTGAGTTCCTTGTGGTCCACGTGGCCGTTCTTCAAATCGAATCCGCGCTCGGCCAGATAGCCGACAAACCCGCCCGCGAAACAATCTCCCGCGCCGGTGGGATCGAACACTTGTTCCAGCAGGTACCCCGGCACCATGAAGTATCCGTCGCGCCGGAACAGAACAGCGCCGAATTCGCCGCGCTTGATCACCAGCGTCTGCGGACCCATTTCAAAGATTTTCGCCGCGGCCCGCTTCAGGTTCTGTTCTCCCGAGAGCGACCGCGCCTCGGAATCGTTGATCAAAAGAAAGTCCCACTCGCGGATGGTCGCCAGCAATTCATTCCGGTACTCGGGCGTCATCCAGTAATTCATGGTGTCGCCGCCGGTGAGCCTGGGCGCGCTCATCTGCGCGCGCACCGATTGCTGGAGAGCGGGCTGAATGTTGCCGAGCATGAGATACGGTTCGCTTCTGTAATTGGCCGGTAACTTGGGCTGAAAATCGGCAAAAACATTGAGGTCGGTGCGCAGCGTTTTGCGGTCATTCATGTCGGCGGAATAGACGCCTTGCCAGAAGAAGGATTTGCCGGGTACGCGCTCCAGGCCCTCCAGGTCGATGCTCCGGCCGGCGAGCAGTTGCTCATCTTCTTTTGCGAAATCGTCACCTACGACAGCTACGATGCTCACCTTGGTGAAATAGCTGGCGGCCAGAGCGATATAGGTACAAGCGCCGCCGAGGATGCGATCCACGCGCCCGTGCGGCGTTTCGATTCCGTCGTACGCGACGGACCCAACCACTACCAAGGACATAAACTACGAGTCTAGCAGTGCGGGTGGCAAAGGGCTTTGAATGTCAAAAGGGGACAATCTCTCCGCGCGGCTCGGAAGCCGCCGCCTTCGGGCCAGTGAACGACCCGCCGCACAGCGCCAAAGGGGACACTGCTGCGAGAGGTCTCAAGCGAAGGAGTTTGGACTCGAGCCCGCAGGGTCCCCATCCGCGTTGGGAACTCGCCGGAGGTTTCCGTCCCGCGCCAGCTTATCCTAAAGAGTAAGTAGGCCCGCCGCATGTGGATCGTTAATATCGCGCTCAAGCGCCCGTACACGTTTATCGTTCTGGCGCTGCTCATCCTGATCATCAGCCCGCTGGTGATGCTGCGCACACCCATCGATATCTTTCCCAGCATCAGGATTCCCGTAGTGAGCGTGCTGTGGGGCTACAACGGACTCAACGCCGAGGAGATGGAGCAGCGAATCACCTCCGGCTACGAACGAATCCTCACCACCGTCGTCAACGACATCGATCACATCGAGTCGCAAACCGTAGCCGGCACGGGCATTGTCAAGATTTTCTTCCACCCCGAAGTGAAACTGGAAACCGCCTTTTCGCAGGTGTCCGCAGCCGCTCAACCCGTGCTCCGGCAGATGCCTCCCGGCGCGGTCCCGCCCCTCTCCATCGCCTATAACGCTTCCAGCGTCCCCATTCTGCAACTTTCGCTTTCTGGCGCTGGAATGTCGGAGCAGCAACTGTTCGATCTGGCGGCCAATTTCGTGCGTACTCAGTTGGCCACGGTGCAGGGCGCCGCCATCCCCTGGCCCTATGGCGGCAAGCAGCGGCAAATCATGGTGGACTTGCAACCCGCCTCTCTTCAGGCCAAGGGCCTCTCGCCCGCCGACGTGGTGACCGCCGTCGGCACCCAGAATCTGATTCTTCCCAGCGGCACTTCCAAGATCGGCCAGTTCGAGTACGACGTCGATCTGAACAGCAGCCCGAAAACCGTTGCCGAGCTGAATGACTTGCCCATCAAGGTGGTCGGCTCAACACCGATCTACGTGCGCGACGTGGCCAACGTACGCGACGGCTATACTCCGCAAACCAACATCGTGCGGCGCGATGGCCGGCGCGGCGCATTGCTCACCATTCAAAAAGTAGGCGATGTTTCGACCCTCGATATTGTCCGCAGGGTGCGGGAAGCGCTGCCGCGCATCAGCGCCTCCCTGCCTCCGGCACTGAAAATTGAACCACTGGCCGATCAATCTGTGTACGTGCGCGCGGCCGTAAGCGGCGTAGTTCGGGAAGCCATCATCGCCGCCTGTCTCACCGCCATCATGATCCTGCTGTTCTTGGGAAGCTGGCGCAGCACGCTCATCATCGCCGTTTCCATTCCGCTCTCGATTCTCACTTCCATCTGTATTTTGAGCGCGCTCGGGGAAACCATCAACATCATGACGCTTGGCGGCCTGGCGTTGGCGGTGGGCATTCTGGTGGACGACGCCACCGTGACGATTGAGAACATAGAGCGCAATTTCGAAGAAGGCAAAGATCTGCATACCGGCATTCTGGATGGCGCGGCGCAGATCGCCGTTCCGGCGCTGGTGTCCACGTTGTGCATCTGCATCGTTTTTCTGCCGATGTTTTTTCTCACCGGCGTGGCCCGTTATCTCTTCATTCCGTTGGCGGAGGCGGTGGTTTTCGCCATGCTCGCGTCTTACATCCTTTCGCGAACCTTGGTGCCGACGCTCGCTATGTATCTGCTCCATTCGGGCGAACACCATCCGGCTGAACCTGCCTCGTGGAATCTTCCCGCCCGTTTTCAACGAGCCTTCGAGCACTGGTTCGAGGGCATCCGCGCCCGCTATCTCAGCCTGGTTTCCACCTGCATTCATCACCGCGCGATGTTCGTGCCCATCTTCCTGGCCGTCTGCGCGGCCACATTCCTGCTCTTTCCCTGGCTGGGTCAGGACTTCTTTCCAGTGAGCGACGGCGGTCAGTTCAAGTTGCACATGCGCGCGAAAACCGGCACGCGCATTGAAGAGACGGCCAAGATATGCGATCAGGTGGAGGAATCCCTGCGCCGCGTGATTCCTCCGCGCGATCTGGGCGCCATCATCGACAACATCGGACTCCCTTACAGCTCCATCAATCTGTCCTACAGCACGTCGGCGCCGATCGGTCCGATGGACGCCGACATCATGGTCTCGCTGCTGCCGGAGCATCGTCCGACCGCGGGATATGTCCGGGAACTGCGGCAGAAGCTGCCGCGGGAATTTCCCGGCGTCTCCTTCTACTTCCCGCCCGCCGATATCATCAGCCAGATTCTGAACTTTGGTCTCCCGGCGCCCATTGACATTCAAGTGGCAGGACTGGATATTAACGCCAACCGCGCCTTCGCGGCCAAACTTCTTGCGCAGCTTCGCCGCGTTCCCGGCATCGCCGATTTGCGCATTCACCAGGTCTTCGATCAGCCCAAACTGCACTTGTTTGTCGACCGCACCAAAGCGGCCCAAAGCGGTTTCACGCAATCCGATATCGCCAGCAGCACGCTGGTTTCTCTCAGCGGGAGTTTTCAGACCGCGCCCAGCTTCTGGCTCGATCCCAGAAACGGCGTCAGCTACAGCCTGGTCGCCCAAGCGCCCCAATCCTCCATCTCGTCTTTCAAAGAACTCGACAACATTCCTATATCCGGTAAGACGGCGTGGTCCAAGCCGGAGATTCTCGGCGATGTGGCCAGTCTGAGCCGGGGCGCGGGCATGGCCGTAATCTCGCACTACAATATTCAGCGCGCGATCGATATTTATGGAGCCGTGCAGGATCGCGATCTCGGCAGCGTCGCTCAGGATATCAACCGCATCGTGGATGCCAGCCGGAAGGATCTGCCGCGCGGCGCGCAACTGATCGTGCGCGGCCAGATTGAGACCATGCGGACGTCTTTTGTGGGCTTGGCCGGCGGTTTGGTTCTGGCCATCGTGCTGGTGTATCTGCTGATTGTGGTCAACTTCCAGTCCTGGCTCGACCCGTTTATCATTATCACCGCGCTGCCCGCGGCCATGGCGGGCATTGTCGTCATGCTCTTTGTATCGCACACCACGCTGAGTGTTCCGGCGCTCATGGGTTCCATCATGTGCGTGGGCGTGGCGACGGCCAACAGTATTTTAGTGGTCAGTTTTGCCAAGGAGCACCTGGCTTCCGAAGGGGACCCCGTGCGCGCCGCTCTGGAAGCCGGGTTCACTCGCTTCCGCCCGGTTTTGATGACCGCTCTGGCCATGATCATCGGCATGGTCCCCATGGCGTTGGGTTGGGGCGAGGGAGGCGAGCAAAATGCTCCCTTGGGTCGGGCCGTCATTGGCGGGCTGATGTTCGCTACCGTCGCCACACTGTTCTTTGTGCCGACGGTGTTCAGCATGTTACATCGAAGCCGCGTGGAAAGTCATAATAAAGGGTAAGTTCATTGATCGAGACAGAAGTCAAGTTGGTCCAATCCGCACCTCCGTCCTCGCGTTTTCACGGTGCTGTGCTGCTGACGGTCATAGCCATTGTCGTCGCGGCAGTGGTCGTCGTTACTGGTATCCGCAGCCGTATGGCGTCCGCCACGGCGGTCCAGGAAAAAACGCTGGAACTGGCTGTACCCACAGTTGCCGTGGTTCGTCCGTCGCCCGGGAACTTGAAAGATGAAGTGCTTCTTCCGGGCAACGTCCAGCCTTTTATCGACGCCCCCATTTACGCCCGCGCCACCGGCTATGTTAAACGCTGGTACGGTGATATCGGCGTCCGGGTGAAGGCGGGACAGGTTCTAGCCGAGCTCGACGCACCCGATCTGGACCAGCAGGTGCAACAGGCCAAAGCCAATCTGCAGCAGGCGCAAGCCTCGCTCGAGCAGTCCTCCGCCAGTTACGAGCAGGGAAAAAGCAATGCGGAAATGGCCCGTGTCACCGCCGACCGCTGGAAGAATCTGGTTGCCCGCGGCGTCGTGTCCCGCCAGGAGAACGATCAATATCAGGCGCAATACCAGGCGCAAGTGTCGAACGTTCAGGCTTTGGATCAGGCCATCAATGCAGCCAAAGGGACCGTCGCATCCATGC
>Ga0075015_100000836_pt1 | contig 11100 bp, 6 predicted proteins | sample AleBraG_ABR_2013_FD_71476 | JGI IMG/M metagenome (GOLD analysis project Ga0075015, IMG submission 71476) | Freshwater sediment microbial communities in response to fracking from Pennsylvania, USA - Alex Branch Run_MetaG_ABR_2013 | ecosystem: Environmental > Aquatic > Freshwater > Creek >...
GTAGGCGTAATGCCCCGGAAGAGCGGATGGCAAATCAACCCGAACATCCTCGCCTTGCTGGGACCACGAGACGGACTTGGTTTCTCCCAGCAAATAAATCTGCGAACCCGGCTTCGCAGCGAGAGACTTGAGTGTAATGAAGTTTGTTTTCGGCTGACCGAGGAGAGTTGCGTAAACTGCGGAATCCCTCTGGGTAAATCGGACCGGGATAGCTTCGGCGGTCTCGCCCACGGCTCGCTTCCAGGGCCGACTGCCATAGATGGCTTCGCCGTTCTGCTGCAGCCACGCTCCCAGCGCTTGCAGGCGGCTCATCTGGACCCGGGGGATGGTGCCGTCGGCCTCCGGGCCGACGTCGAGCAGGAGATTTCCGTTCTTGCTGACGATGTCGACCAGGAGATAAATCAGTTCATCGGGAGCGATGGTCTCGGCTTCACCTTCGGCGCGGTTGTAGCCGAAGGAGCGTCCCAGGCCGCGGCATTCCTCCCATTTTGTCTCACTGATTTTGTCCAGCGTCTGATATTCCGGAGATTTGAAGTCAGAATGTTTGACTCCGAAGCGGTCGTCAATAACGCCATCGGGTACGGCGTTGTAGTACTCCGCCATAATCTCGAGCGGATGACCGGACTTCGGATAGTCGATGTCGTTCCACAGCAGGGCGGGACGATAGCGCTCAATCAGTTCGCGCATATGTGCATCCGCATATTTGCCGTAGGCTTCGCTTTGCGGTTTCACCTTTTGATAGTCTGCGGCCTCGCGGATGGGACCGGGCACGAAGGTCCAGTCGTACCCACCGGAATAGTACAGACCCATGCGCAAACCCTGACCTCGGACGGCAGCCGTCAACTCGCCGACGATATCGCGGTTGGCGTGCTGGCGATCCGTGGGCAGAGTGGGGTTCGGGGTTGAGCTGGGCCAGAGAGTAAATCCATCGTGGTGTTTCGAGGTGAGCACGACATATTTCGCGCCTGCGTCACGGAATACCTTTGCCCAGGCATCGGGATTCCACTTTTTGATCTCGCGATCGAAGATAGGGGCGAAATTGTAGTAGTCGTAGCCCGCGCCGTAGTGCTCGCGGTGGTAGGCCTGGGTGGGCGAGCTATCCAGTCGCATGGTGTTGAGATACCACTCGGCGTAAGGATTGTTGCTGATGTAATCCTGAGAAGTGAAGTCATGCTCGGGGTGGACGAGCGGAGCCCAGCCCGGAACGGAGTAGAGGCCCCAGTGAATGAATATCCCGAGCTTGGCATCGGCATACCACTGGGGAAGCGGGTGCTGATTGAGGGACTCCAGCGTCGGTTCGTAGTGCGAGGGTGGAGCCTGAAGTCCGGGAAGAAGCAGGAAGCAGAACAGAAGAACGAGAATGATGCCGCCGGCTCTACGAATCTGGGAACGAAGCACGAGCGCCTCCTGATTTGACTAGAACCGCAGTCTACCGGGCTGCACCGTCAAAGAGAACACGGAAAACATAAGCATAGTTGCCGGGAGCTTGCGCTGGGAGTTGCAGATGCAAACCATCGGCTTCCTGGCGCGAGAGAATTTTGCCATCTGAGCCCAGCAAGACAACCGATTCAATCTGCTGGCTGCCCAGCATAGCGCCCAAAGAGTGGATAACCGCTTCTCCAGTGGAAGGCCAGCCCAATTCAATCGCGTACAGGGTGTTGCCTTTCGTGGTAAAGCGAAAGTCTTCCGCGGTGTAGGTGGCGGTGTCGGTGTCATGGAATGAGCCCGCCGCGACCTGGGTTGGGCCCTCGCCATAAATCTTCCACGGACGGGTGCCGTAGATAGCGTCGCCGTTCACCGAGAGCCATGAACCTACGTGCCGCAGCACCTGCTGCACTTCGTCGGGTATGGTGCCGTCCGACTTCGGACCGATGTTCAGGAGGAGATTGCCGTTCTTGCTGACGATGTCGACGAGCTGGTGAACCACGAATTGCGGCGACTTGAAAGTGTCGTTCTTAATGTTGCCCCAGGACTTGTTGCTTACCGAGGTGTCGGTCTGCCAGTACAGAGGGCGAATTTCACCAAGCTGTCCGCGCTCCAGATCAAGGACCGCGGAATGCTCCTCAATGGCCCAGTCTTTGTAGTTGATGACGCCAACGTGGTCGCCGTATTTGAGTGAGGCGTTGTAGTAGAACGCCGCAAAGCGGGTCAGGTTCGGACGGATGGAGGGCTGGCCGATCCACCAGTCGAAATACATGATGTCGGGATGGTATTTTTCGACAATCTCGGAAGAGCGGGCCAGCCAGTCGTCCGCCCAGGCGGAAGAGACGTAGGTGAAATCGTTGGAGAGCGGTGTGCCCCTCTTGGCTTCCAGCCATGAGTGCGCCGGGCCGTAGAAGGCGGCGTACTTCGGGTCGTTGATATCGGAAGAAAATGTGCGGCCCACGCCCAGAAAAAAATTATGTTCCACTCGATGCGAGGAAGCTCCAAAGTGCAAACCCTCCGCCCGTATCGCCTGGGCCAGATCTCCGATGATGTCGCGCTTCGGGCCCATCTTGGCCGCGGTCCAATCGCTCAGACCGCTGTCATACATGGCGAAGCCGTCATGATGCTCGGCCACGGGAACCACGTATTTTGCCCCAGATTCCTTGAACAGGCGGGCCCAGACCGCGGCATCGAAGTGTTCGGCTTTGAACATGGGGATGAAATCCTTGTAGCCGAACTTGTCTTGCGGGCCGTAAGTGGCGATGTGATGCTTGTACTCTTCCGAACTCTGCTGATACATCTCCCGCGGATACCACTCGCTGCCGAAAGCCGGGACTGAATAAACACCCCAGTGAATGAAGATGCCAAACTTGGCGTCTTTGTACCATTCGGGAGCCTGGTATTTCTGGAGGGATTCCCAGTCGGGACGGAAGGGACCCTGGTGCCCCACCCGATCCACTTCAGTAAGAATCGTGGTGCGGGGGGCGTCATACTTCGCACTGGCTTTCTGCCACGTCTGGTCGATCACAACCGGATCTTCAGAAGCGGTCGGAGCCGTCGGCGAACTTGGGGCCTGGGCATGCACGGCAAGGGGGAGAGCTGCGAAAACTCCGAGCGCCAGGCCGCTCGCGAAAAATCTGTGGATGGACGGCAGGAGAGACATGGGATGCATTTCCTTTATCGCCTTCACGCTGTTTCTTCAGAAAGTCCGGCCTTGGCCCCGACAAACCCGTAGACCGCGATAAAGACGTAAGCCACCAGCGGAACCAGATACGCCAGGGCGATGCCGTTGGCTTCTGCGATCAGGCCCATGATCGGCGTGAGCACGGCGCCGCCCACGATCGCCATCACCAGCAAGGAGCCGCCGATCTTTGTATTGGGCCCAAGTTTCTTCAACCCCAGCGCAAATATGGTGGGGAACATCAGCGACATGAAGAAGCTGGTGAGAAAGACCGCCCACAATCCGACCCAGCCCGGCCGCAGTACAGCCACACTTACCAGCGCTATGTTGAACAACGCGTACACCCCCAGCAATTTGTTGGGGGCGATGAATCGCATCAGGTAGGCGGAGAGAAAGCGTCCGACGCCAAAAGCTCCCAGGGTGCCGGTAAGAAAGTATCCGGCGACTTTCTCGGGCCGGTGGGTGTAGTCCTCGACATACTGGATGAAATAACTCCAGGTCCCGACCTGGGCGCCGACGTACAGGAACTGGGCCACCACGGCCAGGAGGAAATGGGGATATTTCAGCAGCTCCCGGAAGTGGCCGTGGTCGCCGCCACTGGCTTCATGTTCGCTTTGAATGCTGGGGAACTTTGTCCGAATAATCAGCAGCGCCCAGAATATCGCAAGCCCCCCCAGCGCCAGATAAGGCTTCACGACGCGCAGCGTTTCGGATCGCAAGTACGCGTCATAGAGGTGCTGGGATTTCAAGGAATCCACTTGTTGGGAACTCAGTTCCACGCCCGAAAAGATGAATGTCGTGCCGATCAGGACACCGGTAATAGAGCCGAGAGGATTGAACGCCTGCGAAAAGTTGAGACGTCCTTCAGAACTTTGCGGGTCACCCAACTGCGCGATGAAAGGGTTGGACGCGGTTTCGAGAAAGGACAATCCGCTGGCGATGACGAAAAGGGCGAGCAGGAAAAAAGCATAGCGTCCGGCGGCTGCCGCCGGCCAGAACAGGAATGTGCCGATACCAAACAGGAGCAGGCCAATCACAAATCCGGCCTTGTACCCGAGCTTGCGCATGATCAGCGCCGCCGGCATGGCCAGAACGAAGTAGCCCATGTAAAAGGCCGACTGCACCAGGCCCGCCTGAAACCGCGTAATAGCGAACGATTTCATGAACTGGCGGATGAGGACATCGTTCAGGTTGTTCGGGATACCCCATAAAAAGAACAGCGCCGTAACCAGGAAGAAAGGCAGGAGTTGTCCGGCGGGGAAGAGCAGATGTCGTCCGGATTCACGTGTGGTTGGGCTGGCAGCGTTCGATACTTGCATTGAGGAGCGTTCCTTATGCCTTTGGGAACCAAGGATGACTAGAGCGAATTTGTGCGTGCGATGTTGCCCAGCATGGCGGCACTGGGTTTAATGGTTCTGCGTTGCGTGGCCCGATCCACAGCGACAATACCGAACTTGGGCTCGAAGCCTGACATCCATTCGAAGTTATCGAGCAACGACCAGAGAACATAGCCGCGCACATCCACGCCATCGTCAATGGCGCGTTTTAAGCCCGCGAGGGCACGCTGAATGTATTCCACGCGGCGACGGTCATCAGTCGTAGCAATTCCGTTTTCCGTCACGATGATGGGCACACCTGTTGCCTTACTGGCGTAGCGCACCACATGCTCGACACATTCCGGATAGAACTCCCAGCCCACCTGGGTAGTCTCAGCGCCTTTCGGGGAGGGCAAATCCTGGTTTTTCCCGACCAGCGTTCGCGAATAGGTCTGCACCCCGAGATAATCGTTTTGCTTCGCAACTTCCAGCCACGGGCCATAAACATCGGCGCGCTTCTCGGCCAGATGACTGTCCTCAGGCGCGGGTTGATCGTCGGACATGGCGAGGTTAAAGCCGACTGGCATGTCGTTTCTCACCGATTTCATCGCGGCCTTGCCCTTCTGGTGCGCCGCCAGCAGACCATCGCGGATGCGCTTTGCATCTCCCAGAAAGAAGCTGGCGAATTCGGGAGCATTGACCTGTTGGCGCACTTTAGTCAGGTTGTCGCGAAGGGCATCCGCAAGACCCGACATTCCGGGCAAGTTAATCCAGTTCAGCAGTTGGGGGACGTCAGGTTCATTGAAAGTCGACGCATATCCCACGAGGTCGCCCAGGTGCCGGGTGGCTTTCTCGCAGAAGCGCGCGTACCGGTCCGGGGCTGCGGGATTCTGCCATCCACCCTTGACTGCGAACCAGCGGGGGATACTGAAGTGAGAATAAGTCAGCAGGGTAGTCAGATGATGCTCCCGGCACGTGGCCAGCATGCGCCGGTAGTGTTCCAACTCGGCGTTTGAAAAGAAGCCTTCCTCCGGTTCAATACGCGCCCATTCCAACGAAAAACGATAGGTGTTGAATCCGAGATCGGCCAACATGCTTATGTCCTGCGGATAGAGGTGGTAGTGATCGCAGGCGTCTCCCGAGGGCTCTTTGAAGACGCTTTCCGGCAAGTGTTCGATCAACCAAAGGTCGCTACTGGTATTGTTACCCTCCACCTGATGTCCCGCGGTTGCGCAGCCCCAGAGGAACTTATCGGGGAACGCTTTCGTCTTGTCCGCGGAGCTGGAGGCAGCCAGCGCGGCCAGTTTGTCCGTGGTGCCCGTCTGTGCAAGGGATCTGCTTCCGACCATTCCTACGACGGTGGCCGCAGAGGCGCCTTGCAACAGGTTTCGCCGAGTGATGGGTTTCAGTGTCGATTCAGCAACAGGCGTTTTCTCGTCTTTCATATCCAACCCCCGCTACGCAGGCTTTTCGACCAACACTATTACGATGCCCGGGGTCTCGTACTAGTACGTTGCACGGCCGCCGCTGAGATCAAATACGGCTCCGGTGGTGAAAGAATTTTCTTCGGATACCAGCCACGCCACCATGGCGGCGATCTCATCGAGCTCGAGAAAGCGTCCCCGCGGAATCTTGGACAGCATGTAGTCGACATGTTCCTGCGACATTTGATCAAAGATTCGCGTGCGCGCCGCCGCCGGCGTAATGCAGTTGACCCCAATGTTGTGACTGGCCAGTTCTTTCCCCAAAGACTTGGTCAGGGCGATCACGCCCGCTTTTGCGGCGCTGTAGGCGGAGGCGTTTGGATTTCCTTCCTTACCTGCGATGGACGACACGTTTACGATCCGGCCATACTTTTGCTGAAGCATGAAGGGTACGACGGCACGGCAGCTTAAAAACACTCCGGTCAAATCCACGTCGATAATCTGCTTCCAAGTCGCCACGGGATATTCCCAGGCCTTCAGATTGGGGCCGGAAATCCCTGCGTTGGCCACCAGGATGTCGATCTTTCCGAACTTTTCCGCGGTCGCGGCCGCAGCCCTGATAACCGTCTCGGCATCGGTTACGTCGGCGGTCACGGCATCAACCAGGCCGTGGCCTTCAAGCGTTCTCACGGTGGCCGCGAGGAGTTGTCCGTCCCGGTCCCAAAGAGTGACAGAGGCGCCCGACGCCAGAAAACGCCGGGCGATGGACAAGCCTATCCCCTGCGCCCCGCCGGTTACGATTGCGTGACGATTGGCGAGATCTATCTTGTTCATTCGGTGTCGCCGAGGCAGCAGAGATCCGTCGGTTGCGTTTTCGAAGGCCTGCGGCAAATCTCAATGACAGAGGGTACACGTCGGACGGATGCCCGCGCCAGTTCCCAATGTCGCACCAATACAAAACGTCCCATGACTTGGTTAAGTCATGGGACGTTTGTCGAACAGCCCTCCCCCGAAGTCTGCTCAATCTCAAGATAAAGGCTGGGAAGGGGCCTGTGAATGGCCCATTCGGGCCACTGTGGAAATCTCGGCTGGGAGGCGAAAAGATGCGGCATTGACGGTCCTGATCAGAAGCGAGATACACTGCTCACGAGGTGGAATCGTGCCCTGGACCTAGGCGGGCAATGGACCTGGGCGAGCATAGCGCCGTCTTCGTATGAACGAAGAAAAACACAGCGGTATCAAGTGGATGGACCTGCTCTGGCTGGTCTTTCTGCTGGGCCTGGCGGTGCTGCCGCCGGTGCAGGAGCGCCATAAGCAATTGGCACTACTGGCTATTGGGATCTTGCAGCTGGCGGAGGGGAGAATCATCGCGAACTGGCCTCGCTCCGGGCTATCAGCCGTGGTTCTGGTCAAGATCATATTGGCGACGCTGCTGATTAACCACACGGGCGAGCTGGGCATTAACAGCAGTTACTATCCAATTTATTACGTTCCAATTGTGACTGCGGCGATCCACTTCGGCCCCTGGGGCACCTTGCTCTGGACCTTGTTGGCCTCGGCGGCCTACTGTTCATATCTCTACCCCGCGCTGCAGGAATACACGCTTACTCCCACGGGCGCGGCCGAGCTCGCCATCCGGATCATGTTTTTCTTCATGGCGGCCATTGTGGTGAACCGCTTCACGCTCGAGAACCGCAGGAAGACCATGCAATACCAGCAAGTGGCCGAGGAGTTGACGGAAGCCAATCGCCAGCTCGAACAGGCCCAGGCCGAGGCCCGGCGTTCCGAGCGGCTGGCGGCCCTGGGACAGCTTTCAGCCGGACTGGCGCATGAAATCCGCAATCCGCTGGGCGTGATCAAGGGATCGGCGGAAACGCTCAACCGAAAGCTGGAGAATTCGAATCCCCTGGCCAGCGAGCTGGCGGGATACATATCGAGCGAAGTGAACCGGGCGAGCGCACTGGTGACCCGATTTTTAGATTTTGCGCGGCCGCTGCGCACTGAAACGCGTCTCCAGCGAGTGACGGAATTGATCGATCAGGCACTGAAATCCGTGGCAGAACAGTGGAAAGGCGGATCGATTGTAGTGGAGCGTGAATATCAAGAGGATTTGCCCCCTGTGCCGCTGGACGAGAATCTTTGCGGGCAGGTGTTTTTGAATCTCGTTCAGAATGCGTATGAGGCCATGGGCAGCGATGGCGGAAACTTCCGAGTCGAGGTTTCGGAAGTGCGCTCGAACGGACGTAAAGGAGTTCAAGTGCGGCTGAAAGATACTGGACCCGGTGTTCCGGTGGAGATGCGTGAGCAGATTTTCAATCCGTTTGTGACCACCAAGAAAACCGGCGTCGGGCTTGGCCTTTCGATTGTTTCAAAGATTGTGGATGAGCATCACGGTACTATCCGGCTGGAGAATTCAGACGCGACGGGGGCCTGTTTCGTGATCTTTTTTCCCGCAGAGGAAGAGGCCCGGCAGAGAGCTGGAAGCTCATGACGACGCCGAAGGCAACCATTCTGATTGTCGAGGATGAAGCAAAAATGCGCCGTCTCCTGGAACTCGATCTGGGAGACGACGGTTTCCAGACCTTGTCCGCGGAGGATGCGGAGACCGGCCTGAAGCTGCTGCAGAACGGTTCCATCGATCTGGTGATCACCGATCTCAAATTGCCGGGCATGAATGGGCTGGATTTTCTGCAGGCGGTGAAACGCTTTCAGGCTGCGATGCCCGTGATTGTCATGACCGCGTTCGGCACCGTGGAAACTGCGGTCGAGGCAATGAAAGCGGGCGCCAGCGACTATGTACTAAAGCCTTTTTCTCTCGACGAAATGCGCATGGTGGTGCACAAGGAGCTGGATGTGCAGCGCCTGCGGGTAGAGAACCGGTCGCTGCGCGAGGCGCTGCAACAGCGCTACCAGCATCCCAACCTGGTGGCGCGCAGCGCGAAGATGCAGGAGGTCCTGGCCACGGTGGAGCGAGTGGCGCCGACCAATTCGACCGTGTTGCTGGGCGGGGAAAGCGGCGTGGGCAAAGACCTGGTGGCGCGCGCCATCCATGAGAAGTCGCGGAGGGCTTCCGGACCGTTCATCAAGATCAACAGCGCTGCGATTCCGGAGAATCTCCTCGAGAGCGAATTGTTCGGTTACGAGAAGGGCGCCTTTACCGGCGCGACAGGCAGCAAGCCGGGCAAGTTTGAGCTGGCCGACAAGGGGACTCTCTTCCTCGATGAAATCGGCGACGTGCCGCCAGCGACGCAGGTCAAGTTGCTGCGGGTTTTGCAGGAGCGCGAGTTCGAACGGCTGGGCGGCACGAAAACCATCAAAGTCGATGTGCGGCTGGTGGCGGCTACCAATCGGGATTTGCGGGCCGCACTCGAGGACGGCACTTTTCGCGAGGATCTCTACTACCGGCTGAACGTTGTGCCCATCGACATTCCTCCGCTGCGCGAGCACAAAGAAGATATTCCCGAGCTGGTGAATCTGTTCCTGTCGCGCTTTGCCCAGGAATCAGCTAAGAAGATCACGGAAGTTTCACCGGATGCTTTGAAGATCCTGATGGACCATCACTGGCCGGGCAATGTTCGCGAACTGCAGAACATCATGGAGCGGGCGTCGGCTTTGGCTGCAGGACCCTTGCTGCAAGCAAGCGATATTCACATTGATTCGCGAAGTGGCAAGGCAGCTGACTTCCCCGCCAGTTTCCTTCCCGAAGGGATGACTCTCGAACAGTGGGAAGACGAGATGATCCGAGAAGCTCTGTGCCGCGCCCATGGAAACAAAAGCCAGGCCGCGCGCATGTTGGGACTTTCGCGCAATGCGCTCCGCTACCGGCTCTCGAAAATCGGCATTGGGGACGAGCCGGAGAAAGAGAACGAAGAATAGTCCTATGCGACCTTCGCGTGCTTTGCGGGAAAGATCTTCACCGCGAGGGGTTGTAATGAGGGCCGCAAAGAGCGCAAAGTTGCAGTGGCTGAAAACCACCACTTCTGGTTGACCTCAGCCAGAATCGCTCCTGACACAGTCCATGCCTTATCAGGCTGTCTCTAATCCTATGAAAATATGAGACTTATTTTGCCTCCGGAGGAAGACTTTGGCATGGCACCTGCATTGTTCATGGTGCGCGAGTTTTTCTCGCGAGAGGTGGGCCATGAAAAACAGATTTGTACTCATTATTGGAGCACTGATTTTAAGCGCGTGTGTGACGGCGGGTGCACAGGTATCAGAAGATGTGCCAGGACAGGGACAAGTGCAGCCACAGTCGCAAGGGCAAGCGCAAGTCGAGCCTTCGTCCGCCGTAGCGCGCATCAGTTTGATCCACGGAGACGTCTCCACGCAGCGCGGTGATTCCGGGGATTGGGCGGCGGCGGCAGTGAACCAGCCGATGGTGAGCAGCGACAAGGTGTCCACCGGCGTCAATTCCCGGGCTGAGGTGCAGCTTGACTCAGTGAACATCCTGCGGCTTGGCGACAATACGCTGGCCAGCATTGCAGGCCTCTCTCGGACTCAGATCCAGGTACAAGTCGAGCACGGACTGATTGACTACACGGTTTTCAAGGGCACGGAGGCTGCGGCTGAAATTGACACCGCGAACGTCGCCGTTCGACCCGCACAGGCAGACGGAATTTATCGGATTGAGATAAATGCGGATGGCGACACGCAGGTTATCGTCCGCAAGGGATCGGCTGAGATTTCGACTCCCCAGGGCAGCACCCAGGTGGAAAAGGGCCAAATGGCCGTCGTGCGCGGTACCGGCGCCGATACTCAATACAAATTGGCCGAGGCGCCGTCGAAAGACAGTTGGGATTCATGGAACAGCGACCGTGATCGATTGATTTACGATGCTCGGTCCTGGGGAAACACCAACCGCTACTACACCGGTTCAGAAGATCTTGATACCTACGGACGCTGGGTGACAGTGCCGGACTACGGTCCGGTGTGGACGCCGGTAGTGGGCCCGGGTTGGGCGCCTTATCGCAGCGGACGCTGGGTATGGGAGCCGGGCTGGGGCTGGACATGGGTTTCGTATGAACCCTGGGGTTGGGCTCCCTATCACTACGGGCGCTGGTTTGTTTACAACAGCTCGTGGGTATGGTGGCCCGGGCCGGTCTACGGATATCCGCGGTATCGGCCAGTGTGGGCTCCCGCGTATGTGTCCTTCTTCGGCTTCGGTGGTGGCGTTGGCATCGGTGTCGGATTCGGATTTGGTTCGGTCGGCTGGTTGCCGATTGGCCCGTGTGACCGCTTCTATCCCTGGTACGGC
>Ga0075015_100000837_pt1 | contig 11097 bp, 8 predicted proteins | sample AleBraG_ABR_2013_FD_71476 | JGI IMG/M metagenome (GOLD analysis project Ga0075015, IMG submission 71476) | Freshwater sediment microbial communities in response to fracking from Pennsylvania, USA - Alex Branch Run_MetaG_ABR_2013 | ecosystem: Environmental > Aquatic > Freshwater > Creek >...
AAGGTGTCGCTGGTGTTCAATTTGCCCAGCTACTACAAACAGAAGATCCAAGCCATCCCCGGCGTGAAGGAAGTGGTGAACCAACAGTGGTTCGGCGGGCAGTACAAGGACGACAAGCCAAATAATTTCTTCGCCCAGTTCGGCACCGATCCGCAAGAGATCATGAAGGTGTACCCGGAATTCAAGATACCCGCCGACCAACTCGAAGCCTGGCAGCATGACCGAGCTGGCGCCATCGTGGATGTGGGTCTGGCCAACAAGTTTGGCTGGAAGGTCGGCGATCGCTTGAACATTACCGGGAAGATTTTCCCGGTGAACCTGGAGTTGACCATCCGGGGAATCTTCACGCCGCCGGACCCTACTCAATCCATCTACTTCAACAAGGACTATATCGACGAGGGTTTTCCTAAACTGAAGGGCAGTGAAGGCTTCTACGCGGTCCTGGCCGATTCGCCCGAGTCCGTTACTCGCGTGGCGCAGGCCATCGACGAGGAGTTTCGCAACGCCGACCGCCCCACCAAGACCGAGACCGAACATGCCTTCCAGCTAGGCTTCATCGGGATGTTGGGTAACATCAAGGCGTTCATCATGAGCATTTGCCTGGCGGTGGTCTTTACCATCCTGCTGGTATCGGCCAACACCATGGCCATGTCGATTCGCGAGCGTACGCGGGAAGTCGCGGTATTGAAGACGCTGGGGTTCACTCGCCACAGCATCCTGGGATTGTTCGTCGGCGAGGCGGTTTCGCTGTCCCTCATCGGAGGGCTGGTCGGATCGCTGCTGTGCTACTTCATCGTGACCGGGATGGCAAGCCAGGGCGGAATGTTCACTGGGATGAAGGTCACTCCGATCACCATCCTGGTGGCGTTGCTGATCGCCGCAGTAGTGGGATTCGCGAGTTCCTTTATACCGTCCTATCACGCGGCCAAGGTCAACATTGTGGATGGCTTGCGTCACATCGGCTGAGCTAACAGGACAAAATGTTGTAAGAATGAGAATAGAAAATGGCAATCCCTCTTAGCTATAACGTGCGCAACCTGCGGCTGCGCAAAAGCCTGACCATCATGACCGCCCTGGGCATCGCCCTCACGGTTGCGACTGCCGTGTTCATCATGGCGCTGCTGGCGGGTTTGGGACGTGCCTTCGCTACTACCGGCGACCCGTTGAACGTGCTGATGTTGCGCAAGGGTTCAGACTCGGAGCTGGCGGCCGGTGGAGTATCGCGGGATGCCATGCAGGTTTTAAAAGATCTGCCCGGCGTCGCCAAAAACGCCAAGGGCGAGCCTCTGGTTTCGGGCGAAGACATCCTGGTCGTGGTGCTGCCGCGAAAGGGTGGGACAGGAGAGACCAATGTCACCACCCGCTTCCTGACTCCGCTGGGAATCGAGATGCGGCCGCAGATCAAAATTACCCAGGGAAGATGGTTCACGCCAGGACAGCGTGAGGTCGTTGTCAGCAGTTCGATCAATCGGCGATTCGAGCACGCGAACATCGGCGACGTGGTACACATCGGCAAGGGAGATTGGCCCATCGTGGGCATCTTTGACGGCAGTGGCACGGCGCACGATTCCGAAATCTGGGGCGATATCAATCAGTTGGTCACCGACTTCGAGCGTTCGGTGTACTCCTCGGTGCTGGTGCGGGCAACCGATCCGGCTGCGGCGCAGGCGCTGAAGAACCGTGGCAACGACGATCAGCGTCTGGAACTCAACGGTCTTCTCGAACCGGATTACTATGCTTCGCAAACCAAGTCCGGGGGTCCTATCAAGGTTGTGGGCTGGATTGTGGCCTTCATCATGGCTGTTGGCTCTTGTTTCGCCGCCGCCAACACCATGTACGCCGCGGTTGCCTATCGCGGGCGCGAGATTGCTACTTTGCGTGTGATTGGGTTTTCGCGTCCCAGCATTCTGACTTCATTCATGCTCGAGTCGCTGCTGTTGTCCCTGCTGGGCGCGACGCTTGGAATCATTCTGATGTTGCCGTTCAACGGCATGACCACAGGGACGCAAAATCAGGTGACCTTCAGCGAAGTTGTGTTCAGCCTGCAAATGACGCCGGCCGTGGTGATGGCGGCGGTCATATTCGCTCTCATTATGGGAGTGGTGGGCGGTTTCGCGCCCGCCTGGCATGCCTCGCGCCGCGATATATTGAGCGCGCTGAGGGATTAGTGACGCCTTCGAGCTCGGCGGGCGAGATGCCCGCCGGACAGCCGGCGGGCTTGTCCTGAGCGCAGTCGAAGGAACACCGGCGCTACGCAAAAGAAAATGCCGATTGACGCAAAACACGAAGACCTGCGCAGCCTGAGGATAGATCGCACTGCGCGCACGGGTGGTGAAGGCGAACCTCCGGTCTGGGCGCGCCGCTACATCCTCATCGGGATCGCGGTGCTGGTGCTGCTGGGTGTAGTCACGCTGTCCTACCGCCTGTTCCCGCACGACGCTCCGGAAGTGGAAGTGGTACGCGCGTCGGCGCAGAGCAGCGATGTGGGTGGCGTCGTGCTCTCCGCCAGCGGCTACATCGTCGCGCACCACAAGATCAACCTGAATTCGAAAGTGACGGGCCGGGTAAAGTGGATCGGCGTGGAAAAGGGCGACAAGGTCAAAGAAGGCCAGGTCCTGGTGCGTCTGGAAGATGACGAATTCCGCGCCCAGTACGAACAGGCGAACGGCGCTGCCCAGAACGCCCGGGCCTATCTGGAAGAACTGCAGAACGGGTCTCGTCCCGAGGAAATTCAGCAGGCCCAGCACAATCTCGACGAAGCCCGCGCCACGCTGGTCAACGACAAGATTACGCTCGATCGCACCCGTGGCCTGGTGACCGAGGGTGTGCTGTCGAAACAGGCGCTCGACGATGCCACTGCGAAGTTTGAGGCTGACCAGCAGCGGGTGAATTCTCTGGACAAGGGGTTCCAGCTGGCCAAGATTGGTCCGCGCCAAGAAGAGATTGCTCGCGCTCGCGGCGCTCTTCAGCAGGCCCAGGGACAGGCGGACTACGCCAAGTCCTTGCTTGACGCGACTGTCATCCGCGCCCCGGTAACGGGAACTATTCTTGAGCGGGCCGCGGAAAAGGGCGAGCTCGTGACCTCGGGATTCGCCAGTACGGCCGAGGGCGGTCCGCAAGGCTTGGTCGTCTCCCTGGCTGATCTCAACGATCTCCAGGTGGAACTCGATATCGCGCAGGATGATTTCGCCCGGCTCAGCCCCAGACAAAAAGGGGTAGTCACAACGGATGCCTTCCCTGACCGCAAGTACGACGGCTTGATCGCTGAAATGTCGCCCCAAGCCAACCGTGCCAAGGCCACGGTACAGGTGAAGGTACAAATCGTTACCCCGGACTCATACCTTCGACCGGACATGAATGCCACGGTCAAATTCCTGGCCGACGAAACCAAGCCTACAAGTTCGCAGCCGCAAGGTGTTTTTGTGCCTACTCCGGCAATTCGTGATCGCGATGGCAAGAAATTCGTCTTCCTGTCGTTTGACGGTAAGGCCACGGCGCGGGAAGTGAAAATTCTGTCGCAACGCAGCGGCGGCGTGCTGGTGCAAGGCCTCAATGGCGGCGAAGACGTCATCACCTCCGGGCCCGCAGATTTGAAAGACGGCGAAAAAATCAAGATCAAGGGACAATCATGAGCACAGCGACAACCATTCCGCATACCGCCACGCAAACCAAGGTGGTTCAGGCCCGCAACGTCAGCAAAGTTTTCAAGCGCGACGCTTTCGAGGTCAAGGCGCTGGACGACGTGTCCGTCGAGATCGGCGGCGGCGAGTTCCTGGCGCTGATGGGCCCCTCGGGTTCGGGCAAGACAACTCTGCTGAACATGATCGCCGCCATCGACCGGCCAACCGCGGGCGAGTTGCTGGTGCTGGGCGAGAACATCTTTCGCCTCAGCGACTCCCAATCGGCCCACTGGCGCAACGAGCATATCGGTTACGTCTTTCAGACGTTTAATCTGATACCCGTGCTCACCGCGTTTGAGAACGTCGAGCTACCCCTTCTGCTGACCAAGCTCTCCGCGCAACAACGGCGCGACCATGTAATGACCGCCCTGAAGCTGGTTGGCCTGGAAGAACGTGTCAGCCATCTACCCAAGCAGCTCTCGGGCGGACAAGAGCAGCGCGTGGCCATTGCCCGCGCCATCGTGAGTGATCCGACCTTGCTGCTCGCTGACGAACCCACCGGCGATCTCGACAGTCACTCCGCCACCGAGGTGCTGGAAATCCTGAAGCGTCTGAATGAGGATTTTCAGAAGACCATCGTGATGGTGACTCACGATCCCCACGCAGCTTCCTACGCGCATGTGACGCGTCATCTGGAAAAGGGGATGTTGCTGCCGGGATAACGAACTGTGTGGGGCGGGTCTCCGACCCGCCCAGGCCGAGCGCAGCTCGGCTTGTCCTGCCAGCTCAGCTGCAGCCGTCGCAGTTTGCTGTTTCATCCCGCAACAATTTCATTAAGTTGTTCCGGTTCTGGGCTGCCTACGGCCGCTAGCGGGCAGGAGTGCCCGCTCTACACCAATCTCTACAGGTTGGAGATAGGGAGACTGCCGCGAGTAGGGGCGAAGCCGCTGTAGGCTGGATCGGCTACCCACTGCCATGCCCGGCGCCCGTTCTCCCGCACTACAGTTCTTGCTTCACCGTACTCCACCAGCCGGTTGAGTACCGTCGTTACGGACGCCAACGGGTCTTTGTGGCGGAGCAGGACCGGCGGAATTCGCTGTTGAATGTGTTCGCACACCTCGCGCGCCCCCAGCGGACGCGCCGCTTCCATCAACACCATGCGACAGGCCTTGGTAAATCCGGGCTGGCGGCCGCCACTTTTCCGGTCCACCAGTTCGAGCAGTTCTTCGCTGAGAACCTCATCGCCAAAAAGATTGGCCAGTCCGACGATGGTTTGCTTCACCGTCCCGATGCGTTTCATCACATCGGCGCGCTGGCGCATGAGCTGGCGCAATTCCTCGTGCGCCGCCTTCACCACTTCCTGCACGTGAGGATCTGAACTGCCCGGGAGATTTCTGTTCCCCGCGCCATTGCCGCTACGCCCGATGTCCATGACCCACCTTCCGGGGCCGAACTGCCGGCCTGCCCCCTGCCTGCCTTGCGGCGCCCCGCCCCAAGCGACACCACCCCGTATGTTCCCATACGTGATCGCCGCGCCCTTGGTTCCATGTTCCATGCCAAGCTCCGCACAACATGCTCGATCCCCAAAAAATTACTCAATCGATTTAGTCACCACTCGATTGGAGCAATTGCGTACTGCTGGCTTAGACGGGATCAGTCAGGAAAGGTTAAGGCGAAGAAATGTAAAATCAACAGGTCAACTGATGTTCAGATTGATTCACAACTGAGCCCGTAAAACCGCTCTCATCCGCGTATACCGCTTCCTTCGAGCAATGCGGATTTCCATATTTCTCGCTGCGAACTTGCTTCCAAAGTTGGGATTCTGCGTCGCAGGATCGGGCCTGCGGCAATCTCCTTCACACCACAAAACGTGCACGAATTGTTAAGCGCCGGGCCTCATGTGGGGTGAAAACCCGGAGGCAAAGCTGGTTCGTCCTTGCCGTCTTACTTCTTGACAAAACCGAAACAACTGATAAAGTTCGACTTACTCGTCCCAATTTCTAAATAACCTCCAGGTGCTGACGCAATGAAGAACGTTTATGAGGTTCTGAGGCAGAAAGAGCTTGAGCTGTCCAGGCTGGAAAAAGAGGTGGAAGCGTTGCGCGTAGCCGCGCCGCTTCTTTCGGAAGACAAGGAAGCCGGTAATGACAACAAGCCGACTTTGGCCGCGTCAGCTGCGACCCAGCAGCCCATTCGAATTCCGCAGCCGGCGGTCAATACCGCTCCGCAAGCCGCCCGCGCCGCCGGGTGGGAAGACACCGCCAAGCGCTGGCCCTAGCCGAGTCGTTGGCGAAAGACCCGTCGCGGATGGCAGGCGACGAATCGATCTGGCCCGGAGTCTAACTCCGGGCTATAACTTTTTGGGAGCGAATGGAGGCGCGGGCGTCCGGCTCGCGCTGACCGAAGCGGGCGGAACGCCACTCGCCACGTCGGACCCCGCGGCCCAGATCGAGTCGGCCAACATTGAGTTGCGCATCTCGGGTCAAACTAGATCGAGTCAACCATGAGCGCTTCGGGACACCCTTCATCGGGCTACAGCGGAGTCCGTCGCCGCATTCCGCGTTATTCGGTGGCCATCCCTGTCGATATCACGGTGCTGCGTTCGGGAGCGCCGGCCAGCATTCCGGGACGTTCTCTGGATCTTGGGGAAGGCGGCGTGGCCGCGGTGCTGGCGGCAGAATTACAACTGGGAGAGTGGGTCGCGGTCGAGTTCCTGTTGCCGAACGCCGGTCAAGCGCTCCAGACCAAAGCGGTGGTTCGACATCACAACCACCTTCGTTGCGGCTTCGAGTTTCTGGGGCTGTCCGGCGATCAGCGAACCATGATCCGGCGCTGGGCGGGAAACAGCCAGCCTCTTCCGATTCTCGAGCCCACCGCGCCAGCTCCCTCTTCCACGCCCACCTCAACCACCGTTTCAAACGCCGCGGCAATGAGGATGACATCCCCACTGCCCGCGCCAGTCATGCCGGCGCGCCGGAAGCCTGTGCCAGCCAGCAATCAGGCCCTGGACCGGCTGCGGCGGCTGACGTTGGCCCTATTGCTGGTGGTTGGGGGCTGGGCCACGTGGCAATGGCACCGCGGGTGGCAGCAACTGGAATCACGCATGGCAAGAAAAGACGTGCACGCGCAACCGCCCTCCGCCAAGGTTCCCGTCGAAGTGATGGAGCGGCTGCTGATCCGTAGAGTTGACCCGGTCTATCCGGAAGCCGCGCGCCGGGCCAATCTCCAGGGCATAGTGGTGCTCGACGCGGTGATCGCGGCCGACGGCACGGTAGTGAACATTCATCCCGTCAGCGGCAGCGATGCGCTGGTCTCAGCCGCGATGGACGCAACGCGGTGGTGGCGCTTCCGCCCGTATCGCGTCCGGGGCGAACCGGCAACGGTTGAAACCACGCTGTCCATCGAGTTCCGCCCCTGAAAGCTAGCAACAATGCGGGTGCGCAACCTTTGCGAGCACGATTCTGGAAAGGGCACAACTTCAAAAGACTGCGGAAGAACTAGCAGTGTCATCCTGAGTGTAGCCTTGCGTTTCGCTTGCGAAATGCAAGGCGGAGTCGAAGGACCCCTAGCATCTTGACGCTGTAGACGGTGCAGGAAGGGATTGGGTTCCAACCGATTCCACCGCGAAAGCGTGCAGCACGTAGGGGTCCTTCGACTGCGTAGCTGCTTCACTGCGCGAAGCGGCCACTCCGCGCAGGATGACATTGCTGGCTTTTCCGCAACCTGTTCAACTCGTGCCCTTCCCCAAGCCCATTTGGACCAGCTTGGGGGTGATTCGCCTGTTCGTGCTTTGCTTCCTCAGCCCGTCATCTGCGACACTGACTTCGATTCACCAGACGCAACCATCATGGGCAGAATCCACGTCCTTTCCGAAAACGTCGCCAACAAGATCGCCGCCGGCGAAGTGGTGGAACGCCCGGCTTCGGTGGCCAAGGAACTGCTGGAAAATTCTCTCGATGCCGGCGCAACCCGCATCCGGATTCAGGTTGAAGCCGGCGGTAAGAAGCTGATCCAGATCACCGATAACGGCTGTGGCATGGTGCGCGATGACGCCCTGCTGGCTTTCGAGCGCCACGCCACATCGAAAATCAAGAATGCGGAAGACTTGCTCAGCGTGGCCACTCTGGGTTTCCGCGGGGAGGCCTTGCCCTCGATCGCCTCCGTCTCGCGTCTGCGCCTGGAAACCCGCGCGCCCGACGAGGCCTCCGGAACGATCGTCGAGATCAACGGCGGCAAGATTTTCAAAGTAGAAGAAGCAGGGCTCCCGGCGGGAACCTCCATCGCCGTTCGCGACCTCTTCTTTAATATTCCGGCGCGAAAGAAATTTCTCAAAGCCGAATCTACTGAACTTTCCCACATCGCTTCCTTGGTGACCCACTACGCCCTGGCCCATCCCGATAAGCATTTCGAGTTGCACTCCGCCACTAACGCCATGCTGGTGGCACCGCCGGTCGCGGGCTACAGCGAGCGCGTGTATCAGGTCTTCGGCAAGGAAGTTCTCGATCAACTGATTCCCATCGCCGCAGTGCAACCGCTCGAACGCATAGGCCTGCCCCAACCCCCACCTTGGCGCCGCAAAGAAGAAGGCCAGTATGGCGCGGGCACCCCCGCCCGCGAAAAGCCAGCATCTGAGAAACAATTCGGAGATGCAACCGAAGAAACGCCTGAAGAAGCTCCGCCATTCGGGGAATTCCGGGCGCACGGTTTCGTTTCCAAACCCGAAATCCAGAAACTGAATCGCAACTCGATTTACGTTTTCGTCAATGGACGCCTGATCCGCGATCGCCTCATCCAGCACGCCATCATCGAGGCGTACCGCAACATCTTGCCGCCCACGGTTTTCCCGGTGGTGCTGCTATTTCTCGACTTGCCGACCGGCGAAGTGGACGTCAATGTGCACCCTTCGAAGACTGAAGTCCGTTTTCGCCAGCAGAGCGTGATGCACGATTTCGTGCGCGAGTCGGTCCGCGCCGCGCTGATGAAGGCACGCCCGGTGCCTCAGTTCGCGGTGGAAATCAGGGCCCACCCCAGCGCCAGCCCGTCACTCTCAGGAGAACGAGCGGCTTCGCCCGATGCCGCGGCCTGGCGCTCGCTCCATACGCCGGCTGGGTCGCAACCGTTCAGTTTGCAAGCGCCGGTTCCGCCGCCCATCAGCGAGCGCTTCCAATTCGGAGAAGGCATTTCGGTCGACGGCAACGCTGCCCTGTCTTTAGTGCGCGCCCAGGAGCCGGTGCCCAGCGACGGTTGCGCTCCGCCCATTCCCGACGAAGCGGAAGCTCCGGGCGATCTGGCTCCGGCCCTGGCCTCGCTCAAACCGGTGGGCCAGATTCGCGACTCCTTTATCCTGGCGGTGAACTCTGAAGGCCTATGGATCGTCGACCAGCATGTGGCCCACGAGCGAGTGCTCTTCGAGAAAATCCTGAAGCAGCGGGCGGCGCAGAAAGTGGAAAGCCAGCGCCTGCTGCTGCCGCTGGTGATCGAACTTACGCTGGCGCAGCAAGCCGTCTTCGCGGACATCGCCGACGAACTAGCCAGGAACGGATTCGAAGTCGAACCCTTTGGCGCTCGCAGCATTGCGGTAAAGATCGCTCCCGCCGGGGTCGACGCTTCCGCCGTCGAGCACATGCTGCACGAACTACTCGACCAGTTTTCCCGCGAAGAGCAGGCCCTGAATCTGGGAAAGATTCGGGCGCGCATCGCCGCCTCCATCGCCTGTCACGCGGCCATCAAGGTCAACATGCCGCTGGAGCAGAATAAAATGGAATGGTTGCTGGCGGAATTGGCCCAGACTGACTGTCCCATGACGTGCCCGCACGGGAGACCGGTAGTTCTGCGATACTCAATTAAGGACATTCAGAAGGCATTCAAGCGCATTTGAGCCACTAGCTTCTGGCTACTGGCAACACCTCAGTCGCAAGGGTCTCAAGCTATGAGCCAGAAGCTGGTAGCTAGGAGCTGCTTTATGACCGAACAAGAACTCGATCAGCTTCGGCGTGAGAAGTGGCACCTGAATGGCGCACCGCTGCGCACGCTCGACGATGCCCGCCGCTTCATCGAATCGGTCGGATTCTGCCTGATGTACCCCATGCGGCAGCCGCTGCTGGCTCCCACCTTCATCGGCGCATGGACGGGATCGGACAAACATTTACCCACGCAGCAGCATGCCTATGCTGATCCACGGGCGCGGGAGGCGACCGAGATCATGGTCCGTCTGCTGCGCAATCATGACGCCTATGAGGCCAATCAGTTCGAAGAGAACAACGCCTTCCTGGTGGCGGGGTCAATATTTCCTTATTTCTATGCGCTGGTGGGAGAGCGCAATCCCAAACAGGCGCCCCAGCCGAAGCCGCGCTCGGAGTATTCTCCGCTCGCCTGCGACGCCTTCGAGCTGATCCGGCGCGCCGGCCCGATCTCGAAGCAGCAGATGCGCGAGGATCTGGGCGGAAGCATCTCGTTTGTCGCCCTGGACCACGCCCTGGGAGAGCTCTGGTCAAAGCTCCGCATCACCCGCGTGGATTACAAGCCGGAGGAGGGCGCGTCCTGGGACGTGCTCTACCGCTGGGCCCCGGATGCGGTCCGCGAAGGCATCGGCCTGTCGGTGGGTGAAGCGTTGTCGGCGCTGCTTTCGAAATACCTGGATTGCGTTATCGCCGCCGACCAGCCGGAAGTGGAATCCTTCTTTGGCCATTTTGTCCCCCGCTCGCGGGTAAAGGAAGCAATCAACGCCCTGCAGGCTGCGCGGGAACTGGATTTCATTCGCGTGGGAAACCGGTCGCTGATCCAGCTCGCCCAACCTAAAGCTCCGGTGATCGCCAAGAACCGTGTGGGGACGGGCACTCCTGCCCGTCCAGGCCGGGCCTAGCCCGGCTGGGTTTACTCAGCGAGCGCCACTTACTATTTCGCCTTTAGCACGTCTATGTACAGGCCGCATGGCTCGGGGTAGGTTTATGCGTCTTTGTATTGCTCTAGCAACCGTTTTTGCATTCTGCGCCGTATCCTTCGCTCAAACAGCTCCGGCCCCGTCTTCCACTTCAATGCCAGACCTCGAGCATTTCAGCATCGCTCAGGTGGACAGGTCTCTCGACCCTTGCTCTGATTTTTTCCAGTACGCCTGCCGCAAGTGGATCAAGGCCAATCCGATTCCGCCCGACCAGGGAGGGTGGGGCACGTTCAACGCACTCGCCATCTGGAACATTGCCGCTGTACACAACACGCTGGAAGAGGCGGCAAAGCCCTCCCCCGACCGGACGCCGGTGCAGCAGAAGGTGGGCGATTACTACGCTTCCTGCATGGATGAGGACACCATCAACAAGGCTGGCCTCACGCCGTTGCAACCCTTGCTCGACCGCATCGTCAAGCTGAAAGACAAGTCGCAGCTTCCCGAGGTGATCGCGTCCATCCACCAGATCATCCGGCCCGCCAACCTGAGCTTTATCGACGCCGCCTATGAGGGCGTAGTGTTCGGGATTTATTCTCA
>Ga0075015_100000838_pt1 | contig 11095 bp, 12 predicted proteins | sample AleBraG_ABR_2013_FD_71476 | JGI IMG/M metagenome (GOLD analysis project Ga0075015, IMG submission 71476) | Freshwater sediment microbial communities in response to fracking from Pennsylvania, USA - Alex Branch Run_MetaG_ABR_2013 | ecosystem: Environmental > Aquatic > Freshwater > Creek >...
CCGGCCGCGGCGGCCGCCGACGAACCATCGGACTGCACCGCGGTGGACGCGGCGAACGGGTTGCCGCCGTCGATGATCGCCGGGCCGAGCTCGCCGAACCAGCTCATCCAGGCGTTCATCGCCGCTTCCTGCGCCTCGGGGGTCTCCGCCATTGCGCCACCGCGGTATGCGAACACGAACTTGGCCATGGGTCTCGCTCCTCCGTCTGGGCCGGACGCTGCCGACACCTGTGAGCGGCGCCGGAACCGGCGCGCACCCACACGACGAACGACGCCCGCCCCGATCGACAGCTGTCAGCGAGGAGCGTTGGGAGTGATGCTGCTCGGGTCGTCGGGGACGTTCGTGCCGGGAAGCGGTGCCACGACGACGCGGTCACGTCCGTTGGCCTTCGCTTCGAGGAGTGCCATGTCGGCAGCCTCGACGACCTCGCCGAAGGTCTTGGTGATCTGCGAGGCGGCGATGCCCACGCTGACGGTGAACGCCGGTCCGGGTTCCTCGCGCACCGCAACCGCGAGTCGGGCCCGGACACGTTCCATGACGGTCTCGGCGTCGGCCGGTGAGCAGTGAGGGAGGACGACGATGAACTCCTCGCCGCCGTAGCGGGCCGGCACGTCCGAAGGCCGGACGCTGTCACGGAGCACTCGCGCGAAGACACGCAGCGCACGGTCGCCGGCGTCGTGGCCGTGGACGTCGTTCAGCGTCTTGAAGTGATCGAGGTCCGCATACGCGACGACGTAGTCGTCGCCTTCCTCGACGAGGTCCACCGTCGCAGCCTCGAGGCTGCGCCGGTTGAGCAGACCCGTCAACGGATCGGTGTTCGCCTGCATCTCCGAGCGGGCGAACGCGCGCAGGAGGCTGAGGCGCTCACCGGCGCGTCGGGCAACGAGCTCGAGGTCCGAGATGGCGGCGAGCGACGAGGGCTGACGATCGGGACCCCGAGCGTGGATGACACCCATCGCCCGTCCTGCAATGTTGACCGGCACACAGGCTGCCGCGCAGGGCCCGTCGGGCCGGTTGACCAGGTACGGGCAGGCGTCGAGGTCCCGGCTGCTCGCGAAGCGCTGGGTCTGGCCGCTGACCGCGGCGGGACACGCGGTGGGCGCGGTGACCGCGCACCCCTGTTCCGTGGACATGTGCGCACTCGCGACCTGATGGAGGTGGGCGCGGCTCGAATCGGCGATGAGCAGCTCCGCCGGCCGATCGACGCCCGCGCGTGTCATTGCGGTGGCGACCAGGCGATACACGTCGTCCTCGGTCTCCGCCATCTCGAGCGCGCGCTGCAGCCGGCTCTCCAGCTCGTTCCGGGCATCCTGGACCGAGGCCTGCGCCTCCTGACGACGGAGCGTGCGCACGAGCGCGAGCCCCGCCCCGAGCACGAGGAACAGTGCGACCCCGGCACTGGTGACCAGGATCCGTCGGGTGGTGTCCTCGGCAGCTCGGGCCTGGTGGATCTGCGCGGCAAGCTGTGCCTGGTACAGGCCCTGGAGCTGCTGCAGGTCGCTCTGCATCTCCGCAGTGATGGTCGCCGCCTGCGCGATCTGATCGGCGGACACGACCTCCGGGGTGAGGAGCGCAACGCTGAGATCCGTACTCGCGGCAACCTTCTTCTCGAAGTCCTGTTGCAACGCCCGCTCGCCGGGCAGACCGATCGCGTTCGCCTCGTAGCGCGCGAACTGGCTGTGATACCTGGAGTTCGCATCGGCGAGCGAGGCCGCCAACACCGACCGCTCCGCGGGCGGCATCGTCAACGCGGTTGCGAACTTCGCGCCGGTGTCCGCCACGTCCTGCGCGCTCGCCTGGAGCGAGCCCGCGGCGGTCAACAGCCTCGGGTCCGCTCGATCGAGGGGTTCCCGGACGTTCGTGAGGTTCACGAGGGTCAGTCCGACGACGCTGATCGCCAGGACGATCCCCCCGACGACCAACACGGCGAGCTGCCGATGCGGCGCCGCGAAGAGCCGCCGCAACCTCGACGGTCCCGGCGACTCCGAGACGGGAGCGAGCCCATGGGCGTCCATACCACGACTATCGGCAGCGACGGGCCCCGAGAACAGGGGCGATCGACCGGTCACCCTCGACCCGAGGCCGGCCGACTGCGGCAGGATGGGCCCATGGACGAGCAGTTCGTGCCCCTGGTGCCGGTCGAGGACCTGCCCGCCGACCTCCGGGAGCAGTGGGGGGCGACGGAGCGGCCCGGCCTGCGCGACTTCATCCGCGTGATGGCCCACGCCCCCGGCCACTTCCGCCGCTACAACGAGGTCTACGGACAGCTGCGGTTCGACAACCACCTCGGGCCCCGGCTCACCGAGCTGGTGCGCATCGCGGTGGCGCAGACCACCCGTTGCGAGGTGTGCATGGCCGGTCGGCACCCGAGTGCCGTCGAGGCCGGGTTGACCGAGGAGCTCGTCGCCGAGATCGGCGAGTCGGAACGACGGGCCATGACCGAGGCCGAGCACGCCGCCGTCGTGTACGCGCGCAAGCTGGCGACCGACCACCTGTCGGTGACCGCAGTCGACCGGATCGAGCTGCGCCGCTGGTTCACCCCCGAGCAGGTCGTGGAACTGTCCCTCCTCTGCGTCATGTGCCTCGTCGGCCGGTTCTCGGCGATCATCGGCCTCGAGGAGCAGTGGTGCCCGGTCGACTGAAGCCGCGCGCGGTCGCCGCGTCAGCGAACGTGGGCGGTGGGCGTGTCGGGACCGATCGCCGCGTTGAAGCGGCCGAGCAGCTCGGCGAAGCGGTCACGATCCTGTTCGTTCCAGTCGCCGAGGTGCGCGCCGATGCGCTCCGTTCGAGCGGCGCGCACCTCCTCCATGCGCTTCCGTCCGGACGCCGACAGCTCGATGCGGCTGACCCGGCCGTCGTTCGGGTCGGCCGACCGGCGCACGTAGCCGGCCGCTTCCATCGCCGCGACCTGACGGGTGACCGTCGTGGCGTCGAGGTCGAGCCGCGCCGCCAGTGACGAGATGGTCGCGGCGCCGTAGGCGTTGAGCGAGCGCGCGAGCAGATAGCCGGCGCGGTCGAGGTGCTCGTAGACGTGGGACCGCCGACCCAGCCCCTCGAGGGTGCGTGTGAGCCGCGCGAGCTCCGTCTCGATCGCGTCGACCGACCGGTCCGTCGACGCTCGAGTGCGAGATTTCGCGCGCACAGCCATTACCTGTATCATACAGGTATTCCTGCCGATGCCCCCGTTCTCCCCGACGTCACCGGAAGTGACCTGAATGGCGCGCCCGATCCGCGGCGCTGGATCACGCTGGCGATCGTCCTGACCGCGGTGTTGATGGCCGGCCTCGACAGCTCGGTGCTGAACGTCGCGATCCCCACCATCCTGCGCGACTTCCACACCACGCTCCCCCGCCTGCAATGGGTGATCACCGGCTACAGCCTCACGTTCGCCGCGCTGCTGATCATCGGCGGACGACTCGTCGACATCTACGGCGCCCGGCAGGTGTTCGTCGTGGGCGCCGTCCTCTTCGGCGTCGGGTCGCTCATCGCTGCGCTCTCGACCGGCGTCCTGATGCTCGTCGTCGGTGAAGCGGTCATCGAGGGCATCGGGGCCTCGCTCATGCTCCCCGCGTCGCTGGCGATCCTCACGAGCACCTTCCATGGCCGCGAGCGCGGAACCGCCTTCTCCATGTGGGCGGCGGCGATGGGCGCGGCCTACGCGTTGGGGCCGGTGCTCGGCGGGTTCCTCACCACCAACTTCACGTGGCGATGGGCCTTCCTGATCAACGTGATCGCGGTCCCGTTCGCGGTCGTCGGGATCCTCCTGCTCACGAAGCGCGAACACCGCTCGGGAACCCGAGAGCCCATCGACGTGCCCGGCGCCGTCCTCGTCGCTTCGGGCATGGCGCTCCTCGTCTTCGCGATCAGCGAGGGAACCACCTACGGATGGTGGAAGGCGCTCCACGGCCTCGAGATCGCCGGCGTGACCGTGTGGCCCGCCGACCGCATCGTGTCGCCGGTTCCGATCGCATTCGTGAGCTCGTGCCTCCTGTTGCTCGCCTTCTACCGAGTCGAGCGGCGCAAGGAGCGCGAGCGGCGCAGCCCACTGTTCGAGTTCGGTCAGCTCCGCCACCTGGGGTTCCGGTACGGCCTGACCACGCTCGTGTTCCTCGCGATGGGCCAGGTCGCGTTCGTCCTCGTCATCTCCGTCGTCCTCCAGAACGCACAACACCTCTCCGCGTTCGAAACCGGCCTCTGGCTCGTGCCCGCGGGCGTCGCGATCGTCGTCGGTTCCCAGATCGGCGGCTGGCTCACCCGCAACATCGCGACCGTCGTCGTCGTGCGCGTCGGTCTCTTCTTCCTCGCACTCGGCCTCGGGCTCACGGCCGCGCTCATCAGCCCCACCGTGTCGTTCGTCGCCCTGCTTCCCTGCTCCGCGCTCTTCGGCCTCGGGATCGGGTTCGCCGGGTCACAGCTCACGAACGTCGTCCTCCACGACATCCCGACCGACAAGGCCGGCGCCGCGAGCGGCGCCAACAGCACGGTCCGCATGATCGGTGCCGCGCTCGGGATCGCCGTGATCAGCGCCATGCTCAGCGCGTTCACGATCCACTACGCACTCGACAACCTCGATCGCGCGCCCGGGATCAGCGCGCGGGTCGAGACGACTGCCGCGGCGCAGATCCGCGCCGGCGGCGTGAACTACCGACCGACCGCGGCCACGCCCGCCGGCGACACCGCCACGCTCGAATCGTCGGTGAGCGACGCGATCGCGTCCGCAGCACGACCCTCGATGCTCTTCGCAACCGCCGTCGTGACGCTCGGGCTCCTGCTCTCGTTCCTCATCCCCCGCCCCGCGGCGGACGTCCTCGACGAGCTCGACCCGGACCTCCTCGTCGAAGCCGAGCTCATCGCCGAAGCCTCGACGATCCAGTAGCGCGTGAGCTCTCCGCACGAGGTGCGCAGTCGGGAAGCGCGCAGGATCCTGTGCACGCTGGACGCCGAGCAACAGTCCGCTGAGGTTCGCGCCGAGCGCGGGCGTCGTCAGGGGCGAGGCCGGTCACGGTCGTCATCCGACCGCGCCTGCATTGGGGGCTGGAGGGCTGCGGTGCGACTCGGCGTGAGCAGCGGTGTGTTGATCCTGACCGCCGCCCTGACCTTGGCAGGGTGTGGCGGGGGTGGGGATTCCGCCGCGAAGGCGAACGCGACCGCGGCGACCACGGTCGTCGGGACGCAACGTGGCGGAGGCAGCACCTCGGCAGCCGGCGGAGCCGCGACGGGCAGCACGCGGTCCCCGCAGGGTACGGCGACCTCGAAACCGCCCGGCTCGGCGGTCACGGGTCCGCAGGGAACGACGCCCTCCACCTCGGCGGCGACCCCGACGACGCGACTCGACACGATCAAGGCGATCCGCGCCGCCCTTCTACGACTACAACGCCAGCACGATCGCGTCCGCCAGTCCGGCCACCGTGAACGGCCAGCTGTACGGCGTGTGCCGGGGAACACCGCCCACCACCGAGGTGATCCTCACGTGGCAGACGTACTACACGGACTACGTCCAGATCAATCGAGTCCCCACGAACTATCCGCCCAACGACAACGACGTCTTCTACCGGGCCCCGTGTGAGACCAGCCCCGCGGTCAGAGGGGCTCCACGCGCCAACGTGACCTTCACGCTCTTCGGGCCCGGTGGCGAGACCCCCGCGAACGCCAGCATCTTCGTGGAGGCGAACTACCAGCCCTGAACCGTCATCGGTTGCTGAGTCCGAAGGTCTCGTCGTCGGGTGGTGACGCGCGACGAGACCACCAGTGACGACGTGACGGCTTGGCGTCGCTCGCTTCGATCTCGCCGAGCGCGGCGAACTCTTCGTGCTCGACGATCGCTTCGGCGTCGGCCAGAACCCCTTCGATGTTGTCGGGAGTGTCGTCGGGCTCATCCTCGACCTCGGGACGGGCGAGCTCGGCAGTCTCGAAACTCGTGTCGATCACGGAGCGTTCGTAGTGCGCACAGTCGTCGGGACACTTCCAGGGCTGTTCCGGCGCAAGGCCCAGCACGCAGAAGCGCGCCGTCTCGCCGGAGTCGTAGACACGGCTTTCGAAGTGGCGGCAGTCCTCACGCATCGGCACCTCACCAGTCTTCCATGGTGGCGTCCGGACCGCGCACGGGCTCAGCCGTTCGTGGCGACCGCCGGCCACACGAGGCGGCACGTAGCGTTGATCCATGCGGCGCAACGTCTGGATCCCCATGGCGTCGGTCGCGGTCGTGACGCTCCTGATCGCAGCAGTGCTCACGTGGCGGACGATCGGCGCAGGCGGGGCTTCCGGGTGCACGCTGGCGGTGGACGGCTCCAGCTTCCACCTCGACCGCGAGCAGATCGCGAACGCGCAGACGATCGCAGCCGAGGCGAGCGCGCTCGGCCTCCCGCATCACGCGGTGACCGTGGCGCTCGCCGCCGCGCTCCAGGAATCACACCTCCACGATCTCCGCTCCGGAGACCGTGATTCCGTCGGCCTCTTCCAGCAGCGACCTTCACAAGGCTGGGGCACTCCCGCGCAGCTCGTCGATCCGCGCTACGCAGCGTCGGCGTTCCTTCGCGCCCTCGCCGCGCTCGGTTCTTGGCAGTCGCTGTCGGTCAACGACGCCGCCCAGCGGGTCCAGCACAGCGCGACGCCCACCGCGTACGGCCGATGGGAGACCGAGGCTCGGGCGCTCGCGCGGGTCGAAACGGGAGAGATCACCGGCGCGTTGACGTGTTCGCCGTGACGTCGAGCGTGCGTCGGACACGTGGTCGGTGTGAGCTACTCCGCGCGACGGTCGGACGGCGCTTCGCCGTGGAGATCGAAATCGGAGACGACATCGCGCAGCTCTGCATGCAGATGCTGCCGGAAGCGCTGCGCGTCCCGCATGAGTTGTCCGGTGCGCCGGGCGACGACCGGAAGCTGGGACGGGCTGATGACGAGGAGCGCGACGACGCCGACGATCACCCAGTGCAACGGAGAGAAGGCGCCGTCGAAAGGCACACCGACAGGATACGCACGACCTGGCCCAGGCGCGCCCGTCCATCCCACCGACGGAAAGCCCGGGGTGAGTCTTCAGTTGCAGCAGCCGTCGCCCGATACGATTCCACGACGGCACGTTCGCACTCCGAGGAGGCATCGCCCATGCCCGTGTTCGCCGAGATCATCGGCTGGGAGTTCCTGCTCGTGATCGCCATCGTCGTGCTCCTCTTCGGCAGCACCCAGATCCCCAAGCTCGCGAAATCGCTCGGCTCGGCGCGCAAGGAGTTCGAGAAGGGCGCGGACGACGAGACCGGCGACGCGTGACGCCGTCGGTACCGACACTCGTGGTTGCGCGCTGACCATCACAGACCGCCCGGTCGGAATTTCGCTGCCGGAACGCCGATCGCCGCGTTCGATACCCGGCGTCGGTCGTCAGAACGGGTTCGTGTCGATGAGCGCCCACAAGACGGCGAAGCACGCGGCGGCGACGAGGATCAACATGAGTGCGGTTCGCCGCTCACTCATGTGCGATGGCCGGTTCCTGTCGTGATCTCACCACCATGACCACAGGTCGGTGAGCAACGAATGAGAACCGCGTGGTTCGCAGCCCAGGCTCGACTCACCGAGCCCTCATCTGCTCCGGGGCATCGTCTCCTTGTTCCCGGCCGGGTTCTTGGTGCGATGCCCTCCTACTGATTGCCCGCGCCGGGAACGCTGAAGGTGCTCGTGCGTCGGCATCCCACGACGTACCGCTTCGGCACCAGCTCCGGGACTGGAGGTCGTCGACCATGACGGGGGTTGTCCTCGGCCACATCGTGGTTCGTAGCCACGGCATGCATCATGGTGGTGGCCAGTGGTGGTGGTGGCTCATCGCCGCCACACTGCTCGTGTTGCTGATGGTGGCGATCGCGTCGTTGTTCACACGCCAACCGACGAGCGCAGCATCGTCGCCACCATCGCGTTGGTCTCCCAGCCCCGCCGAGACGCTGCTCGCGGCGCGACTTGCTCGCGGTGAGATCGATCCCGACGAATACCGCCGACGGCGCGACGTGCTCCGGGATTAGCAGTCAGGCGCCGTCGTCGAGACGACTGAGGCCCGCGCACATGGCCTCGAGCATCGTGGTGGCTGCGGCTGGAGCGGGTGACGGGAATCGAACCCGCGTTCTCAGCTTGGGAAGCTGATGTTCTGCCTCTGAACTACACCCGCGTGGGGCCGTGATCGTACCGGTCCGGCCCCGCGGGGTGAAACCCGAACCGCGTCGCAGCCTCCTGCGCACTCAGGAGCGGTCGTGCTCCATGCTGTGCACCACGGGCTCCCACTGGCTGCCGGTCCAGCGACTGGCGTGGCCGCCGTCGGGCCCGGTGCGGTTGCAGAAGCGGACGGTCCCGACTTCAGGGGCGCGCCCGTCGAACGTCGCGTAGCAGGATTCCTTGCTGCACTGCACACGCGTCTGCATGGGAACGACCGTACTCGGTCCCCGCCGATCCACCCATGGGCGGCGATCGGCGCCGTCAGACGAGCTTCTCGACCGGCGGTGGGACCCACGCGCCGGAGAACAGCTCCTCGCCGGGCTCGTAGATGCGCATGGTCACCGCGAGCTCACCCGTTGGTGCCGGGAGCCAGTTCGCGACCTTGTCGTCGGTGGGGCGCTCGTGCTGGATCCAGAGATCGAGCGAGCCGTCGGCGTCGAACACGAGATCGTCGCGGTCGCCGATGGCGAAGCGGTGCAGATCGTTGGCCGCCTGATAGCCGGTCGCGTCGTACATCGTGACCGACCAGAACGCGCCCGCCGGCGGGAGCCGGCCCGGCTCGAAGTGAATCCGATACCGGTTCGCTCCGTCGAGCGCATTCCCGTCGGCGTCGGTCTGCAACAGCGGGTAGATCGCATCCTCGGGCGGGTTCGCGCCGAGGCCGAGGCGCGCGATGATCGCCCGCTTCACGTAGGCGTTGCCGAACACGCCGACGCCGTCGCTCATGATCATCCAGCCGTTGCGGATGCGGCCGACGCTGTTCATGCGCGCGACGAGCAACTGCGCGGCCGCCCTCGGCGCGGCGGCGATCGCGTCCTGCACCGCCTGCGACTGCTGCGACGGGTCGAACGTCTCGCCCACGTGGATGCCCAGCCGCTCGAGGCGCGCGAGCTGGCTGAAGTCGGTTGCGTGGGTCCCGTACTCGCCCGCGAGCGCGACGGCCTTCGCGAAGTAGTCGGCGCCCGAGAGCGAGGCCACCACCTTCGGCGGCTCGTCGGTGCTGATCGACGGGTCGTGCGTGACCGTGATCACCGGCGCCGGACCCGGCCAGGCCGACAGCGGCATCATCGACATCGAGTCCTGGAACGCGTGGATCTTCGCGTAGTCAGCCGGACCGTTCGTCTGCGTGCGGCCGATCATCCACACGACCGGTGTGGGCGCGTCGATGCGCCCGACACCATCCGGCAGGTTGCCCTTCCACTCGGGCGCGCACACCGCGAAGGTGATCCCGTCGGGACCGCTCGTGCGCGAACCGGGCGCGGCGAACGCGTCGGTCCACATGTCGTAGAGCGGCAGCATGAAGAAGCGGTCGGCGAGCGCGGGCGCGTGCACCACGACCGGCTCGGCGCGCACGTCGATGAACGCGACGGAGTAGAGCGTGTCGAAGTTGGGGCGCACGACGACGCGGTCCTTCGCTCCGGGGTACGCCCGCACGTGCGTCAGCACGTTGGTCGGTCCGGCCAGACCCCCACTGCCGTTGGTGAGCTGGCGACGGGACTCCTCCATCACCATGAGCGGGTAGAAGTACGCGTATCCCTCGACTGCGATGGTCCCGAGCTCGCTCGTGTCCGCCATTTCGGGATTGTCGCGCAGGCACTAGCTTCACGGCATGTCGAACCAGACGCGGTCGATCATCATCTCGCTCACCGGCATCCTGATCCTCGTGATCAACATCATCGACGCCGCCAACCGCGGCGCGTCGGTGTGGAACTTCGTGGCGATCGGCTGCGGCGCGTTCCTGCTGTTCTGGGGCTTCACCGAGATCGTCCGCGGGGCGAAGCCGCCGCAGTGAACGCGTCGCCGATGATCGCGGCGACCTCGGCCCAGTCGACGTCACGATCGAGGCGCACGCCGACCCACCCCTGGTGCCCCACGTAGGGCGGCACGAAGAAGCGCTCGGGCTCCTCCTCCACCAGTTGCGCCTGCACCCCCTCGGGCGCGCGGCACCAGATCGCCAGCCGGCCGTCGCCGTGGTGGTCGTCGTGGAACATCACGAACGACTTCTTGCCCTTCACCTTCAGGAAGAACGTCGGTGCGCCGTGGCTCGGCCGCTCCTCCACGTCGGGCAACTCCGCACAGATCGCGCGCACCTTCTCCAGCGCACCGTCGACGAGGCGGCCCGGCACCGCGCTACTTCCCCTGGAACGCCGGGGCGCGCTTCTCCGCGAAGGCCCTCTGCCCCTCGAGGTAGTCCTCGGAGCGGAAGCACGCCTCCACCAGCGCGTCGACCTTGGCGACGTCGCGGTCGATCGGGTCCTTCTGCAGCTCGCGGATCGACGCCTTGCAGGCCTTCACCGTGAGCGGCGCGTTGGCGGCGATGAGGCCCGCGAGCTCGCGCACCTGCGCCTCGAGCTCCGCGACCGGGACGACGCGGTTGATCAACCCGACGTGTCGGGCCTCCTCGGCATTCAGCCGCCGCGCGGAGAACAGGATCTCGGCCGCCCACGACGGGCCGACCAGCGTCATCAGCTCCTGCACGCCGCCGTACGCGTAGCCGAGGCCCAGCTTCGCGGCCGGCACGCCGAACTGGCCGTCGTCGGCGGCGATGCGGATGTCGGCCTTCATCGCGGTGAGCAGACCGCCGCCGATGCAGTAGCCGCGGATCATCGCGATGATCGGCTTCGAGACCTCGCGCCACGAACGCCACGACGCCGCGAGCGCCTCGTCGTACTCCTCGCGCGCCGAGACCGTGGTGCGCTTGGTGTCGAACTCGGAGATGTCGGCGCCGGACACGAACGCCCGCTCGCCCGCGCCGCGCACGACGATCACGTGCACCTCGGCGTCGGCCTCGAACGCGGCGAGGATGCGCGGCACCGCGATCTGCATCTCGTACGACATCGCGTTGTGGCGCGCCGGGTTGTTGTAGGTCATCCAGCCGATGCCGCCCTCCACGTGGGCGAGCATC
>Ga0075015_100000839_pt1 | contig 11094 bp, 9 predicted proteins | sample AleBraG_ABR_2013_FD_71476 | JGI IMG/M metagenome (GOLD analysis project Ga0075015, IMG submission 71476) | Freshwater sediment microbial communities in response to fracking from Pennsylvania, USA - Alex Branch Run_MetaG_ABR_2013 | ecosystem: Environmental > Aquatic > Freshwater > Creek >...
GACTTGTAGTTCATCGCGGCGATAAGTTCGCCGGTCATCGCCTGTGCCAGGACGTCCTGCCAAATCGGAGCACTGGGGGAGAGAGAAGTACATTCAATCGTTGAACAGTTAAGACCAATATGTGGGCCCACGCGTCCTCCTGAACATCTAGTCAAACTTGTTGTTTAAAGTCCTGCTTGTCTTGCTCCACATAAATACGCGGATAAAACGGATCGGTTGCATATTTTTTGTCGATCGAGATCTCGACGGATAGGTAAGTAAATCTCATGAGTCTTGTGGCTTTGCATCGTGATTCGTCGATGGTACTAATTGTCATTTCATTTTCTCCGGCGTTCCGTACCCGCTGTAGACGGCGGCTTTTATGCGAGCATTCCCGCTGCGCCGGCCTGCTCCTTCCATCTCTGAACATTTACGCCGACCACGAGGAGCCCTAGGATCAGCGATAGTTCCCCGAGGGCGCCGGCAGGTTTCACAATGTAGGGGAACAGATAGTTTGCTAGCGGAGGTGACAGAAAGAGCTGGTAAGACAAACCGGCGATCGCCATAAACACGCCCAGAATTCGAGGCATGAATGGCGACCTGAAAATGAGGTAACCGATCAGCAGGCAATAGCATCCGAAAAATATCATGTAGACGCTCGTGATCTGAACACGCAATTTGAGAAACATGAGCGCCAGCGCCTGCAACTGTTCCGCCTTAGATACGCTCAAGTACTGCTCGCCTCCCAAGATGAGCAACGGGGCGAGATGGAAGAGGGTACTGAGAGCCTGAATCGTGCATCCCGTGGCTGAAGAACACCGCGAGCAAAGAGACACTCCTCTGTTCACCGGCTTAAACATGTCATAGAGCAGCAGCGTCACAGTGATGTAGCACACGGCCGAGATGAGTTCGGCTGCGAAACCCAAGCGATACAAGCAGCTTGTGCGCCAGGATGTTGTGCGCCGTGGCCGTGGCGTCGCCAACCACAACAAGCTTGCCGCGAACCGAACCATCGACGAACGAGTACGCCATTCCGCAAGTCAAATAGAAAATACCGCCAATCCTGGCCTTGAGGCGCAGTGACGCTTCTGCAATCCGTTTCGTCAATACTGCTGTGCTCATGCTCATTTCTCCTTGCGCGACGCATTGAATTAAGCGTGCAGCCAAATCAGATCGGTTCACGATTGCGGCGCAGCCGGACCGCTGCGGCGAGCAATGCCGCAGCGACGATCAGTCCGACCCACAGGCCCGGGCTGCTCAAGAACCTCCCCGGAGCGAGTTGTGACAGCGGAATAAAATGCGGATCGACCGGGACGCCACCCTTGTCCTCAAGGTCGAAAGCGCCGGCAGCGAATCCAAACAATCGGTCTTTCAGCAGGGAGCCGAAATACGAAGTGTGGAACGCAATCTTCTCAAAGACGCCGATCGCGAGCGGGGGCAACACGGCCCATAGAAATGTCGCGCGCCGCGCCCAGCCTGAGACCAGCAGCAGCCAGCAGTAGATAGGCGCATGCCAGAGCGCAAGCACGGTCAGGCCGTAGAGCAGCACCAGTTCCATCTGGAACAACGGCAACCGGGCCCATTGCGTCGGGGCACCCACACCGCTTATCAGCAGGACTGCAGTGCTCAGCCGCATGATGAGTTGCAGGGTAACGGTGATCGCGAAGACGAGCAGCGGCAGAGCCACGAGTGGAATGCTCGCCTTCGAGAGCACTGTCGTAAGATCGGAAACCGGCAGCGACTTCCAGAACAGAATGCTGCGATCGCGGCGTTCGCTATGCAGTGCGTCAACTACGCCATGCGTAAGATCTTTTCGTCCTTTACCGCACCCTTCGACTCGGGCAACAAGCTACCCGCAGTCTCACCTGCAGTCGGCCTTACGTGTAGCGACTATTAGTGACTTACAGCGCCGGGATTGGTTGTGCTCACGGCGTGACTTCGTTATCAAGGAGCAGGTTTGAGCTTCTGCTGGTTGGTATTTCATCTAAATCCCCAGTGCTAAAACGTAGGACACTAGTATCATTGCCTGCTCCTGGCGCCGCGTGATCTGTGTGGATCAGTGAATGATCGCGCTCCCTAAAGGGAAGTTTCAGCCGGTGGACGATTTCAGGCCAGAACTCCCGAAGCACATCAAATCCGGCATCCCAGGCGATGCTGACGCCAATTCGCCGGGATGCCTGCCCTATGCCCCGAGAATTCCCGGGATGATAAGTGTTGCTCAGGAGCACTGAGGAGGTTGTGCCCAGCCATTCTGAGAAATTAAACATCTTCCGGCCTGAATCACTCTCTGCCACAAAGACATGCGAGAGAGCATGGCTAAACCGGGCGCTGGCGTTCCCTTCAAGCTTCCTGTAATAACGGGGATCTTGCCGGAAAACAACCGGAAACAGGTAAGTATGGAAGAAGTCGCCAGACACTGAGTCCGCGAGGGCTGCGCTGTATCGCTTAGCGTAGCCAGCAGCCCCCTGCCCGAAGCTGGGATCGTTATCCTCCGCTTGTGCCACGCCAGAGTCAAACGCCGCTCCTATGAAAGTGACCGGCTCGATGCTGTCTTGGGTAAACAAGTGGAATTTCTCGGATGCATTTAACGCGCACACCGTTAAGCCTGGACGAAGGTGTGAGTGTACCGTTTTTATCTCTGGCTTGCGCGCGAAATACACGACTATCTTCTTCAAGGGACCTTCATAGTCTGCTGCCGAATAGAGAGGAGCGGGCTGGGCGCAAGGAGAGGTCTCAGCGGGCTTGTCTGGATGGTCCTTCAGAGTGTCGCGAGGGGAGGTCCCGGTCTGTGACAGTACGAGCTGGCTATTAAAGAGAAGGGTGATCGTGAGACTGCGAAATATCGATATTGGCGTGCCGAATGTCACGTCAAAGATCCCGAGCAGGTCTGGCATACCGATCTGCCCACATTTCAGAAAGCCACACGTATTTCGTCCTTATCGCAAGCCGATATCGGTTACCCGCGGATGACCTCGACCGAGCAGTGGGCGTAAAGCGCGACCGACTCGGACACGCTCCCGATAACAAGGCGATCAAATCCATGTCTGCCGTGCGATCCAAGAATAATCAGATCCACGCCCCAGGCACGGGCTTCATCCAGGAGGATCGCGCGCGCGTCGCCTACCGGTGTACCTGGACCGTCGCAGACCTTTAGTCCCTTCGAACTCAAAACGCGCCGCGCCTGGGCGACGGCTTTCTCTGCACGCGCGCGAGCGTCCTCCAAAATCTCAGCCAGGAGGCTTTCAGGATAAACCGGACAAGGTGAAGCCACGGAGATAGCATTCCCGAGAACCAGAAGTTCACGAACACAAATAATTTTGAATTCGCTTCCCGCTGGCCATGGGCGGTTGGCGACGGAACGTGCGGCGATTTCGGAACACTCAGACCCATCCGTGGCGAGCAGGATCTTCATCGCGTGAGATGAAGCCGGTGAATCAACCGACGTGGGTCGCACGATCTCCACGGAGCAGGGCGCAGAGCGGAGCACCGCCTGCGCAACGCTACCGAGGAAAAATCGAGAAATGGCACCTAGTCCACGTGAGCCGACCATTACCAGGTCGGCTTTCCATTCCCGCGCAAAATCCGGAATCACCTTCTTGGGATAACCCAACTGAATCTCAGAAAAAACTTCGTGCCCAGAGCGCGCAAGTTTCTCTGTGGCCGCCTCCACCAGGGGTTGCGCAGCGTGCTTCGCATCTTCCAGGAGCGCGGGCAGTCCCTCCCAGCGCCCGATGTCTACAATACTCAGGACGCAGAAAGCAGTGCCGGTCGGCCAGAGGCGCGCCGCCGCCTCGTTCACCACCTGCTGCGAACCGCTCGAAGGATCAATTGCCAATAGAACTCTCATATCCTCTCCTGCTTTCCTGACTCTAGTCGTCCAGTTGTCATGTTCAGAGCTCCGCTCCCATGCGGGTCGGGTATTTCACCTGCAGTCGGCCTGCGGCTTCCCAACAAGGGCAGAACGCCGTAAAGGGAGGCTGCCACGTAGAATCGGGAGATCGATAGGCCGGTTACCGTTCGAAATGATAGGAACAAACCCATTGCCATTCTGCCTTCAGGCGGACCCCAAATCGAAACGCCTGCTGTAAATGTGGCACGACCTCCGATTGGCTGAGGTGAGGGGGATCATGCGTATTTGTGACGCGGATCACTGCGACCCAAACGCCTCTGGTTCATTGTGAGAATCGCGAGGTGGAGCCATGGGAAGCATCGAAACCGTCCGCGAAATCGCACTGAACAATATTCTCTATTTGACCGATTTCTCGGAACCTGCTGAAGCCGCTCTTCCGTTTGCGGCAGCAATCGCCCGCAAGTACGGCTCCAAGATCTACATTTACCACATCCTACTTCCTAACGTTTACGCCTGTATGGCGCCCGAATTTGGCGATGTAGTCACCGCTGGATTGGATCAAGCAGCGGAGGCACAAATGCACAGGGTCGACTCACGGCTGACCGGTCTGCCGCATGAGACCATTATTGAGCGGGGATCGGAAGTTTGGGCAGTTCTCCAGCCGGTACTGCAGAAAAACGATATAGATCTGGTGGTACTAGGCACGCATGGCCGCACGGGCGTTCAGAGGTTTCTGCTTGGCTCGGTGGCCGAAGAGATTTGGAGACGCGCGAAAGTGCCCGTGCTTACGATCGGCCCGGGGGTTAGCGGCCCGCAGACTGGCGGAAGCTTCAAGTGCGTGCTGTTCGCCACGGACTTTACCCCGAAATCCTTGGTGGGATTGGCCTATGCGCTCTCGATGGCGCGAGAAAATCATGCTCGGCTCATTCTGCTTCATATCATCCGGCAATTCAAAAAAGAAGACGATTTGGGAGAGCTATCATCGATCAAGGTGATACATCAATTGAGCGAAATGCTTCCGCATGAGTTAGACCTTGGGTGCGATCCGGAGCTGGTGGTGAAATACGGCGAACCGGCCGAACACATCATCGAGGTGGCCCGGAGATGCGGCGCTGACTTGATCGTGCTCGGAGTACGCAACGGCGACCGTCTTGGCGTAGCGACGCATGTCCAGCGGACAATCGCCCACGAGGTGGTGGTGAACGCCTCCTGCCCGGTTCTGACCGTTCGTGGCTAAAGCGTCCGGTCTCTGCAGTTTCATCCGAGGCGTAGCAGGCGCTTGCCAAGTTCGACCAATACGAGGTAAGTCACGGTCGAGACGGCGAGAAATACAAAGAATGGCGCCGGCAGCGGGACGAACCCGAACAATCTGGTAAGGGGCGAATACGGAAGGAATATGCCGGTCGCCACGATCAGTATGGTGGTGATCGCAAGTGGCAGGCTGGGCCGGCTCTTCAGTGGATTTCCCATGGTGCGAATCACAAAGATCACAAGCGTCTGCGTGGCCAGGGACTCGACAAACCAGCCGGTATGAAATTCTGGCTGGCTGGCATGGAAAAAATGCAAAAGCACATAAAAAGTCAGAAAGTCGTAAATCGAGCTGATTGGGCCAATAAGGAGCATGAAATTACGAACCATCTTCATGTCCCAGGGCCGTGGGCGGCGCATGTATTCCTCGTCAACATTGTCGGAAGGAATCGTCAGCTGTGATGCATCGTAGAGGAAATTGTTCAGAAGGATTTGCGTGGGCAACATCGGAAGAAACGGGAGAAACACCGAGGCCGCGGCCATGCTGAACATGTTGCCAAAATTAGAACTGGTGCCCATGAAGAGATACTTGAGCACATTGGCGGACGCCCGGCGGCCTTCAATGATCCCGCGATGGAGCACGTCCAGGCCCGGCTTCAGGAGAATAATGTCCGCAGCGTCACGAGCTACGTCTACCGCGGACGCTACGGAAATGCCGACATCGGCGGCATGCAGGGACGGGGCGTCGTTGATTCCATCTCCCATGTAGCCCACAACGTGCCCGCGGCGTTTGAGGGCATGAATGATTCGGTATTTCTGCATCGGTGTTACGCGCGCGAATACCGTCGTCTCCTCCGCCCTGTGCTCGAGCGCTGTGTCGCTGGTAGAGTCAAGCTCCTCACCCAGCATGACGCCGGGATTCTCGATGCCGACCTGCTGGCATACGTGACGCGCCACGAGTTCATTGTCGCCGGTCAGGATTTTAACCTCCACGCCATCGCGCTTCATGGCCGCGACGGAGGCCCCCGCATCCGGGCTCGGTGGGTCTGCAAATGCGAGGTAGCCGGCCAATACAAGCGAGTGTTCATCCGCGGCCGAAAATCTGCCACGAGGATCCGCGTCGCGATAAGCGACGGCCAAGAGTCGAAATCCATGACTACTCAGATCATCAAATGTCTGTCGGCAGCGGTTTTTCAGAGTCAGGTCGAGGGGAGCGATGCGTCCCTCACTCTCGTAGGAGCTAGAAAGTTCGAGGATTCCCTCCGGAGCTCCCTTCACGATCAGCATTCCCGAACTGTCGTTGGGTGCATTTTTCTCTTTAACGACGATCGAGAGCCGCCGGCGATCGAAATCGAAAGGAACTTCATCACACTTTGAATAGGCATCTGCATCGCGCCGTTCGCTTTTCAGAATTGCGAGTTCGAGCGGACTGCGGATGCCCGTCTCGAACTTACTGTTGATATAGGCTAGAGCCAGGGGACGATCGGATGGGTGACCCAGGTAATCGACTGAGGAATCCAGAATCATTTCTCCGGTTGTCAGGGTGCCGGTCTTGTCGCTGCAGAACACATCAATGGTGCCGAAATTCTGAATGGCGGGCAGATGCTTGACGATGACATTGTTCCGTGCCATCCGAATGGCACCCCGTCCGAGGGTCACGGAAGTGATCATAGGAAGAAATTCCGGCGTCAGACCCACCGCCAGAGCAACAGCGAAAACGAAGGACTCGAATGCATCCTTGTGCATGGCGATGCGCACCACGAGGATGAACAGTACAAGGAAAAAGACGGTGCGCGTGATCAGTAGACCAAACTGCCGCAGGCCGTGCTGGAATTCCGTTTCTTCGGGACGGTCGGCTAGTCTCTCGGCGATAGCTCCAAATGCGGTGTGGCGGCCAGTAGCGACCATGCGCGCCACGCCGGTTCCGCTCACGACCGAGGTTCCCAGAAATACCAGATCGGGCGCTTGCGGAGACCCCTCCACCGCTTTGCCGCCAGCTCGCACCTCCTTTTCTGCAGGCATGGATTCGCCCGTGAGTGCGGCCTGCTGCACGTAAAGGTCTCGCGCCTCGACAAGCTTTCCGTCTGCTGGAATCAGGTCACCGGCCGATAACCGGACGATGTCGCCCGGCACTATTTCTTGCCGCTTGATTTCTTGCCACTGACCGTCGCGCAGTGCGGTCGCGGTCAAGCTCACATGTTCTTGCAGCCTGTGAATTGCGCGTTGCGAACGATAGGTTTGAACGAAATCGATGGTGACGCTGAATACGACAATGACAAAGATGAGTTCTGCCTCAATCTTCTGGCCCAGAAAGGCGGAAATCACGCTGGCGACGAGAAGAATGATGACCAGAGGATTCAGGAACAGGTGCAACAATTCAAATGCGAAGGCACCGCGGCGGGTGGAAGCGGGATCGTTGGGACCGTATCGGGAGAGACGTGCTTCTGCCTCTTGCGAGGTCAGGCCAACCAAAGTGGCCGATAGACCATAACCCTCCTGGCCGAACGCTGAGGGTGCGGAACTCATGGAGCTCTAGCCTCAGACCCTATTTTTGCTGGATCGTGTTCAGATATTGCATCACATTCTGAAGCCGGACGTATCCCAGGTCTTGATCATTTTCAATTTGGTGGAAGACTGGGCCCCAGACCGGCATCTCTTGTGAACCGTGGGCGGCGTGATCCTCGTCACCGGCGATGATACTGCGCACCCGGGCAGTCGGAAACGTGCCGTGATTTCGTCGCGCAAGGGTAGTAAGCCGCGGGACTTTGGCCTTTAAGGCTGGCGCAACCGGGCCGTCTCCGTTCCCGCGTACGCCATGGCAGGAAGCACAATAGTTCCGGAAAATCTTGGCTCCGTCCAGCGGAAGAATTGTGCTTTGATCCGTACCCCGTGCTGGCGGAGCGTTTTGGTGTGCCGAGACTCGTAGGTGACCTGCGAGCCATAGCAGCGCAGCAGCGCCAAGCGCGAGGCTGAAAATGAAGGACCGGGCTAGAGACATAGTCGTAGGACGCCTTTCCGGTTTCTACGGCTCACTATAACAGGACGACAGGGCCACCGGGCGAGGAACCCCTTGATCCTCCTCGTGGCAACCTCTTACTACATCCGCGAGGTCATCCTCGCATTGAGTTCGGTGCGCGAGGAGGCATCTGATCCACAGTGTGATGTTCCTCTTGACTGCGCGGGGAAAGCCACGATGTGGACGATTGTTCGAATACTGAGACGATCGGCCTTCACCCCGTTGGATACCTCAGAGCTCCAACACGGCGCTGACCGACAACGAGTCAGGGTGGGTGTGAAATTGGAAGCCAAGGCGCTTCGATATGATTTGCATTGCCAGGTTGTCGTACAGCATCTCAGAGTAAACGCGGCTCAGTTTTTCGTCGCGAGCGACTTGAATTATGCGGCGGAGCAATTCCAATCCCAGGCCCCGTTTTTGATACGTATCGCGAACCAATACCGCGATTTCTGCCTCGTCTCCTCCCTGCAGTTTGTTGACGCGACCCACTCCCACAATGTGCCGTCCTCCGCTGCTTGCGTCCCGGTACTCCGCCACCAGGACTACCTCGCGATCATAGTCACCAAAGCAAATGCGCAACAATCGCTCATGGTCGATTCGGGTGCGGAGGCTCAGTGAGGCAAAATACCGCAGATAAACGGTGCGGTCAGAAAGAGTCCGGTGAAATTCTGCCATCAGCGGCTCGTCTTCAGGCAGGATCGGACGGATGGTGACGGCAGCCCCGTCTTTCATGGTCCAATTCGAAATGTATTGTGTGGGATAGGGGCGAATTGCAGGTTTCGGAAGCTGGTTCTGTTTGGCTGGATCATGGAGCACAATGCGCGCGTCCAAGGCGATCAGAGTTTCTGGTGAAGCCAGTAAAGGATTGACGTCGATCTCCGAAATCCAGGGTTGTTCAATCACGAGTTGACTGAAACGAACCAGCAGTCTCTCCAGGGCCATAAGGTCCACCGCTTTGCGACCACGCACACCTTTCAAGGCCCGAAAAATCTGTGTCTGTTCCATCATCCGCTGAGCCAAGGTGGTGTTTAGAGGGGGAAGAGCCAAGGCGCGGTCTTTGTAGACTTCGACCAGCTGACCGCCGGATCCGAACAGCAACACCGGCCCAAACTGCGCATCGATACTGCTCCCGAGAATCAACTCATAGCCATCCAATTTGACCATGGGTTGCACGGTCACGCCGCCGAAGTGGCTCAGGCCGGATTTCTCCGTCACTGAGGACTGGATCGATTGGTAGGCACTTCGAACCGCACTCTCATCTCGTAAATTTAGCTTCACCCCCCCGACATCCGTTTTGTGCGTGATGGTTTCAGAAAAAACCTTCAGCACGACAGGAAACCCGATCTCTGATGCCTGCTTGATGGCTTCGTCTTCGCTCCGGGCAATACGAGTTTCTACCGTCGGGATGCCGTATTGAGAAAGCAACTCTTTGGACTCGAACTCGCTGAGAAGAGTGCGCCCGCTGCGGCGCACACTCTCGATGATCTCTTGCACTCGGGTCCGCTTCGCGTTGTCCAGCTCAGGCCCGTCAGCCAGGCGGGGAGTCTCGTAGAGAGTCCGCAGGTTCTCGGTGTAGCGCCACATGTAGGTGAAGATGCGGGCTGCGGTGTCGGGATAGGGAAAGGTAGGAATACCCGCGCCATTTAGGATGACTTCTCCGGCGGCCACGCTGGTTCCGCCCATCCAGCTCGCAAGTATCGGTTTAGCGGAAGAGTGTGCGTACGGTTTCAAACCCTCCGCGATCTCCGAAGGGTTGGTCATACCCTGCGGAGCGAGAATTACCAACAGACCATCGTTGTTCGGGTCCTGAGCGGCAATTTCAATGGCTTTGTCGTACCGTTCAGAATCAGCATCGCCGAGAATGTCCACGGGATTGCCGTGACTCCAGTGCGCAGGCAGAAATTCATTCAGTGCCGTGAGAGTTTTTTCTGAGAGCTTGGCCAATTCCCCGCCGTTGGCAATGAGCGCATCGGTGGCCAACACTCCCGGTCCGCCGGCATTGGTCAGGACGGTTAGCTTGGGACCTTTAGGCCGGGGCTGCTTGCCCAGAACTTCCGCCATGTAGAACAGGTCCGAGATGTTGGGTACGCGCAGGACTCCACAGCGCCGGAACGCCGCATCCAGGACTTCATCGCTACCGGTGAGTGCCCCGGTGTGGGAGGCCGCGGCCTTCGAGGCTGCTTCCGACCTTCCCGCTTTGATGACGACGATCGGTTTGCTCAAGGCCACTTCACGCGCCGCGGAGAGAAACGAGCGCGCATCGCCGACCGATTCCATATAAAGGAGAATGCTTTTTGTATGCGGGTCGTCGCCAAAATGATGGATCAAGTCTCCCCAGCCCACGTCAAGCATCGAGCCGGTGGAAACGATGGCGCTGAACCCAAGTTGTTCTTTATGGCTCCAATCCAGGATCGCCGTCAGCAGAGCCCCGCTCTGGCTCAAGAAAGCTACGTTGCCGGCTTTAGGCGCATCTTTGGCGAAAGTGGCGTTCAGTCCGATAACGGGATTCATGACCCCCAGGCAGTTGGGGCCGATCAGGCGCATGGAACTGCGCTTCAGCTGCTCCTGAATCTGCCGCTCCAGGGCCGCGCCTTCTTCTCCACGCTCCCGGAACCCAGCGGAAATTACGACCGCGGATTTTACCTTCACGTCGACGCACTCCCCGATCAGAGCGGGAATGGTCATCGCTGGGGTGACGAGCACCGCCAGATCGACCGGTTCTGGAATATCGCGCATACTCTTGTACGCTTTAGTTCCCAGAACTTCAGAACGATGAGGGTTGACCGGGTACACCCTTCCTCGGAAGGCTGGATCGAGGAGATTTTGCAAAACCGTGCGGCCCACCGTCGCCGGCCGGTCCGTGGCGCCGATCACGGCCACGGTCTCAGGATTGAATAGCGCATCCAGCCCCTGCTTCGCGGGAGAAATCTGAAGGCTCGGGGTCATCGTTCGGGGGTTGCGCCGCCAGCGGAAACCAGCGAATAGAGATACATAGCAGTCC
>Ga0075015_100000840_pt1 | contig 11054 bp, 9 predicted proteins | sample AleBraG_ABR_2013_FD_71476 | JGI IMG/M metagenome (GOLD analysis project Ga0075015, IMG submission 71476) | Freshwater sediment microbial communities in response to fracking from Pennsylvania, USA - Alex Branch Run_MetaG_ABR_2013 | ecosystem: Environmental > Aquatic > Freshwater > Creek >...
GCGGTCTGCAGCGCAGGAATGGCCGGGCGCCAGGCGGCTCGCAGGCGCCGCGCGCGGCAGCACGTACCCCTTTCATTTTCTTGACGAAATGCATCTCAGCAGGTATGGTTCCGCGCCTTCGCGTGGGGCCATAGCTCAGCTGGGAGAGCGCTTGCATGGCATGCAAGAGGTCGGCGGTTCGATCCCGCCTGGCTCCACCACCGTTCCCGTTCGGGCCGCCGCGTCCCCATCGTCTAGAGGCCTAGGACATTACCCTTTCAAGGTAGTAACACGGGTTCGAATCCCGTTGGGGACGCCATCGTCATTCTGATGCCGCCATCGCCGCTGCCGGGGCCACCGTGCGCGTACTGATCGTTGCGCTGTACCTGGTCGCAGCCGGCGGCTATGGGACACTCGGCGCACTGCTCGCGGTGCGCCGGCGTCCGCTGTGGCACCCGCTGCCGCGCGCCGTGCCGGTGGCAGTCGCATTGCTCGCGGCCAGCTACCTCGTGTACTCGGCGCTGGCGCCGCTCGGCGCGCCGAGCCTCGCGCCGCAGGCGGGCGGGGCGCTCTCGAGCACGCTGCTCGGTGGCTTCGTGCTCGGCGCCCTTGCACTCGCGTTCTCGAAGTCGCTGCGCGCGCGCGCGCGCGTCGCGCTGTCGAAGCAATGGCTGCCCTACAAGTACGACTACCGGGTCGAATGGCTCGACCTGACGGCGCGACTCACGCGCGATTCGGAGCGCTCCTCGCTGGCGCAGCGCACGGCCGAGGCGTTCCGCAATCTCGGCCGCGCACCCGGCGCCGCCGTCCTGATCGGGCGGGACGGCGTGCTGCGGCCGGCGCACGGCAGCGCTTTCACGGTGGCGCCCGACGTCAGCGAGCCGCTCGATGGCGCATTCTGCCGCTTCCTCGAGGAACGCCAGTGGATCGTCGATCTCGCCGCCGCGCGGCTCGGCCGCGACTCCGAGGTGCCGCTGCCCGCCTGGCTGACGGCGGCGCAGGACGCGTGGCTCGCGATCCCGCTGCTGCACGACCGCAAGCTCGAGGCGCTCGTGGTGCTGCGCGAGCCCGCGACGCCGCAACCGCTCGCGTGGGAGGATCTCGACCTCATGCGCACGGCGGGCGTGCAGGCCGCGAGCTACTTCGCGCTCGAACGCGCGGCCGAGGCGCTCGCGCGCGAGCAGCAGTTCGCGGCCGTGAACCGTTTCACGGCGTTCATGGTGCACGACCTCGCGAACACCGTGGCGCAGCTGCGCCTGATCGTCGAGAATGCCGCGCGCCACAAGCAGAATCCCGAATTCGTCGACGACGTGATCCGCACCGTCGAGAACAGCGTCGAGCGCATGACGCGGCTGCTCGCGCAGCTCAAGGGCGGGCCGAAGAGCGCGGCGCCTCGGCGCATCGACCTGGGCCTGCCATGCCGCCAGGCCACCGAGCGCGCATCGAACCGGTTGCCGAGGCCCGTGTTGCGCACCGTCGATGTCCCGCTGCCCGTCCTCGTCGACGCGGAGCGGCTCGAGCAGGTACTCGAGCACCTGATCCGCAACGCCCAGGACGCAACGCCGGCGGACGGCAGCGTGACGCTGTCGTTGCGCGCAGAGGATGGCTGGGCCGCCATAGAGGTGTCTGACACCGGCGCGGGCATGACGGCGGATTTTGTGAACAGCCGCCTGTTCGTGCCCTTTGATACGACCAAGGGCGAGCGCGGCATGGGCATGGGCGCCTACCAGGCGCGCGAGTTCGTGCGCCACGCCGGTGGCAGCGTGCAAGTGTCGAGCACGCCCGGGGCCGGCACGAAGTTTGTGATACGGTTACCGCGAGTCACCTGAGCGCAACATGGCAGAGACGAGCGAGGACACGGGCCGGGTGCTCGTGGTCGAGGACGACGCCGGCCTGCAACGTCAGATCCGGTGGTGCCTCGAGGGCTACGAGGTGGTCGCGGCTGGCAGTCGCGGCGAGGCGATCACCGCGCTGCGCCGCTTCGAGCCTGAGATCGTGCTGCAGGATCTGGGCCTGCCGCCGGACCCCGCCGGCGTGTCCGAAGGCTTCGCCTGCCTCAGTGAACTGCTCGCCTTGTCCCCGCACACCAAGGTCATCGTCATGACCGGCAACGGCGATCACGCGAATGCGGTCAAGGCGGTCGGTGCGGGTGTCTGGGATTTCCTCGAGAAGCCGGTCGACTCGGGCATACTCAGGGTCATCGTCGACCGCGCTTTTCGCGTCAGTCGCCTCGAGGCGAACCTGCGCCAGGTACTCGACGCCAAGGCGCTCGAGCCGCTCGCCGGAATCATCACGGCCAGCGACGCCATGCTCGCCGTGTGCCGCAAGCTCGAGAAGCTTGCGCCGACCGAAGTGACGGTGCTGCTGCTCGGCGAGAGCGGCACCGGCAAGGAGCTGCTCGCGCGTGCCGTGCACGCGCTGAGCCCGCGGCACGACGGCCCGTTCGTCCCGATCAATTGCGCCGCGATCCCGGAGACCCTGCTCGAGAGCGAGCTGTTCGGGTACGAGAAGGGCGCTTTCACGGGCGCTCTGCGCACGACGCCGGGCAAGGTCGAGACGGCGAGCGGCGGCACGCTCTTTCTCGACGAGATCGGCGACATGGCGCCCTCGCTGCAGGCCAAGATGCTGCGCTTCCTGCAGGACCGCGTCATCGAGCGCGTGGGCGGACGTGTGCCGATCCCGATCGACGTGCGCGTCGTGTGCGCGACCAACCACGACCTGCAATCCGCGATCCAGCAGGGACGGTTCCGTGCGGACCTTTATTACCGCATCAGCGAAGTGACGCTGGCCGTGCCGCCGCTGCGCGAGCGGCGCGCCTGCATTCCGGTCATCGCGCAGCACCTGTTGCGGCGCTACGCCGAGGCGCAGCGCCGGCCGCGGCTGCTGTTTGCACCCGAGGCGCTCGCCGCGCTCGAGGCCTACGACTGGCCCGGCAACGTGCGCGAGCTCGAGAACCGGATCAATACGGCCGTCATCATGAGCGAAGGTCGCCTGATCACGCCGGAGGACCTCGCGCTCGAGGCGCCGGGCGACGCATCGCTGCCCCTGAACCTGCGCTGCGTGCGCGCACGTGCCGAGGAGGCTGCCGTGCGGCAGGCGCTCGCGGTCGCCGACGGCAATCTGAGCAAGGCCGCGGACCTGCTCGGCATCACGCGGCCGACGCTCTACCTGCTGCTCGAGCGCCTCGGGATTGACGTCGAGCCCGGCCGTCGCGCGCGCTCCGCCCCGTGAGTGCGACCGTCCCGCCGAGGCGGTGCCGTTGAAAGTCCCGCTTCTCGACCTCAAGGTCCAGTACCGCAGCTTCAAGGCGGAGCTTGCGCCGGTGCTCGAGCGCGTCTACGAGAGCCAGGCCTTCATCCTCGGGGCCGAGGTCGCTGCGCTCGAGGCGAGCATCGCGCGCTACTGCAGCGCGGCGTTCGGCGTCGGCGTCTCCTCGGGCACCGATGCGCTGCTGCTCGCGCTGATGGGCCTCGACATCGGGCCCGGCGATGCAATCATTACCTCCCCGTATACGTTCTTTGCGAGCGGCGGCACGATCGCGCGCGTCGGCGCACGACCGATCTTCCTCGACATCGAGCCGTCGACCTTCAATCTGAGCCCGACCTCCGTGCAGCGCTTCATCGAGGAGGAGTGCGTGGCGGCGCCGGCCGGCCTCGTGCATCGCGCGGGCGGCACGCGGGTGCGGGCGCTGATGCCAGTTCACCTGTTCGGCCAGTGCGCGGACATGAAGCCGCTCGTGGAGATTGCGCGCCGCTATCAGCTGCGCGTCGTGGAGGACGCCGCCCAGGCGATCGGGGCCGAGTACTTCGGCAGCCGTGCCGGCAGCATGGGCGACGTCGGCTGCTTCTCGTTCTTTCCGACCAAGAACCTCGGTGCCTTCGGGGATGCGGGCCTGTGCACCGTGCAGGATCCCGCGCTCGCCGAGAAGCTGCGCGTGCTGCGCGTCCACGGCGGTAAGCCGAAGTACTTCCATGCGCTGATCGGCGGCAACTTCCGCATCGACGAGATCCAGGCGGCCGTGCTCAACGTCAAGCTCCGGCACCTCGACGCCTGGACCGAGGGCCGGCAGCGAAATGCCACGGCGTATCGCGAGCTCTTTGCGGCTGCGAAGCTCGACGGCACGGTCACGCTGCCCTGGGCGATGCCGGGCTGCCGGCACATCTACAACCAGTTCGTGATTCGCGTGCCGGAGCGCGACCGGCTCAAGCAGCACCTGACGGAGCACGGCGTCGGCTGCGAGATCTACTATCCCGTGCCACTGCACCTGCAGGCGTGTTTCGCGCACCTCAACGGCAAGGCGGGGGACTGTCCCGAGTCCGAGCGCGCCGCGCACGAGACGCTCGCTCTGCCCATCTATCCGGAACTCGAGCGGAGCCAGCTCGAGTACGTCGTCGACGTCGTGCGACGCTTCTACGCCTAAGGATGACGGCGGCGTGACGTCGCGCTGGACGCGTGTTGCCGCCGTGCTCACCGGTCTCGCGGTCGGAGCCGCGTTCCTCGCGTACGCCTTTCGCGGTACGGCCCCGGCGGCCGTCTGGGGCCTGCTGCGTGCCGGCCGTTGGGGCGTGCCGGGCGTCGTCGTGCTGCTCGGAACGGGGCTGTTCATTTACGCGAAGGCAGCCCGCTGGCGCGTGCTGCTCGGCAGCGCGCCGCCGCTGCCGGTCGCGCCGCTCGCGAAGGCCGTGCTCGCGGGAGCGGCACTCAATGCCTGCATCCCGCACGCGGGCGAGTTCGTGCGGGCATTCTCCGTGCAGCGCGGCTTCGGCAAGGCGGCGTCCGCGGTCCTGTCGTCGATCGTCGCCGAGCGCGTGTTCGACCTCATCGGTGTTCTGATACTTGGATCGATCGCGCTCGCCTACGCCCGCGTCTCCGCGGACCTCGCCGGCGCCTTTCGTCTGCTCGGCGTCGTCGCGACCTTGCTCGCCGGCGGGGTGCTGCTCGCGCTCGCGGCGCCCGCGCAGCTGCGGCGCATCGCGCGCGCCGTGGCCGCACCGCTGCCGGCTCCGGCGCGGGCCTTTGTGCTGCGGCAGGTCGAGGAGGCGCTCGTTGGACTCGCCCCGGTGCGCTCGCCGGCGACCTCGCTGCGAGTGCTGGCCTGGACCTTCGCGCAGTGGCTCGCGGCCGCGATTTCCGTATACGGATCTGCGGCCGTCGCGGGCTTCGACCCCGGCGTGGCGGGGGCGGTCCTCGTCGTCGTCGGCATGGTGGTGGCATTCCTGCTGCCGAACGCCCCCGGCTACGCGGGCGCCATGCAGGTCGCGTTCCTCATCGCGCTGCGGCCGCTCGGCATCACGGAGCAGGCCGCGCTCGCGGCGTCCGTCGTCTACCAGCTCCTCGTGGTGCTGCCGATCGCCGTGCTCGGCCTCGTGTACTTCAGGTCGAGCCTCGCCAGGCGCTGATCAGCGCGCCTTGAACTCGTCCGGTGTGAGCTGGTGGCGTGCGAGCAGCTTGTAGAAGTCGGTGCGGTTGCGCTTGGCGAGGCGCGCGGCCTGGCTCACGTTGCCGCCCGTGATCTGCAGGATCTGCACGAGGTAGTTGCGCGTGAACTCGTCGCGTGCCGCGTCGAAGGACGGCAGGCCGCTCGCGCTGGCGCCGACCGCCTGCTCGGCGATTTCCGCCGAGATGATCGGCGTCTGTGCGATTGCGACGTTCTGCCGTACGACCGCCTGCAGCTGGCGGATGTTGCCCGGCCAGTCGGCGGTCGCCAGGAATTCGACCGCCTCGGGCGCGTAGATCTTGCGCGAGCCGGTCTCGGCGGCGAGCTGCTCGAGGAAGTGCGCGACCAGCAGCGGAATGTCCTCGCGCCGCCGTGCCAGCGCCGGCACGTCGATGTGCACGACGTTGAGCCGGTAGTAGAGATCCTCGCGGAAGCGGCCGTCGACCATGAGCTGCGTGAGGTCCTGGCGCGTCGTGGCCATGATGCGCGCGTGCAGCGGCTGGGTGGCGTCGCTGCCGGCGGGCCGCACGCGGTTCTCCTGCAGCGTGCGCACGAGCTTAACCTGCACCGGCATCGGCAGGTCGGCGACCTCGTCGAGCACGACCGTGCCGCCCTCGGCGCTCTGCAGCAGCCCGCGCTGCGTGCGCGCCTCGCCCGGCACTGCGCCGTTCTCGTAGCCGAACAGGTCGGTCTCGAGCTCGGCCTCGGCGAGCGCGCTGCAGTCGAGCACGACGAACGGCCCGGCACGCCGCGCGCTGGCGCGGTGGATCGCGCGCGCCAGCAACTTCTTGCCGACCCCGCTCTCGCCCGTGATGAGCACGCGCGCGTCGGTCCCCGCGACCATGTGCGCCTGCGCGAGCTTCTCCTCCATGAGCGGGCTGCGCGTGACGATCTCGGCGCGCCACTCCTCGTCGACCGCCGGGAAGCCCGAGATCTTGAGCGCCTTCTGCACCTGGTCGAGCAGCTCCTGTTTCTCGACCGGCTTGGTCAGGAAGCCGAACGCGCCGCTCTGGGTCGCGCGCACGGCGTCCGGGATCGTCCCGTGGGCCGTGAGCAGGATGACCTTGAGGCCGGGCCAGCGTGCCTGCAGCTCCTTGAGCAGGCTCACGCCGTCCATCGGCTCCATGCGCAGGTCGGTGATCACGAGGTCCGGGCGGAAGCGCGCCGTGGCCGCGAGCGCGTCGGGACCGTTCGTCACGGCCTCGACCTCGTAGCTCTCCGAGCGCAGCCGGATCGTGAGCAGGCGCAGCAGGCCCGGGTCGTCGTCGACCACGAGGATCCTGGCGCGGCGCTTCTGGGTTTCCTTGCGTAGAGCGCTCATCAGGGTTTGCCTCTTGGATTGGCGGGCGGCGCGTTCGCGCGGTCGGTGATCGATTGTTCCACTTGTGTCACGGCGTCCAGTTTCTTCTGTGCCTCTTCGAGCGCGCGCCGCAGGCGCGCGTTCTCGTCGGCCTCGGCCTGCAGGCGCCGGCTCGCGGCCGAGCTGCGTTCCTTGTCGCGGCTCGCCGCGTCGAGCTGCAGGCGGCTGTTCTCGGCGATCAGCACGAGCCGCTCATCGAGGTCGGCGAGCAGCACCGCGGCCAGCGCACGCTCGGAAGGTAGCAGCAATTCTGGACGCGCCAGCAATTCCGACAACTGTCGGCGCGCGGCGACAGGATCGGCACCGCCGTGGCCGGGCAGTGCGAGCATAAGCGCATAGCGTAGCCGGTTCATCGTGGTCGGCGCGCTCTCCATGGCCCCGCGGGCGCCCTGCACGAGCTCGGCCTGGCGCGCCGGCGAGCCAGCTTGCAGCTCCTGCAGCGAGGCGATGTACTCGCGCGCCGCCTCGGCATCGGCGACCGGACGGTTCAGTGCGGGCTCGGGTCGCGGTGGCGGGCGGCCGAACAGGCCCGCATCGCCGCAGCCGGCGAGCAGGCCTGCGGCCGACAGGCCGGCCAGCAGGGCCACGCGCGGGGCGGCCGGCCGATGCAGGGGCCGACCGCACCGGACGGTGGCCCCGGGGCGCCGGTGCGCCGGCGCAGCGGCGCCCGGGCAGGTCATGCGGCCGCGTCCGCGTCTGCCGGCGCGGCGACCTGCGCCTGGCGTATCGGCAGGCGCATGCGGAAGTGCGCGCCCGGATGCACGCCGTCGACCATCTCGATCGTGCCGCCGTGCGCCTGCACGAACTCCGTGACGACCGACAGGCCAATGCCGGTCGCCTTGAGCGGGCCGCCCGGCTGCGCCTTGCCGGTGTAGAAGGCGTCGAAGACCTGGGCGCGCTCCTCGAGCGGGATGCCGGGCCCCGTGTCGGCGACGTCGAGTATGAGTTGATCCTTGAACATGAGGCCGTGCACGAAGATCGTGCCGCCGTGCGGCGTGAACTTGACGGCGTTGGACAGCAGGTTGTCGAGGATGAGCCGCAGCTTGCCGCGGTCGGCCGTGACCTCGACGTCCTGCAGCTTGACGTCGAGCCGGATACGGTGCGCAACGAGCGTGAGCTGCTGCGACTCGAGCACCGAGCGCACGAGCTGGCGCAGCGGGAACTGGCTCAGCTCGAGCCCGACGGCCTTGGCCTGCCAGGCGCTGAACGACAACAGGTTCTCGATCAGCCGCTGCAGGCGAATGCCATTCTCGCGCAGGATCGAGGCGACTTCGCGCTGATTCTGGTCCAGCGGACCCACGGCGCCCTCCATGAGCAGCTCGGTGCCCTCGCGGATGTTGGCGAGCGGGGTCTTGAGCTCGTGTGACATGTGCCGCAGAAAGCGGTTCTTCTCGTTCGCGAGATCCAGTAGCCGCGCCCGCAGCCACTCGAGCTGCCGGCCAAGGCGCTCCAGGTCGGTCGGCCCGTGCACGACGACCGGGCTCGAGAAGGTGCCGCGGCCGAGCTCGCTGATGGCCTGGTCGATCTGGCGCAGCGGCCGCGCGAGCAGCGAGACGAACACGAGCACGATGAGCGTGACGACCGGCACGAGGCCCGCGGCCTGCCACAGCAGGTCGCGCTGGGTGGCGGCGGCCGTGACCTGCAGGGCCGCCAGGGCCGAGTCGATGTCGGCGCGGCTGCGCTCGCCGAGCGCGGCCACGGTGTCGTGCACGTGCGTGAACTCGTCGATCGCGGCGGCCAGGTGCGCCGCGCTGCCGCTTTCGAGCGACAGATCGACCGCAGCGGCGAGCCGGGCCGCATCGGCCCGCAGCTGTACGATCAGCGTGCGCGCGCGCTCGTCGGGCTTGATCGTCGCGAGCGCGTCGAGGCTGCGCTCGAAGGCCGTACGGTGCTGGGCGAACACCTCGCGCAGCTTCTCGTCGCCAAGCACCTGGTACAGGCGTGCCGTGCGCTCCAGCGCCGTGGCCTGCTGGAACAGCGCCTGGGTATGGCGCGTCGCCTCGACGCCGTGCAGCACGAGCGCTTCGCTCTGCTGCGTGACGCGACGCATCTGCACGGTCGCTTTCACGGCCGCACCCAGCGGCAGGATGATGACCAGCGTGAAGCCGATCAGCAGGAGGCCACTCAGCGATTTCGGGCGGCCGAGGCGCATCAGCCCATGATATTACGCGGCGGGCGCGCGCAGCAGCTTTCGTTCCCAGTTCAGCGCGTCGCGGACGATCTGGTCGAGGTCGTCGTAGCGGGGCCGCCAGCGCAGCAGGTCGCGGGCCCGCTCGGCCCGGGCGACCAGGATCGGCGGGTCGCCGGGACGGCGCGGCTCCTCGCGCACGACGAGCTGCTGGTTCGAGACCCGGTGCACGGCACGCAGGACCTCGCGCACGCTGTAACCGTGGCCGTAGCCGCAGTTGAGCGTCGTCGACGCGCCACCGCCCCGCAGGTACTCGAGCGCGCACAGGTGCGCCGCGGCGAGGTCCTCGACGTGGATGTAGTCGCGCACGCCCGTCCCGTCCGGCGTCGGATAGTCGGTGCCGTAGATCGATATGTGCGGGCGCTTGCCGACCACGTGCTCGACCGCGACCTTGGTCAGCAGAGTCGCCTGCGGCGTCGACTGGCCGATGCGGCCGCCCGGGTCGGAACCGGCGACGTTGAAGTAGCGCAGCGCCACGTGTCGCAGCGGGCTCGCCCGCGAGACGTCGCGCAGCATCCACTCGCTCATGAGCTTGGAGGTGCCGTACGGGTTGATCGGCGCGGTCGGCGTGTCCTCCGCGGCGACGCCGCCTGCCGGGATGCCGTAGACGGCCGCGGTCGAGGAGAACACGACGTGGCGGACGCCCGCCGTCAAGCAGGCCCCGAGCAGCGTGCAGGTGTTGACCGTGTTGTTGGCGTAATACTTGAGCGGCTCCGCGACCGACTCGGGGACAATCGTGTAGGCCGCGAAGTGCATGACCGTGTCGACCTCGTGCTCGCGCAGCGTGCGCAGCACTAGCTCGCGGTCACCCGTGTCGCCGACCACGAGCGCGCCGTGCAGCACGGCCTGCCGGAAGCCACGCGACAGGTTGTCGAGCGTGACGACGCGCTCGCCGGCCTCGCCGAGCTGGCGCACGACGTGGCTGCCGATGTAGCCCGCCCCGCCGGTGACGAGAATGCCCTTGCGACCCATACGGAGAGACCCGCCCTGGTTATGTTGTCAAGAATAACAGCCGCCGATCGGGGCTCTTGCGAAGCACGCCGCAGATTTGCAGGCCATGTGCATAATCCTTGGCCGATGCCGCCACCCTCCGCCAAACGCAGCGCCGCGACCCCCTACGCGGACCTCGCCCCCGACGTCGTGATCGCCGCGGTGGAGCAGGCCGGCTTTCGCGCCGACGGCCGCGTGCTCGCCCTGAACAGCTACGAGAACCGCGTCTACCAGGTCGGGGTCGAGGACAGCACGCCCGTGGTCGTCAAGTTCTACCGCCCCGGTCGCTGGAGCCGAGCGGCGCTGCTCGAGGAACACGCCTTTGCACTCGAGCTCGCGGCGGCGGAAATCCCCGTGATCGCGCCGCTCGTCCTGAACGGTCAGACCCTGCTCGAGCACGAGGGTTACAGCTATGCCATGTACCCGCGCCGTGGCGGCCGCTGGCCCGACCTCGACCAGCACGACGATCGGATGTGGATGGGACGGTTCCTCGGCCGCATGCACCGGGTTGGCGCGGTGCGGCCGTTCGAGCACCGCCGCGCCCTCGGCGTCGACTGGCTGGCCGAGGAGCCGGCAGCCTACCTGCTCGATAGCGACTGGCTGCCCGATTACCAGATCGACCGCTACCGCGACGTGACCGAGGCGCTGATCGACCGTATCCGCGCCGCGTTCGAGGCGGCCGGGCCGCTGCGCCGGCTGCGCATCCACGGTGACTGCCATCGCGGCAACGTGCTCTGGACGGACTCGGGACCGCATTTCGTCGATCTCGATGACTGCATGACGGGCCCGGCAATCCAGGATCTGTGGATGCTGCTCGCCGGCAGCCGCGAGGAGCGGCAGGGCCAGATGCGCGACCTGCTGGAGGGCTACGACCAGTTCGGCGATTTCGACCGGGTCGAGCTCGGGCTCATCGAGCCGCTGCGCGCGCTGCGCATGATCCACTACGCCGCCTGGCTCGCACGTCGCTGGACGGATCCCGCCTTCCCGCTGGCTTTCCCGTGGTTCGGCGCGCCCCGCTACTGGGAGGAACACGTGCGCCAGCTCACCGAGCAGCTCGAGGCGCTGGACGAGCCGCCGTTGCGGGTATAGTCGGCGGCCAT
>Ga0075015_100000841_pt1 | contig 11046 bp, 7 predicted proteins | sample AleBraG_ABR_2013_FD_71476 | JGI IMG/M metagenome (GOLD analysis project Ga0075015, IMG submission 71476) | Freshwater sediment microbial communities in response to fracking from Pennsylvania, USA - Alex Branch Run_MetaG_ABR_2013 | ecosystem: Environmental > Aquatic > Freshwater > Creek >...
AGGAAGATCAGGGCATCGTGTTTGCCGTGACCAAGGCACCGAAATACGCCAACATCGATTATTTGGATTTTTACGGCGAGAAGCTCGACAGGGAGTTTGCAAAGTTCCCCGAAACGGATCTGCGTTTTGTCCTCAACGGCATCAACGGCCCGCAGAACGGCATCGCCGGCATGCTGCTGACGCCGTGGGACGAGCGCAAGCGTTCGTCGATCAAGCTCAAGCCGCTGGTGCAGGCGGAGTTGAGCAAGATCGAAGGTATCAACGCGTTTGCTTTCAACCTTCCGCCATTGCCCGGCGGTCCCGGCGGTTTGCCGGTCCAGATGGTGATCAATTCGACCAGCGGCTTCCAGGCTGTGTTCGAGCAGATGGCCAAGCTGAAGGATGCCGCGCGCAAGAGCGGCTTGTTCATCGTGTCCGACAGCGATCTGGATTTCAACCAGCCGGTGGTGCGGATCAAGGTCGACCGCGCCAAGGCCAGCGATCTCGGGCTTACGATGCTCAACGTCGGCAATGCGCTCGCCACCATGCTCGGCGGAAACTATGTCAACCGCTTCAATCTGGAAGGACGATCGTATCAGGTCATCCCGCAGGTGCCGCGCGAACGGCGCCTCTCGCCCGAGGCACTCGGCCTTTATTATCTTTCGACGCCGACCGGCCAGCAGATTCCGCTCTCGACCGTGGTCTCGATCGAGACCGGAACCGATCCGAACGCGCTGACGCACTACAACCAGTTGAACTCGGCAACCTTTCAGGCGGTCCCGATGCCCGGCGTGACCGTCGGGCAAGCCGTGGACTTCCTCGAGGGCGAAGCGAAGAAGCTCCCGGCCGGCTTCAGCCACGATTATCTCGCCGACGCCCGGCAATATGTGCAGGAGGGCAATCAGCTTGCGATCACCTTCGGCTTTGCGCTGATCATTATCTTCCTGGTGCTCGCGGCGCAGTTTGAGAGCCTGCGCGATCCCCTGGTGATCATGATCAGCGTTCCGATGGCGATGGTGGGTGCGTTGATCCCGCTGTTCTTCGGTGCGGCGACGATGAATATCTATACCCAGGTCGGCTTGCTGACGCTGGTTGGTCTCATCAGCAAGCACGGGATTCTGATGGTGGAATTCGCCAACGAGCTGCAGCTCAACGAAGGGCTGGATCGCCGCTCGGCGATCGAAATGGCGGCCCGCGTTCGGTTGCGCCCGATTTTGATGACGACCGCCGCGATGGTGACGGGTCTCCTGCCGCTTCTCACCGCCTCAGGGGCGGGTGCGGCAAGCCGGTACTCGATCGGCCTCGTCGTGGTCGCGGGCATGACTATCGGGACACTGTTCACGCTGTTCGTGTTGCCTGCCGTCTATGTGGCGATTGCCACCGATCACCGCGCAGGCGCCGAGTCGGAGCGCGCCAGGGAGATTGCGGAATTCGACCTCGGGCCGAAGGCGCTCAAGCCGACCTGAATCCGGTAAATCGGCACGGAATCGGATCGGCGACCACTCGCCGATCCGGCGAACTCCTGGAATCGACCCGATCGTGGCGCGGAGCGGTTAGCGCTTGCGGCGCTGCGGCAAGAGACAAGGCCTCGCCTTCTTGCTAAAAAGGCCGGGATGAGCATTTCGCTTCACCCCGACGCAGATGGCAGGGCGCTTGCGGGCGGGCCGGCGACCGCCGCGCCTGCGGCAAAAAAGCCATCCGGGACAAGGATTCGCAGCCGGCTGTTCACCAAATATGTCGCCCTGTTCGTAGCCGTAGTCGCGATCGCGCTGCTGTCCAACGGCATCTTCGAGGTGTTCTTTTATTATCGTGAACACAAGTCGTCGCTGATCCGCATCCAGCATGAGCAGGCCGAGGCCGCGGCAGCAAAAATCAGCCAGTTCATCAAGGAAATCGAAAGCCAGCTCGGATGGACCACCCAGCTGCCGTGGTCGGCGGGCTCGCTCGAGCAGCGGCGGTTCGACGCCTTGCGGCTGTTGCGGCAGGTACCCGCGATTACCGAACTGGCGCAGGTCGATTCGTCCGGCAAGGAGCGCTTAAGGGTCTCGCGGCTTGCGATGGATGTCGTCGACAGCGGACTCGATCTTTCCAGGGACGCGAAATTCACCGAAGCCGTCGCCCACAAGGTCTATTACGGGCCAGTGTATTTCCGGCGCGAGTCCGAGCCCTACATGACACTGTCGCTGGCAGGCACGCGAAAGGATGCCGGGGTAAGCATCGCCGAGGTCAACCTCAAGCTGATCTGGGATGTGGTGTCGCTGATCAAGGTCGGCGAACGCGGTCATGCCTATGTGGTGGGTGCGGCGGGGCGCTTGATCGCCCATCCCGACATCAGCCTCGTGTTGCGCAACACGGACATGTCGAAGCTCGTGCAGGTGCAGGCGGTGCAGGCCGGCAAGGCCGGCGGCTCGGATCCCGAATCGCTGCAAGGCACCAAAAACATCCAGGGGCAGGAAGTGCTGACGGCCTCCGCGCCGATTTCCCCGCTCGGCTGGACGATGTTCGTCGAATTGCCGGTCGAGGAAGCCTACGCCTCGCTTTATGCGGCCTTGCAGCGCCTTGCGATCGTGCTCGCCGCTGCATCGCTCTTTGCCGTGCTCGCCGGAATATTTCTGGCGCGCCGCATGGTTGGCCCGATCCAGGCGTTGCGCGCCGGCGCCGAGCGCATCGGCGGCGGCGATTTTGCCCAGCGAATATCGATTCCGACGGGCGACGAACTGGAAGGGCTTGCCAACCAGTTCAACGATATGGGCGCGCGCCTGCAGGAGTCCTACGCCGACCTCGAGAACAAGGTCGAGCAAAGGACCGCGGAACTGACCGAATCGCTCGAGCAGCAGACCGCGACCTCCGAGGTGCTGGAAACCATCAGTTCGTCGTCCGGCGACCTTGAACCGGTGTTCAACAAGATGCTGGAGAACGCGACCCGCATCTGCGGCGCCAAGTTCGGCACCATGACCCTTTACGAGGGTGGCGGATTCCGCACCGCGGCCCTTTACAATGCGCCAAAGGCCTATGAAGACACGCAACTGTACAAGGTCATTCGTCCGCACCCGGAAGGCGGCCTCAGCGCGGTCGAGAAGACCCATCAGACCGTCCACATCGACGATATCAGGACCCAGCCGCCCTACATCGAGGGCAATCCCAACGTACGCGCGCTGGCGGATCTGGCGGGCGCGCGGACGCTCGTCATCGTGCCGATGCTCAAGGAAGACGAGTTGGTCGGCTCGATCACGATTTTCCGGCAAGAAGTGAAGCCGTTCACAGACAAGCAAATCCAGCTCGTCGCAAACTTCGCCAATCAGGCAGTGATCGCCATTGAAAACACCCGGTTGCTTCGGGAATTGCGCGAGCGTACCGATGACCTCAGCGAGTCCCTGCAACAGCAAACTGCGACTGCCGACGTGCTCAAGGTGATCAGCCGCTCGGCGTTCGACCTGAAATCCGTGCTGACGACGCTGACGGATTCGGCCAAGGCATTGTGTGGCGCATCGCTCGGCATCATCTGCCTGCGCGACGGCGAGGTGATGCGGCTGCAGGCAGAATCGGGCTGCACCCAGGCCTTCATCGAATTCATGAATGCCCATCCGATCAGGCGCGGCCGCGATACGCTCACCGGGCGGGTCTTCATGGACGGCAAGCCCGTCCATGTCCCCGACGTGCAACGCGACCCCGAATATAATTTCGGCAATGCTCCCCTGATCGGCGATTACCGGGCGGTGCTGGCCGTGCCGCTGATGCGGGATCGCGCGGTAGAAGGCGTGCTGCTGTTGGGACGGCCGGTGCCCGGACCGTTCAGCCAGCGCCAGATCGATCTGGTTCAGACCTTCGCCGACCAGGCCGTCATTGCGATCGAGAACGTGCGCCTGTTCGAACAGGTGCAGCAGCGTACCAGGGAGCTTTCGCATTCACTGGAAGATCTGCGCACCGCCCAGGATCGTCTGGTGCAGACCGAGAAGCTTGCTTCGCTCGGCCAGCTCACGGCCGGCATCGCGCATGAGATCAAGAACCCGCTGAATTTCGTCAACAATTTCTCGGCGCTGTCGGCCGAACTGATCGACGAGCTGAACGATCTGTTGCAATCGGCCGCCCTCGACGGCAAGACGCGCGAAGAAATCGACGAAATCACGAATATGCTCACAGGCAATCTCGAAAAGGTGGTGCAGCACGGCAAGCGCGCCGATTCGATCGTCAAGAACATGCTGCTGCATTCACGCGAGGGGTCGGGAGAGCATCGGCCCGCCGATATCAACGCCATCCTCGAGGAAAGCCTGAATCTTGCCTATCACGGCGCGCGGGCGGAGAAATCCGGCTTCAACATCACGCTCAAACGCGACCTCGATCCCGCAGCCGGCATGATCGACCTGTACCCGCAGGAAATCACGCGGGTATTTCTCAATCTGATCTCCAACGGTTTTTACGCCGCCACCAAACGCAAGGAAGCTTCCGAACACGGTTTCGAACCGACGCTGGTTGCGACCACGAAAAACCTCGGCAACAGGGTCGAAATCCGGATCCGCGACAATGGAACCGGCATCCCACCCGAGGTGAGAGAGAAAATGTTCAATCCGTTCTTCACCACCAAGCCCGCCGGCGAGGGCACGGGTCTGGGGCTTTCGATGAGCCACGACATCATTGTGAAACAGCACGCCGGCAAAATTGACGTGGAAACCGAGCCCGGCGCGTTTACCGAATTCATCATTACGCTGCCCCGGACGGCGGCAGCGCAAGGACAGCGTGGAGGGGGAAATTGAGCGTTTACATCCTTGTCGTCGATGACGAGCCGGACGTTGAGGCGTTGTTCCGCCAGCAATTCCGCCGCGACCTGAAATCCGAGCGATTCAGGATTGAATTTGCTTCGTCGGCATCGGAGGCGCTGGTTCGCGCCAGGGAAATCGGGGAGCCCTCGCTGATCCTGATCCTGTCCGACATCAACATGCCCGGCATGAGCGGACTCGAAATGCTGCCGAAGGTGCGCGCTGAGCGTCCCGACGTTCCGGTCATCATGATCACCGCCTACGGCGACGCCGAAACACGACGTAAGGCGATCGAGCGCGGCGCGGTGGGACTATTGACCAAACCGATCGATTTCGCGCTGGTGCGCCATGAGATCGATACCCGGCTCGGGCAGGCGGCATGACCGCGACCATCCTCGTCGTCGACGATGAGCCCGATCTCGAGGCTCTGGTCTTGCAGAAATTCCGCAAGCAGATTCGCGACGGCGTGGTCAATTTCGTATTCGCCCATGATGGACTGGAGGCGTTGCAGTCGATCGAACAGTATCCGCAGGTGGACATGGTGGTGTCCGACATCAACATGCCGCGGATGGACGGCCTGTCGCTGTTGCAGAAATTGCAGGAGGCCGAGGACAAGAAATCGACCATCATCGTCTCGGCCTATGGCGACATGAGCAATATCCGCACCGCGATGAATCGCGGGGCATTCGATTTTCTGACCAAGCCGATCGATTTCGGCGATCTTGAAACCACCATCGACAAGACCATGCGTCACGTCGAGGCGCTGCGCGAGGCGCGCCGCCGCCAGGCCGAAGCCGAGCGCGCGCATGCTTCGCTCTCGCGGTATTTCTCGCCACAGATCGCCTCACGGCTTGCTGCCGATTCCGAAGGCAATGGCATGGAGGTGCACTGGCGCGACGTTGCCGCCGTCTTCACCGACATTTCCGGTTTCACGTCGCTGGTGGAGACGGCGGCGCCCGAGGTACTGGGCTCGCTTCTCAACGAGTATGTCGGCGGCATGACGGACGTGGTTTTCGCGCATGAGGGAACCGTCGCCAAGGTCATCGGCGATGCGATCCAGGTCCTGTTCAACGCACCCGGCGACCAGCCGGATTATGCAACCCGCGCCGTTTCCTGCGCGCATGATCTCGACGCCTGGTCGGAACAATTTCGCGCACGATGGAAGGCCAAGGGCGTCAATTTCGGCTTGACCCGCATTGGCGTTCACGCCGGTCCGGCGCTGGTGGGTAATTTCGGCGGCGGGCGGTTCTTCGACTACACCGCCTATGGCGACACCATCAACACCGCGGCGCGACTCGAGGCCGCCAACAAGTTTCTCGGCACGCGAATTTGTGCCAGCGCTTCCGTGGCCGATGCCGCGGAGGGATTTCAGGGGCGCCCGGTCGGCGACCTTGTGTTGCGCGGGCGCAGCGAGCCGCTGCGTGCCTACGAGCCGTTGCCACCGGCCAGGTTCAAAAGTCCGGTCACAGCGCAATATGTCGAGGCTTTCGCCAGGCTTGAAGCTGACGATGCAGGCGCGATGCCGGCCTTCGCGGCGCTGGTCGGGCAACATGCCGACGATCCGCTCGCCGGATTTCACCTGCGAAGGTTGCTTAACGGCGCCAAGGGCGTTCGAATGCAGCTTGAATAAGGGTGCGTCCTGCCATGTCCGAGATCACGCGCGATTTTGCCGCCGGAAACTATCGTTTCATTCCGGCGGTGTTTCAGTATTCGAGCGGGGCTGCGGCATCCGCTGGCTTTGAGATCGAGCGCGTGCGCTTCGACCGCCTGGTGCCGCTGGCGGAAGGATTCGCGCGGGCGGCGAGATATATTCAGGCGGCGGGACGGCCGCTCACGTCGTTTTGCGCCTGCGAGCTGCGTTCGCCCGCAGCGTTCACCGAACAAGGCTTTCGCAACTTCAACCTTCATTATGTGAAGACGCTTGGCGAATGGGGCATCTACGACGGCACCGCCAACCCCGTCGCCCGCAGCAATGTATGTCCCGAGATCGACCCGCCATCCGAGCCGTCGTTCTACGCGTTCTCCTTCACACGTCCGACTGCGCAAAAGCGGTCGGCCGCGACGCCGGATTTCGTCATCGCGGGCGGGGCCGAGGCGCGCGGCGGCCAGGGGAGCTATCCCGAGCGGATCGTGCGCTATCGCGATCTCAGCGCGGATGGGTTGAGAGAGAAGGTTGCGTATACGGTCGGCGAAATGGAAGGCCGCCTTGCCGCGTTCGGGCTCGGTTGGAAAGAAGCGACGGCAGTTCAGGCCTACACGGTACATGATTTTCACCCGGTAATGGCCGATGAACTGGTTCGCCGTGGCGCGGTACGATCCGGTCTGACCTGGTATTTCGCACGCCCGCCCGTAATCGATCTCGAATTCGAGATGGATTGCCGCCGGGTGACGCGGGAGATCGTGATTTGAGTCTTCGCTACCGTTGCCGCGGGTCGAGGGCGTCGCGCAAGCCGTCGCCGACGAGGTTGAACGACAGCACGACGAGAAAGATCGCCAGTCCCGGCCAAAGCGCCATCCAGGGCGCATTGGTAAGAAAGCGCTGTGCGGCGTTGAGCATGCTGCCCCAGGATGGCGCGGGCGGTTGTTGTCCAAGGCCGAGGAACGACAGCGCGGCTTCTGCAATGATCGCAGACGCAATCGACAGCGTCGCCTGGACCAGCAGCGCCGGCATGATGTTCGGCAAGATGTGGAACAATGCGATTCGCCAGCGCGGATTACCTATCGCACGCGCGGCTTCGACATAATCCTCGACCTTGACGCTCATGGTCTGCCCGCGGGTCAGCCGCACGAAGATCGGCGTCGTCGAGATACCGATGGCAATCATGGCGTTGCCCAGGCTTGGGCCAAGGAACGCGGCCAGCGCGATGGCCAGGATCAGGAAGGGACAGGCGAGCATCGCGTCCGTGATACGGCTGATCAGGGCATCGATAAAGCCGCCGCGGTAACCCGCCAGCAGCCCGAACGGCACGCCGATCCCCAGTGCTATGCCGACCGAGATCGCGCCGGCGATGAGGGACGCGCGAGCCCCATATATGACCCGGCTCAATATATCGCGGCCGAGATCGTCGGTGCCGAACCAATGCAGGGCAGACGGAGCCTTGCGCACCAGCGTCCAGCTTGTCGCAACGGGATCGTAGGGCGCGATCAAGGGAGCGGCCAGCGCCAATAGGACGAAAGCCGCAATCACAACGCATCCCGCCACCGCTCCCTTGCGGGCCATCAGCCGCCGCAAGGCCCTGCGCGTCGGGCTCTCGAGTTCGTCGGGCGCGGTTCCGGAGAGGAAGGGGAGTGCGGCGTCGGTCATCTTCACGCCCTCAGCCGCGGGTTGACGAGGATGTAGGCGATATCGGCAATCAGGTTCAGCGTGATGTAAATCGTCGCCGTGACCAGCACGACACCCTGCACCACCGCATAGTCGCGGTTGAACACGGCATCGACGATCAGCTTGCCGAAACCTGGAACAGAGAAAATCTGCTCGGTCAGTACGGCGCCCGACAACAGCGTTCCGAGTTCGAGCGCGCCCAGCGTGATGACCGGCGTCAGCGCGTTGCGCATGGCGTGCTTGAGGATGACCGCGCGTTCGGAAAGGCCCTTGGCGCGGGCGGTGCGGACATAATCGCTTTGCAGGACCTGCAGCATCGCGCTGCGGGTGTGCCGCATCAGGATCGCGGCAATGGCGTTGCCGAGCACGAAGGCCGGCATGATGGTTGAAGCAAGACTCGCGCGCCAGTTCTCGGTGAGGGGAACATAGCCGGACGCCGGCAGCCAGCCGAGTTCGATCGAGAACAGGAAGATCAGCATGATCCCGAGCCAGAAATTCGGCGTCGAGATGCCCCACAGCGCAAACAGGTTTGCAGCCCAGTCCCACGCCGTGCCCTTCTTCACCGCGGAGACGATACCGGAGGGTATACCGATCAGAAGAGCGATCAGGATCGCCATCGAGGCGAGCTGGAGCGTCACAGGCAGTTTCTGCATGATCAGGTCGAGCACCGGAACCTTGATCCGAAGCGACTCGCCGAAGTCGCCCGACAACACGCCCTTGACCCACCAGGCGTATTGCACCGGGATCGGCTGATCGAGGCGATACTGCTCGCGGATCTTGGCAATCACGGCGGGATCGCGCTCCTCGCCGGCCATAACCAGTGCCGGATCGCCGGGCAGCAGGTGTTGTAGCGAGAAGATCAATACCGACACGAAGAACAGTGTCGGGATCAATTGCAGGATGCGCTTGCCGAGAAAGTTCAGCATGGGCTATCCGTGTCCCGGGTGCGGCGCAACATGAAATGTTGCGCTGCTGAACCGGGACCCATGTGGGAAGCTGGTGGGTCCCGGCTCTGCGGAGCAGCGTAAGAACGCTGCACCGCGTCCGGGACACGAGAATGGGGCAAACCCGCTCACTTCAGTTTCAATCCGACGACGCGCACCAGCCCGTCCGGCATCGGCCGGTAGCCCTCCAGCCTTGTCGTATGCGCAATCAAGAGCTTGCGGTGATAGAGATAGATGATCGGCTCGTCCTTCAGCACCTGTCCCGTAACCTTTTCGTAGATCGCCTTGCGCTGCGCCGGATCGGCGATCAGGCGCGCATCTTCAAATCCCTTGTCGACTTCCGCATTGGAATAGACCCCGTCATTCTGCGGCGCCTTGGTGTGCAGAAAAATGAAAGAGTTCCCATCCGGATCGATCCGGCCACTCCAACCGATCAGAAAGGCCTGGAATTCACCGGCCTGTGCTTGCTTGAATGAGGTCGCAAACTCGATCAGGCGGATTTTCAGGTCGAAGCCTGTCTCCGCCGCCATCGATTGCAACACCTGGGCAACAGCCTCGTTCTCCGGGCCCTTGGGCACCATCAGGTCGACGCTGATGGGTAGCGGCAAACCCGCCTCCTTCAGCAACGCCCTCGCCCTGGCGACGTCGCGTTTTGGAATGGGGAATGCCTTCTGAAAGTAGGGATGCTCCGGGCTGACCCATTGATTGCCGGGTGTGAACTCGCCGTTGAACACGACTTGATTGACCGCGTCGCGGTCAATCGACAGATCCAGCGCCTGGCGTACTTTCTCCGACTGGCTGAGCCCGCCTTTGTTCCTGTCGTTGCCGACGTTGATGGTGAGACCCATATAGCCGAGTTCGAGCGCGCTGGAGAGTTTCAGCCTCGGGTCGGCGCGAACATCCCTGATATCGGTTGCCAGCACACGCTCGATCAGGTCGAGCCCTCCCGATTTCAGATTGGCAAGCCGCACCGTGGAATCGACAATCGGCAGGAACACCACGCGGTCGATGAAGATATTGTCCTTGTTCCAGTAGTCGGCGAATTTTTCTAGCACGATGCGGTCCTGCTGCACGCGCTCGACGAATTTGTACGGCCCCGCGCAGACCGGGTGCAGTCCGAACTTTTCGCCCGCTTCCTTCGCAGCCTTGGGTGAGACCATCATGCCGGCGCGGTCGGTGAGTTGCGCGATCAGCGGCGAGAATGGCGTCTTGAGCACAAGCCTGATCGTCAGGGGATCGACGACATCGACGTGGTCGAGCGCGGCGAGCTCCGGCTTGCGGAACGAGGTCGGCAGCGTGAGGTGGCGATCGAGCGAGAATTTGGCGGCTTCCGCGTCGAACGGCTCGCCATCGTGGAACTTGACGCCTCCCCGGAGCTTGATCGTCACTTCCTTGCCGTCGGCGGAAGTCTCATGGGATAGCGCGAGCTGCGGCACGATGTCGAGCTTTTCATCGATGTCGAACAGCTTGTCGCAAAATGACGCAAACACGATGCGGCCGACGTAAGTGCGTGCAATCGAAGGGTCGAGAACGTCCGGATCCTCGGCAAGACCTATGCGCAGCGTGGTCTGGGCGCAAACCGCTGTTGCAAGCGATAGCCACAACGCCGCCGCAGCGGCCGCCAAACGCGCCATACTCATGGGACAGTTCTCCATTTACCTAATCGACGGGCGGGGCTGCCCGACTTTATCGGCACCGCCGTTGCCCTGGGCTCTTGCGGTGCGGCTGAAGGCGGCGACCAGCCGCTCCAGTGCCGGCGAAAAATTGCCATCTCGCGGAAGGATGGCGTCAGCCGGCGGCAGTTCGTTCGCGCGGTGACAGGCGGTCAAATGTCCAGCCGTGCTCGGCGAAAGCTGCGGCGGCTCCGTGCGGCAGCGATCGATCACGAAGGGACAGCGCGTATGAAAGCGGCAGCCGGGCGGCGGATCGAGCGCGCTTGGCATCTCGCCCTGCAGCACCATGCGGCTTCGCTTTGCCTGCGGCCTGGGAACAGGGATCGCCGACAACAACGCGCGGCTATAGGGATGGCGCGGCGAGGCGAACAGCG
>Ga0075015_100000843_pt1 | contig 11043 bp, 6 predicted proteins | sample AleBraG_ABR_2013_FD_71476 | JGI IMG/M metagenome (GOLD analysis project Ga0075015, IMG submission 71476) | Freshwater sediment microbial communities in response to fracking from Pennsylvania, USA - Alex Branch Run_MetaG_ABR_2013 | ecosystem: Environmental > Aquatic > Freshwater > Creek >...
GCACTGCGATGCTTCACCGGCGCCAGCAACTGCGGATCAATCCGCACCAGTCGGGCCAGCGTTCGGGCATCCAGTCGATCATCTTTCTTCCGACTCTCTCCGATTAAGCGCACGTTGCGCGCATGTGCCACGATCACTTCGTGCCCCAGTTCACTCAACACCCGGCTTACCCATGGGGAGTGCGTCCCCGTTTCCAACGCCAACCGGCTGCGCGGCATCCCTCCGAAAACTTCCTTCATGGCCTTCGGTGTGGTCGCCACTTTCTGTTCCACAACGACTTCTCCCGCTTCATCCAGAATGCAGTACCAACTGAATCGATCTCCCAGATCCAGCCCGATCGTAAGTTTCTGACTTGCATTTTTTTCGACCTTCTTTGTCGTTACAGTGCTAATCTTCTTCATTGCCGGTCTCCTTTATCTCCTTGCGCCTCGAGCGCGTCGATAACTTGGGAGCTTATCGCATCCCGCCGAAGACCGGCATTCTCATCCCATCTGATTACAACAGTTGGACCGGCGCTAGATTGCATGCTGCGTTTTCAGAGCGTGAACTAAGGTACCGAATGACGAGGCTTTCTTGACAGACGCTTTGAGTTCATTGGCAGTAACCGATTGAGTCAGGATGTCGTCATCCGCGTCGATTGCTTCGTTTATGACGTCGCACACAAGCTCAAAGGGCGCTTCAGTCACGGGGCGAAGCGACAGTTTGACTGGAACCTTCCTTCCGACTAGTGCGTGCAAACCCACAGGCTTCAGGGGATTGATACCGTCCACCTCCCACGCGCGGTCGTTGCTGTCGTGGAGAACGATACGTTGCCCTTTGTACTTTTTGATTGCAGACGGGGTCCACAAGGGTCTGCGCCTGGTCATTCCTCAGGTGCTCTTCACGGTGATTCCGACTCCCAAATTTGAAGAAGCCACAATCGCCACGGTAACGTAGGCAGTGGCAGGATGATCCAACTCAGAGCAGAGCTGCGATTCTCAAGCGCACAGATCGCAAAACGCTAATGGGAACTCAGGAGTTTTCCATCACCCACATGTTCATGGTCGACTTGCTATCCATAATGGCCAGATGACGGCCATCGGGAGAGGGGAAACCAAAACAGATTTTGCCGAAGCACTTCCGCAGGGATTCAGTATGTCCCTCCAGATCGACGTGAAGCAACTCGGTGCCGCCTTGCGCCTTTCTCGTAACAAAAAGCTTTTTTTGGTCTGCAGTCCAACTGATCCAAAATACCGTTCCTAACGTCGCGGAAGGAACGATGCGCATGAGTTGGCCGCTCAACGAGTGAATCTCGATCGGGCTCTCCGGACTTCTCGTAATCGCAAGGCGCGTTGTTGCCTCCCGTTCAGGATTTTGCCAGCCACAGTCCGTTCACCAGAGACTCTGGCTAAAGTCGATTACAAGCGCGAAACATCGAGGGCATGGCTGATGGATGTTGTGATTTCAATCGCTTTAGGCAGCGGGCGCCGTTTAGAATTCCATCGGGATATCTTTGGGGTGTGGGAACGTCGCGATGGCTGAACTCACTGGAAGAACGCAGATTACACGCCGCCAAATGCTGCGGGCAACCGCCCTGGGAGTCTTTTCCCTTGCCCATTTGCCTTTCGGCACGTCCTCGCCTGCGCCCGACGTATTTCATGAACCAGACCGGGTTCCCTACAAAGGCTCAGATGATGACCTGCTGGACGAAATCGAGCGGGCCGCGTACGACTTCTTTTGGAACGAGGCCAGCAGCACAACCGGACAAGTCAAGGACCGGGCTCTGGTGAATGGCAACGATCATCACGAGATTGCAAGCATCGCGGCGACGGGATTTGAGCTCACGGGCCTTTGTATCGCCGAGGCCCGCGGATACGGGAAGGCGGCGGCGATAAGGGACTGCGTCCGGCAGACACTCCGCTTTTTGCGACAGCACATGCCACACGAACACGGCTTCTTCTACCACTTCATCGATCTCCAAACCGGAGAGAGGGTCTGGAACTGTGAACTCTCCTCGATCGACACGTCGCTCCTGCTCTGCGGCGTGCTGACCGCGCGCGCGCATTTCAAGGATGCCGAGATCCAGGATCTCGCGACCGCGATCTACGAGCGGGTGGACTGGCCATGGATGCTGAACGGTGGCAAGACATTCTCCATGGGGTGGAAACCGGAGGGAGGGTTCCTGGCCGGCCGGTGGAACCACTATTGCGAACTCATGATGATTTACCTTTTGGCCCTGGGTTCGTCCACGCATCCAGTTTCGAAAGATGCGTGGAATGCGTGGTCGCGCCCCACGGTGAAGTTCCAGGAATTCGAATACATCTCCGGAAACGACCCGCTGTTTACGCACCAGTATTCGCACGCGTGGTTTGATTTCCGCGGTAAGCGCGATTCCTACGCCAACTATTTTGAGAATTCGGTCGAGGCCACACGCGCACACAAACAGTTTTGCCTGTCCCTGGGCGCCGAATTCCCCGACTACAGCGAACATCTTTGGGGAATTACGGCGTCCGATTCGGCCGTGGGCTACCAGGCGTGGGGCGGACCCCCGCGGCTGGGCAGGCTGGATGGAAGCGTCGTTCCGTGCGCGGCGGGAGGTTCGCTTCCCTTTCTTTATGGAGATTGTATCGAGGTGCTGCGGACGATCCGGGAGCGCTACCAGCAGGCTTGGGGGAAGTATGGTTTTGTTGACGCTTTCAATCCGCTCACGAACTGGTACAACGCGGATGTGCTGGGAATCGATCTCGGCATCACCATGCTGATGGCGGAGAACCAGCGTACCGGCTTCGTCTGGAATACGTTCATGAAAAATGCCGAAGCGAAGCTGGGGATGGAAAAGGCCGGGTTCAGGCCTGATGGCGGCCACGCCGGCGAGACAGTGCAAAGGCCGACCTCAGTGTAAAAGAAAAACCGCCGGCGAACGACTGGAACAAGGCGTTCGCCGGCAGCTGTTAATTTCCGCAAAGGAGGCGCGCCGATTCCTCGGCGCGTCGTCCGGTCTAGAAGCTGAAGCGGGCGCCTAGCGTGATGACACGGGCAGCAAGAGCGGCCGAAATCGTGCCGAAGTTGGAGTTGCCGATGTTGTTCGAGATGTTATTCTCGTTAAAGTTCATATTGTTGAACACGTTGTAAACGTCAATCCGGAATTCAACCTTAGCGTTCTCGCCGAGTACCGGCACATTCGGCAGGCCAAAGGCCTTCGACAGTGTCAAGTCCACGTCCTTGTACCCCGGCATGGTGAGGGAGTTGCGAGCAGCACCGGGAGACTGAGGAAGCGCGGTTCCGTAGCAGGTGTTGCAGTTGTAGGCAGTGTAGGTTGGCGTGGAGAAATACGCCGCGGCACCTTTGGGAAAGTTCGAACTAACCGGGCCTTTGAATGCATCACTGCTGGTGCTGTCGCCAGCGCCGCCCAGATAGGCGGCAGGAAGCAGTTGCCCATAGCCGCATTGTCCGCAATACAGGTTTCCACCGACAACGCTCACAAACGGGCTATAGGGGAAGCCAGAGTGCCAGTTAAAGATGCCGCTGAGTGACCAGCCACCGGCGATCTTTTCCATCCAACTGTTGCTGCCGTGGAAGAAGACCGGCTGCCACAGGCCATAAAGCTTGAACGCTCTGCTCACGTTGTAGTCGGAGCGTCCGTAATCCAGGGCTACGTTGTACGGGTAGGGCTGCTCCGAGTACGGCGCCGAGCTAGTGTCCATGCTCTTGGACCAGGTGAATTGAGTATCGGCCATAAACTGGTGCGAGAACTGATGCTTCAATTCGGCGAGCATAGCGTTGTAGTTGCCGCGGCCGTTCACACCCCAGTAGTCCCCTCCGCCGATCTGCGGGTTGAGGGTGTAGCCCGAGGTCGCCGGAACGGCAAGCGGGTTCTCGTGAAAGAAGATGTCACGCGATAAGCTTCCCTGATAGCCCAACGACATTACGTACTGATGACCCAGATCATATTGCATGTCGAACGAGTAGTGATGGACACGCATGGTCGGGAGAGTGTTTGGGAAGATTTGGACGCCGACCGACCCGGTAGTGGGTAGTCCATTGGCGCCAAAGCTCGAAATCGTGTTCGGGTTCGCCGGATAGCCGTAAATGTTGTGTATGCCCGACGAAGTGGCATAGACAATTCCAGGATTGATTGCGGAGGGCGAAGGCGAGCTCAAGCTGGGGAACACAACCAACCCGGGATTGTTGCTGATGTTGGCCGAAATAGCGATCTCTTCCTGGTTATAGTTCAGACCGTAACCGCCGCGGAACACCAGTCTGTCGTTAAATTTTGTAGGACTCCAGGCAAAACCGACCTCGGGTCCGAAGTTATTCTTCTGCGCGTTCCAGGAATCTCCCTTTCGAATGACCAAGCCAGTCAGGTAGTTGGCCCCAGCGCCGGGGACGGCCCTGAGCATGTTGTCCTGTTTGGAGGAGAGCGGACCGAAGTAGGACCAGCGCAGTCCCAGGTTGACGGTCAGGTTCCTGCGGAGTTTGATGTCATCCTGGGCAAAGACGCCCAAGATGTTTTCACGTTGATCCTGACGAATCGTGGTCGGAAAACCGGTAGCAGGATTGAAGCCTCCTCCTTCGTTATGCGGCGCGTCGTTCAGGAAGTCCCAGATGTTGTAGAAGTTATAGCTGGGCACACCGCAACCCACACAAGCTTGCAGGTAAAAGAGCCGTGTAGCTTCCCCGCCAAACTTGATGGTGTGGCGCCCGATGATTTTGGTAGCCACGTCCTTGTAGCTGTAAGTCCACTGATTGAGGATGCTGCCGATATTCGGCCCAAAATGATTCACCGTGATGCCGCCCAGATTGTCAATGTTGTCTGGGGGAAGTCCTACCGGCGATTGCCCGTTGGCGGTGATTTCATTCCAGCGCCATCCAGCAGCATTCGCGCGAAGTTCGTTGAGGAGGGTCGGCGAGAAGGTGTGGTTCCAGATGACCGAGAACGCGTCATTGATTTGGTTGTGATGGAAAATGTCGTAGGCGCGGTTGCCGTTGTAGTTATCTTTTGACAAGGGAATCCAGTAGATGGCGAAGCCGATGCGATCTTTGGCGGTGACGTCCGCATCGAGGCGGCCGTTGTACTGGACAGCCGTAAAGGTGGTTGGGTTCGAAGTGATGTAGTTGGCCAGGTCGGCGACCGTGCCGAACGGACTGCCAGGGGTTCCGCAGCCCGTGCCGGCCCCGCCGCAGCCGGGGTGGTTTTGATCGGTCCAGCCAAGATCCTGTTTACCCAACCCGACCGTCAACGGCGTGCCGAGACTAATCCCCTGTCCGACAATGGTTACGCAGTTAACGCCTTCTTTCAGGCCAGCATGGGCGCAGTCGTTACCCGTACTGAGGCCGTGATTGAGGACGCCATTGCCGGGGAAGCTGAGATACTTGGCAGCAATGGGTCCGGCGGGTGCCAGGGCGTCGAAAGCCGCGGTGTCATACCATCCGTTGCCGGGGATGTCGGAATTGGGCTGGCGCACCGTCTCATAGTTAAAAAAGGCGAAGATCTTATTTTTCCAGATCGGGCCACCGACGCTGCCGCCGAACTGATTAAACTTACTGTTGTCTCTCGTCGGCGAATTGCCGCCGTTGTAGCGCTGAAATGCGTTCAGGTTCGGTTGGTGGGTGGTGAAGAAGAGGCTGCCGTGGAAGTCGTTGGTGCCGCTCTTGGAAGTGATCTGAAGTTGGGCGCCGCTGAAGCGGCCATCCTCAGCGTCATAGCTATTGGTGACTATCTTCACGCTGTCAACGGAATCTTCAGACGGCGTGACGACCGTAGCGCCGCCCCAGACTGCGCTGGTGGTGCTGATACCGTCAATCGAAACGCCGTTGTTCTGAGCCTGGTTGCCATTGGAAAAAACCGGGGTAAGGTTTTCGGTCGCGAAGATTCCGGTCGAGCCACCCGACGACACGGGCCCACTCTGAGTGCCGGGAAGGTTGAAGCCGCCCCCGCCGCCTGCCTGCGAGCCGTCGCCGAAGGCACCGGGAGCCAGTTGCGCGAGTTTGAGGACATCGCGCCCAAAAGACGGCATGTGCTGGATTTGTCTGTCGGAGACGACCCCGTTGACTGAGGCGGTCTCCGTATCGATGGCGGGTTCTAACGAAGCATCAACATTGACAGTGGTCGACTCAGTTCCAAGTTCAAGCTGTACGTCGAGGGCATTCGCCTGCTCTGGAATGAGTTGGACATTGTCGAAGACGTTCTTTTTGAAGCCCTTCGCTTCCACTTCCAATCGGAAGGGTGCCGCGGCCAGTGCATTGAAGTTGTACACGCCGGCATCATTGCTCGTCCTGACCTGCGTTTGGCCGGTGGCGGGATTGGTCAACGTGAGGGTGGCGCCTGGAATCACTGCGCCTGTGGGATCGGTCACCACGCCCTGAATGGAAGTTCGATACTGCGCCTGGACCAACGCGGTCAATACAACGATGCTGACGATCAGCAGTACGACGTGGACTGCCAAACTCGAACGCTTCATGACATCTCCTCGGGTTAAAAGTGCCGTCCGCTCTTCAGGGGAGGCCGCGTTAAGCAATCCAGTACACTCTCCCCAGTTATGGTGTGGATGTTCAAGATTGCTCACTTCCTCAGAACTTTTTTGAGAGGTTCAGCGGGCAATCTATTGCGAATCGTTTACTAAATCGTTGAAAAAGCGATTTAGTAAACATTCGCCGACTGCTTATAGCACGTCCGATTTTCAACAGTCAAGCACTTAAATTGTTATGTCTCGATTCCGCGAGTGCCTATGAAAATGCAGAGCGGTGACGGGCGAGAATTATATGAAAATCTAGAGAGTTGGAACTACGAAACCGCTTGCGTGTTGAGTCCTGCAACGACTTCAGTGCCTACTCTTGCTTGCGCCTCGCCGGCCGTTCGGAGCGGCGCAGGTTGTTTCCCGGACGACTAACTCGGGCTCCACGGTCTGCTTGTCGTGGAGATCGATCCCGGGACGGTTAATGCGCTTCAACAGGATCTCGGCGGCGATCCGGCCCATTTCGCGGAGCGGTTGGCGCACTGTCGTCAGGCTTGGATTCTGATATGCGGCACTCTGAATATCGTCAAACCCGACGACCGAGACGTCTTCGGGCACTTGCAGTCCGGATTCGCGCAGGGCTCGAATGGCGCCCATGGCAGAAATGTCGTTAAAGGCGAAAAGCGCGGAAAAGGGTTCGCCCGAGGACAGCAACTTCTTCGTTGCCACATACCCGAGCTGAGGAGATGGGGAATCGCCTTCCAACTGGACAACCAATCGAGGACTAATCGCTACAGCAAATTGGCAGGCGACTCGTTCGATATTGGTCCAGCGGATTTCGGTGTCAGAGCTGAACTCCTGCCCCTTGATGAACGCGATCTGGCGGTGGCCGAGCTGAACTAGGTGCTTCAATGCGACCTCGGCCGCCCGTTGGTGGTTGAGCACAATGTTGATCACGCCTTTGACATCGTTGTGGCCCGACACGGTCACCACGGGCACGGAAAGGTTCAGGTGCCAGGGCGTGTCCACTGCAATCAGGCCGTCCACCGATCGTTCCAGGAACATGCGCGGATATTCGTCGATCAGGTCCGCGCGGTGCCGGTGGCTGGCGACAAAGTAGAAATAGCCCTCCTGTAAAAGATAGGCTTCCACTCCACTCATGACCGCGGCTGAATATCCGTCGCTAACTTCGGGCACGATGACTCCGATGGTGAAGCTGCGCTGGGTTCGCAGGGAGCGGGCAAAGAAGTTGGGACGATACTTGAATTTACGGGCCGCCGCGAAGATCCGATCCTTGGTGTCCTGGGGGATGGAATCGGCAACAGTTGAGCGATTGATGACTAACGACACGGTCGCGGTTGAGAGTCCGAGGTGCTCGGCCAGTCTTTTCAAGTTCATGGGTTTCCGGGCCGAGCGCCCAGTTCCATCGCTCGTTTGTTTCGGCTTCCTCGTCGGCACGCAGCGCAGTCTCGCACAAGGGAATCGCCGGAGCAAGCGCAAAGATCGCGGGGCGCTCTCGGTTCTGGCTATTGACATCGGACCCAAGAACGTATTTCATACACTGCGACGCTGATTAACTAACCCGTTTTAGTTGATGCCAAAATGACTTTCAAGAAAGGTGCGGCCCCATGCCGTTGCCGGTACGACGCGCGATGAATCACAGTTCACTCATACCAGTTCTTCGGGGGTACTTGGTGGGTCGAAGGGCTCGCGCGCTGGCTCTTCTCTTCCTTTGGGCAGTCTTCATCAGTGCGTCTCTAGCGGCTCAAGTCTCGACCGCTTCCTCCGCTGAAAGGCGGCAAAGCGCGCAAGAAACGGGGGTCGCTGACCCGAGTCTTGATACCCGAATTGAATCCATCCTGCGCAGCATGACGCTGGAGGAGAAAGTCGGACAACTCGTGCAATACTCCGCCGGGCAGCCGACCGGGCCGGGCACGGGACGCACCGACTACAAAGACATGATTGAGCGAGGACAGATCGGGTCCTTGTTCAACGTGGTCGATACTCCCCTGATCAACGAGTACCAGCGCATCGCGGTGGAAAAATCGCGGCTGCACATTCCCTTGCTTTTCGGTCTCGATGTGATTCACGGATTTCGGACCGAGTTCCCGATTCCGTTGGGAATGGCTTCGACGTGGGATCCCGCGCTGGTGGAGAAAGCGTCGCATGTCGCGGCCCTGGAGGCGGCGGCCGTTGGGATTCGGTGGACATTCTCGCCGATGGTGGATATTGCGCGGGATGCGCGATGGGGCCGCATGGCAGAAGGTGCGGGTGAAGATCCGTACTTGGGTTCGGCCATGGCGGCAGCCTACGTGCGCGGGTATCAGGGCACGCATCTGGATGCTCCCGATACGATGGCGGCATGCGCCAAACACTTCGTCGGTTACGGCGCGGCCGAGGGCGGCCGCGACTACAACTCGACTGAAATCTCCGAGCACACGCTGCTCGAATTTTATCTTCCTCCCTTTCATGCGGCAGTCAACGCGGGCACCGCGACTCTGATGAGCGCGTTCAACTCGCTCAATGGCGTGCCGTCCACGGCGAATCCCTTCACGCTGACGCAGGTCCTGCGGAAGGAGTGGGGATTCCGAGGCTTCGTGGTCAGCGACTGGAATTCGATCGGCGAGCTGCTGCCACACGGGATTGCCACCGATGGTGCAACGGCAGCGCGCAAAGCGTTTCTGGCTGGCGTGGACATGGACATGGTGAGCAGCCTGTACCACGATCACCTGGCGCAGCTGGTGCGTTCGGGTGCGGTGCCCGAGGCGAAAATCGAGGAAGGTGTCCGGCGGGTGCTGCGCGTGAAGTTTGCTTTGGGGTTGTTCGAGCATCCTTACGTGGACGAAGCACGCGCGAAGCAGGTGTTGTTTTTGCCGGAGAGTTTGCAGCTAGCGCAGACGGTTGCTGAGCGGTCCTTTGTTCTGCTGAAGAACGCACCAGGTGACCGCGGCAGGCCTCTTCTGCCAATTTCCAAAGACGTGAAGAAAGTGGCGGTCATCGGACCGATCGCGGATAACCCATCGGACCCGGAAGGAACCCTGTCTGGATCGACGGCGCCGAAAAGCGGAGTTCTGTCGTTCCCGGCAGAGCTGGCACGGCGCTTGGGCGAGAGCAACGTAATCCGGGCCACGGGTGTTGGTGTTACAGGGGGCACCGACGAGGGGATTACACCGGCGGTTGCCGCGGCCCGACGCGCGGACCTGGTGATTCTGACGCTTGGGGAGTCTCCGGACATGAGCGGGGAAGCGGCATCGCGGTCGAAGCTTGGTCTTCCTGGCCGACAGCAGGAATTGCTGGAGGCGGTGGTCGGGACGGGGAAGCCCGTCGTGCTTATTCTGTTCAGTGGGCGCCCTCTTACAGTTCCTTGGGCGGTTGAGCATGTGCCGGCGATTCTGGCGGCTTGGCTTCCAGGAACCGGGGCTGGTCCGGCGCTTGCTCGGACGTTGTTTGGAGAATTCAATCCCAGCGGGAGGTTGGTCGTCAGTTGGCCGCGCAGCGTGGGACAGGAACCGCTCTACTACAACGCATTGAACACAGGAAGGCCGCCGGACAATGTCGATCTGACGCAGCCCCCGCACGATGTGCCCACGCGATACGTGTCGCGCTACATCGATGACCTGAACAGCCCGCAGTTTCCTTTTGGGTACGGAGCCTCGTACACGACGTATTCGTATGGGCAGACCAAAGTCAGCAAGACGCAGCTCAGTGCCGCGGAGTTGAATCAAAGTTTGAGCGACGACGCAGGCACGTCACCGTTGACCGTCGAGGCCGATGTTTCCAACACCGGCCAGCGCGCGGGAGAAGAGTTGGTTCAACTGTATGTCCGTCTGCAAGGTACCAGCACTGCGCAGCCCGTCCGCGCGCTGAAAGGCTTCCAGCGTGTTGTTTTGGCTCCAGGAGAAACCAGGAGAGTCACGTTCCATCTGGGACTCGAAGCTTTCGCGCTTTGGAATGCCACCAACGAGTTCGCAGTCGAACCATCCAAGGTGACTGTCTGGATAAGCCCAGATTCCGTCCATGGGACAGGGGCAGCCTTGGAAGTTATTCCCTAGCGAGAGTGTGATTCGGTGTCCGGAGTAAAAGGGTAAACCACAGAGGGGCCCTGTCAACCGTGCGGTGCGCGGCCTAGATTTTGGAGATTCTACAAAGTCGGGCATCGGCCACACTCTGGACCCGGGGCTTGTAGGCGCCGGATTGGGTCTGTCGTATTTCAATTTGAGCGGAAGTTCGCTCCTTTATGTTTCCGGGGGGGAAGTACGCTTTCGCAAACCGGTTACTACGGCAACAATGTCACGCAAGGGGCTTGTGTATCTGGTGGTTTCTGGGCCGGCGGTTACGTTGTTCCCATCGAGAAGTTGAATCCCCTGTTGGGTTACCAGTCCCACTACCGCCCGCAAGGCTTCTCAATGATCAATGAGGCGGCAGTCACGAATTTCGTGCAGAACTACGGCGACATTCTCGGCGTGCTGAAGACTCTCGAACGAGGAGAAGAACTAATCCACCTGCCGACGCGAAAGGAGGTGGTGAGCGCGCACATTGACGAGCACATCGAACGTGTGCCCACAGAGCATGACGAGATGCAATGGAGACTGATTCGTCTAGGTCAACT
>Ga0075015_100000844_pt1 | contig 11032 bp, 7 predicted proteins | sample AleBraG_ABR_2013_FD_71476 | JGI IMG/M metagenome (GOLD analysis project Ga0075015, IMG submission 71476) | Freshwater sediment microbial communities in response to fracking from Pennsylvania, USA - Alex Branch Run_MetaG_ABR_2013 | ecosystem: Environmental > Aquatic > Freshwater > Creek >...
TTCTGGGAGAAGTTCTACTTCCGCCCGGGCAACCTCGGCTTCCCGGTCTTCGACACCGCGGTCGGGCGGGTCGGCGTCTACATCTGCTACGACCGTCACTTCCCGGAGGGTTGGCGTGCGCTGGGGCTCAACGGGGCGCAGATCGTGTTCAACCCCAGTGCCACCTCGCGCGGGCTGTCGTCGTACCTCTGGCAGCTCGAGCAGCCGGCGGCCGCGGTGGCGAACGAGTACTTCGTCGGCGCGATCAACCGCGTCGGCATCGAGGACCTCGGCGACGACGACTTCTACGGCACCTCGTACTTCGTCGATCCGCGCGGACAGTTCGTGGGCGACGTCGCAGACACGTACTCTCCCGAGCTGGTGATCCGCGACCTCGACCTCGATCTGATCACCGAGGTCCGCAACCAGTGGGCGTTCTACCGGGACCGGCGCCCCGAGGCCTACGACGACCTGGTGCAGCCGTGACCACCTTCATCCACGGCGGCACCGTGGTCTCCCCGATCAGCGCGCGGGCGATGGACGTGCTCATCGACCGCGAGAAGGTCGTCGCGCTCCTTGCCCCGGGCGACGCCTCGCTCGGCTCGGACCTCGCGACCACAGCGGACACGGTCATCGACGCGTCGGGCAAGTACGTCGTACCCGGCGGCATCGACTGCCATACGCACATGGAGCTCCCCTTCGGGGGCACGTTCGCATCCGACACGTTCGAGACAGGCACGCGTGCGGCGGCGTTCGGCGGTACGACGACCATCGTCGACTTCGCCGTGCAGCGGACCGGCGAGCGCGTGCAGAACGGTCTGGCGGCGTGGCATGCGAAGGCCCAGGGGCAGTGCGCGATCGACTACTCCTTCCACCAGATCGTCGGCGGGGTCGACGACGACTCGCTCAAGGCTATGGACGAGCTCGTCGACGAGGGCGTCACGAGCTTCAAGCTGTTCATGGCCTATCCCGGGGTCTTCTACTCCGACGACGGCCAGATCCTGCGCGCCATGCAGACCGCGGCGAACAACGGCGCGATGGTGATGATGCACGCGGAGAACGGCATCGCCATCGACGTCCTGGTGCGCCAAGCGCTCGCGCGCGGCGAGACCGCGCCCCGGTACCACGGGCTGACCCGCCCATGGGAGACCGAGGAGGAGGCGACCCACCGCGCGATCATGCTGGCGCGCCTCACCGGAGCTCCGCTCTACGTGGTCCACATGTCCGCCAAGCAGGCGGTGCAGACCCTTGCCGCAGCTCGGGGCGAGGGGTGGAACGTCTTCGGCGAGACCTGCCCCCAGTACCTCTACCTCTCGCTCGAGGAGCAGCTGTCCGCGCCCGGCTTCGAGGGCGCGAAGTGGGTCTGCTCGACGCCGCTGCGGTCCCGCGAGGAGGGCCACCAGGACGAGCTGTGGCGCTACCTGCGGACCGGCGACCTGGCGGTCGTGAGCACCGACCATTGCCCGTTCTGCTTCAAGGAGCAGAAGGAGCTCGGGCTCGACGACTTCTCCAAGATCCCCAACGGCATCGGCTCGGTCGAGCACCGCATGGACCTGCTCTACCAGGGTGTGGTCGACGGACGGATCTCGCTGTCGCGTTGGGTGGAGATCTGCTGCACCACTCCGGCCCGGATGTTCGGACTGCACCCGCGCAAGGGAGAGATCGTCCCCGGCGCTGATGCCGACGTCGTCGTGTACGACCCGAACGCGCGGACCCGGATCTCGGTGGAGACGCACCACATGAACATGGACCACTCGGCCTGGGAGGGCTTCGAGGTCGACGGCGGGGTCGAAACGGTCCTCTCGCGCGGCCGAGTGGTCGTGCGGGGCGGCGAGTACCTCGGCAGCAAGGGGCACGGACAATTCGTGCGCCGGGGGCTGTCGTCGTATCTGCTCTGAGTCGGTCGTCGCTCGTCCCGGTCCTAGGAGGCTCGCATGGAGTTCGGCGTCGTGCTGCAGTGCAACCCGCCCGCATGGCGGGTGGTCGACCTCGCGCAGAAGGCCGAGCTCGCGGGCTTCCGCTACGTCTGGACCTTCGACTCCCACCTGCTGTGGCAGGAGCCGTACGTCATCTACAGCCAGATCCTGGCGCAGACCCACCGTGTGCTCGTCGGCCCGATGGTGACCAACCCCGCCACGCGCGACTGGACGGTCACAGCCTCCACCTTCGCCACGCTCAATGAGATGTTCGGCAATCGCACGGTCGTGGGCATCGGTCGGGGCGACTCCGCCGTCCGCGTCATCAATGGCCAGCCGGTGACCCTGGCCGAACTGCGCGAGTCGATCGGCGTCATCAGCGACCTCGCCAACGGCCGCGCCACGACGTACAAGGGCAGCGATCTGCGGTTCACCTGGAACCCGGAGAGCCGCGTCGATGTCTACGTCGCGGCGTACGGCCCGAAGGCGCTGGCACTGGCCGGCGAAGTGGGCGACGGATTCATCCTGCAGCTCGCTGACCTGGCGATCGCCGAGTGGAGCATCGCCGCCGTGCGGCGCGCGGCACAGGAGGCCGGGCGCGACCCGATGTCGGTGAAGATCTGCGTCGCGGCACCGGCGTATGTCGGCGACGACCTCGCCCACCAGCGCGACCAGGTGCGCTGGTTCGGGGGCATGGTGGGCAACCACGTCGCCGACATCGTCGCCAGGTACGGCGACGACGGGGCCGCGGTGCCGCAGGAGCTCACCGACTACATCCGCAACCGTAAGGGCTATGACTACAACGAGCACGGGCGGGCCGGGAACACGCACACCGATTTCGTGCCGGACGAGATCGTCGACCGGTTCTGCGTGCTCGGGACGGCGCAGGCGCACATCGACAAGCTGGTCGCGCTCAAAGAGCTCGGCGTCGACCAGTTCGCGATCTACCTGCAGCACGATGCGAACGAGGCAACGCTCGCCGCGTACGCCGGCACCATCATGCCCGCTCTGCACGAACACGCGCTGGCCAAGAGCTGACGCTCAGGCGCGACCGGGCGACGACGGCTCCTGCGCGTGCGGCAGCGGCGGAGCGAGGTGGGTCACCCCCAGCAGGCCGAGCGCCACCGCGTGGCCGATGAGCAGGGCGAAGAGCACGGTGCCGATCCCGAACGTGCCGCCGAGCGCCACGCCCAGCACGAGGACGGCCACCTCGATGCCCATGCGGATCTGACTCACCGGGCGACCCGTCCGACGGTGCAGCCCGGTCATCCAGCCGTCACGCGGGCCGGGGCCGTGACCGGCGGTGAGGTAGAGGCCGCTGCCGAGCCCGATCGTGGCGATGCCGAGGAACACCAGCGCGAGCCTCGCCGCAAGGTTCGCCGGCGTCGGCACCAGGTCATAGGTGATCTGCAGGGCGATCGGGATGACGATGATGTTGAGCACCGTGCCGGGACCCGGCCGCTGCCGCAGTGGGATCCACGCCAGCAGCACGATCATGGAGACGAGGAACGTCAACCAGCCGATGTCCCACCCGGTCCTGAGGCTCAGTCCCTGCGCGAGCACCGTCCACGGCGAGGCCCCGAGGTCACCGGTGAGCAGGAGCGCCTCCCCCATGCCGAACAGCCACAGGCCGACCAGCAGCGAGGCCATCGAGCCCGGGGTCGGACCCCACACCTGACGCGCCGTCCAGCGGGAGCGTGGCACGGTCCGTGCACCCTTGAGGAACGCGAGGAACCGCGAACTGCGGTCGGCGGCGGCGTCCTCAGGCACGGGAGCACTCTGCCAGGGCGACGGCGGGGCCGCGTCGGTGTATCGCGTGGTGGACTCACCACCGCGCCCTGGACGGCCCGCGGGGGCTATGGACGCCTTGGGGCGCCCTCCGTGCCTCCATCGCGCGTCGGGGCACTTTGACGGGACACCGAGGGTGGTCAGGGGCCGGCGAGGAGGGTGGTGAGGGCTTTGCGGATGCGTTTGTCGCTGACGGGGTGGCGGGTGCCGAGGTGCTGGGCGAAGAGGTTGACCCGCAGCTCCTCGATCATCCAACCGACGGCGCGGGCCTCGTCGGTGTCTCGCTCGGCCGGGTGCAGCATCTCGAGGGTGGCGCGCCAGTCCTCGGTGACGGCGTCGACCTGGGCCTGTCGCTCGGCGTCGCGGCCGGTGTCCTGGGGCGCGGTGTCGAGACGACGCAGCACGGCGCGCAAATAGCGCTGCAGGTCTGAGAGCCGGTCGAGGCCCGCCACAGTGATGAAGCCGGCCGGGAGCAGAGCGTCGAGCTGCTCGGTGATGTCGTACGTCATCGCCGTGAGCTTCGGCGAGCTCACCGCCGACACCGCGAGCCGCGCCTCGGTGGCGAGCTCGAGGATCGCGGCGGACTGCTTGACGGCCATGAGCAGGTCGTCGCCCGCATGCTCCTTCGCCGCGCGAAGGATCTCGTCGTACGCCGACTTCTCCCACGGCACACCGTCGACGACACCGGCGACACCTCGAGCCGCGGCCTGGGCGACCGCGGCGTCGAGACAGGCACCGAAGGCGTCCTCGACGAGCAGCGGCACGCTGGCATGCGGGCTGTGACTGAGCGCCAGCTTCTCGCGCGTGGAGAGGACGCCCACGACGTAGCGGACCGGCGGGGCGACGGCGAGGCGCAGCAGCCGGCGGACGCCTGACCGCATCGCGACGGCCTGCTCGGCCCGCGTCACCAGCACGCGGAGGTCGACCGCGGCGCCGACGTCGACGAGTGCCGGCCAGCCTCGCACCACGTGCTCGCCGTGCCTCTCCTCCACGACGCGCGGGACGCCTGCCGCCGGGAAGTCGGTGAGCCCCAGCAGCTCCACGCCGTGCGAGGCCTGCGAGATCGTGCGCTGCACGGCGGGTGCCAGCTGCGTCTGCAGGGCCCCGACGTCCTTGCCGCTCGCCAGCACGCAGCCTGCGTCGTCGACCACGCGCAACGTCACGCGCAGGTACTCGGGTAGCGCCTCCGGCGCCCATGCGTCGTAGGGGACCACGACGCCGGTGAGCCGCGCGAGCCCGTGGCCCAGCGCATCGAGCAGGCCGTGCTGCTGCTCGCTGGTCTCGAGCAGCGGCAACACGGCACGCGCCGTGTCGGGCACGGGCACGAACGAGGTGCGCAGGATCTTCGGCAGCCCGCGGATCAACGCCGTGACCACCTCCTCACGACGACCCGGCACCTGCCAGAGGAAGTCGTCGGCGTGAGCCTGCGGCAGCAGCGCCACCGGCAGGTCGACGGTGACGCCGTCATGCTCGGCACCGGGCTCGAACGCGTAGGTGAGCGGCAGCTCGGCGTCGAAGGACCCGAACGTCCACCGGCGCGGGAACTCACCGTCGAGGTCGTCGGAGTCGTCGCGGACCAGCAGCTCGCGCGGATAGCTCAGCAGGTCCGGCGCCGACCGGCGCACGGACTTCCACCAGCGGTCGAACGCGCGCGCATCGGTCACCTCCGCGGGCACCCGCTCGTCGAAGAAGTCGACAAGCACGTCGTCGTCGACGGCGAGGCCTCGACGGCGCACCCGGTCCTCGAGCTCGGCGATCTCGTCGACGAGCCGCGCGTTGTCGGCCACGAACCGGTGCTGGCTGTCCCACTCCCCCTGCACGAGCGCATGCCGGATGAACAGGTCGCGGCACGCCACCGGGTCGATGCGGGAGTACTGGACGCGGCGACCGACGACGAGCGGGACCCCGTAGAGGGTGACGCGCTCGTCGGCGACCACCGCACCGCGCTTCTTCGACCATCGCGGCTCCGAGTAGCTGCGGTGCGCGAGGTCACCTGCGACCTGCTCGGCCCACTCCGGGTCGATGCGGGCGGCCACGCGGCCGAACAGCCGCGCGGTCTCCACGAGCTCCGCCGCCATCGCGAACGCCGGAGGCTTGCGCGCGAGAGCCGAGCCGGGGTGGATCGCCCACCGGGCCCCGCGCGCACCGAGGTAGTCGCGGCGCGCCGTGTCGTAGGACCCGATGTGCGAGAGCAGCCCGGCCAGCAGCGCGCGATGCACGGCCGCGGGATCCGCCGCAGCCGTCGACCCGGCCTCGCCGGAGCGCCCTGGTGCCACCGCGATGCCGAGGTCCTTGCACGCCTGACGCAGCTGCGCGTGGACGTCCTGCCACTCGCGGACGCGCAGGTAGTGCAGGAACTCGTCGCGACACATCCGCCGGAAGGCGTTGCCCGTGCGTTCGTGCTGCTGCTCGCGCAAGTAGCTCCACAGCCGGAGGTAGGCGAGGAAGTCGCTCGCGGGGTCGCGGAAGCGAGCGTGCAGCTGGTCGGCCTGGGCCTGCTTGTCGACCGGTCGCTCACGCGGGTCCTGGATCGACAGGGCCGCGGCGATGACCAGCACCTCATTGACCACCCCCTGCTTCTCGGCCTCGAGCACCATGCGCCCGAGGCGCGGGTCGAGCGGGAGTCGGGCGAGTCGCCGCCCCACCTCCGTGAGCTCGAGGTCGCGGCCGGGCTGGAGGGCTCCGAGCTCCCGCAGCAGCTCGACGCCGTCCTTGACCGCCCGCGAGTCGGGGGGCTCGACGAAGGGGAAGCCCGCCATGTCGCCGAGGCCGAGAGCGGTCATCTGCAGGATGACCGACGCCAGGTTGGTGCGCAGGATCTCGGGCTCGGTGAACTCCGGTCGCGTCTCGAACCCCTCCTGCGCGTAGAGCCGGATCGCGATGCCGTCCGCGACTCGTCCGCAGCGACCCGATCGCTGGTTGGCCGACGCCTGCGAGATCGCTTCGATCGGCAGGCGCTGCACCTTCAGCCGCGACGAGTAGCGCGAGATCCGCGCCGTGCCTGGGTCCACGACGTACCGGATGCCGGGGACCGTGATCGAGGTCTCCGCGACGTTGGTGGCGAGGACGACACGACGAACGGCGTGCGGCTCGAAGACGCGGTGCTGCTCGGCCGCCGACAGTCGCGCGTAGAGAGGCACGACCTCGGTGTCGCGCAGCCCGAGGCCGTGCAGCGCGTCGGCGGTGTCCCGGATCTCGCGCTCGCCTGAGAGGAAGACGAGCACGTCGCCCGGCCCTGAACGCTGCAGCGACACGACGGCGTCGCAGATCGCCTGCACCTGATCACGGTCGTCGCCGTCCTCGACGCCGAAGGGCTCGTAGCGGATCTCGACCGGGTAGGTCCGGCCCGACACCTCGACGACGGGAGCCGGCGTGCCCTCGGCGTCGGCGAAGTGCTCGCTGAAGCGGGCCGTGTCGATCGTCGCCGAGGTGACGACCACCTTGAGGTCCGGACGCTGCGGCAGGATCTCCTTGAGGTAGCCGAGGAGGAAGTCGATCGTGAGGCTCCGCTCGTGCGCCTCGTCAATCACGATCGTGTCGTAGCGCTCGAGCACGCGGTCGTTCTGGATCTCGGCGAGCAGCACGCCGTCGGTCATCACCTTGACGAGCGTCCGTTCGCTGGAGTGGTCGGTGAACCGCACCTGGAAGCCCACAACGTCACCGAGGTCGACGCCGAGCTCCTCGGCGACCCGGTCCGCGACGGCGCGAGCGGCGATGCGCCGCGGCTGAGTGTGGCCGATCTGGCCGACGATGCCACGACCGAGCTCGAGCAGGATCTTCGGGATCTGCGTCGTCTTCCCGCTCCCGGTCTCGCCCGCGACGACGACGACCTGGTGGTCTCGGATCGCCGCCGCGATGTCCTCCCGCCGGGCGCTCACGGGCAGGTCGGGGTAGGTGATGGGGGGCACCGAGTCCCGACGGGCCGCGAGGCGCTGCTCCGCCCGCGCGACGTCGAGGGCCAGCTTCTCGAGGGCCTGACCCCGCTTGCCGGCGTCACGGGTACGCCGCAGGCCGTCGAGCCTGCGGACGAGGTGACGGCGGTCGCGCAGCATCACGCCGTCGAGCCGGCGCCGGAGGCCGCCGACGTCGATGCGCGACGACTCGGACGACTCGGACATGACTCAGCCAGGATAGGCGCCCGTGAGGGGCCGATCGTCGCGCGATCGCCGAGCATGGCCGCGTGCTGCTCGATCCTGCGCCCGGGTCTCAGCCGTCCTCGCTGTGGCGATGCGGTGCAGGATCGCGTGACGGTCGCACGAGTCGAGGCTGTCGAAGACCCCGCGAGCACCGGGCCGGGCAGCGAGCGCGACCGCGAGGTCGTGGCCCGCGTCGGCCGCGCTCTGCCAGGTGCACGACGCGTCCCGTCGCCGCGCGCGGCCTCCCCCTCGATCGCGTCCACGAAGTCCCCACCGTGGGCACGGTTCACGTCGCAGGGTCGGATACCTCGACCCCGACGCGCGGCCGGTTCGGGCACGATGCCCGGCATGGACATCGACTGGGTCGGATCGGTCCGGCTGTTCCTCCACGTCATCGCGGCGAGCGTCTGGGTCGGCGGCCAGCTCGTGCTGGCCGGTCTCGTGCCGGTGCTGCGCGCGAAGGACCCGTCCCTGCCTAGGGCAGCGGCGAACGCGTTTGGCCGCATCGCGTGGCCGGCGTACTGGGTCCTGGTCGCCACCGGCATCTGGAACGTCGCGGCCGAGCAGGCCGCCGCACCGTCCGGGTGGAGCTCGGTGCTCGCGGTCAAGGTGGTGCTCGTGGCGCTGTCCGGTGTCTCCGCTTTCGTGCACGCCCGGGCGAGGACCACGACGGGCCTTGCCGTGTGGGGCGCCCTGGCAGGCCTGTCGGCCATCGCCGCCGTGTACGTCGGCATCCTGCTCGCCGGCTGACGCGCGACCGGCCCTGTCCCGCATGGCGAGGGGGGCCCCGCGATGTCGCGTGGCCCCCCTCGGTGGCTTCAGGTGCCCGGCCGCTCAGGCGGCGCGGGCGCTGGTGGGACTAGTCGTCCCAGGGACCGAAGTCGTCCATGGTCGTACCTCTTCTCCTTGCCGGTCCGAGCACATCCCAAACGGGACCATCTCGAGGACCGTGAGTTCCCGTGGGGAAGTGTCACCGTCACGGGGGTCGGTCGTTGTTCTTCGCGTGTCCGCACGATCCTTATCGACCGCACGGAACCAGAACATGACACCGACGCAACCACAACCGTACCGGACGGCCGTCGTATTCCCTAACGCTGAGTGAACGCAGAGTGATACCGGAGCCTCGGACGGTCACGGAGCGTCGAGATCTGCGCAGGACACGTCTCCCGGACCGTCGCTCCGCTGGTTTACCGTGACCGCTCAGGCAGACCTGGCCCGAAAGGAGCTGTGATGGGCGTCATCGTGGCAATCGGCACACGCAAGGGGTTGTTCCTGGCCAGCAGCGACGACCGTGGGAGCTGGACGGTCGACGGCCCGCACTTCCTCATGGAGGAGGTCGCGTCGGTCGCATGGGACTCCCGCCACTCCCCCGCCCGGCTGCTCGTGGGCGTCATGAGCTGGCACTGGGGTCCCACCATCGTGTGGTCCGACGACCTGGGGGCCACCTGGAAGGAGAGCGACCACGCCTCGATCGCCTTCCCCGAGGACACCGGGACCGCGCTCGCGCGCGTGTGGCAGATCCAACCTGACTCCGCCGAGCGTCCCGGCGTCCTGTGGGCGGGCGCCGAGCCCACCTCGCTGTGGCGCAGCGCCGACGGCGGCGAGGGCTTCGAGCTGGTGCGCGGCCTCTGGGACCACGAGCACCGGCCGAACTGGGCGCCGGGCTTCGGCGGTGCCGCGGTCCACACGATCCTGCCGCACCCCGCGACCGAGCAGGTCACGGTCGCGATGAGCACGGGAGGGGTCTACGTGAGCGCGGACGGCTCCACCGGGTGGGAGCCGCGCAACACGGGGATCTCCGCCAAGTTCTTGCCGGACCCGTTCCCGGAGTACGGCCAGTGCGTCCACAAGGTCGTCGCGGACGCATCCGGGCCCGACCACCTCTACGCCCAGAACCATGGCGGGGTCTACCGCAGCACCGACGGCGGGCTGCAGTGGACGTCGATCGCGGAGGGGCTCCCCGCGGAGTTCGGGTTCGTGGCCCTCGCCTCGCCGCACACCCCCGGAACGTTCTGGGTGATGCCGCTCGAGGACGACTCCCGGCGCATCCCGCCGGGCGGGAGGATGCGGGTCCACCGCACGCGCGACGCTGGTGACAGCTGGACCGAGCAGGGCAACGGCCTGCCGGACCACTCGTGGTCGGTGGTGCTCCGTGACTCCGCGTGCGTGGACTCCCTCCAGCCCACCGGCCTCTACCTTGGCACGCGCGACGGCTGCCTCTACGCCAGCGCCGACGAGGGCGACTCGTGGACCACGATCGCCGAGCACCTGCCCGATGTGCTGTCGGTGCGGGCCGCCGTCCTCCCGTGACCGGGGCACCCACCGACGAGGTGGTCCTCCGCCTACCCGCGGTGCTCGCCGAGCTGGTCGGCGGGCGGAGCAGCCTGGTCGTGGCGCCGGCGCCGGGCACCGTCGCCGAGCTGCTCGACCGGGTCGAGGTCGACCAGCCCGTCGTCGTGCGCCGCATCCGCGATGAGACCGGTGCCCTGCGACGCTTCGTGAACGTCTACGTGGACGACGACGACGTGCGTCACCTCGACGGCCTCGCGACGCCGGTGCACGCCGGTGCGATCGTCCGCGTCCTGCCGTCGGTCGCGGGCGGCTGACGGTCCGTCAGGACAGGCCGACCACCTCGCCGTTCTCGTCGATGTCGATGCGCTCGGCCGCGGGGTGCTTCGACAGGCCCGGCATCGTGCGCATGTCACCGCAGATCGCGTAGACGTAACCCGCCCCCACCGCTGCGCGCACCTCGCGCACAGGCATGCGCCAGCCCCTCGGCGCACCCTTGAGCGCGGGATCGCTCGAGATCGACAGGTGGGTCTTCGCGATGACCACCGGGAAGTCGCCGTAGCCGAGGGACTCGAACTGGCGAAGGCCGCCCGCCGCGACCGACGACAAGTCGATGCCGTCCGCGCCGTAGACCTTGGTGGCCACCGCCTCCAGCTTGTCGACGAGGGGGTCCTCGAGCGCGTAGGCGTAGCGGAAGTCCGTGGTTTCGGCGGCGGCCTCGTCGACCGCGTCGACGAGGTCCTGGGCGCCGCGCCCTCCCTGGGCGACGTGCCGGGTGACCGCGACGCAGGCCCCGGCCTCGGCCGCGACACGGCGGATCACCTCGTGCTCGGAGTCGAAGTCACCGGGGAACGCGTTGATGGCGACGACCGGGGAGACGCCGAAGCCGCCCACGATGGCGATGTGGTGGCGCAGGTTGGCCGC
>Ga0075015_100000845_pt1 | contig 11029 bp, 7 predicted proteins | sample AleBraG_ABR_2013_FD_71476 | JGI IMG/M metagenome (GOLD analysis project Ga0075015, IMG submission 71476) | Freshwater sediment microbial communities in response to fracking from Pennsylvania, USA - Alex Branch Run_MetaG_ABR_2013 | ecosystem: Environmental > Aquatic > Freshwater > Creek >...
GCAATTCCTGAACATCCAGACCCGCTCACCGCCTTCCATCCGCCCGTCCGCGAATGGTTCAACGCGGTCTTCGCAGCTCCAACTGCCCCTCAGACGCAAGGCTGGCCCGCCATTTCCCAAGGCGAATCCGCGCTCATCCTGGCGCCCACCGGCACCGGAAAAACGCTAGCGGCATTTCTGTGGTGCATCGATCGGCTGATGTTTTCTCCGCTGCCTCCCGCCGCACAGCGCTGCCGCGTCCTCTACATCTCGCCCATCAAGGCGCTCGCCGTGGACGTCGAGCGCAACCTGCGCGCGCCCCTGGCCGGAGTCGCCCAGATGGCGCGCAAACAAGGCTTGGATTTCGTCCAGCCCGCCATCGCTATTCGCACCGGAGATACCCCCGCCGCCGAACGTGCCCGTTTCTCCCGCGCGCCTGCGGATATCTTGATCACCACCCCCGAATCTATTTACCTGTTGCTGACTTCCAATGCGCGGGAAAGCCTGCGCTCCGTGGAAACAGTCATCCTGGACGAAATCCACGCGCTCGTTCCCGGCAAGCGCGGCTCGCACCTGGCACTTTCGCTCGAGCGCCTGGAACATCTCTGCGGCCGCAAGCTCCAGCGCATCGGCCTCTCCGCTACCCAGCGGCCACTACAAGAAGTCGCCAGATTCCTCGGCGGCACTTCCCGAGACGTCACCATCGTCGACGCCAGTGCACCCAAGCGCCTCGACCTGCGGATCGAAGTCCCGCTCGATGACATGGCGCGCCTGGATGAAATTGAGCCGATCCCCAGCGGCCCAGCCTCGCAGGGTCCCGTCCGGCCATCGATCTGGAGCGCGATTCATCCCAAGCTGCTGGAACTGGTCCAGGCGCACCGCTCTACGCTGATCTTCGTCAACAGCCGAAGACTCGCTGAACGCATCTCCGGCGCGGTGAACGATCTGGCCGGTGAAGTCCTGGTGCGAGCCCACCACGGCAGCGTGGCAGCGGCGCAGCGTAAGGAAATCGAGGAGCGCCTCAAAACGGGAACCCTGCGCGGCATTGTAGCCACTTCCTCTCTCGAACTCGGAATCGATATGGGCGCGATCGATCTGGTTGTCCAGATTGAAGCGCCTACCTCGGTCGCCAGCGGCATGCAGCGCATCGGGCGCGCCAATCATCACGTCGGCGGCGTGAGTTCCGCCATCATCTTCCCCAAATATCGCGGCGACCTGCTGGCCTGCGCCGCCATCACGCGCGCCATGCAAGACGGCAAGGTGGAGCGGGTCTCCTACCCGCGCAATCCGCTGGACGTTCTCGCGCAGCAACTGGTCGCCATGGCTGCCATGGATGAATGGGACGTCAACCAGTTGTTCGCCGTCGTCCGGCGCGCCGCGCCCTACGCCGAACTCACCCGCTCCGCTTTCGACAGCGTGCTCGATATGTTGTCGGGCCGCTACCCCTCAGACGACTTTGCCGAGTTGCGCCCGCGCATCACCTGGGACCGCCTGACCGGGAAGATCACCGCCCGCCAGGGCGCCAAGAAGATCGCCATCGTCAATGCCGGGACCATTCCTGACCGCGGCCTCTTCGGTGTGTTTCTGGCCGGCGCAACCCGCGGAGCCCGCGTCGGCGAGTTGGATGAGGAGATGGTCTTTGAAAGCCGCACCGGCGACACCATCATTCTGGGAGCCAGCACCTGGCGCATTGACGAGATCACCCACGATCGCGTAACCGTCTCCCCGGCCCCCGGCGAGCCCGGCAGAATGCCTTTCTGGAAGGGAGACACGTTGGGACGCACCGCCGAGTTTGGCCAACAGATAGGCGAACTAACCCGGCACTTGCTGCAGTTGCCCCGCCCCGTGGCTTACAACCAACTCATCAACGATCACAGCCTGGATGCCAGCGCAGCGGAAAACCTGCTCCGCTATCTCGACGACCAGGTGGCTGCCACTGGCCACGTTCCCACCGACCAGGAGATCCTCATTGAGCGCTGCCGCGATGAACTGGGCGACTGGCGCATCTGCGTGCTTACGCCCTTCGGCACCCGCGTGCATGCGCCCTGGTGCATCGCCGTCAGCGCTCGCCTGCGCGCCGAACGCGGACTCGTCGCCGAAACCATGTGGTCCGACGATGGCTTCGTGATTCGTTTTCCCGATACCGACGAACCCTTGGAATCGGAAGCGCTGCTGCCATCGGCGGCTGAGTTGAAGGATCTGGTCCTAAAACAACTGGGAAGCACCTCCTTGTTTGCCGCGAAATTTCGCGAGGCGGCCGGCCGCGCGCTGCTGCTGCCGCGTCGCCGCCCGGGTCTGCGCGCCCCTCTCTGGCAGCAACGCAAGCGCGCCGCTGATCTGATGGCGGTGGCAGCCCAATATTCTTCCTTCCCGATCTTGCTCGAAACCTATCGCGAATGCATCAGTGAAGTTCTGGACCTCGGCGCAGCCGCCGATGTGCTCAGAAAAATTGAGCGCGGCGCTATCCGTGTCACCACCATTAACTCCACCAAGCCGTCTCCCTTCGCTTCCACACTTCTCTTCTCCTACATCGCCAATTACATCTATGAGGGCGATGCTCCGCTGGCCGAACGGCGCGCGCACGCCCTCTCCATCGATCAATCGCAGCTAGAGGAAATCCTCGGCAGTACGGATTTCCGCGAGCTGCTCGACAAAGCGGTAATCGATGAGGTGGAGGCACAACTCCAGTCCCTGGAGCCGGGCTATAAGGCCAAGCATGCCGATGGCGTTCATGACCTGCTGCTCAAGCATGGAGATTTGACTGACGAAGAGGTCCGTGCGCGTTCCTTCTCACCGGCCATTGCCTCTACCGTCGAGGAGCTGGCCAACGCGCGCCGCGTATTGCGAGTGCGGATCGCCGGTGAGTCGCGCTTCATTCCCGTGGAGTACGCGGCCCACTACCGCGATGCGCTGGGTACGCCGCTTCCGCCGGGATTAGCGGAAGCCTTCCTTACGCCTCCGGTCAATCCTTTGTCCGGAATCCTGCGTCGCTATGCCCGCACGCATGGGCCCTTCACCACTCATGACATCGCGGAACGTTATGGCGTGGCAACCTCCGAAGCTGAGGTCGGACTGACTGCGCTGCACGCCGAAGGCAAGTTGCTCGAAGGCGAATTCCGCCCCGGTGGTATCCATCGCGAGTGGTGCGATCCCGCAGTGCTGCAGCAGATCCGCCGCAAAACTCTAGCCGGCCTGCGGCGCGAAGTTGTCCCGGCGGAACACCACGTCTTCGCGCGCTTCCTCACCCGGTGGCAGGGAACCTCCACACCACGCAAAGGACTGGATGCCCTGCTCGATGCCATCGAGATTCTGCAGGGCGCTGACCTGATTGCATCGGATCTCGAAAGGGATATCCTGCCGGCGCGCGTTGCCAGTTACAGCCCATCCGATCTCGATGCCTTGTTAGCTTCCGGTGAAATTCTGTGGTTGGGCAAAGAACCGCTGGGCGGCCGCGATGGGCGCATCTCGCTGCATTTGGCCGAGTCGTTGGGACGTTTGATCCCACCCGGCTTTTTTGATCAACCTCCCACTGGTTTGTCGGAACGCGCACAAGCCATTCTCGAGTTTCTGCGGCAACAGGGAGCATCCTTTCAAGCGACGATCCATCCTGCCGTAGGCGGCGGTCTTCGCAATGAAACGACGGATGCTCTCTGGGAATTGGTGTGGGCCGGCTGGATCACCAACGACACGTTTTATCCCGTGCGCGCATTGCTTACGGCCAGCGAAGCCGAAAGACAGCCTCGTCCCAGCGAATATCTGCCGCCCGGTTCGCCCGGGTTTGCACGCCGCCAGCGCGACCGGCGCGCCGGCGAGAATGCGGGTCACGGCCGCTGGTCGCTGGTCTCGCAAAGAATTGGCGCAGCGGCTACTCCGGCGGAATGGAGCGCAGCCGTCGCCCAGCAATTGCTGCTGCGCAATGGAATCGTCATGCGCGAAACCGCCGTCGCGGAAAATGTGCGCGGCGGCTATGCTGCCGTATACCCCGCGCTAAAGATCATGGAGGAAAACGGATGGGTGCGTCGCGGTATGTTCGTCGCCGGCATGGGTGCCGCGCAGTTTGCCACGCCCTCGGCCGTCGACATGCTCCGCAGCCTGCGCCGTCCCGCCGAACGCCCCGAGGCCGTTGCTCTCGCCGCCTCCGACCCCGCTAACCCCTACGGCAACCTCCTCCCCTGGCTTGAAAGCGCAGCCGATCATTCCATGGCCCGGACTGCCGGGGCCGGCGTCATTCTGGTCAACGGACGCCTGACGGCTTTCTTCCGCCGCCGCAATCCGGCCATCCGCGTGCTCCTCCCGGACGATGAACCGGAGCGCAGTCAAGTTGCCCGCGAACTCGCCCAAAAGCTCGCCGCCGTCGCCCTCCGCTGGCAGACCAGGCGCGGCGGCTTGCTGATTGGCGCCATCAACGACACGCCGGCCACGGAGCATTTTCTAGCGTCGCTCCTGGAAGAGAGCGGCTTCGTGCCCACCGCTCTCGGCTTCCAAATGCGCCGTCTCGCTCCCGGCGAGGATGACTAAGTGCCCGAAGGCGACACCATCTTTCGCGCCGCGCGAACTCTCGATCGTGCACTGAGCGGCCGGCGAGTCACCAACTTCGAGACGCAGCTTCCTCAACTGGCGCGCGTGCATGAAGACACACCCATCATCGGCCGCATAGTCGACAAGGTCGATGCCGCCGGTAAGTGGATGCGCATGTACTTCTCAGGTGACCTGATTCTGTTAACCCACATGCGGATGAGCGGCAGTTGGCACATCTACCGCCCGGGTGAACCCTGGAAACGCGGGCGTTACCAGATGCGCGTGGCCATCTACACGGACGACTTCGTGGCCGTGGCCTTTCAGGTTCGCATTGCGGAGTTTCACACGCCTGACAGCCTCGAGCGACGCCGCGGCCTGCAACAACTCGGGCCGGACGTACTCGCACCCGAATTCGATGCCCCGGCCGCTGCCTCGCGCCTGGCCGCGCAGCCCGACCTGGAAGTGGGGGAGGCTCTGCTGCGCCAATCGATCGTCGCCGGAATGGGAAACATCTTCAAATCTGAAGTCTGTTTCGCCGCCCGCGTGAACCCATTCCGCCTGGTGGGATCGTTGACCCGCGAGGAGCATCTTTCGCTAATGACCACTGCCCGCAAATTCCTGTCGATGAACGTAACCGAAAGCGCGAAAGACGGCATCGTTACCTTCACCGGCGCAGGCCGCGGTTTGTGGGTATACCAGCGGCGCGGAGAACCATGCCGTCACTGCGGCGACGCGATCCTATCCCGCAAACAAGGCCCCGACGCAAGAGTCACCTTCTGGTGCCCCCGCTGCCAAAAACCCGGGACAGACGGAGATTTCTCACATTTCTGAATTCGATTGTTCTTACGCTTCCACCGGCGCCGCCCGGTACGCCGCCACCCTCACCCACAGCATGTACAGAAAGATCGCCAGGTTCCCAAAGAACACCACAAAATGTATCCAATTGGGATGCTCGCCTAACTTCACAATCTCTACCGGCATGTACAGCGCGCACGAGAGCAAAGCAAACCACTCCGCCCAAACCCGCCGGTTCCACAGCCCCCAGGCTTCAATAAAGCGAACCGCCGAATAAGCCACAGCGCCCCCAGCCAACGCCCACAGCCGGCCGTCGGTCGTCGTTGACGCCGCATGCAGAATCACCCGGCCCATGCGATGCTCTGCGTTCATGTGCAGATGAGCGAGCAGGTTCTCCGCCGTTTGCTCCAGGTCTTTATGAATAAGCCCCAGCAGTCCCAACCCGAGCGCCAGCACCACCACGCCCTTCACCGCTTCAAAGGTCGCAATCGCCCGCAGCCCCGCCGCGCTCGACCGCTGGTCCAACGCCTGCGGCGGAGCGTGCGGCCGCCGTTGTCTAGGTCTACGAGCCATAGCGCGCTTCCGCCCACCGCCGGATTCCCCGGTTAGCCGGCTCTTCCACCCACCGCAGCATCATCGCGGAGGCCGCGATCGTGACCAGCAGAAACAACAGCGCAGCTTGCGGCTTCGATAGAAACGGATTCTGGTCGAAGCACAAACGCCGATACCACCACAACAGCGGGATGTGCACGATGTACATCGAGTAACTGGCTTGTCCCAGATACCCGATCCAGCCGGCCGCCAGCGTGCGGGCCGCCGCGCCTCCGCCCAAAGCGAGACCGAGAATTAGCGCCGCACTCACGGGCAACATCACTTCATTCAGCGTAAGGCGGCCATTCAGCAGCGAAGGATAGGCCACCGCCACAGCGCCCATCGCGAGCGCCGGCAGGTACAGCCAGAAGCCGCGTTGGCGAAGGCGCGTGTGGGACAACGCCACATACAGATCGGCGATCGCTATGCCGATCAGAAAATCGGCGAGTCGATAGATCGGTTTCCAGATTTGCGGAACTCCGAAGTATCTCAGCGTCATCGGAAGCAGCAGGCAGAGGGAAATCACCACCGCCATCTTCCGCCATCCACGGCCACCCAGCAAAGTCACCGCCAGCGGGAAGCACAGGTAGAAGAAGAATTCGCACGACAGTGACCAGGCCGGCGTGTTCCAGGAAACGCCCAGATTTCCGCTCCAGCCTTGCAGCACCAGTCCGTAGTTAGCCAACAGCGCCGCCTTGTGGCCCTGCGAATTCTCCGCTGTCAAAAAATCGAGGATCCACGGAGAAACAATCAGCAGGCTCACCAGGTAAGCGGGATAAATGCGCCCAAAACGCGCCGCCCCATAGCGCAGCAAACTCTGCCGCGTCCAGGCGGAATCCCGGTAACTCAGCGACATCACAAAACCGGACAGAACGAAAAATGTTCCGACTGCCAGATAGCCGCCGCGCAACAGTTGCTGCGCCGGAACGGGCAACGCGTGCAGCCAACCTTCCAGCATTTGGCCTTTGCCCACCAAATGATGCAGCATCACCCAGAGCGCCAGAAAAAAGCGGAGCCCGGTTAAAGCCGGCAAATACCGGTTGATGCGGGCAGACGGCCGCTCCGGCACTTGAAACAATGTTTCCGTGCTTTGTTCCCGCGCCGGGGCGATCTCCTCAATGGATATGGTTGCGTTGATGTCTCTAGTCTAGCAATCGTGGTTCCTCAGGCACCCGGACTCAGGTCCACTCCTGCGAACGCTCGCCGGACTCCGTCTCATGGGTTTCCGCGAGCTTGGCGTCGCAGTACGCATCCCCGGCCTCCACGAAAATCCGTCCGGGCTCGCTTACCCGTTGGTGAGCGTCGCCTGCCTACAATCCGCGGAACCAGAGTTCTTCCCATAAGTGACACGACGACATTTGGTGGCCGGCGCGCTTGATTTGCCCAAGCCGGCTACTCAGTCACCATCAATTGCTCCAACCTTCCGTCTGTCATCACATAGATGTTCAGCCGCACACTCTTCTTCTCGAATTGCGCCCGGTAACTGCGATGGATCATCCCGCCCCGCAAGCTCTCGTTGACGAACGTGACGGACTTCAAGGCGCCCAGCGCCGATAGCGAACTCGCGAAATCCGCGAGTGCCTTCTGGAAATAATCGCTGGCGTTCTCCGTGAACAGCTCTCGATCGATCTTGCCTTGCTGCAAACCGGCCAGAATCGCACGGACCTTTTCAGTATCGGCTTTCGATTCCGGCCGCTGCTCCGGCAGAAACACCAACTGGGCCACGCTATCCGCCAACGGATTGGTCAGGCTGACGCCGTCCGCGTTGGAAAGCACGATCACCGCCCCCCTCCGCGTCGGGAAGACTTCATTGATGGCCAGAAAACCGGAAACTTCCCCGCCGTGCCGGAGCATCGGCATGCCCCGAAAGTCGCCGACATCCAACCCAAGCGCATAGTGAGTATGGTTGCCGTCCTTCAGATCCACCTCATGGACAAATTGCTCATACGACCGCGCCGACAATAGCTTGTGCTCGAGAAAAGCAATGTCCCACTTAGCCAGGTCCGGCGCGCTCATGCAGAGTTCCCCGGCGCCGTTATACCAACCGCTGGCTTCGCGCCCAACCACTCGCGGAGGCCCAAACGCATAGCGCGTATACGGCGTGGCGTCCGCCGGGCTGCGTTGATCGCAATCCCCCGCCGAAGTCATCTTTAGCGGATCGAAAATCCGTTCCCGCAGAAAAGCCACCAGCGACTTGCCGGAGACCTTCTCGGCAATCAGCGCCGCCACCACATAGCCCGTATTGCTGTACTGCCAGCGTGTGCCCGGGTCGAAGTTGAGCGGCTTCTTAGCCCAGGTGTTCACCAAATCAGACGAAGTGATGGGCTTGGTCCACGCCGGGATCAAATAATCTTGCGGCGCATAGTCTTCATAACCCGACGTATGCGTCAGCAACTGCCGGATGCTGATCTCGCCGGCCCGCGTGAGGTCCGGAAAATATTTCGACACTCGATCGTCCAGCGACAGCTTGCCTTCTTCCTGCAACAGCAGCAGCGCCGCAGCCGTGAACTGCTTGCTGATGGAACCCACGGCATAGCGCGTGTTGGCGTCCGCCGCGCGCCCACTAACCTGATCGGCCTGGCCAAACGCTTTGGCAAACGCCAACTTGTCGTCTTGCACCACGGCGACAGACACGCTTACCGCGCCGCTGTCCTTCAAGGCGGATGCAATGTGTGCCGAGAGTTTCTCATCCCAAGCCGGCTGGGCACACAATCCACCGGCGGTCAGCAACAGGAATAGCAACGCAAAGGGCATAGCAGTTACATTGCACCACAATCACCCGCTACACTCGAATTCAGGCTCATGCTGAAAACCGTCTTGTTCGCCCTGCTTTCCGTTTCCCTCCACGCCGAATCGGCCGACTGGATCTACACCGCGCGTTATGTGGTCACCATGGATGCCGAACACCACTTGATCGAGAACGGCGCGGTCGCCATCAAAGGCGAACGCATTCTCGCCATCGGACCGCGGGCCGAGATCGACAGGAAATTCCAGCCGCGCCAGCGCCTCGACCGCCCGCAGGCCTTGATCATGCCCGGCCTCATCAACACCCACACCCACGGCGCCATGTCTCTGCTGCGCGGCATCGCCGACGATCTGCACCTGCAGGACTGGCTGGAGAAATTCATCTTTCCCGCCGAAGCCAAAAACGTAACGCCCGATTTTGTTCTATGGGGAACCCGGCTCGCCTGCCTGGAAATGATGCTCTCCGGCACCACCACGCTGGTCGACATGTACTATTACGAGGATCGCGTCGCCGAAGCCGTCAAGGGCGCCGGCATGCGCGGCGTGTTGGGGGAAACCATCATCGGCTTTCCCGTTCCCGACGCCAAAACGCCCGCCGATGGCCTGCGCTTCACAGAAGGCTTTATTCAGCATTATAAGAATGACCCGCTGATCGTGGCAACCGTCGCGCCTCACGCGCTCTACACCAACAGCGACGCCGACCTGCGCGCCTGCCGCCGATTGGCGAACAAATACAGCGTGCCGATGCTGATCCACCTGGCCGAAACCAAGCGCGAGAACGACGAAGCACTCGCCAAGCGAGGCATGACCGCCGCAGCCGTGCTGCAAGCCATCGGCCTCTTTGACGGCCCAACCCTCGCCGCTCATGGCACGTGGTTGGATGACCGCGACATCGGGATCCTCAAAGCGCACAACGTGGGCGTCGCTCATTGTCCGTCCAGCAATATGAAACTCGCCAGTGGCGTGGCGCCCGTCCTGAAGTTGCTGGCCGCCGGAGTCGCCACCGGCCTCGGCTCCGATGGTCCCGCCGGCTCCAACAACGACTTCGACATGCTGGAAGAAGTCAACCTCGCCGCCAACTTGCAAAAGGTGATCAGCGGCGATCCCACCGCTCTTCCGGCGCGCCTGGCGCTCGACATGGCCACCCTTCTCGGCGCCAAAGCGATCGGCATGGATCGCGAAATCGGCTCGCTCGAAACCGGCAAGCGCGCCGACCTGATTACCGTTCGTCTCGATCAACCGCACGCCGTGCCTCTCTACAATGTCTACTCGCAACTCGCCTATGCCCTGAAAGCTTCGGATGTCCAGGATGTGATGGTGAACGGTAAGCCGATCGTGCGCGACGGGCACTCTCTTACCCTCGATCCAGGGCTAGTTCTGGCCAAGGCCAGGGAGTATCAAATAAAGGTGTCTCAATCACTTAAATAGCGTCACTTTGTTTGAGAAGCGACTCGAGTTTCCGCCACTATCTGGTTTAGCAAACTAGTAAATCTGGGGCCGGAAAAGTCGCTTCTTGAGGGCCTCTCTCGCCTGGCCGTAGGCAGATCTTAGAGAGGCTACCATGTCTTCGAAATCTTATCTAATCGCTTTGCTGCTCGTATTTGCTCTTGCTGCTGTTTCACCCGCGTCGGCTACGGCCATCAACACCTATTCGGATTACGCCTCATGGGCGGCCGCGACCGCGGGATTGACAACCATCGATTTCTCCACGACAGCTTTAGGAACCTACGGTTACAACGCTCTCAGCTTGCAGGGCGTGCAGTTCAATCCGGTGACCTACTCTTCGTTTACTGTGGCCGACCCGGACCTCAGTTGGTGGTCAGACTTTGGCGGAGGGAATGCAATTCAGGTGTACTCCGCCATTTCGCCGGAGGCGATCCTTTTGATCAATTTGCCCACTGCCGTCACTTCTCTCGGCATTAACCTGGCAACTTGGAACAATAACGGCGTCCCTGGGCAGTTCTCAATAACGATCAATGGAGGAACTCCTCAGATCGTCTCGACCTTTGAGGGGCCGTCGGGACCAACTCAACCTCCGGGTCAATTCGGATTTTTCGGTACGACGTTCGATTCGTCGATCTCGACCGTACAGATCACAGCATTAGGACCTGCCGGCATCGAGAACATTATCGACGACATCTCCTTCGGAACCTACAACCCCGTCGATCAGAGTCCAATGCCCGAGGGAACCTCGCTTCTCATGATCGGTTCCGGCCTTGTCGGCATGCGCATCATGAGCAAGAAGGTGCATTTGTTCGGTGTGTAGTGAATGGGGCTCCAGTCGTCGCGGCTCGAACAAACGGCATCGAGCCGCGGCGCCGGAGGGCGCACTCTACCACATACGGCATTGCCAGGCCCCACACATTGATGCATACTGATGATATATGCATCACGTTGAGAC
>Ga0075015_100000847_pt1 | contig 11021 bp, 10 predicted proteins | sample AleBraG_ABR_2013_FD_71476 | JGI IMG/M metagenome (GOLD analysis project Ga0075015, IMG submission 71476) | Freshwater sediment microbial communities in response to fracking from Pennsylvania, USA - Alex Branch Run_MetaG_ABR_2013 | ecosystem: Environmental > Aquatic > Freshwater > Creek >...
TCAGGCGGCGGGAATCTTCAACTCCTGGCCGACTTTGATCTTGTCAGGGTTATCGAGGTTGTTTGCTTCGGCAATCTTGCTGTACAGGTTGGCATTGCCGTAGAACGATTTACTGATCTTCGAGAGGTTGTCTCCCGATTTCACGACATACATGGTGCCCGAGCCGACGCTGATGTCGTGTTGCAAATCGGCGAAGGCAGAATCGACTTTCTTGATCTCGTCCCAGGCGCAGTTCTTCAGAAATTCGGTGGGTGCAGATGCCGTGAGGACGCATTTTCCACCATCCACGTGAAAGTGTGCGATTTGAAAACCGTTGTGTGACATGAAATCGGCGACTGGCTGGTATTTATCTTTGAGCTCTTGATCGGTCATAGGAAAGACGCCCCTTTTTCGAAATGCAATCTTGCTTCGCAGAAAAGTCTGCGCGTGCGGCGGGCGCCTGTCAATGTGGAAAGGCCTTCCGACTAAGTTTCTGCCCCTATTAATTTTCAGTCAAAAGGATTGCCTCTTGCTGAATGCGCCGCCAGGCGCGGGCGACGTGGCGGGCTTCGGTGTTCGTCTGGCCGATCGAGAAACGCAACGTCAGCTTGCCATTCAGCTTCGTGTGCGTGAGGTAGAGATCGCCGCTGCGGTTGAGACGGTCCATCAGCGATTGGTTGGCGGCGTCCCCGGATTTGAGGCGGAAGCAGACGAGGTTGAGCGGCGCGGGAGCGGCGAGTTCGAAGCGCGGGTCTTGCCGGATCCATCCGGCGAATTGCTGGGCGAGGGCGACGTGCTGGCGTACGTGGTGGCGGAGACCCTCGATCCCGTAGTGGCGAATCACGAACCAGAGTTTGAGGGAGCGGAAGCGGCGGCCGAGCTGGATGTGCCAGTCGCGATAATCGAAGACTGCGCCGGATTCGGTGGCCTGGTTCTTCAGGTATTCGGGCAGGATGCTGAGGGTTTGGATCAGGGCTTTGCGGTCAGCGACGTAGAAACAGTCGCAGTCGAAGTTGGTGAACATCCATTTGTGGGGGTTGAAGCAGTAGCTGTCGGCGAACTCGAGGCCGGCGTGGGTCCAGCGAAATTCCGGACAGAGGGCGGCGGTGCCGGACATGGCGGCGTCGACGTGGAACCAGATGTCTTCGCGTCGGCAGATGGCGCCGATGGCGGGGATGGGATCGATGGCGTTCGAGGACGTGGTGCCGATGGTGGCACAGACGAAGCACGGCGTGAGACCGGCGGCGCGGTCGACGGCGATCTGGCGCTCGAGAGCGTCGGGTCGCATGGCGAAATTTTCGTCGACTTCGATGAGACGGAGATTGTTGACGCCCAGGCCGGAGACCATCATGGCTTTCTCGATGGAGGAGTGAGCTTGCATCGAGGTGTAGGCGACGAGCTTCGTACGGATTCCTTCTTTGTTGCTGGCGAAGCCGGTCGCGCGCTCCCGTCCGGCGAGGAGGGCGCACAGGGAGGCGGAGGAGGCAGTGTCTTGAATGACGCCACCGCCAGTGCTCGTGGAGAGAAACTTTTCCGGCAGGCCGAGCATGCCGACCAGCCAGTCGAGAATATGCGTTTCAAGTTCGGTACAGGCGGGGCTGGTGGCCCAGAGCATGCCTTGCACGCCGAGTCCGGAGGAGAGCAGGTCGCCGAGGATGGCCGGGCTGGAGGCATTGGCGGGGAAGAAGGCGAAGAAGTTGGGCGATTGCCAGTGGGTGATGCCGGGGAGAAGTTTTTCGACGTCGGCGAGGATGGCGGGGAAGGGTTCTCCGGTCTGCGGTGGGGCGGCGGGCAGTACGGCGCGGATTTCTCCGGGCTTGGCTTGGGAGAGTACGGGGAAGGACTCGATGCGCTCGTAGTAGTCGGCGATCCAGTCGATGACGGCGTGGCCGTGCTCGCGGAATTGTGCGGGAGTCATGTGGAAGGAAGTTGGGTCGGGCATAAGGACATTATTTAAGCAGATTGGGAGGTGCGGGTTTCAAAGTTTCAAGGTTCAGGGTCGAGGCGTCGCACGGGCGAGGACGCCTGTGCCTCCAAGCTAAAGGCTAAGAGCTAGAAGCTTGTTTCACCGCAACTGGCTGCAGTAGACGCGCGTGTTGTAGTCCACGGTCACTTTGCCAGAGACACTGTGCTCGTCGTAGAGGCGGCGGAGGGCCGCGAGCATGGGCTGGTGGTTGGGATGAGCGGGAGCGGGGACGTAGGAGGAAGACAGGAGGCGGCCTTCTAGGCCGGCATAGTCGAAGATCTGCTTCATGGGGAAGACGTGGGCGGAGAAGGGGGACGGGGTGAAGAATTCCTGGATTGTGTCAGTGGTGCGCTCGTGGCGGACTTCGTTGTAGTCGGTGCCGAACTCCATGAGCAGCTTTTCGTAAGCGATGAGGAAGGGCGTGCTGTCGGTGACGCGCTCGTTCCAGAGGAGGACGACCCATCCGCCGGGCTTGAGGATGCGGACGAATTCGCGGCGGGCTTCCTCACGCTTGAACCAATGCGCGGCCTGCGCGGCGGTGACGAAGTCGACGCCGTGGTCGGGGAGCGTGGTGGCCTCAGCGGTGCCCGCGACGCTGCGGAAACGGGGATGGGCGGAGAGAATGCGCTCGCCTTCGAGGCGCATGGCTTCGTTGGGTTCAACACCGGTGACCGGGTTGCCGTTTTCGAGGAGGAGGCGGGTGAAGAGTCCGGTGCCGAAGCCGATGTCGGCGATGGCGTGTTCTGGCGTGAGGCGGCATTCCTGGCGCAGGCGGTCGAGGATCTCGGGCGGATAGCCGGGACGGTAGCGGACGTAGTTCTCGAAGCGGTCGGAGAAGCGGGCGGTGGGGTTGGTCGTGCTGGGCATCTGGATTTGGTGAAGCAGAGCTGGACTGAGTCTATGATCGCACGGCGAGACGCACGGCGCTAATTCTCAGGGCAGGGCCGGAGGTCGAAGCTGAAAGTCACGGCTCCCGACTTGTCGTCCGTTCTTTTACTCCACGAGCGACAGGGGCAGCCCGGGAACATCCAAGAGTGCTCCACAAGGAACGGCTCAAACAGGTCCGATTTGTAGAGATCCCCCGGCTTCATCGGAAAGTCTCGAAGGAAGTCTTGCCGAAGAGCTGCATCGGCGGCCAAGACGTTCACGACGCCGAGACGAAACTGCTTGCCTTCTTCCATATCGACATCAACTTGAATTGGCTTCTTCTGTTCGGCGATTTTAGTTTCAGGATGAGGTTCGAAGTTGAGGTATCCGAACTTTCCGTAGATTCGACGCAGTTCTTCCAGTCCCTTCCCGATCTTCTCTTGGCTCAGGATGTCACCATCTCGGATGGCAAATGCCTGGCGTAACGCCACTGTGTCACGAATCACCTCGTTGTTCTTGAACGTAATCCGGCCCAAGCGGTATTGAGTGCCCTCATCCACCTCAACCCGAAGGGACAGGCGTTCGTTCACAGGACTGCTGGTCAATGTCTTCGGGTCACCCCGAACCTCGACATTAAAGTACCCCTGGTTTCGCCAGCCGAACCTCACTCGTTCTAAGGCTTCTTCGATAACTTCCTCACGCCTGTCACCGTGGGTGTGCTCGGTGACTTCGGCGGCGATGGCTTGCTGGTCTGAAATCGGCAACTGCAGACGGCCGGAAAACTCGACTTGTGCGATGGCGATCCTGGGGACTATCGGGGTTTCATCATCCCGGTATGCAGGACAGTTAGTATCGTCTTGCGCGCGGAGTGCGGGAGCGGGCGTCGGAGCCGCGGTCTGTGCGGGCATGTGGGGACTACCTATCCAGCAGCTAACAAGCGCGAAAATGACGGCGTGCGCCAATCGGCAGCGCATACCCGCAATTATAGGCTCGCTCTGGCTGCTGTGATCCACGGAACAGGGATGCAGTCTATCTGGCCAAAGTTGCCCTTCGTCGGATGCCGCTCTGTCCCCTTACTCTTGCTATCCTGTTAACTCATGCGACTGGTCGTAAAACTTGGGACTGGGCTGATTGCGCCGGGCGGGCAGATTGACGTCAACTTTCTGCGCGCTCTGGTGGATCAGTTTGATTTGACGCGGCACGAGTATCTGGTGGTCAGCTCGGGGGCGATTGCGTCGGGGATGGCGAGCCTTGGCCTGGCGGACCGGCCGCGCGATGTGACGCTGATGCAGGCGTGCGCAGCGGTAGGGCAGAGCCGGCTCATGCATACTTACGAGCGGCTGTTCTTCGGCAAGAAGCAGGTGGCGCAGCTGCTGCTTTCGAGCGATGACTTCACCTCGCCGGCGCGCTACCGGAATTTGCAGAACACACTCGCGCAACTGCTGCGGCTGGGGGTGGTGCCCGTAGTGAATGAGAATGACAGCGTCTCGGTGCGAGAGCTGGTGGGGGCGTTTGGCGACAACGATGAGCTGAGCGCGCTGCTGGCGGCGGCGGTGAAGGCCGACTGGCTTTTGCTGCTGACGGATGTGGATGGTTTTTTTGTTCCGGATGGACGCAAGGGGCAGAAGCTGGCGCGGACGGTGAAGGCCATCACGCCGGAGATGGAAGCGCTGTGCAACGGGTCGGGAAAGCTGGGGCGGGGCGGGATGCTGTCGAAAATTCGCGCTGCCAAGAAGGCGACCGAGGCAGGGATTCAGGTGGTGGTGGCGAACGGGCGGAAGGCGGATGTGCTGGCGCGGGTGCTGGAGAAAAAGGAAGGGACGTATTTTCCTCCCAAGAGGAAGGACTAGCCGTGGGTACGTTCCAGAATGTGGTCGAAGGCAATATGGAGCAGCTTCGAGCCGGGGATCAGGTCCTGCGCTACGACAGGGAGCGAACCAGAAAGGCGTACGCTGCCATAAAAAGTAGTGCCGCTGAGAAATGTGGGTGCGTCTTCTGCAGGAACTATACAGCTCAGCACGCGAGCCTTTTCCCAGAGAGTTTCCGCCAACTTTTGGATTTGCTTGGTGTCGATCCAGAAAAAGAGGTGGATGTTCATCAAGAATTCCCGGAGGGACCGCTCTGGCAGTACGGGGGATGGTTCTATCTCACAGGCGAGCTTTTGGAGGCCGGGGAACGACTGACCGATTGTGGTTCTGGCTTTCAATACTTTTTTAGAGGGGCGGGTCCCATGTCGGATTTCGGCGACGCTCTAGTTCTCGAGTTCTACGCTAGATTGCCATGGGTAATTGGAGAACCACCCGAGTGGCCATAACGAGCACATCGTTGACGACTCGAGAGAAGCTGGCGCGGGCGATGGCGGCGGCGGCGCGGCTGGCGCAGCTTTCGACCGAGGAGCGCAACGGGCTGCTGCGCGGGATGGCGGACGTTATCGCGGCGCAGAGAGAGAAGATTCTGGCGGCGAACCGGAAGGATCTGGAACGGGCCGATGTGCCGGAGGCGATGCGGGATCGCTTGCTTCTGAATTCGGAACGGATCGCGAGGATGGCACAGGGCGTACGCGAGGTTGCGGCGCTTGCCGATCCGGTGGGCGAGGTGCTGGCGGAGTGGAAGAGGCCGAACGGGATCCTGATTCGGAAGATTCGCGTGCCGTTAGGGGTGGTGGGGATCATTTACGAGTCGCGACCGAATGTGACGGTGGATGTGGCGGCGCTGTGCTGGAAGACCGGCAACGCCGTCGTGCTGCGCGGGGGGAAGGAAGCGGCGCGCACGAATCAGCAACTAGTGGAGTTGCTCACGGGGCTGCCGGGCGTACCTGAGGGAGCGGCGGAGTTGCTCGATTCCTCGACGCGCGAATCGGCACAGGAGTTGATGCGTGGGCGCGGGATGGTGGATGTCCTGATTCCCCGCGGCGGGGCCGGGTTGATCGCCAATGTGGTGGAGAATGCGACCGTTCCCGTGATCGAGACCGGAGCGGGGAACTGCCACATTTACGTGGATGAGAGCGCGGACTTTGAGATGGCCGACCGCATCGTGATCAACGCCAAGACGCAACGGCCTTCGGTGTGCAATGCGGCGGAGAAACTGCTGGTGCATGCGGGAATAGCGGGTGAGTATGTGCCGAGGATTGTTGAGAAGCTGGTGCGGGCGGGCGTAGAAGTGCGCGGTGACGAAGCGGCGTGCCGGCTGTCACGGCAGGTCAAAGCGGCGACGGAAGGCGACTGGCTGGAGGAATATTTGCGGTTGTGCCTGGCGATCAAGGTTGTGGCGGATGTGGAGGAGGCGATTGCGCACATCAATCGGTACTCCACGAAGAATTCGGAAGCGATTGTAACGGCGAATGAGGTGCGGGCGCGGAAGTTTCTGCGGCAGGTGGATTCGGCGACGGTGTACTGGAATGCTTCTACGCGCTTCACGGATGGCGGCGAGTTCGGGTTTGGGGCGGAGATGGGGATCAGCACGCAGAAGCTGCATTGCCGCGGACCGTTTGCGCTGGCGGAGTTGACGTCGTCGAAGTACGAGATCATTGGGACGGGGCAGGTGCGCGGGTAGTCGCGCCTGAGGGCGGTTTTCGGGCACTGCAAACAAATTGCATAGGTCCTTCGCTTCGCTCAGGATGACGGAAGGGAAAAGATAGCCGGGTGAAAGAGAACGGCAGCGTTTGAGAAACTGAGCACCGGCGCACGTCAACGTCTAGACTTCCTCTTGTACAATCTGTTTTCTTTGAGCCAGCGACCAAGAGTGTGCGGTCGCGGAGGATTCATGTCGTTACTGGTTGTCGGTGAAGAGGCCCCTGACTTTGAATTGCCAGCGTTAGTCGAGGGTGTGAAGCGGCCGTTCTGCCTGAGCAGCCAGCGGGGAAAGAAAAGTGTGCTGCTGGCGTTCTATCCTGCGAACTGGGATGCTGTTAGCGCCAGGCAACTGAGCGCCTATCAGGCGGAGAAGGAGCAGCTCGACGCTTGCCGCACGCTCCCGGTTTCGGTGTGCGTGGATTCGATCATGAACACAGCAGCCTGGGAGCGGGAGATTGGGCGGCTCGACTTTCCCCTGTGCGCGGATTTCTGGCCGCATGGCGAAGTATGCCGCAGCTACGGGGTTTTGCGCCAACAGGAACCGGGCTACGGTTCGTGCCAGCGTGCGATTTATATTTTGGATCGAGCGGGGAGAGTTCAGTTTCGCGAGACGTTTCCGGATGAAGCTGAGGCGAGGTTCACGGACGTGATGGAGCGGCTGCGCAAACTCTAGGGTTCGACGCGGGGAACAAAAGCAGGTTCCTCGCTTTGGCTGGAATGACAAACGAAAACGGAATGCCAACAGCAAAGGAAGAGCCAATCAGATGGCCCGTTTCAGAAGAGGGATGAGATTCGCTGTGTTGCTGCTGGCTCTGTTGCACTGGGGCTCGCTTGATCCGGTCCGGGCGAGCGAATCGGCAACGGCGTCCCCAATTTTTGGTTTTCGCGATGCGGCGGCGGAGAACAAGGTAGAGGCGCAATTTCTTGGGGTGCCGGATGCCAAGCTGGCGCGCCAGCATCTGCGGACATTGACGCAGGCCCCGCACATTGCGGGTTCTCCGGAGGACAAGGCGACAGCGGAGTATGTCGCGAAGAAGTTTCGCGAGGCGGGCCTCGAGACCGACATGGCCGAGTATCGCGTGTGGATCAACTACCCGCTGGAAATCAGCGTGGACGTGACCGCGCCGGACAGCGTCAAGATGCACGGGCCGACGCGGGAGCACGTGGGTGGGGATCCGTATGAAGACGACCCGCGGGTAGTGGTTCCATTTAACGGCATGTCGCCTTCGGGTGACGCTGAGGCGGATGTCATTTACGCCAACTATGGGTCGCCGGAAGATTTTCGCAAACTGGAACAGCTCAAGGTGGATGTGCGCGGGAAGATCGTGCTGGTGCGCTACGGGCAGAATTTCCGCGGGGTCAAGGCATTTGTGGCGCAGGAGCATGGGGCGGCAGGTGTGATTATTTACTCCGATCCGGCGGACGATGGATGGAAGCGTGGGGATAAATATCCCAAGGGGCCGTGGCGTCCGGATACGGGGGTGCAGCGCGGATCGGTGGGGTACATGTTCCAGTACCCGGGGGATCCGACGACGCCGGGAGTCGCGTCCACGCCCTCATTGCCCGACAGCAAGCGGGTTGCGCCTGAGAAGGCGGAACAGCTGCCACGGGTTCCGACCACACCGATTTCCTACCATGATGCATGGCCCATTCTCGAAAACCTGGGCGGGCCGGCATCGCCGCGCGAGTGGCAGGGGGCGCTGCCCTTTACGTATCACGTTGGTCCGGGACCGGTGCGAGTGAAGATGCATTTGAAGCAGGATTATCAGCTGCGCACCATTTGGGACGTGATTGGACGTGTTCGAGGCAGCGAGTCCCCGAACGAGTGGGTAGTGGCAGGGAATCATCGCGATGCCTGGGTGTACGGGGCCGTGGACCCAAACAGCGGTACGGCGGCGATGCTCGAGACGGTGCACGGACTGGGAGAACTGCTCAAGTCCGGATGGCGGCCGAAGCGCACGATTGTTTTGGGGAGCTGGGATGCGGAAGAAGAAGGGCTGATCGGATCGACGGAATGGGGCGAGGAACACGCAGCGGAGCTGGGAACGGCGTCGGCGTATTTCAACATGGACGTAGCGGTCTCGGGACCGGATTTTTCGGCGTCGGCGGTGCCGAGCTTGAAGGAATTTGTCCGCCAGGTGACTAAGGCGGTAGCGAGTCCGCAGGGCGGGTCGGTGTACGAGACTTGGCGCAAGACGCAGGAGGCCAAGGTAAAGACCCCGAGTCCGGATGTAAGCGGAGGCTCCAACCGTCCGCCGGCCGCGCAGTTGCGCAAAGATGTTCCGGTGGGAGACCTGGGAAGCGGGTCTGACTACACGGTATTTCTGCAGCATCTTGGAGTGCCGTCGACCGATATTGGTTCGAGCGGGTCGTACGGGGTGTATCACTCGGTGTTCGACAATTTTGCCTGGTTCGAGAAGTTTGCCGATCCGGATTTTGTGTATGAGCAGCAGATGGCGCGCGTTTTCGGGCTGGAGATCTTGCGTATGGCCGACGCGGACGTCCTGCCGTTCGACTACGAGGAGTATGGGAAGGAGATCAGCGCCTATCTGAGCGAGGCGGAGAAGAAAGCCTCAGAGAAGTTTGGTAGCGGCGCTCCTTCGTTCCACGTGGTGCAGGAGGCGGCAGGGCGCTTCACAAAAGCGGGAGAGCATACACTGGAAAAAGAACGTCAGACGCAAGACGTAAAGACCCTGAACCAGGCTCTGAGGAAGTGTGAGCGGGATCTGCTTCTGCCGGCGGGACTACCAAACCGATCATGGTATCGCCACTCGATTTACGCTCCAGGACAGTACACGGGGTACGCGGCAGTGGTAATTCCAGGGATCAACGAGGCCATCGATAAAGGCGACCCGGCACTGGTACAGCAAGGAATTCAGGCCCTGAGTTCGGTGTTGGAAGAGGCAACACGCGCGCTGGGCGAGTAACCAGTAAGCCTCTCGGCGATGTGCAAGAGATTGCACATAGAACGTTTTTTGATCGTCCGTGAATGTGTTTTCCCTTGCTATTACACATGAACTTCTGAGATAAACACGTCAAAGGGGGCGTCCGTCGCGCCATTTCGCTCCCTATACCCTGTTCTCGCCAAGGCTCTTATGTTACGCGTTCGAGTGGTTTCCCCTACTCCCGCTGATGCGGAAGCTGTATCTGCACAATTGGTGGCGCGGGGGTTTGACGTGGAAGTAGCGTCCGCGGATATGCCCTCAGGGACCGCCGTGGATTTTGAGCTGCACCTGGAGCGAAGCACAATTCGGGAAGCGGTTCTCCGTGCGGGATCGCAGCGGGTTCCCCAAATGCTGGTGGTTGCTCCGGGATTGCTGGCCCGGCGCGAGATTGCTACCCCCAAGGTTGGGTGCGAGCGGCAAGCTTCGTACGAGCAAGACGAACTGGCGGCAACCGGAACTTACGGGCCAGCTTCTGCGCTGCCGCTGGAAGTGAAAGTCATTTCTTCTGGAGACGGTGAGGGCAGGTTCAGGCAGGATTCCGATACGATGGAAGAGCGCTTTCTGTTCGCCGTGCGGAAGGCGCAGTTTGAAGCGATGCGTGGCTTTGCTCCTCCGGTGGAACGACGCCGTGCGTCGGCGATCGAGAAGGCGGAGCAACTTGCGGTTCGATTGTATCGGTCGCGTTTCGTCAGGAATTTGCCGGTTGCGCTGGGCCGTGCGGCATCGTTGGCGGCGGCGTTCTTCGGGTCAATCTCTTCTTCCTCACGTTAGCCTGGGTGTTAAAAGAGAAAGCCGCGCTTCGGGCGCGGCTTTTCTGTCTGCGTGAAAGTCTCTACTTGATGACTACAAGTTTGTCGACCAAGTCCGTGTAATCTTTTTTCTTCAGACCGTGCTCCTGCCGGTTGTATTCGTCCACCTTGGAGGAGTAGTTCATGGAGCAGAATTTCGGGCCGCACATAGAGCAGAAGGCAGCTTCCTTGTAATGGTCGTCGGGAAGGGTTTCGTCGTGCATGGAGCGGGCGGTTTCGGGATCGAGGGAGAGGGCGAACTGCTTTTCCCAGTCGAACTTGTAGCGGGCGTAGCTGAGCGCGTCGTCGCGGTCGCGGGCGCCGGGGCGCTGGCGTGCCACGTCGGCGGCGTGGGCGGCGATCTTGTAGGCGATGATGCCGTCCTTCACGTCCTTGTCGTTCGGCAGGCCTAAGTGTTCTTTCGGGGTGACGTAGCAGAGCATGGCTGCGCCGTACCAGCCAATCATGGCGGCCCCGATGGCGGACGTGATGTGGTCGTAGCCGGGAGCGATGTCGGTGACGAGCGGGCCGAGGGTATAGAACGGCGCCTCGTAGCACATCTCTACTTCTTTTTCCACCTGCTCCTTGATCTTGTGCATGGGCACGTGGCCGGGGCCTTCGATCATGACCTGCACGTCGTGCTCCCAGGCTTTCTTGGTTAGCTCGCCGAGAGTTTTCAGTTCCGCGAACTGGGCTTCGTCGCTAGCGTCGGCCAGGCAGCCGGGACGCAGGCCATCGCCGAGCGAGAACGAGACGTCGTGCTTCTTGAAAATCTTGCAGATGTCGTCGAAGCACTCGTAGAGGAAATTCTGTTTGTGGTGATGCGTCATCCACTGCGCGAGGATGGCGCCGCCGCGGCTCACAATGCCGGTGATGCGGCTCGCCACCATGGGCACGTACTGGA
>Ga0075015_100000850_pt1 | contig 11004 bp, 9 predicted proteins | sample AleBraG_ABR_2013_FD_71476 | JGI IMG/M metagenome (GOLD analysis project Ga0075015, IMG submission 71476) | Freshwater sediment microbial communities in response to fracking from Pennsylvania, USA - Alex Branch Run_MetaG_ABR_2013 | ecosystem: Environmental > Aquatic > Freshwater > Creek >...
GAGGCACAGTGAGTCCGGGCCGGTTGGCTACGGCAAGGCGAACAGGAACATAGTCGGCGCACCGGGGTTCTGATCGATCCAAAACCGCGAGGGACGCCCGGACATCACCGCTACATATTGCTTGCCGCCGATTTCATAGCTCACGATGCCAGCCCCGATGGGCCCGCCGGTATTGAACCGGTACAACACGTCGCCGGAGCGCGCATCGAGCGCGACGAAGCTGCCGTTGAGCTCGCCGCCGAACACGAGGCCGCCGGCAGTGGTGGTCACGGCGCCGACCACCGGCCGTGGCGAGCGGTACTTCCAGCGCACCGCGCCGGTGGATGCATCCACAGCCGTGATCCAACCTTGCGACGTCTTGTCGGACTGTACGGTACCGCCCATGTACCCTCTGCCCGGAATGCGCTTGACCACCTCCGCCGATTTAAAGGTCGCGCACCAGTCCACTGCGCCGACATACAGCATGTTGGTTCCCGGATTGAAGGCGGGCCCGTTCCATTCCACGCCGCCCAGGACTCCGGGACAGGCGTGAACGCCCTTGGTGGTCACCGGCGTCTCACTGTTTTCCACCGTCGTGACCGCAGACTTGTGGACAACCTCGCGCGAATTGCGATCCACCGTGCGCAGCATGCCGTCTTTGCCCACGGTAGCCACCAGGCTGCTGTTGTGTCCTTGGATCGATGCCGTAAAGAGCGGGCTGACCTGCGTCAGATCGTAGTCGTGGGAGTCGTTGACCACCATTTGCTTATGCCAAAGCAGTTTTCCGGTGTGGACGTCGAGCACTACCATGGAATTGGTGTACAGGTTGTCTCCGGGGCGCTGATCCCCGGGCAGATCCGGCGCCGGATTGGTCACCGCAACATACAACTCGCTCTTGGCGGGATCCAGCGAGAACGGCGTCCAAACGGAACCGCCGCCCAGCGGGATGTTGTTCGGATTGCCCCAGCTCTTATTTCCTTTTTCGGTCGCGCCAGGAACGGTGTCGAACCGCCAGACGGGCGTACCGTCCGTAAATCTAAAGGCGCCCACCCAACCCGAAATGCCGTTTTCGCTGCCAGCGGGGCCGATGAGGATCAGGTCCTCAAAAATCAGCGGCGGCATGGTAAAGGTTTCGCCCAGGTCGGTGTTGGCGGCACGGCGCGCCCAGATCAATTCGCCGGTGTCGGCGTTCAATTCGAGCAGATAGCCGTCGGAGGTGCCGCGCACCAGCTTGCCTTCCTTGATCGCTACGCCGCGGTTGGTGATCCAAACATCCTGGCCCAGCGGCTGCCAGGTATGACGCCACTTTGGCTTACAGTTTGTCGCGTCCACCGCCAGGGTCGAGTGAGGCGTGGTCAGGTACATCGTCCCTTGGTAGACAATGGGGCCGGTCTGGAAATTCTCGTTGTCACCGATCTGGAACACGCAAGCCACCTGCAGCCGCCCGGCATTCGTTGCGTTGATCTGGTCCGCTGGCACGTAGCGGCCACCGGCGTAATCGTGAGTGTGATACAGCCAATCGCGTTTTGACGTGGCCGCCTGGTTGAGTTCCGCTTGTGTGGGTCCCGCTCCCGCGGCAACCGGCTTGGCGGTGCCGGCGACAAACTCGGGCGCTGGACGCCCGCTGACCGCCGTCGCGTCGGCGCGCATCGTGGTGGTCTTGAGCCCGGGCGAGTCCGCTGTCAATGGCGATCCGCCGGGCGCGTAACCGTTGCGCATCAAAATGTACGCAAAGAGTGCGGCGTGTTGTTGGGCAGTGAGCGAGCCCGATTTCGCCGGCGGCATGGTCGTGCTCTGGAGGGTGAATACATCGCCCACCGGACGCCCAGCCCAGCGGCGCCCAAAGGCCGGACCGGATAAAGGCGGACCGGATTCGCCGGTCAATTCGCGGCCATGACAGGCGCCGCAAACATTCGCCGTGTAGAGCGCGCGCCCCTGCTCGGCCTGATCCCGAGTGAACAAGCCCGTCTCTCCTGGCTGCTGGCCCGGCAGCAACGAACCTGCAAACGTGGCAAGAATCGCTACATGGATGATTCTCATTGGATTGTGTGTAGTATACGACGGGACACCAGTCGTCGCGAACACCTACTTGATATTGATAGTCACGACGTTTGCGGTAATACCATCCACCGTGAATACCACCGGCACCTCCCCGGCGCCAGCGAGGCTGCGCGGGACAGACACGTTCACTTGGTCCAGGCCGTCGAATTGGAGCTGCGAGCCGGCGTAGCCGACCGCCGCGGGCACGCCGCCGATCTGCGCAACGGCGTTAGACAGCGAACTGCGCCCGCGAATTCCCGTGCCGTAGAGTTCCACCACCAGCGTATCGGTAGGCCCTCCCAGATCCATGGGCACGGAAACGCATCCGGCCGATCCGCATTGAAATACCGGCACCGGCGTCTGAGTGCCGTTTGCGGAAACACGTACCGCCAGCGCCGCAGCGACGCCCGAGCCGCTACCGTTCGCTGAAAACAATCCTGGAGCCACGGGAGCGATCAACGCCGCGCTAGCCGTGTTCCCCACGGTTACGGTGGCAACGCCGGCAGCCGTTCCGGCCGGCATGAGATAGTCGATCTGGCCGGGGCTCACATAGTACAGGCCCGCCGGCCGCGACACGCCCGCGCTGTCTTTAACCGTTACCGTGACCCCGCCGAGAGTGGCCGGCAAAGGCGATACGCTCGCCTGCGCCGTCCCGGACGCCAGATTTTGTCCATACGCCACGGCGATCGACTCCGGCGCCAGGCGGTAGCCGCCGTCGGCGTTCGATACACTCACGATGAGCGGGCCGCTGGTGGTGTTATTCGAGTTGATCACAGAAGAGCTATTCGTCACGACAACCGGCTGCTGGAACTCTGTCTGCACCTGCGCTAAGGTCTCGCAACAAGCCGGCAGATACCACAGGTAGTCGGTTGGCTGCAGGCCATCGTTCAGCAGCGTGTTGCCGGTGATTTGTCCGCCCGCGACATTCTCCAGGCGGATTCCCGAGTGAACCGCATTCCACACGAAATTGCCTGTGACCGAAATGTTGGAAAACGGCGTGGTCGTGAGCCAGGCGAAATTTTGATCGTAGGCCAGAACCTCGATCGCGGCGGCGGCCGAGATCAGTTCCAGACTCGGCGTTCCATAGCCCATGGCGTGATCCACGATGTTGTTTTTGATGACGAGGCCGGAGGATGGCCCGGTCTTATAGTTGTAGGTGAGCGCCTCGTTCTGCTCCACCAGGATTCCGGGGCCGTTGGTCGCCTCGGTCATGTTGTCGGTGATGGTTACATTTTCGACGCCGGCCGGATAGATCCCGCGCACGAACACTTCTTCCTGCACCAGATTTCCTCGGATCACGGAGCCCGCCCCGCGCAAATTGGGGTCGGACGGTGTGACGCCAAAGTTCTCCTGGAGTCCGGCGATTGTATGATCCAGCGTGAGCGTGATCAGCTCGCCGGGCGCTCCGGTTTGCTGGCTGAGCGGCGGGCTTTCGGCCACAATACTGGCGGCGCCGGCGACGGTCGCATTGGTGTAGTTAATGAAATCGAACGATACGCCGATCGCCAGCGGCGCGTCGCTATTGCGCATCACCTGCACGGTGGGTCCATTATTGGGCGATGTGACGATCGCGTACCACTGCCCATCGATGGCGATGGCGTCGTCGCAGCCCCTCCGGACGGTGTTGTTGGATACCACATTGTTGGCCCCCGCTTTGGAAAGGTGGATTCCGTCCGCGTTGGTGGCGATCAAGCGGTTGGTCCCCGGCCGTGGGATCACCTGCACCCGGTCCACCGTGATGGCCGACCCATAACTGCTCTCAAAACCGATAAAGCCAGACGCATAGATGGAGACGTTCTGGAGGGTGAAGCCGGTGCAAGCGTGCGCCGCGATCGCCGCCACGCCGGCCCGATACGTGAACACCACGGTGTCGCCCGGCTGAATGCTGGCGATGTTCGACGATTGCGCCCAAGGGTTCGTGCTGGTCACCTGCATCGAACTGTCGTTGAAGGGCGGCATAACTTCCATCCGGCCCGTGGTGCGAAGTTCCTGCCCGTTCCGGAACACGAAGATGAAATAGCCGCTCACCACATAGTTGGCCGGCACGGTGACTGAGTTGAATGTAGACGGCAGGGGGTAATTGGCGAACTGCTTGAAGTTCACCGTCTTGGTTGCGGCGTTTACCCCGGTCACGGTGAGCTGAGTGAATGGCAGTTGCAGATAGTCGACGGTGAAGTTCTTGAGCGTGAGGTTTACACAGCTCAGCGCTTGAAAGGCGATGATGTTGCCGTGCGCAAAGTAGAGGTCCGAGTACTGAAAATCGACGGTAACGTTCGTAATGGCGTTGAGGACGGCGTGACGGTACGTGTTGTTTTGACTCAGAAAGTAGTAACTGCCGCGATCCGCGATCACGGTGGGAATGTGATTCTTGGACGCATAGTTGATGCCCGCCTCGAATAGCGGGCGTGCGTCGAGGGTGGGCGAGTCGGGAACCATGTTCTGGCTGGCGATCCCGGCGGCGGTCAGGTCGTGCGACAGGTTCAGCACGGTGGGCGTCTGGGCAGAGATACTGCTAAGTCCTCCCAGGATGAGGAAGAACAAAGCCGTGGCAGCAGAAGCCTTCATTTTTGACCTCGCAACTGCACGCCAGTATAACTCCGCAAGAATTGTAGCGCCTCATCGCTACTACTAACCGTTAGAGACCGCTGAATGCGCGCAATCGTTCTCCTCGCAACCGCCGTAACGCTGGCCGCCGGTCCCGTCAACTACGACATTGTTTCCGTACGCGCCCCGCGCTTGGGGGATAGCACGTTCGTCCGGCTCCCCGACGTCTTCGCGCCCACAGCCATGCCCCCAGGGTCGGATCGGATGCTTCTGCATCCAGATGGGTCCGAAGAAACTCTGTTTGCGGCAGGTAAGGGCGCAGTACTCGATCCGGCGGTTTCTTTCGACGCCAACTGGGTGAACGGAAAGCCCACTGGTACGGAACTGGCGTCTCTACTCGCGGAAACCAGTCCGTCCGTTTGGGTGCTTGCCCTGACTCAGCCGTTGGCTAGTCTGGCCACATCGCCGTGCGCCTGTTGGACAACGCAGGCAACGCAGTGTTCGTCAACCGACGATTTTCAGTGAGCACACCAAGCGTTCCACGGCCGCGGCCTCGCTCTATGCACGACACAAACCGTCACAGTAGCTACGCCTAGCTGCGGCGGAAGCACGGATGCTATGGAACCAATTGCTGGCTCTGCTGCCAACTCGCGTACAGGTAGTAGCAGAGCAGGACCAAGCCGTAGGCGACGACCACGATGGTCAGCATCTTTCCCCAGCGATCAATGGTCTCCAGGGTTCTGGCGAGGGCGCTTTGCTTGCCGATGATGGCTGCCTCCGATTCTTGCACGTGAATAACATCGTCCTCGCTACGCGCCGCAATTTTACGGTACGCCACCAAAACGATTAAAACCGATGCCAGGATTGCCCACAGAACTGCGAGAGCGAGCATTGGGTGTTACCTCCCTGAGTGAGTTGCAACTGAAATACATTATATGCAAAAGCAATCGGAGTTCCAGGCGGCCAACCCGCCCTGGTTGCACATGCGGGCAGATCTTGTGCGTGAGATTGCACAAGATTGCGTTAAATCACGCAGTTCTGCGAACGTCCGCGGAGATTTGGCGTAACACCGGCAGAATGCCACCCACAGAGGACTGCGGCCGGCCCAGCGCGAAATACAGTTCCCGATAGAGCGCGAACAGCCTTTCGTAAATAGCGGCTTGTTCCCGATCGGGCAGTACCGTTCGATACGGCGGACACAAGGCATCCTGCGCTTCCTCCACTGAGGCGAACTCGCGTGCCGCCAGAAACGCGAACACCGCCGCGCCAATGCTGGTCACGTCGTCAGCCGGAATGAGCACCGGTTTGTTCAGGACATTGGCGTAGACCTGATTTAGTACCTGATTCCGCTGCGGAATTCCGCCGCCGTTGATAGTGCGGCGGATGGGGGTGCCAAATTCCTGCATGCGCTCCAGGATGATGCGCGTGTGGAAGGCAGTCCCTTCAATGGCGGCAAACAGCTCATCTTGCGCGGTGTGGGTCAGGTTCCAGCCCAGCATGACCCCACCCAAGGCCGGATTCACCAGGACAGTGCGATCTCCGTTGTCCCAGGTCAATCGCAGCAGGCCGGTTTGGCCGCCGCGATAGGCTTCCAGTCCCTCGGAGAGTGCAGCGGTGGTGGTAGAGGCGCGGCGCGCAATGGCATCGAAGATGTCGCCGACCGCGGACAGGCCCGCTTCTACACCAACATGGTCCGGATGGATGGACCCCGGCACAACGCCGCAAACTCCCGGAATCAGCCGCTCCGTATCACTGAGGGCCATGATGCAGGTGGACGTTCCGATGACATTGACCACATCGCCCAGGCGAATACCGGCGCCGATGGCGTCCCAATGGGCATCCAGGGCGCCGATGGGAATTGGAATTCCGGCGTGCAAGCCCAGCCGGGCGGCCCACTCGGGACACAGCGATCCGGCAATGTTGGCGGAGGTTCCGTAGTGGCCGGCGATCTTGGCTCGTACGCCCGCCAACAGCGGATCTACCCGCGTGAGAAATTCGTCTGACGGCAGGCCACCCCACTTTGCGCTCCACATCCACTTGTGTCCCATGGCACAAACACTGCGCGGAACCGATGCCGGATCCTGGATTCCGCACAACACCGCGGCAATCAGATCGCAGTGTTCCAGCGCGGTGGCAAAGCGCGCTCGCCTCGCTTCGTTGTGCCTGAGCCAATGCAGCAGCTTGGCAAGGCCCCATTCCGATGAGTAGGTTCCCCCGCACCATTGGATGGCTTCGAGGCCGTACTCGTGAGCGGCGCTGGTGATGGCCGCCGCTTCGCGCCAGGCGCGGTGGTCGCACCACAAATAGTAGTCGTCCAAAGGCTGCAGGCGATCGTCCACCGGAATCACGCTCGAACCGGTGGTGTCGATCGCCAGCGCCAGCACCTGATCGCCGCTGACGCCGCTGGCTCGCAATGCAGTTTGCATCGCCTTTTCCAAAGCGATGAGATGATCCGCATGGCTCTGTGTCGCCCGGTCGGGATCGGAGGCTGCGCGATGCAGCGGGTACTCGGCGCTGGCGCTGCCCAGCCGTCCACGAACCCGGTCGAAAATGGAAACCCGCACACTCAGCGTGCCGAAATCGACGCCCGCTACCATGCCCATCGCCAATCAATATACAATCTCCACCAGAGAACATGAAAACAATCACTGGCATTTTCGTCCTCGCGCTGGGAAATGGAAGCGCGCAGGAGCGGCCCTATGACGGGCTGACCAACAGCCTGAGCAATCTGTATCGAGTGTCCGACGCCAAGAGTTTTTCCATCAGCCCGGAAAACCTGACCGGCGAGAAAGGCAAGGGCGGCATGGCGTCGGAGGGCACTGCCTCCAGCGCAGCTCGGGACCTGGGGCAGGGCTGGAAGGTGAATCCTTTCGTGGTCATCCCTGCTGAGAAAACGGTTACACTGGCGGAGATCAGTGGCTCTGGAGCCATCCAGCACATCTGGATGACGCCCACCGGCAACTGGCGCTTTTCGATTCTGCGAATGTACTGGGATGACGAGACCGAGCCCTCGGTCGAAGTTCCAGTCGGCGACTTTTTCGCCATGGGCTGGGGCAAGTACGCGCCGCTATCGTCCCTGGCGATCTGTGTCAATCCGGGCAGCGCGTTCAACTCCTATTGGCCCATGCCGTTCCGCAAGAAGGCCCGGATCACCATGGAGAACGTGAATAACCAAGCGATGCGGCTCTACTATCAGATCGACTACACGCAATCCCAGGTGCCCGCCGATGCCGCCTATTTTCACGCGCAGTTTCGCCGAACCAACCCGGTGCCCCGTAAGCAGGTCTACACGATTGTCGACAACATTCAAGGTAAGGGCCACTATGTGGGAACGTACATGGCCTGGGGCGTGCACAACAACGGCTGGTGGGGCGAGGGCGAAATCAAGTTCTATATGGATGGGGACAAACGATTCCCCACCATCAATGGAACCGGCACCGAAGACTACTTCAATGGCTCGTACAATTTTGAGAACCAGGAGAAGAAACAGTACGAGACGTTCACCACTCCCTACGCCGGCCTGGCGCAGGTCATCAAGCCCGACGGTCTCTACCAGTCCCAGCAAAGATTCGGGCTGTATCGCTGGCATATCGTGGATCCGGTGCGCTTTGAAAAGGACTTGCGGGTCACGATCCAGGATTTGGGATGGCGGACGGGCGGGCGCTATTTGCCCCTGTCCGACGACATCTCTTCCGTCGCCTATTGGTACCAAATGGAGCCGCACGTAGCGTTTCCGAAATTGCCGGTTAAGGACGAGCTGGAAATCGAGTGAGCTATTTGGCGCAGCGCTAGCGCCGTTCCCCTCACTGGCGTTCGGGGCTGAATCGACTGCTCCGCCGCCGATTCGCCTACGCACGCACCCAGCGAACGCCTTCGTACACCCATGGCAGCCGGATTGCTAGCTTGCATTCCCGATGGGATCCTTCAAGGACGCAGCGCATCTAGTGCGCTTGGTCATTCTGATAGCGGCTGGAGTCCTTGCGTTTCTTGGATTCCGATTTTTGGCCGTCCCGGCCGGATTTGGCCAGTACGGTTTCTACCGGGGACCGGCACTCGACGACATCCGCCAGCGGCCGATTTCCTTTGCCGGACGCGCCGCGTGCGAGACCTGTCACACAGACCAACACGACAAGCTTGCCGCCGGTCCGCATAAAGGAGTGCACTGTGAGGCCTGCCATGGCCCGCAAGCCCAGCATGCCAGCGATATCAGCATCAAACCGGTTCTACCGAAGACTCCCGAGTTATGCCTGCAATGCCACGAGGCCGGCGGCGCGAAACCAAAGAAGTTTCCGCAGGTGGTTTCCGCCGAACACAACAGCGGCATCGACTGCAAAACTTGCCACCAGCCCCATAGCCCCAAGGAAGGCCCAGCATGAAGATGACTCGCCGCTATTGGCTGGTTCAGAGTTCCCGCTTTCTCCTGATCGGAACGCCCGCAACCGTTGCGTTTCTCGAAGCGCAAGGCGATGCGAAGAAGGAGGCCGCTGCTCCGGACTCCTATCGCATGGCCGACCACTGGTGGGCCATGATCGTCGACGTCGAGAAGTGTATCGGCTGCGGCAATTGTGTGCGCGCCTGCGCGGCGGAAAACCATGTGCCCGACGGCTACTATCGCACCTGGATTGAGCGCTACGTGATCAACGATTGGCGCAATGAGACCGGGGAGCCACAGGTGGATTCGCCCGACGGCGGCATCCATGGTTTCCCTCCCAAAGCGATTCCCGTTTCGGCCAAAGCCTTCTTTGTCCCCAAGATGTGCAATCATTGCGCCGATTCGCCGTGCACGCAGGTGTGCCCGGTGGGCGCTACGTTTGTTTCGCCGGACGGAGTGGTTTTGATCGATCCGAAATACTGCCTGGGCTGCCGCTATTGCGTACAAGCCTGCCCCTACGGCTGCCGGTTCATCAACCCCACAACCAACACGGCGGAAAAGTGCACTTTGTGCTATCACCGCATCACGCAAGGCCTGACAACGGCCTGCTGTGAAGCGTGCCCGACGGCCGCGCGTCAGCTTGCCGACTTGAAAGATCCGAAAGACCCGATACACGAGTTTCTGCGCAACAATCCGGTGCAAGTGTTGAAGCCGCACTTGGCTACCGGCGCCAAACTTTTCTACCACGGCTTAGATGGCGCGGTGCGATAAGGAGACAGCATGCATCCCGGTGTAGAAGGCTTCATGTACCCGAACGAATTCGAGCTGCAATGGAGCGTACTCATTGTGCTCTATCCGTTTCTGACCGGATTGGTGGCCGGAGCCTTCATTCTGGCCTCGCTGGAGCGCGTGTTCAAGGTTGATGCCGTGAAGCCGACTTACCGGCTCGCGCTGCTCACCGCTCTCGCATTTCTCTTGGTCGCGCCGTTGCCCTTGCAACTGCATTTAGGCCATCCCGAGCGGTCCTTTGAAATGTACGTGACGCCTCATACCTCCTCGGCCATGGCCATGTTCGGTTTCGTCTACCTCTGGTACCTGATGGTGGTGCTGCTGCTGGAAATCTGGTTGGATTACCGCAAGGAGATCGTGGTCGGCGCGCAAACCGCCACGGGCTGGCGCAAGTGGTTCTACAAAGCGCTCTCCCTGGGCTCGTATAACATCAGCGAGCGCTCGCGCCGCATTGACGATCGCCTCGGCTACATTATCACCATCATCGGCATCCCGTCGGCGTTCCTGCTCCATGGCTACGTTGGATTCATCTTTGGATCCATCAAAGCCAATCCCTGGTGGTCCACGCCCCTGATGCCGGTCGTGTTTCTATTCTCCGCCATGGTCTCCGGCATCGCGGCGGTGCTGCTCATCTACTATGTCTTGACTAAATGGCGCGGTCAACAGCCTGACGTCAACTGCATGGACACCGTAGCCAAATATCTGTTCTACACCTTTGTCATCGATTTTTCGCTCGAAATGCTCGATGTGTTGCACCGCGTTTATGAATCCGAGGAATCGTTCCGAAGCCTCGATTTCATGGTGCACACGCGCCTGTTCTTTTCCCAGATCTTTCTGCAGATCATCGTCGGCACTCTGATTCCACTGTTCCTTCTCGGCTTGAACCAAGTCATCAAGCTCCCGGTCGCGGTCCGTTTCCGGATGTATATCACCGCTGCGTCTTTGACGATGATCGGCATCTTCTCCATGCGCTGGAACGTGGTCATCGGCGGGCAACTTTTCTCGAAGAGTTTCCTCGGCTATACCTCATATAAGGTGGATTTCATCACCCGCGAAGGAGTGCTGGCTGCCGCGGGCCTGACGATTCTGCCGCTGTTCATTCTGTGGTTCCTGATCGAGCTGCTGCCGCCTTGGCAGGAACAAGCAAAAGCGTAGATAGGCAGGGAGGGTTCGCATGACGCCAGGCTCGGTTGCCGGTGTCGCGGAATTGGCTCAACGCGTAGATGAGCTCGAGGCGCGCCTGCGCAAACTTGAAGAGCGTCTCGTTGAGCCCGCCGTCC
>Ga0075015_100000851_pt1 | contig 11003 bp, 11 predicted proteins | sample AleBraG_ABR_2013_FD_71476 | JGI IMG/M metagenome (GOLD analysis project Ga0075015, IMG submission 71476) | Freshwater sediment microbial communities in response to fracking from Pennsylvania, USA - Alex Branch Run_MetaG_ABR_2013 | ecosystem: Environmental > Aquatic > Freshwater > Creek >...
TATCGACAAACATGGTCTGTTCGCGCCCCGGTCCGGTAGAGACCATTCCGATGCGAGCGTCGCTTTCCTTCTCCAGAAAACTCAGGTACTCTCGCGCCGCCGGAGGCAGCTTCTCCAGTTGCGTGATGCCCTGAGTGGAAGTGCGCCACCCCGGCAGGGTGTGGTAGACACACTCAATGGCGTCATAGCCGCTGGCGTGAGCCGGAATTTCAGCCTTCACCTTGCCGTTAATCTTGTAGCCGACGCAAACCGGAATCTCGGCCAGTTCGTCCAGCACGTCGAGCTTGGTCACGACCAGCCAGGAGATGCCGTTAATCATGCCAGCGTAACGCAAGAGTGGCAAATCGAGCCAGCCGCAGCGCCGGGGACGCCCTGTCACTGCGCCGTACTCATTGCCTCGCGCCCGCAGCAGGTCACCGCTCGCGTCCAGAGCTTCGGAGGGGAACGGCCCGCCGCCCACCCGCGTGCAATACGCTTTGGTGACGCCGACCACGGTGTCAATCGCGGTAGGAGCGACTCCGGTCCCGATGACCGCTCCGCCGGAAGTGGCGCTGGAAGAGGTCACGAAAGGGTAGGTGCCATGATCGATATCGAGCATGGTGCCTTGCGCGCCTTCAAAGAGAACGGATTCGCCGTCGGCCAGGGCCTTATTCAGCAGAGCCGCTGTGTCGCACACGAACGGAGCGACCTTGGCCGAAGCCTCGGCATATTCCTGATACATCTTGTCCGGATCCAGTGGCTCGGAATTGAACAACGCATGCGCGATCATGTTTTTCTCGTGGCAGGCGTTTTCGATGTGCGTCCGCAGTAGCTTCAGGTCGAGCAAGTCCGCCACGCGCAGGCCACGGCGACCCATTTTGTCTTCATAAGTTGGCCCGATGCCGCGGGACGTGGTGCCAATCTTCACTCGTCCCGGAGCATTTTCCGAAGCCAGTTCGATCATGCGATGGTAAGGCAGGATCACGTGGGCACGGTTGCTGACGAACAGGCTGCCATCCACTTGCACGCCGGTCTCGCGCAAAGCGGCGACTTCCTTGAGCAGGGCGATGGGATCGAGCACCACGCCATTGCCGATCACGCTGCGGCAACCCGGACGCAGGACACCGCAGGGTACTAGCTGAAGAATAAATTTTTTGCCCTTAATGATGACGGTATGCCCGGCATTGTGTCCGCCGGCATAACGGGCAACCACCGAGAAATTCTCGGAGAGAACGTCGACGATCTTGCCCTTACCCTCGTCGCCCCACTGCGCACCCACGATGACCGCAGTCTTACCCTTCCTCAAAGTCAGCTCCGTGGCACAAGATGGCGGCCACCCCGGCCGCATTGCAAGGTCGCACACACTCCACGCCCACGGGAAACTGCGATAGATTGAATTACAAGGATTTACAGGGCTGATGTGTACCGGTAATGATAACCCGCGGGACGGCGGATGAGCAATTGTGAATGCAGTCGTCAGTCGTCAGGATAGCCCGGGCTGACGACTGAAGACGGACGACTGTAGACTGCTTCCATGCCTGAGCTTCCTGAAGTCGAAACCATTGCTCGTGGCCTGGCCAGCCGGGTCACTGGAGATGTCATCGAGTCGGTCTGGCTGGGATCGAAACCTGAGCCGCTGAAATCTCCCGCCGCTGAGATCGTTGCCACTCTGGAGTCGCAGCGCATTGCCGCAGTACGCCGCGTAGGGAAGCACATCGTATTCGATCTGGAACCAGCTCGTGTGGAGCGGACACTCTTGTCCGCTGGGCAGCGAGGAAGACCGCGCAGTCCGCAACGAAGCAAGCGTTCGGCGGGCCAGAGTGCCCGCGCCACACAACTGAACACACAATCAACCGCACAGTGGATCGTCCACCTGGGGATGACTGGGCGCATGGTGGTCTGCCCGCCGGATAGCGAGTTGGCCAAACACACCCATCTGGTCGCAAAGCTGGCGTCGGGCAGGGAGTTGCACTTTGTCGATCCGCGGCGCTTCGGGCGTTTGAGTGTAGCCCACGATTTCGAAGCTGGCGGTTCCGAGCCGCTCGAGGTTCAGCTGGATCATTTTGTCAGCCTCTTCCAGGGTCGCAAAACACCCATCAAGAGCGCTCTGCTGAATCAGAAGCTCTTGCGCGGCGTGGGCAACATTTACGCCGACGAGTCACTGTTCCGCGCCGAGGTTCGGCCGCGACGGCGTGCATCGTCCCTTACGCGAGAAGACTTGCGACGGCTCTACCCGGCGGTCCAGGAAGTGTTGCGGGAAGCTATTACCTTGGGCGGATCGTCCATTTCCGACTATGTCGACGCAGATGGTGAAGAAGGATTCTTTCAGCTACAGCATCGGGTTTACGGCCGCGAAGGCGAACCGTGCCTGGTATGCAAGACTCCGATCAAACGCGTGGTGATCGCGGGTCGCAGCAGCCACTATTGCCCGAAGTGTCAAAAGTAGCGCTGGCGTCCCGCCAGCTGTCTCGGGAGCGTCCCGCCCACCATCCGCGGGAGCAAGATGCTCTCCAGGCAGCCGGCAGTATGCCGGCGCTACACTGACTTTGGTACGCTACACACCTATGCCCAACTTTTCGATCGGTGTCGATCTCGGCGGTACCAACCTGCGCATAGCAGCCGTCGACCAGCAAGGTGACTTGATGGAAAAAGTCACGCTCGGCACGCGGGTAGCGTTGGGCAAAGACCACGCCATCCGTGAGATGTGCGATGCCATCCGTGTTCTTGCGGCCAAGTATGGTGACACCTCTGCACTGCAGGGGATCGGCATCGGCGTGCCGGGCATTATTGACATGAAGACGGGCATGCTGCGCGAGTCGCCGAATCTGCCGGGCTGGGCAGGAACTCCCGTGCAAGCCGAAATCGAGCGTCTCCTGGGTACGCGAGTGATCCTGGAGAACGACGCGAATGTGGCTGCGCTGGGCGAGAAGTGGCTGGGTGCGGCTCGAGATGTGGACGACATGGCCATGCTGACTCTCGGGACGGGCGTGGGTGGCGGAATCGTGCTCAAGGGCCGCATCTGGCACGGTATGACGGGAATGGCCGGTGAGTTTGGTCACATGACGGTGGAACCCGACGGGCCTCCATGCGGCTGCGGTAATCGTGGATGCGTGGAACAATACGCCTCCGCTACTGCGGTAGTCCGAATGGCGAAGGAGGCGATTGCCTCTGGGCGCGCGCCTGGCCTCGCGAAAGCGGCAAGCTCAGATCCGGAATTCAACGCAAAAGGAATCTACAACCTGGCCATTCAGGGAGACGAAGAAGCCAAAACAATCTTTGGCCGAATGGGACGCGCTCTGGGCATTTGCATTGCAAACCTGGTTAACGCGTTCAATCTCAATATGTATGTGGTGGGCGGAGGGGTGTCGAGCGCATGGGAGGCATTTGCGCCCTTCATCTTTGAGGAGTTGCGGCAGCGTTCCCTGGTCTATGCCGCAACCGCTCCCGCCTCTCCGCTCTCTCCTGGGGCAGGTGGTTCAGGGCATGTGGGGCCCGAAGGCTCGACCAAGACGATCATCACCCGGGCTTTGCTGGGCAGCGATGCCGGACTCTACGGCGCGGCGCAACTGCCCATGAATAATTGAAACGACGAACGATTAGGAACTCTTCAACTTCCTAAGAGCCGGAAGGAGTGCGTTATTCTGCTCGGGCCTACCAATCGTGATGCGGACGGCTTCAGGAGCTCCCACTGGTCGAGAGGTCGTACCAAGATTCCCTCGAGACGTAGGCATTCCGCAAAGTCTCTGGCGTTACGGCCGATGTCGCAATACAGAAAATTCCCCCAGGTAGGAGTAACCGCATACCTGACTTCTGAAATTGCCTGGAACAGTTGTTCCGACTGCTCAGTGTTGTTTTCGATGGTCTTGCGAATGTGGGCTGAATCTTCAAGAGCCGCCAGCGCCCCCGCCTGGGCCAGCGTGGAGACGCAATACATCGAACGCTCGCGAGACGCGCGCGATCAACTCAGCAGACGCGATCCCGTACCCGACTCGCGCTCCGGCAAGTCCGTGCACTTTGGACAACGTCCGCAACACTACCACATTGCGCCCCTCTCGCACATGGTCCAGAGAACGCGAAGATCTGACGCCGCGTCTGGTTGCGAAATGCTCGGCAAATTCGTAGTAAGCTTCGTCCAAAACGAGAATGGGTTCTGGAACGAGGCTCAAGAGATGATCTACTTCATCCATCGTGACGGGTGCCGGTGGGATTGCTAGGATTTGCCAGAAAGATGATCCGTGTCTGGGGATTGACTGCTGTGGCAATTCCATCGAGATCGAATCCGTCTTGGCGCATTGGCACTTCGATGAGATGGGCCCTCGCAGCTTCTGTTGGCAGGGGGTAAACCATGAATGATCGCTCGCTGGTCACTGCGTTCAGGCCAGCTGCGAGAAACGAACGCGTGAGCATACCCAGAAACTCAGTCAGCCCGCCGGCGACCAGGATCTGTTCAACCTGCACGCCGTGATGTTCAGCAAGCTTGAGGCGTAACGTGGACGCATCATCGTCGGGATAGTCGCTGCATGCCGACAGCACGGCCTGCATGGCTTTGAGTGCCAACGGCGAGGGCCCAAATGGATTTTCGTTTGAGTCGAGTTTGAGGAGTGCAGTCAAGACGGCGGAAGCTCCAAGGTTCGATGTAGGCGCGGGCGCGCCACCCGTGCGTCTCCCGGCAAGGCCGTAAGAAGCGAGGGCCGTCAAGGCCCCTCACTTAATAGCGGACTTCAAGCGGGTCACCTCTTGCGTCGTGAGATGGCGAAATTTCCCCGGCGGAACATCGAGCTGCAGGGGCCCGTAGCGCACCCGCTTTATTTTTTCCACATGATGTCCGATGGTCTCGAACATCTGTCGGATCTGCCGGTTCTTGCCTTCGATCAGCGTAACCTCGTACCAGGGATTTTCCGCCTCACGAATCGGCTTGATCTTGGCGGGTGCGGTCTTTTGCCGTCGGCCGCCTTTGCCTTGAATGTAAACACCGGACTTCAACTTGGCCAGGCCGTCCGCTGAAGGTATACCCGCAACCTTGACCAGGTAGGTCTTGGGAACGTGGGACGAAGCCTTCATGAGCGCGGCTGCAAGTTCTCCATCATTGCTGAGCAGGAGCAAGCCTTCACTGGCGTAGTCCAATCGCCCGACGGGATACACGCGCACGCCCACGCCCCGAAGCAGATCCATCACGGTAGGCCGTTTTTCTGGATCAGTTACCGCCGTGATATATCCCTTGGGCTTGTTCATCAGCAGATAGACGTTTTTCTGTGCGCCGCGTAGCAGCTTGCCATTTACCCGGATGTGATCATGCTCAGGGTCGGCCTTGGTGCCGGGCTCCGTTACCACTTGCCCATTGAGTGACACCAGGCCGCCGGCGATAAGGTGTTCCGCCTTGCGGCGCGATGCGATTCCAGCAGCGGCGATGATTTTTTGCAGACGTTGGGCGGGCATTAGAAATTTCTTCGAGCACGCGTTACACGAAAGCTGCCGGATGGAAATCGGCCAGCCCAAGTCTAGGCAGCCGGATCATTTTCACCAGCGTGTGACTCGGTGGGAGCCGTTTCCCTGTGCGTCGAGGCAACTGCAGGTTCGGACTCTACTTGCGGATCGTTGACGCCGGCGGAAACAACTTCCACGCCGTTGTCCGAAAGAGGCAGCAATTCGTTCTGGAACGATTCCGCCACCAGCTTTTCGAACTCCTCCATGCTGGGCAGTTCGCCTACGTCCTTCAGTCCAAAGCGGAGCAGAAATTCCTTTGTGGACTTGTAGAGAATGGGCCGGCCGATGACTGCCTTGCGGCCCGCGGTGGTGATCAGCTTTCGGTCGAGTAAGGTGGCAATGACGCCGCTCGAATCCACACCACGGATTTCGCTGATTTCGGGTACGGTGACCGGCTGCTTGTATGCAATCACAGCCAGAGTCTCCAGCGCCGGAAGCGAAAGGCGAATCGGCAGCTTCAAACTCTTGGCAAAATCGCGGACCACGTCATGCTGCTCGGGCTTGGTGGACATGCGATATCCGCCCGCGATTTGGCGGATCTCGATGCCACGGTCGGCAGCAGCGTAGTCGTCGATCAGTTCCTCAAGCACGACGCGGACACGTGACTTGACCTCATCGTCGGTTGCGCCTTCGGCGATCGCGGATTCCTTCACCAACTGAATCATGTGATCGAGCGTGATCGGTGTCTCCGCCGCATAAATAATGGCTTCAAGTTTAGCTTTAAGGCTCATGGTTAAGTGCCCTGTAAATCAGTCTATCTCCAATCATCGCGCACCGCGGACTGTTCGGCGATGATGGCGTTAAATCCACTATGCTTGCGCAGCAGAATCTCTCCAAAAATGCGGTCCTGCCGTAACTGGATCGCTTGCAGCCGGACCATCTCCAGAAGCGCCAGAAACATGCAGACCAGAGCCTGGTGCGAATTCACATTACGCAGGATTTGCTTCAGGCGAAGCGGCCGGTCCTCGAGCGCAAGGCGACGCTGCAAATAGTCAATCATCTGCCCGACCGTGACCGTCTCTTCGTCCACCTGGAGCAGCGGGCGGGAACGGGCGCGCTCCAGAATCTGCTGGAAGGTCTTTACCAGATCAATCACATCGGCGGCGATCTCGGGCTCCGTACCCTCGGCCTCCATGAATTCCCGGATTGCCGGGTTCGACCGGACGGCATCTTCAATCTGCTGCTTCTGCATCAGCATTTGTGCCGCGGACTTGAACTTCTCGTGCTCGATCAGGCGATTGACCAGTTCTGCCCGAGGATCATCCTGCGCGTCCGAGGCCACAGCGGGATCGCGCGGCAGCAGCATCTTCGACTTGATATGAATCAGCACGGCTGCCATGTAAATAAACTCGGCCGCCACGTTCACGTCCAGTTCCTTCAACTTTTCCACGTAGGCCAGGTATTGCGCGGTGATGCGCGCGATCGGGATATCGTAGATATCAATGTCCTGCTTGCGGATCAGGTCGAGCAACAGATCAAGCGGTCCCTCGTAGACATCTCCGACCGTCACGGAGAATGGGAAGTCGCTTTCCGATCTCGGATTTTGCGTTGCGGGTATTTGCACGACCGGTGCCAGCGTGCTTCCGGCTTCCGTCGCCGCGACTTTTAGATTCTCAGCCATGTTTCTCATCGTAATCGAGCGACATGCCCATTGCCTCGCGGACCTCGCCCATGGTCGCGCTGGCTACCTTGCTGGCGCGGGAGGAGCCTGCCTCCAGAATATCCCAGGCGAGGTGAGGATTGTCCTCATATTTCTTGCGTCGCTCCTGCATGGGATTAAGGATGCTGACCAGGGCATCCGCGGCCCACCCCTTGCATTCGATGCAGCCGATGCCCGCTGAACGGCAGCCTTCGTCGACTTTCAGGATGGTTGGCCGGTCGCTGAATATCTTGTGCAGGTCCCCCACCGGACAAACATCGGGATTTCCCGGATCGGTGCGGCGCACGCGCGCCGGGTCGGTCACCATGGTCTTCAGCTTCTGCCGCACCACCGGCTCGGGATCTGTCAGCAGGATGGTGTTGCCGTACGACTTCGACATTTTTCGGCCATCAGTTCCAGGCAGTTTGGCGGCCGGAGTCAGCAGCGGTTGTGGCTCGGGAAAAACGTACATACCTTTCCGCGTGTAGAACATGTTGAAGCGGCGCGCGATTTCGCGAGTCAGTTCAACGTGCGGTACCTGGTCTTCACCTACCGGAACGAAATCACCTTTGTAAATCAGGATGTCCGCCGCCTGGAGCACCGGGTAACCGAGAAATCCGTAGGTGCCCAGGTCTTTTTCCGCAATGTTCTCGCGCTGCTCCTTGTAGGTAGGGACGCGCTCCAGCCAGCCCAGCGGCGTGATCATGGAAAACAGCAAATGCAATTCTGCATGCTGCGGAACGTGAGACTGAATGAACATAGTGCAGCGCTCGGGGTCGAGTCCGGCGGCCAGCCAGTCGAGCAGAACTTCCAGCGAGTTCTCCTTGATCCGCGAGGTATCGGCGTAATCGGTCGTGAGCGCGTGCCAGTCCGCCACAAAAAAAAAGCAATCGTACTCGTCCTGCATACGGACCCAGTTGTCCAGCGCGCCGACGAAGTTTCCCAGATGCAGCTTGCCGGTAGACCGCATACCGCTGAGCACGCGTTTGCGTTGGCTTGGGCGAGAGGTCATCAGATTCTCAGGAGGATGTAGTTAAAAAATCCGACAGCGGGCGAGATTAATCTGGCCAGAAGTCCGCCGCCCCAAAACACCAGAAGAAAGAGACCAAACATACCGACCGTATCGTAAATCCGAAGCGCTCCTGCAGGCAGAAGATGGCGCACGACGTGGCTGCCATCCAGAGGCGGAACTGGTATGAGATTGAAAACGCCGAGTACGACGTTGATCACCATCAACTCGTACATCAGCAGGCACAAGGGCAGAAGAAATGAATCCGTATCGGTGGCAAAGCCCTGCGACACGATCTGCTGCCCTAGAGGAGAGACCAGTTTCACCAAGGCCAGAGCAAGCACAGCACCAATCGCGACCACAAAGTTGCTGATCGGTCCCACCACCGAGGTGAGGACATCGTCCAGCACGGGATTCTTGAAGTTTCGTGGATCAACCGGAGTAGGCTTGGCCCAGCCGATCACCGGGGCATGAAAGTACATCGCAACCGCAGGCAACAGCAGGGTTCCCACCGGATCAATGTGCTTGATGGGATTGAGCGAAATACGGCCCAGCATGCGCGCGGTGGGATCGCCGCGCAGATTGGCCATCCAGGCGTGTGCCGATTCGTGGACGCTGATCGCAAACAGGAACGCGATCAGCTGAAACACTATGTCGATGTGTTGCAGGGTCATGCGAGATTGGTTTCGATACTAACACGCGGAACAGCGATTCCGCGCGGTCGCGCGCGTTGCACCTAAGTGGAATGCGGGCGTGTGCAGCTAGGGCTTTTCCAATGGTTTCCGCAGTTCTTCCGGCGCGATTGACTTTGTCTTGATCGGTTTGGCCGGAATGCCGCCGACTATGGTAAATGGATCGACATCTTTCGAGGCGACACCCATCGAGCCCACCATCCCGTGCTCGCCAACCTTCACCCCGCTCAGCACCGTCGCATGATAAGTGATACGCGCTTTGGGGCCGATTTCCGTCTTGTGATTGCTGACGATCATGCCGTCATTGAGATCGTGCGCGTGCGAGTAGATGTTGGCGTAATCGGAGACAGAAGATCCTTCCTGAATGATGATCTCTCCGCGGTCGTCGAGCAGAACGTACTTGTGAATGGTGCAATTATCCTCGACCGTCAGGTTGTAGCCGAACGAGAACTCCACGCCGTGAAAGATCTTGACGTTATTCCCACAGTGCTTGAATACGTGGCGGGCAAGCATGGCTCGCACCTTATGTCCCAGCCAGTGATTCAGGCCGACCGGAGAGCGGTCGTACATCATCCAGAACCAGATCAGAGGCTTGCGTTCACCATACTTCGCGGCATCGGCATCGCCATAGGTCTCGGGCTCCAGCGTGGCGTTGCGCGGATCAAGCGAGTGGACCAGAGTTTGTATCGCCAGCGGCGCCGCCGGATCGGGCGCCACATAAGGACGTCCCAGATAGAGCTGGTGCAATTCCTCACGAACCACGTTGCTGCGATGCTCGGGGTCACGATTCGCGAACTCGCGATCGAGCCCATCAATCCATTCCAAGAATGCTTTTTCCGCTGCTGGAACGGGCTTTAGAACTCGATATTCGTATCGGGGCATAGTTGCCTCGCTGATTCAATGGAGAAGCCTAAAACATAACATACCGACTCGTGAAGCATGGGATCGAGTCCTTTGCGAACTTTGCGACTCCTTTGCGTCCTTTGCGGTTAAGAATTTGACCGCAAAGCTCGCAAAGAAGTTCCTATTTAACGGGCCAGTGACTCAGCCCTATGTTCTATAATGCGCGCGCCTATGAAATCCAAAAAAGCCACTAAGCCGCATCCCATGCCGGTGGACGCGCTGGTCTATCCCCGGTTCTCCGGCGTGCCCACGTTCATGCGGCTGCCGCACATTCCGCGAGCGGAGGATCTCGACCTGGCGTTGATTGGCATTCCGTTCGACGGAGGAACGACTTACCGTCCGGGTGCACGTTTCGGCCCCCGCAACGTTCGGGTGCAATCAGCCATGATTCGGCCGTGGAATCCCGTGATGAAGGTCAACCCGTTCGAGAAATGGCGCATCGGTGATTTTGGCGATCTCTCGATCAACCCGCTATCGATTGAAGACACCTACCGGCGAATCACCGAGCAACTGGGCGACGTGTTTCGTGGCGGCGCACGATCGGTCTGCGTCGGTGGCGATCACTCCATTCTGTTGCCCATCCTTCGCGCCACTCACCGGCACTTCGGTCCGGTCGCGTTTGTTCAGCTCGATGCCCACGGGGACACTTGGAGCGGGTACTTCGGCAGTCCGCATTCGCACGGCACGCCGGTGAAGTATGCCATCGAGGAAGGACTGATTGAAGAAGGTTACGCCCTTCAAGTCGGCCTACGCGGCCAGGTCTATTCCGACGGCGACTTTGATTTCGCTCACAAGCACGGCATCAAGATTGTGACGTCGGAAGAGTTTCACAAGAGCGGGGTCGAGCTGGTGAAGCGTCACCTGAAGAAGTTGCGGGGTCGCCCGGTGTACCTCACGCTGGACATCGACGTGGTCGATCCGGCGTTCGCTCCCGGCACGGGCACGCCACAGGTGGGCGGCCTCTCCAGCGCGCAAATTCTGGACCTGGTGCGCAGCCTCAAGGGTTTGAAGCTAGTGGGGTGCGACCTGGTGGAAGTGTCGCCGCCCTACGACAACGGTGAGATCACATCATTGCTGGCTGCGAATTTGCTTTTCGAGTTGCTGTGTCTGTTCTAGACATAGCTTCGCCATTACAGGTTATAGAGCTCCTTTCACTGCGTGGCTGCTTCGCGAGGCGAAGCAGTCGCTCCGCTCAGGATGACAGAGCTTGCAGCATTCCATGATCACTCTTGCCCGCAAACTCCGCGTCGTTGATTACTTCACTCTGGGCTGGGGCACCATGGTTGGTGTCGGCTGG
>Ga0075015_100000852_pt1 | contig 10990 bp, 12 predicted proteins | sample AleBraG_ABR_2013_FD_71476 | JGI IMG/M metagenome (GOLD analysis project Ga0075015, IMG submission 71476) | Freshwater sediment microbial communities in response to fracking from Pennsylvania, USA - Alex Branch Run_MetaG_ABR_2013 | ecosystem: Environmental > Aquatic > Freshwater > Creek >...
TGTACGAAACCGCAGCCTCGTGGTCAAAGGCCCGACCTCGCACCCATGCGGCCTCACCCAGTCCAGCCCTCAAGGTTGGGCACGGAGGCAGGGTAAGCGGGAGACCTAGTGATGATCTTGGACCCGTGTCCGAGGGGGGACTTGAACCCCCACGCCCGTTAAAGGGCACTAGCACCTCAAGCTAGCGCGTCTGCCATTCCGCCACTCGGACATGTCCGCAAGTGTGCGGACAGCGGCCGCAACCCTACCAAAGGGTCATGCGGTGCCCAGACCGCGCACGGACCGGCAGGATGGGCGTATGAACGTGTCGCAGGGTGCTTCGTCGGGTGAGGGTACGGCCGCCGATGAAGTGGTTCAGCTGTGCAGTGACCTGATCCGGCTGGACACCAGCAACTTCGGTGACGGTTCGGGACCTGGGGAGCGCGCCGCCGCCGAGTATGTGGCGGCCAGGCTTGCGGAGGTCGGTCTGGACCCGCTAATCGTCGAGACTGGTCCGGGGCGGGCCAACGTCATCGCCCGGGTCGCTGGCGTCGACGCTGGCCGTGATGCGATGTTGATCCATCAGCATCTTGACGTTGTGCCGGCGAACGCTGCCGATTGGACCTGTGACCCGTTCGGCGGTGAGGTGAGGGACGGTTGCGTCTGGGGACGCGGGGCTGTCGACATGAAGGACATGGACGCGATGACCATGGCGGTCGTGCGCCAGCGGTTGCGGGAGGGCCGGCCCCCGGCACGTGACGTGGTGTTGGCTTTCCTTGCGGACGAGGAGGCCGGTGGCAGCCAGGGTGCGCACCGGCTCGTGGAGACCCACCGTGACTTGTTCGAGGGCGTGACCGAGGGGATCAGCGAGGTAGGCGGGTTCAGTGTCGAGCTCGGTGGCGACACCCGGCTGTACCTGATTGAGACGGCGGAGAAGGGCCTGGCATGGCTGAGGCTGACTGCGCGTGGGCGCGCAGGTCATGGCTCGATGATCAACGATGACAACGCAGTCACCGCCCTGTGCGAAGCAGTGGCCAGGATCGGGCGCCACACGTTCCCGATCCGGGTGACCAAGACTGTGCAGCGGTTCCTGGATGAGGTCTCTGATGTGCTCGGGATTCGCCTTGACCCCGACGACCTGGATGGCGTTGTCGCCAAGCTGGGCCCGATCGCGATCCTGATAGGTGCCACCTTGCGGAACACGGTCAGTCCCACGATGTTGAACGCCGGGTACAAGGTGAACGTGATCCCGGGTCAGGCCGAGGCTCATCTGGACGGCCGTTTCCTGCCTGGGCACGAGGAGGAGTTCTTCGCCGACATCGACGCCTTGCTCGGTCCTGACGTGCAGCGGGAGTTCGTGCACCACGATGTGGCGCTGGAGACTGAGTTCGAGGGCCGTCTGGTGGACGCGGTCTGCGCGTCGCTGAAGGCCGAGGACCCCATCGCCCGACCCGTCCCGTACACGCTGTCGGCGGGTACGGACTCCAAGGCGTTCTCGCGGATCGGGATCCGGTGCATCGGTTTCGTGCCGTTGTTGCTACCCGCCGACCTTGACTTCGCCGCGATGTTCCACGGAGTGGACGAAAGGGTGCCGGTGGAGGCCCTGAAGTTCGGCACGCGGGTCCTGGACCGGTTCCTCGACCTGTGCTGACCGGGCCCAGAGGCCATGTTGGTGGAGTCCGCGGGCCGATCGCCTAGACCGTCGCGCGGGTGGAGAACGTCCTTGCCACTCGGATGATGCGTCGGCGCAGCCAGATCTTGCGGGTGCCGTCGGGGAACAGCAGCAGGCGTGACAGCTCCCAGCCCCCGTACTCGGCCTGGTCTGTGAGCAGCCGCCGGGCGGCGCCGCGCGAAGTGCCGCGCGGGAGCACCAGTTGGCGTACCTCGTACTCGGGCATCGCGTCCATCGTTGCATCAGCGGGCCGGGAATGTGGCCAGGACCGGTAGCGTCTTCCCCATGGCCGACCCCGGAACAGTGCGCACCCGTCTGCAAGCCCTGGTCGAGGCCTTGCAGGAGCATCTGGCCGCGACCGAGCATCGCACCGGCGAGGCGGACCCCGCAGTGTTCGCCGCCTACGCGCACCTGGCTGACGCTTTCGTCGCCTACGAGGAGTCGCTGTACGACGCCTACGACGAGGTCGTGCCGATGTCCGTCGTCGAGTACGAAGACGAAGAAGACGACGAGGACGACGAGGACGACGAGGACGACGACGAGGATGACGACGAGGACCTGGAGGACTTGGACCTTTGATCGCCGGCTAGAACTGGTCGTCGTGTGCGGCAGCGGCCAGCAGGGAACCTAGTCGGGTGTTGCGGGCCGGGCCCAGACCGCGCGCGACGGCCCCGGGCAGCTCTTGCCCGGCGGCGGTCAGCACCGACAGATGGGTGATCGCCCGGGTGGCGCAGCTGTACACCAGGGCACGCGACAGCACCCCCGCTGCCTGGCCGGGGAAGCAGGCCACCACTGCGTCCGCGCGGACACCAACGGCTTCGTGAACGGTCAGGACTGCGGTCCCGGGCAGCGCCTGCGACAGTGCGACCTGGCCGGCCGTGCCGCGACGCAACGGGGTCAGGACCAGGACGTCGACGTCGCCAAAGACCCGTGGTATCGAGTCCGCCACCAGCTGCTGGGCGCGCAGCACCACCTGGGAGTCGTCGGCGCAGGGGACGACCACCAGGCTGTGGTCCTGTGGGCTCGGGTCGAGCAGCTCGCCGCGGCGCAGCGCGACCGGTAGCCGGCCGAGGGTGGGACCGCCGGCGGGGTCCGGGCGTAGGTCCCGCACCGGAAGAGCTCCCCAGCTGAGCAGGTCTCGCAGGGCGGCGCCGGGGGTGCGTGCTGGCAGCTCGTCGGGGTCGCCGGCGATCACGACCGGGCCGTCCGGCGGGGCCTGCTGCAGAGCGCCGGCCAGCTCTTCCAGGCTCAGGCGGTGCACAGCTGGAACCACATACACCTCCGCGCTGTCGGGGACCTGCCCCAGCACGACCGCCAGGCGGCCCTCGGCCGCGAGCCCCAGAACCTCGTCGGCGATGGCATTCTCCGCGGTCGCGACATCGTCGAGCCCCACCCACTGGTCGTCGGCGACCACCGTTCCTGCCGAGCATGCGTCCTCGAGCTCGGTCCGGGTCACCGCGGCCAGCACGACGTCGCGGGCCACCACCGTGTGGCCGTCGAGGCCGGCCCGGTGCAAGAGCTGGACGAGGTTCAGCTGCGCTCCCAGCGGTCGCCGGGGTCGCGGTGCTGGTCCTCGCTGCGCTCCGGGTACCCGGCCGCCGGTGGGGAGACCTCGTCCAGTGCGGTGCGGATCTCGTCCGGCAAGGTGATCGCCTCGGCCTGCAGGGAGCCCCGCAGCTGGGCGGCGGTGCGGGCCCCGACGATCGCGGACGCGACACCGGGCCGGTCCCGGATCCACGACAGGGCGACCTCGAGGGGGGCCAGGCCGAGTCCTTCGGCGGCGGTGCACACCGCCGCGACGATGCGGTCCGCGTCCGGGGTGAGGAAGCGGTCCACGAACGCCGAGTAGTGGGCGGTCGCGGCGCGGGAGTCCGCCGGTGTCCCCGTCCGGTACTTGCCGGTCAGCACCCCACGGCCCAGCGGTGACCAGGCCAGCAGACCCAGCCCGAGCTCGCGGGCCGCCGGGCCGACCTCACGCTCCACGCCACGTTCCAGCAGCGAGTACTCGACCTGCGCGGACACCAGCGGTGCCCGACCGGGCCAGGCCAGCTGCCAGGCCGCGGCCCGACCGATCTGCCACCCGCTGTAGTTGGAGATCCCCACATACCGGGTGCGGCCGCTGGCCACCGCCGCATCCAACGCCGCCAAGGTTTCGTCGAACTCAGTCCCGTAGGACCAGGTGTGGACCTGCCACAGGTCGACGTGGCTGGTGCCAAGGCGGTGCAGCGACTCGTCGAGCTGGCCGAGCAGGCCCCGCATCGAAGTGTCGACCACCCGCAGACCGGTCCGCCGGGAGATCCCGGCCTTGGTCGCCACCACCAGGTCGTCGCGGGACGCGCTTTCGCGGATCAGCGACCCCAGCAGCCGCTCACTGTCACCGTCGCCGTATCCGGCTGCGGTATCGACCAGGGTGCCGCCGGCATCCAGGAACGCGGTCAGCTGGTCACGGGCCTCGTGCTCGTCGGTGTCGCGCCCCCACGTCATCGTCCCCAGTGCCATCCGCGAGACCCGAAGGCCGCTGCGACCGAGCCGACGCTGTTCCATGGGTACGAAGGTTACCGAGGACGCTGCCGATACAGTTCGCCGACACGGACGCCACGAGGTGGGAGGCTGGGTTGAGGCTCGGAATCAATCTCGGTTACTGGGGTGCGGGCAACGACGCCGACAACCTTGTCCTCGCGCAGGAGGCGGACCGGCTGGGCTACTCGGTGGTGTGGGCGGCGGAGGCCTACGGCTCGGACGCGGCCACCATCTTGACCTGGATCGCCGCACACACCGAACGCATCGACGTCGGCTCGGCGATCTTCCAGATCCCGGCCCGGACACCGGCGATGACAGCGATGACAGCGGCCACCTTGGACACCTTGTCGGGTGGCCGGTTCCGGCTCGGGCTGGGTGTGTCAGGCCCGCAGGTGTCGGAGGGCTGGCACGGGGTGCGGTTCGACCGTCCGCTGGCCCGGACCCGGGAGTATGTGGCCATCGTGCGCGACGCCTTGGCCCGCAAGACGGTCCGCGCGGACGGGGAGTTCTTCACCCTCCCGCTGCCGGACGGCCCGGGTAAGGCCCTCAAGCTCACCGTGCACCCGGTCCGCGACCACATTCCGCTGTACCTGGCCGCTGTAGGACCGAAGAACCTTGAGCTGGCAGGGGAGATCGCCGACGGCTGGCTGGCCATCTTCTTCAGCCCCGCCCACGCCGCGGAGTCCCTGACCCACATCGAGGTCGGCCGCGCCAAGGTGGGGGCGAGCCTGGACGGCTTCGACGTCGTCCCCACCGTTCCGGTGGTGGTCGGCGAGGACATCTCGGCCTGCGCCGACCAGGTCCGCGGCTACGCCGCGCTGTACATCGGCGGGATGGGCAGCCGGGAGAAGAACTTCTACAACCAGCTCGCGGTCCGGATGGGGTTCGAGCAGGCAGCCGCGCAGGTCCAGGACGCGTTCTTGGACCGTGAGTACACCAAGGCGGCCGCGGCGGTGCCGCTGGATTTCATCGACCAGACCTCGCTGCTGGGCAGCACCGAACGTATCGCCGACGGGATCAGCGCCTACGCCGCCGCCGGAGTCACCACGTTGAGCGTCTCCTGCGCCGCCGGGACCCTGGAGGAGCGCCGTGCGGTCCTACGGACCGTCGTCGAGGCCGCCGACATCGCCGGTGTCATCGACGAGCCGGCCCACTAGGTGCACCGGGGGCCGGCTGCTGGCCGGGCTGGCCGGGCACCGTGGCAGGCGACCACGTAGGTTCAGTGCATGACCACCGTGCTGCTGGTTCGACACGGACGCACGGCGGCCAACGCCACCGGCGTCCTGGCCGGCTGGACTCCCGGGGTGGACCTGGACGACACCGGCGCCGCGCAGGCCTCGGCGCTGGCCGCCAGGCTCGCGCCGGTCCCGGTATCCGCCGTGGTCACCAGCCCCCTGGAACGCTGCCGGCAGACCGCCGCGGCGCTGTCGGCCGGCAGGCAGGGCGTCGGCGAACACGTGGACGCCCGGCTCGGGGAGTGCCGGTACGGCGACTGGACCGGCCGGGCCCTGAAGGACCTGGCGAAGGAGCCGCTGTGGAAAGTGGTCCAGGCTCACCCGAGCGCGGCGACGTTCCCTGGGCCGGAAGGTGAGTCGATGCGGGCCATGCAGTCTCGCGCCGTCGACGCCGTCAGGGACTGGAACGCCAAGCTGGGCCCGGACGCGGTGTGGGTCGCGGTCAGCCACGGCGACGTCATCAAAGCGATCCTCGCGGACGCCCTCGGGATGCACCTGGACCAGTTCCAGCGGATCCAGGCCGACCCGTGCTCCCTGGCAGTGGTCCGGTACACCGACCTGAGGCCCTTCGTGGTCCGCGTGAACGACACCGGTGGCGGAGTCGAGGCGTTGATGCCCCCCAAGGCCAAGGCCCGGCGGGGACGACGGGCCGCCGGGACCGCCGCCAGCGACGCTCCCGTGGGTGGGGGAGCAGGGCCGTGACCTCTCGCCTAGGGTCGTGACCATGCAGCGACAGGTCTTCGAGTACGACCCGCCGGACCGCTTCGTCGCCGGGACGGTAGGTGAGCCCGGGCAGCGCACCTTCTACCTGCAGGCCAGCGGCGGCGGCCGCGTCACCAGCGTGGCCCTGGAGAAGCAGCAGGTCGCGGCTCTGGGTGAGCGGGTCGATGAGATCCTCGACGACCTGCTCAGGCTGTCCGGCGGCACCGCAGTGCCCGCGCTGACCCCAACCGACCTCGACGACAGGGCCCCCCTGGACACTCCGGTCTCCGAAGAGTTCCGGGTCGGCTCCCTCGCGATCGCCTGGGACCCGACATCCAACCGGCTCATCATCGAGGCCTACGCCACCATCGACACCTCCGACACCAGTGCCACCGGCGACGCCGACGCGGGCCCCGCCGCTGAGTCCCCGGGCGGCGAGGAGGACCCGGACAGCGACCTAGGTCCGGCCGTCGACGACAACAGCGACGTGCTGCGGGTGCGGCTGTCCCCGGCCGCGGCAAGGGCATTCGCCAAGCGCGCCATCGCCGTGGTGGGCGCCGGGCGCCCACCGTGCCCGTTCTGCGGGCTCCCGCTGGACGCGACGGGGCACCTGTGCCCGCGCCAGAACGGGTACCGACGGCGGTGACCGCGGCCCGTGAGGTGGCCGACGCGCTGCAGCTGCTGTCCGCCGGCGAGATCGACGTGCGCGGCCGCCTCGTCGACGCCTCCAACGCGACCTTGTACTGCACCGTGGCCCTGGACACGGTCGAGGCCGTCTGCGTCTACAAGCCAGTGGCGGGGGAGCGGCCGCTGTGGGACTTCCCCGACGGCACCCTCGCCTACCGCGAGGTCGCGGCCTACGCGGTGTCCGCTGCGACCGGCTGGAACCTGGTCCCTCCGACGGTGCTGCGCGAGGGCCCCTACGGGCCCGGCATGTGCCAGCTGTGGATCGACGTCGACGACAGCGTGGACCTGGTGGAGCTGTCCCGAAGCGACCACCCGGACCTTCGACGGATGTCGGTCCTGGACGCGGTCATCAACAACGCGGACCGCAAAGGCGGCCACCTGCTGCCCACCGAGTCCGGACGCGTCTACGGGGTCGACCACGGAGTCTGCTTCTCGGTGGAGGACAAGCTGCGCACCCTGCTGTGGCAGTTCCGCGGCGACGACCTGGACAGTGAGTGCGTCCAGGTGCTCACCGGCCTGCGAGCCGACCTGGACGGCCCCCTGGGCGTCACCCTGGCTGACCTGCTGGCCCCGGCCGAGGTGCGCCGAACGATCCGCCGGGTGGACCGGCTGCTACGCACCGGCCGCCACCCGCAGCCGTCACGGGACTGGCCGGCGGTCCCGTGGCCACCGTTTTGACCGCGCGGCCTTAGGCTGCGACGCGTGGATTCCTGGACCGGGCCCGACGTCCCGCACCTGACCGGTAGCCCGCCGCCGCTTCGCGTCTACGACACCGCCACCGCAGGTGTCCGACCGCTCGCCCCGGGACCGGTGGCCCGGATGTACGTGTGCGGGATCACCCCGTACGACGCCACGCACCTGGGCCACGCCGCGACCTACCTGGCGTTCGACCTGCTGGCCCGGGCCTGGCGCGACGGCGGCCACCAGGTGCACTACGTCCAGAACGTCACCGACGTCGACGACCCGCTGCTGGAACGCGCGGTGGCCACCGGACAGGACTGGCGCGAGGTAGCGGCCCGTGAGACCGAGCTGTTTCGGACCGACATGTCCGCGCTGCGGGTCCTGCCACCGACGGTGTACGTCGGCGCTGTGGAAGCCATCCCCGAGGTCGTCGCCCTGGTCGAGCAGCTGCGCGCCAGCGGGCAGGCCTACGACGTGGACGGCGACCTGTACTTCTCGGTGCACTCCGACGAGCACTTCGGCTCGGTGTCGGGGCTGGGCCGCGATCAGATGCTGGAGATCTTCGCCGAGCGCGGCGGTGACCCCGACCGGCCGGGGAAGAAGGACCCGCTGGACTGCCTGCTGTGGCAAAGCGCCCGGGAGGGCGAGCCCAGCTGGGAGACCTCCCTGGGCGCGGGCCGGCCCGGCTGGCACATCGAGTGCACCGCGATCGCCCTGCAGCATCTGGGGATGTCCTTCGACGTCCAAGGCGGTGGCCGGGACCTGGTCTTCCCGCACCACGAGATGGGTGCCTCGGAGGCGCAGGTCCTGACCGGGCAGTGGCCGTACGCCCGCGCCTACGTGCACACCGGCATGGTCGGTCTGGACGGGGAGAAGATGTCCAAGTCCCGCGGCAACCTGGTCTTCGTGTCCGCGCTGCGCGAGGCCGGGGTCGACCCGATGGCCATCCGGCTGGCGCTGCTGGCCCACCACTACCGCGGCGACTGGGAGTGGACCGACGCCGACCTGTCCGGCGCCCAGGACCGGCTGACCCGCTGGCGGGCAGCGACGAGCGGCAACTCAGGCCCCGCAGCCGAGGCGACGGTGGCCGCGATAAGGCTGGCACTGGCAGACGACTTGAACGCCCCGGACGCGCTGGCGGCGGTCGACCGCTGGGCAACCGACCAGCGGCTTCGTGGCGGCGACGACGCGACTGCTCCAGGGCTGCTGTCCACCGCTGTGGACGCGCTGCTCGGGATCCTGCTCTAGGTCAACTGCTGTGACCGCGGGCCAGCCGCCGACGGCGAGCTCACAGGCCGGACCCGAGCACCTGCGCGAGCTCGGTCGGTCGGGACAGAAAGGGAGAGTGCCCACCGGCGAGGTGAACCGGCTCGACGCCGAGCCGCTCGCGGGCCACCCGGTCGGACCACACCGGGTTCACCACCAGGTCACCGGTGCAGGTGATGGACATGGTCTCGCACGACGGCCACGCCTCAAAGTGGGACACCTGAGTCCACATCGACCGCTGGAAGCGCAGGCGGCTCGCTGCACCGGCCGCGAGCTGTGGTGGGCAGTCGCCGAAAAGCACCCGGCGGGCGCCCGCGGCGGAGAAACGGAACCTGCCTTCGTCGTCGGTCTCCAGGTCTTCAGGTCCCAGCCGCATGTCGCGGTCGTGGTCGATGCTGGCCAGGTCGGCCATGCTCAGCCCCGGGGAACCCACGATGCCGGCCAGCATGACGATGCGGCGCACCTGGACCCGAGTGGCCACCAGGGGGACCACCAGGGCTCCCAGCGAGTGGCCGACGACCACCACGTCCCCGGCTGTGTCGCCCAGTGCCGCGGCCGCCACGTCCGCGTAGGTGTCCAGGTCTGCGTTCAGGTCCTCGCACGGCAGGTCCGGGGCCACTACCCGGTGTCCGCAGCCGCGCAGCACAGCGGCGACGTGCTCCCAGCACCAGCCGCCGTGGCAGGCACCATGGATCAGCAGGAAGTCACTCATCGCAGGCGATGGTAGGCCGCCGAGGTGAGGGTGCCCAGTTCCGGGGCGGCGCCGCTGGGCTGGTCATGGTCTGCGGCTGAACTTGGCCGGTTCCGCGGCGCAGCGTCAACGTGTACGACTCGGCCTGAAGACTGACCAGATCAGGGTCGGCTGCTGGGCCGGCTTCCGGGTCAGGTCAGGGCCAGTCCAGGCTAGTTCGGATCGTCGGTCCGGCGGCGCAGGTACCGCTCGAACTCCTGGGCGATCGCCTCTCCGCTGGCCTCGGGCAGGTCCGCGGTGTCACGGGCCTGCTCCAACGAGGCAACGTACTCGGCGATCTCCTCGTCCTCCGACGCCAGCTCGTCGACACCGCGTTCCCACGCCCTGGCATCCTCCGGGAGGTCACCGAGCGGCACCTGGACGTCGAGCAGGTCCTCGACCTTGCGCAGCAGCGCCAACGACGCCTTGGGGCACGGAGGCTGCGCCACGTAGTGCGGCACCGCAGCCCAGATGGACACCGCGGGCAGACCGACCCGGGCGCACGCGTGCTGGAAGACCCCCACGATGCCGGTCGGCCCCTCGTACCGCGACACCTCAAGGTCCAGCTTCAGCGCCAGCGCAGGCTCGGACACCGTCCCGGTCACCGGGATCGGCCGGGTGTGCGGGGTGTCCGCCAGCAGCGCACCGAGCGTGACGACCATCTCCACACCCAGATCGGCGGCCAGGACCAGCAGCTCGTTGCAGTACGACCGCCAGCGCATGCTCGGCTCCACGCCGCGGACCAGGACAATGTCGCGGCCGGCTCCGCGGCCCCGCGCGATCGAGACCCGGGTCGCCGGCCAGGTGATCTCACGCTGGCCGTCCTCGCCGACGTGCACGTGGGGGCGGTTGACCTGGAAGTCGTAGAACTCCTCGGGGTCCAGCTCTCCGACCGGCTCGGCGTCCCAAACCTCCTCCAGGTAGGACACCGCCTCGGTCGCAGAGTCGCCGGCGTCGTTCCAGCCCTCGAAGGCCGCGATGATCACCGGGTCCGTCAGCTCGCCAATACCGTCGAGCTCGATCACCCGCAGCCTCCGCATCAGTACCAGCGCCCGACCACCCAGCCTACGTCCTGCCAGCCGTTCAGCGGCCGGGGCGGCGCCCGCCGCTACCCTTGAGCCATGCCCAACACCAGCGCGCGCACCGGCCCGGCCACGCTACGCGCCGCCATGGCCGAACGCGTCGTCGTCGCCGACGGCGCCATGGGCACCATGCTGCAGAGCCACAACCTGACCCTGGACGACTTCGAGGGCCTCGAGGGCTGCAACGAGATCCTCAGCGTCACCCGACCCGACGTGGTGGCCTCGGTGCACGACGCGTACTTCGCGGTCGGTGTCGACTGTGTGGAAACCAACACCTTCGGGGCCAACTGGGCGAACCTGGCCGAGTACGACATCCCCGACCGGATCGGTGAGCTCGCCCGGGCCGCCGCGGCCATCGCGCGTGAGGTGGCCGACGGCTGGTCGACCCCCGACCGGCCACGCTGGGTCATCGGCTCGGTCGGGCCCGGCACCAAGC
>Ga0075015_100000854_pt1 | contig 10979 bp, 10 predicted proteins | sample AleBraG_ABR_2013_FD_71476 | JGI IMG/M metagenome (GOLD analysis project Ga0075015, IMG submission 71476) | Freshwater sediment microbial communities in response to fracking from Pennsylvania, USA - Alex Branch Run_MetaG_ABR_2013 | ecosystem: Environmental > Aquatic > Freshwater > Creek >...
ATCCTACGGATTCAAGACAGCGGATATGCTCATAATCTCACTATATCACAAGCTCGGCAAACTGCCAGTTCCAGAAATCGCCCACGAATATTTTTAACGAAGCAGAAAGAGAAGCCGCCGAAGCAAATGAACGAACGGCATCCCTTATGAAAGAAGCACTCCAAGCACGAATAGAACAAGAGCGACTTAAAGCACAATTCGCTTGGCGTGTACTTCCCAACGAGATCAGTGCGGATTTAGAAAGGCATCTCTCCCAACATCCGGGCAAAATCAATGTGCAATATGTGGCTAATGACCCTGAAGCTTTATACTTCGCGATCCAATTTGCGAACATTTTCGTAAACGCAAAGTGGGAAGTCCAGATGCTTGCGATGCAAATAGCAGGAACTGCCATTTTCGGCATATGGATTCCAGATTCTCCGTCACCTGATACAGCAATAGCACGCGATGCCTTTGGAGCCGCGCGCATTGGTTTTTCCTCAGATGTCTTACCCCGCGGAGGAATTGGCTTTGGCGGCGCAATAGAGAATGCTGCGATCCTCTTTGTCGGCTCAAAAGTAATTCCGCAACAATGAAAAGCGCTAGCCTGTCCCCAGAGCCGATGCCATACCCATCTAAGGGAGTCAAGTATATAAATCCCCATCAAACCAGTAGCCGCCATTGTTCGGGCTGGTCGGAGCCGTGCTGGCAGCGAACTTGATCTGCGATTTCGTCGTGGTGCCGGCCGCCACCGCCAGGAATGCAGACGAGATGGCATTCGAGCCAATACCGACATCGCCATTGACGAAGGGATTCCCGGCGCCGGGATCGGATGGACTATTGTTCGAACGCATCGGCGGGAACGATCTGGAGGTCAGCAGCGTGTTGCCGGTGATGGAGTTGATCGACATGGTGGGAGTCCTGAGCAGCTAATGCACCATCTTGTTCATGTTCGGCGCGACCGTGTAGGTCACTTTCGTTTGCTCGAACGGCCCAAGATCGACCGTGCAGGGCGATGAGGCGCATGCGACCGTCCCAAGGGCGCCACCGTTCTTGTCGAATGTCACCGAACTGACCGTCCCGGCCCAGATGTAAACCGTCTCAGGCGAAGCACCGGCCGTATAGGTGAACGGCGAAGCTGTAACGGTGATTGCGCCGGGGCCGACAGGATTGTAGCCGGAATTGTTCACGATGATGTTGCCGGTGCCGGAATTGCTGATTGTCGTCGTGTTTCCCGTAAATGTATTTCCCTGCACAGAGACGTTTTGCGATCCTGCCTGCAAGGCAATGCCCGTCGCAAATCCAAAAATATCGTTGTTGGCGATGATTCCCTTCGCCCCGGCACTTGTTGTGTTGACGAGGATGCCACCGGTTCCCGTCAAATTACCTGACGTGATCTCGTTTCCGGTGATCACAAAATGATTATTCGCAACGAGATTTATAGTGTTGATGTTGGACGCCAGAGCGATGAACAGATTATTCGCGATCAATACTTCGGTAATCGAAGTACTCGTTACAATTCCCCCGCCACTCGCGGCGGGATTAAACTGACTGTTGGTGACAGCAAGTTGCGCCAGCGTGCCGGTTTGGGATGCGGGGGAGATTATACCGTTAATGTTGCCGGTAAAATTTGTCTGGTCTACTGTCACGCCCTGCACAAACGAGTTGTAGACGATGCCGGAAGTGAGGAATTGCAGCGCGGATTTGGCGATGTTGTACTGTACGCCGTAAGTGCTGCTCCCTGGCAGGCCGATAATACTGATGCCGGTTCCGTTCGCAGATGCCGCGCCGATGACGGCAAGATTCTCAATCTGAATATTCGAGACGTTCGCAATGTTCAGCCCGAGGGACCAATAATCCGTGGCTGCGTAGCCGTCATCACCACGCATCGTCACGCGATAGACATCTGAAATTGCAGTGTCCGCTGGATTGGCAACTGAGGTCGCGAGATTAAGCGTGAGGGCATTGCCGCCTGCGGTGGTACCCGTCGTAAAACTGAGATCGCGGATATGGGCCGATGAGCTGATGCCAGCATAGTTGAACGTGATCCCGCCCGATGCATTGGGCCACGTCAGGATCGTGTTGTCTTGGCCGCTGCCAAGCAGACCCATCGAGAAAATTCCAGCCGGAAGACTGAAGCTCACGCTCGAATTGAACTTGTACTTCCCGGGCGGAAAATAGATGCAGCCACCGGTGCCGGTTAGCGCCGCAAGGGCGGTGTTGAGCGGCGTCGTGTTGTCGGTTGAATTGTCGCCGACGCCGCCAAAGGCTGACGACGTGATGTTGAGGCACTGCGTTGAATTTAGAACAGTCTGTGTCTGTTTTGACGTGCAATCCTGTCCGACCCCCGCCGCCCCGGTCGGATTGCACGACACACTATTCGCCGCCATGTTGGCGCGCTTCGCATTGCTGACCGCGCCGGCCGCGATGGTGCAGGCGCCGCCGCCGGAAGCGCAGGAGACATCGCCGCTGCCGAACGCCGGCAGGGCCACGGCCGGCAGCGTCGTCTGGCAGGCCCATGCGCTCGCGCCGCGCAGCAATATGGCATTCGCCGTTGCGCAGAACGCCGCATCGAACGCCTGCGACGTCAGTGCGGACCCCAAATCCGCCGGCACCAGCGCGCGGAAACCCGGCTGCGCCGCCGGCCCGCTTGCCGGCCCGGCATAGACCTGGTTGGCGCTCGGGAAAGACGACTGCACTTGAGCATTGCCTGGCGACGGCGCAACTGCGAGGCAGGCCGCCGCCAGGACGCGCAGCCGGAATGCGATCCTGAAGTCTTTCTGAAGCATCATGGCTTGTAGCTCCATGTCAGATTGGTGGTTCCGAGCGTGACCGGATTGGCGGCCGTCATCACCCAGATGGTGAAGGCGTTCACGGTGCCCTGCGTGACGATCACCATGACGCCCTGCGACCACTGCGAGTTATTGCCCGCATCGATGGCGCGCGTCCACGGCCCGGTCGCGGCGTTGTAAATCCCGTTGGTGGTGGCGTCCGCCTGGTCCTTCACCAGCACCCGGTCCCCCGCCGCCAGCGCCACGCCGTCGATGGTCTGCAAACCCGACAGCGCGATGTTCGCCCCCGTCGTCGCCGCCCGCACCGGCGCCTTGATGGCGAGGTCGGGATTGGGGTTGGTGCCGATCGGCGGGTCGGCGGCACTCACGGTGGCGCCGCGGCGGTCGATGGTGGCCATGGGGCGCTCCTCCTGGATGGTCTGCGTTGCGGGCGAGGCACGGCGCTGCGCATGGACGCGTCCGCCGCGGTGGCGCGTTCATGTGCGCGGCCGGGTCGGGGCCGGTCAGCCGGTGGCGGCCGGCGATTGCGCCGGCTGCGGCGGCGGAACATTCGCCCGCGATGGCGAGGGTGTTGTCGCGTCCGCTCCGGTCTCGCGATGCCACACGAACAGAATCCTGCCTTCCATCCGCCGGGTGTCCGCCGGCCTGAACCCCAGCCGTTTCAGCCATCGCACGGCGGCCCCGCTGCCGGCGTCTGCGGTGGCAATCACCTGCGCGGCTGGCGACGCCCGGATCATTTTCATGGCCATCAGGCCGGCGCGGTGGAATGTGACCGGATAGCGCCGGGCTATCGTCGGAGCAACGGCCGCCGAACCGTCCGCCGTCGCGCGGTCGCCGCCATCGGCGCCGTGCCGTGACGGTGCAAGCTGCACGAACGCGATCGCGGGTCCCCGGGGCGGAAACGCGATCCCGCCGATGCCGATGACGCGCTCGCCGGCGAGCGCCGTGACGGCGCGGATGCGGTAGGGCAGGGGTTCCCCGATGACATGTGGCAGATCGGCCGGAATGGTCGGACGCAGGGTTATTTTCGGCATGAAGTACGGCCTGTGGAGGGGACCGGTTGTTCGGCATGTGGCGTGGAAGCGAGTGGCGTGGAAGCGAGTAGCGAATAGCGAATAGCGAATAGAAAGAAGATCTACTCGCTATTCGCTACTCACTATTCGCTACTTTGCTATTCGCCGCTTCGCTATGCGGACGCTGCGGCGACCCGCCCGGCCGTCACGATTTCTCGTTGGTGGCGAGCCCGATCACCACGCCGCCGACGGTGCAGGGGTTGGGCGCCTGCGCCAGCAGGCACAGGCGGGCGTCGGTCTGCCAGCTTCCCGGCACCTCGATCATGGGTTCGTCGTATTCGCTCCAGGTGGTCGCGGCCGGCGTCGCCGCCCCGGCCTCGTAGAGCGGCAGATTGTCGAGCACGTCGAATCTCTGGCCGAACCGGATGCCCTGATAGTTGGCGTCGTAGAGCACCAGCCCGACGTGGTCGATCCGCTTTCTTTGCGTCAGCGCCGACCCCAGTTGCGCCGCATAGGCGAGTTTCGCCGACATGAACGGCGCCACATAGCCGAGACAGGCGATGATGGTGAGCGCGGTCTGCCCGTTGGGAAGCGTTATGGCGCCGTTCGCCACCACGATCGCCCCGACATGGACCGGCTCGCCGGTCGCGCCGATATCGGCGAAAACCTCGGCCGGACAGCCGTTATATTGAGCGCCGACGTTGAGTGTCGCGGTGGCGGCGGCGGCGGTATTGGAAATGACGGCACCCGCCAGGCCCGCCACGATATTGGCATGGGCCTGGCCGCCCGGCAGCGCCAGCACGCCGGAAGCGTTGGTCACGCCGGTGCCGATCGCCTGGCCGTCCGCCCACACCGCAACCGGCGTGTTCGGCAATTGCGCCAGCGTGATGGTGGATGTCGGTGTGCCCTGGTAGACCACATGGCAATCGAGCTGCTGATTGACGGCGCCGCCGGTGCAGTTGGTGCGCGGCGCCAGCCGCTCGATGAAGCGGCGCGTCACTCCGTTGACGGTGCGGCGCACCACGAAATAGACAAGGTCCTCGATGCCGTTCTGCGGCAGCACGGCGACATTTTCGATCGCGCCCAAAGTCTGGAGGCGCCACCACGCCTCGACCTCGTCCTTCACGTCATAGAGCAGCGCCGCGCACTGGCCGTCGCCGCGGGCGAGCCAGATCATCTTGTCGGGCTGGGTCGCCTTGTCGATATCGACGAAGCCCGCAAGCCCGATATCGAGGTTGAGCCGGGTCAGATCGCGGTCGTCGTAATCCATTTCCTGGGCATTGAAGAACAGTTCGTAGATTTTGCGCCCCGACTGCTGCACGAACACGCCGCGCTTGCCGGCCTTGATGGCGGGCAGGCGCTGGGCGCCCTGGTCGGAGCAGTCGCGGATCACGATCTGGGTGGGGGTCACCGGCTGGTCGAAGTTCGACGATCGCGCCGACATGATCGACTGCTCGCGGCCGAGCATCAGCCTTGTCAGCGACAGCCCCCACGAGATGGTGTCGACCGGGCCGGAGCCGAGCGTCACGTTGATGGCGCCGCCGTCTCCGGGCGAGGTGCCGTCCAGATTGATGTCGGCATGGTTGGTGAAATCGTCGGAAGCCGACAGCCATGCCTGGTTGCCGCCGAACCAGCACAGCCGGCCCTCGTGGAAGCTGACGGAGGTCGGGAAGCCCTTGAAGGCCGACCAGTCGCCCTCGACCCAGTCGGTGGTTGCCTGGAGGGTGGAGAACGCGGCGAGCACCTCGATGTTGACCGAAGTGGGAGAATTGTAGCCGGTGACGCGGAATATGCCGTAACCGCCGCCGCCCGCATAGGTCGACGCGACGATGACGTTGCCGCTGGTGTAATCGCCGCCTTTGAAGCCCACGCGTTCCCAGGCAATGACGTTGTCGAGGTCCGGCGTACCGCCGGTGCCACCGGTCGACGACGAGAACGTCGGCGTGCCGTTGGCGGTCGCGGTCGATACGTCGATAAATCCGGTGGTGGCGGAATCATAGCTGCGCTGGAACGTCAGCTTGCCGGTCCAGGTTCCGGTGGTGGTCCAGGTGTAATTGCGGGTGGCGCCGACGCCCGTCACCCGCACCGCCGGCGTGAAGGCGTTCTGCGCGCCGAGGATGGTCTGGTTGAACTGGCCGTTGGAAAACATTCTGAACAGGCAGCCCACGTGTCCGGGCTGAAACCACGGCCGGTCCGATGTCAGCGTGGTGTTGCCGGAATAGGCGCCGGGGGTGAAGTTCGCCTGGATGCCGGGGGCGGCCTGGAACGGTCCGTCGTTGGCATAGAACTGCACCGTCGACCAGCTATGGGCGGCGCGCCGTTCGATCTTGTATTGCGGCTGGCCATAGCAGCCGATGAAGATGATGTCGCCGGACTGGTCGTAGCGGATGTTCGGCAGGTCCGCCGCGCCCCACGGCGTCGGCAGCGTCATCGTGCCGGCCGCCTCGATGGAGCACTGCGTCAGCGTCTTCGACCACGCATCGGTCGACTCGATCTGGATGGTGTTGTTGGTGGTCGAGGGCGTGAAGGCGAGGGAATGCGTGCCGGTGTCGAGCGTGGTCTGCGCTATGATGTCGGAGGCGCCGGCCGTCGAGCCGACCCGGAACACCACCGGCCCCTGCGTCACCACCAGCCGGATGGCGTGCTCCTTGCCGAGGTCGGCGCCGGCGATGGAGATGGTCTGCTGGATTTGCGCGAGCCCGCCGACCGGCGGACACGACAGTGTGCACATGCCGCCGCCGACCGTCGCGGTTGCCCCGGAGGTGGTGTTGGTGGTCAGCCAGTTGCCGAGGCCGAGGAAGAACGGATCGCCGATGGACGTGGCGACCGCGGCGCGACTCACCAGCGTTTCGTTGATCCACACCCGCATCCTGTTGGCGGTGAGTTCGATCAGCGCGGTGTCGAGCTTGGAGAACACGAAGCGCAGGAGCTTCGCCGGCGCGTCGCCCAGCACCTCGCCCACATAGAAGAGCCCCGGCCGCATCGCCATCGGCCCGACCACATAGGGCAGCCAGTTGACCTGGCACGCCGCCGCCATCCGCATTTTTGCGACATCGACGCGGGCGAGGGCGATCTTCGAGACTTCGCCGGCATTGAGGGAGTAGAGGGGGGCATTGGCTTTCACGAAAACCACCATTGCGAGTTGAGGGACAAGGCGGTGAGGTAATGAATCTGAATGCTGCATCGGCTCAGTTTGGACATTGCCGGATGCTTGGTTTGCCCATTTTGGAAGGCTATGCAAACCACTTGTCGCAAGTTCGTTCGACTCGAAGCGCAAGCAATTGTAAAATTGGACCACGCAGATGACTGCAATCGAATTTGCGCAGGCATCGCTCGAACGAGCCGATCGAGATGGTCCACCAATTCAAAGCCGTCGCAGATATCTACTTTGATAATTCAACTTCGGGCGCAAGGTGAGAGTGTGGCAGTTCTTCTGCCTAGAAAGCGCAGTGGAGATAGGTCAAGATCGATCAAACTCACCGGCCGCAGCCCGCCTATTCAGTTCAAGACAAATTCCGTTGCGATAATCCACTGCGGCGATTTTTCCCTCAATGAATTTGTCTCGAAGCCAAAGAGCATAATCCTTCTGGATTCTTTTACGCTCGGCATTCGTAATTCTATTACGTCCGGCTGAATTCGGAGGAGGGATGCGCAGAAACACGCCTGCGTGTGTGGGTACTGGAGGCAGTTTGGGGTCCAAACGGCTGACAGTCTGATCATATACACAGAAAAGCTGTTCTCCAACATCATTTGTCTTACGGCGGATATCGCCAGCGCGGGCTTCGCACACTGCATATATCTCTTTAACCGGATCAGATGCCTTTTTTACTAACGCCTCCTCGAACAGAATCCGAATGTGCTCATCAGGTCCTTGATCTCGCCAAACGCTGAGACCGTTGGAAAAGACTTTCTCGAATGGGCGCGCTGCAATAATTCCCGTCGCAGGATCAAAATCTCGTGGAGACGCTATAATTCGGTGAAGTCGTTCGCCGTTTTTTACGCGGCCGGGCGTCATATGTCCGACGGAAAATTTCTCGCATTCACATTTAGAATGCTGTACTTCCAGCAAGTCCGCCAACTTTTTGTTATCTTCATTCTCCATCAAAAGCTTTCGGCAGTTGGTGCAAGATTTACTTCGTTTGCCGTTACACCAGAACTCACAAAGTTTCAAAATAAGCCTTTCGTACCACGCACGCTTTTCGGTAGTCATATTCAGAAGGCCACATCAATAAATTGTTTGAGGAAATGGCGGGCCTCTGGTGATTTAAGATTACCTTCAAATAACTCTGACGGAACGCCAGATTGTTTCCTGTAGCACTCGATCATACCGTCCGCATGGAACGTGAGATCGGCGAAAAATCCCCTGGATCGTTCCTCAAACTCGATGACTGCCGAGCCGTCATCATCCAGCGTCGCAATGCAAAGGGGAAATGGTTCAAGTATCTGATCGACAAATGCGATCGCTATATCAATGCTTTTCGAGTTCGGCGCAGATGCACCCTCGTTATCATGATTGGCGCGCAGTCGTCGTAACATTCTAAAACGAACTTTGATTCTTTCGCGACCATCATGAAGCGTGATGACGGGTGGTTCAGTGACCATCCGGCGCTCTTTACTTTGTGTCGCCGGAAACCTCCCCTCAGTATAGGGGCATCGGTGTTCCGCACTTTGCTTCGCTGGAGGTCTCTCACCGGCGGGGGGGCCTTCGAATACATCCGATTCGGCAAAGAATTGCGTTGCCCAAATGCTCTCGCCGGGGTTCTCAATGAATGAAGGCACTGACGTGCGAAGGCGGTGCGCCGCGGGCATGATTCATGCACCCTTCAAATAAATTCGCTTTGCCATTGCATCGGTGATTATCGAGGCGAGAAGGTCCTTCAATTCCATATGCATGACATCGAACGACCCGAACACAAGATTGATGTTTCCCGAAACCTCGTCAATGCTCGGCGACAAAAATCGATCTTCCCTCGCTGTCATAATGTTGACCCATCGCGTGTGCGGTAAATTGCCCGTGTCTATGGCTAGATCATCCAAAACATCGATTTGGACCTGCTCCAATCTCTTGGTTCCAGCGCTTCCCGGCAAAAACGCACCCGTGTGGCTGTGCCAGAGATCCGATCGTGAAAATACGTGAGGCGCGATCAGCGGGCTATCCCTTCTCAACACTGATTCGAAGCTTATCGACGATAGATCGCCGTCGAAGCGAAAACGGTCAAGGTACTCCAACCTCAATAAACCAATAGGAATAATATCCTGTATCAGAGTTAATGCAGGAATTATCAATGTCCGCATCCGCTCAACTTGCCATTGCCAGGAAACATAGCGCCATGTTCGATAAAGAATCTGTCCCTGAGCGAATTGGATCTGTTCGGCAACGCGTGCTGACGGTGGAACTCCCGCTGGCACTTCGAACAATGAATTGAATATCCGGCCCATTGTGGGGCCAGGATTGCTTGACGCTGAAACTGGGGCGCCCCCGGGGGGGACGGAGAATTGAATGGATTGGATTGAATGGCGGCTTCTCAGTCCGGCAGCAAATGCCGCATCTTCCACGCTATCAAGCGCCTTTTTGAATAGTGAAGCCGGGATCGGCTCTGCAAATGAAATCACCGCTGCCATGACGTCGATGGCATGGTTTTCGTTCACGGGGCTCCAACCGGCGGACATGCTGGAATTCGTTTCCATTCGGGACATGGGCTCAGAATTGGCCTGCAAGACTACAGGTAACTGGTTAACGGACGTTTTTGACGGATTCAAGAGCATCATTGGATGATCCATGCATGATTTGGACATGATTCCAAGCCTGAATACAGCGCATCAGTCATTCCCCTGTGGCCCGGTCGCCACCGATCCGCCGGTTCCGCCGCCGAGCCACAGCCCGCCGGGTCCGAAGGCGCCGCGGCGGGCGCGCGCCCAGAACGGCACCGGCGGCAGGCCGGGCGGCTCGTCCATGGCCTCTTCGGCCTTGGCGACGCGGCGGGCGCGGTCTTCCTCCCGCAGCAGGCCGGCCTTCAATTCCTTGTCGTTGGCGATGCGCAGGCAGGCCTGCCGGGCGAGGCGCAGCGATACGTAATCGGCGAAATGCTGCGGCCATCCGCCGATGTTCATCCCGTAGATCGGGTCGCTGGAAACGTAGGACACGTAGATCGGCGTCAGGTTGGCGTACCACAGCCCGGCCTCGTCGCTGTATTGCAGCAGCGGCGGATCCATGTTGGGCGAGGCCGACACCAAGATGGTTCTCACCCAATCGATCGGGATCGGGAAGCAGAAATTGAAACCGAACTGCGGCGTGAGGGTGGAACTGCTGTCGATCTGGACGGTACGCTTGGCGAACTTCCACAGGCCTTGCGACAGGCAGAAGCCGACCACGTCCGCCCAATAGGAATCGAGCACGCGCCGCGGCTCGCGCGGCTCGGACAGGTTCGCGAGCTGGCGTTCGCCGAGATGGCCGAGCGCCTCGTTGTAGATGAAGAGCTGGGTGGTCATGGATCGGTCCTGCGGAGGTTCGATCGAATGGAATCACGCGGTCGCGCTGCTCCCTCTCCCCGCGCCTGCGGGGAGAGGGGTGGGGTGAAGGGTACTCTCCGCTTGCCCGAACTTGTGGCAAGCCCCCCCTCATCCCGACCTTCTCCCCGCAAGCGGGGAGAAGGAGAAGCAAGTGGCTGCGTCAGCTTCTCCGGAATCCGGCTTAGAAATCCGCGCTCGCCTGCACGAAGCCGGCGCCGCCGCCGCCCTGGAGCAGGGTGCCCTGGCCGGAGGTTGCGGTCGTGGTGCCCACCACGCTGATGTAATTCGGCGTGTGGGTGGTGCCGGCCGCGAAGCCCGCCACCGCGGTCGCCACGCCCGCGATGTTGAACTTGAACGATCCGGCCGAGACCGTGACGGTCGGAGCGGCGCGCATCTGCACCGGCAGCGGAATGAAGATGATTTCCGCATTGGTGCCGGCCACCATGCCGGCGCCCACCACGACGTTGGCGGCCGGCTCCGGGATGTTGAAGAAGTAGCGCTGGGCAATCGCCAGTTCCACTTCGATGTCGCGATGCTCGAACGGGGTGGCCTGCGCGCCGATCTCAAGCTGAACGCCCATGATCTGCACGAAGTCCGCCGCCCCGGCGGTACCGGCCGGCGTGGCGTTGAACAGCACGCCGAGCTGGGTGCACCCCACCGGCACCGTGCCGGTGAACGCATAACG
>Ga0075015_100000856_pt1 | contig 10978 bp, 8 predicted proteins | sample AleBraG_ABR_2013_FD_71476 | JGI IMG/M metagenome (GOLD analysis project Ga0075015, IMG submission 71476) | Freshwater sediment microbial communities in response to fracking from Pennsylvania, USA - Alex Branch Run_MetaG_ABR_2013 | ecosystem: Environmental > Aquatic > Freshwater > Creek >...
GTTCTACGACGACGACGCCGACCTCTCGATCATCGCCGGCAAGAAGGTGGCGGTCATCGGGTACGGCTCCCAGGGCCACGCCCACAGCCTCAACCTGCGCGACTCGGGGGTCGACGTCCGCGTCGGCCTGCTCGAGGGCAGCGCCTCGCGCCCGAAGGCCGAGGCCGAGGGCCTGCGCGTCGTGACGCCGGACGTCGCGGCCGCCGAGGCCGACGTCATCATGATCCTGGCGCCCGACCACAAGCAGCGTGCGCTCTACACCGAGTTCATCGAGCCGCACCTGACCGCCGGCAAGGCGCTGTTCTTCGGCCACGGCTTCAACATCCGCTTCGGCTACATCAAGCCCCCGACTGACGTCGACGTGATCATGGTGGCCCCCAAGGGCCCCGGCCACCTCGTGCGCCGCGAGTACGCCGCGGGTCGCGGCGTCCCCGTCATCGTCGCCGTCGAGCAGGACCCGACCGGCACCGCGTGGGCGCTCGCGCTGTCCTACGCCCGGGCCATCGGCGGCCTTCGTGCCGGCGGCATCAAGACCACGTTCACCGAGGAGACCGAGACCGACCTCTTCGGCGAGCAGGCGGTCCTCTGCGGCGGCGCGTCGCAGCTGGTGATGTACGGCTTCGAGGTCCTCACCGAGGCCGGCTACCAGCCCGAGGTCGCCTACTTCGAGTGCCTGCACGAGCTCAAGCTGATCGTCGACCTCATGTACGAGGGCGGCATCGCCAAGCAGCGCTGGTCGGTCTCCGACACCGCCGAGTACGGCGACTACGTCTCCGGCCCGCGCGTGATCGACCCGCACGTGAAGGACAACATGAAGGCCGTGCTCGCCGACATCCAGTCGGGCGCCTTCGCTGCGCGCTTCATCGCCGACCAGGACGCCGGGGCCCCGGAGTTCACGGCGCTCCGCGCCCAGGGCGAGCAGCACCCCATCGAGGCCGTGGGTCGCGAGCTGCGCGGCATGATGAGCTGGGTCAAGAGCGGCGACGACGACTACACCGAAGGCAGCGCCACCCGCTGACGCCGCGCGTCGTCGAGCCCCACCCCATTCCGCCCGCTGAACGTCCAGGGTCGCCCACCGAGGGTGATCTCGGACGTTCAGCCCCATGCTGGGCCAGCACCGCGGGATCGTGGCCGGCACGACCGCACGGGGGGACGCGGCAGGGCTAGAACGTGAGCGTGCCGTCGGGGTCGAACGCCGCCGGTCGGACCTCGTCGACCAGAGCGACGGGGAGCGCGGCGTACAGGTGCGGGAAGACCTCGCCGGTCCCGGCGTCCTCGAAGCGCACGGGGACGCCGGCGGGTTCGAGCACCTCCGTGCGCATCATGAGCACGACGAGCGGCTCCGCCGCGGCGGCGTAGAACCGCGACGCGGTGGCCTGGACCTGCTCGGGGAGGGAGGCGTGGATGAAGCCCTCCTCGTCGATGGTCACGCCGAGGGTGGAGACGCGGTAGGACCCGGCGGCCAGGGCCGCGGACCAGTCCGACGCCGTCGCGATGTGGAGGATCTGCACCCGCGGATTCTGGCAGCCGTCGACGCCGCACGCGTCCCGTGCCGCGCTCCCGGCGACCGGGGCGTCCGGCAGCGACAGCCCGGCGGGGGCGGGAGTCCAGCATCCGGACCTCGTGAAGGCCTTCACAAGGCGCTCGGTAAACTCGGTCAACCGCCATCCGACGTCGAGCCCCAAGGTGCCCACGTGAGCAAGCCGGTCGTCCTCATCGCCGAAGAGCTGTCCCCCGCCACGGTCGAGGCCCTCGGCCCCGACTTCGAGATCCGCCACGTGGACGGAGCCGACCGCGCGGCCCTGCTGCCGGCCATCGCCGACGTGGACGCGATCCTGGTCCGGTCGGCCACCAAGGTCGACGCCGAGGCCCTCACGGCGGCCAAGAGCCTCAAGGTCGTCGCCCGTGCGGGCGTCGGCCTCGACAACGTCGACGTCAAGGCGGCGACCCAGGCGGGCGTCATGGTCGTCAACGCGCCGACGTCGAACATCGTGAGCGCGGCCGAGCTTGCCGTCGCGCTGCTGCTGGCCTGCGCACGCAACATCGCGCCCGCCAGCGCCGCCCTCAAGGCGGGGCAGTGGAAGCGCTCGAAGTACACCGGCGTCGAGCTCACCGACAAGACCGTCGGGGTCGTTGGGCTCGGTCGCATCGGCCTGCTCGTGGCGCAGCGGCTCTCGGCGTTCGGCGTCAAGCTCGTGGCCTACGACCCCTACGTCCAGCCGGCCCGCGCCGCGCAGCTGGGCATCCGGATGCTCAGCCTCGACGAGCTGCTCGCCGAGTCCGACTTCATCACCGTCCACCTGCCCAAGACGCCGGACACGATCGGCCTCATCGGCGAGGAGGCGCTGCGCAAGGTCAAACCGACGGTGCGCATCGTCAACGCCGCGCGCGGCGGCATCGTCGACGAGCACGCCCTCTACGTCGCGCTCAAGGAGGGCCGCGTCGCCGGCGCCGGTCTCGACGTCTACGCCACCGAGCCCTGCACCGACTCGCCGCTCTTCGAGTTCGAGTCCGTCGTCGTCACGCCGCACCTGGGCGCGTCGACCGACGAGGCGCAGGAGAAGGCCGGCATCGCCGTCGCCCGCTCGGTGCGGCTCGCGCTCGCGGGCGAGCTCGTGCCCGACGCCGTCAACGTCCAGGGCGGATCGATCGCGCCGGCCGTCCGTCCCGGGATCGCGCTCGTGGAGAACCTGGGCCGCGTCGCCGGTTCGCTCGCGACCGCACCGCTCGAGGCCGTCACGGTGGAGGTCCTCGGCGAGATCGCCAGCCTCGACGTCAAGATCCTCGAGCTCTCGGCGCTCAAGGGCGTCTTCTCCGTGCTGGTGACCGACCCGGTCTCCTACGTCAACGCCCCCGTCCTGGCCGGCGAGCGCGGCGTGGCCGTGTCGCTCACCACGTCGACCGAGAGCGCGAGCTGGCGCAACACGGTCCGCATCCACCTCTCGCTCACCGACGGCCAGCGCGTCGTCGTGGGCGGCACGGTGACCGGTCCGCGCAACATCCAGCGGCTCGTCGAGATCGACGGCTTCGACATCGACGTCCCGGTCAGCGAGCACGTCGCGTTCCTGCGCTACCTCGACCGCCCCGGCGTCGTCGGTGCCGCGGGTCGCCTGCTCGGCGAGGCGGGCATCAACATCGGCGGCATGCAGGTGAGCCGGGACGAGGCCGGCGGGCAGGCGCTCATCGCGCTGACCGTCGACAGCGCCATCCCCGCCGAGGTGCTCGCGATGATCGCCGACGAGGTCGGCGCCATCTCGGCCCGCTCGGTCGACCTCGAGCTCTAGTCCGCTGACCGCGTAACGACCGGTCATCGGGCCTCGGTCCCACCACGCTGCCCACATGAGGCTCCTCGTGCTCGGCGGTACCCAGTTCGTCGGCCATGCGGCCGTGGCCGAGGCCCTGGCGCGCGGTTGGGACGTCACCGTCGCGAACCGCGGGGTGAGCGGTGCGCCGCAGGACGGCATCACCGCCGTCACGCTCGACCGCACGCAGCCCGGGGCGTTCGACCAGTTGGCCGGCCGCCGTTTCGACCTCGTCCTGGACACCTGGTCGCAGGCACCCAGCGTCGTCCGCGACGCCGCGCGGGCGCTCGCCGCGTCGGTCGAGCGCTGGGTCAACGTCTCGAGCCGGTCGGTCTACTCCTGGCCGCCCCCGAGCGGCGCGGACGAGTCGGCGCCGCTCGTCGACGGTGATCCGGACGCCGGCGGCACCGACTACGCCGCCGACAAGCGCGGGGGCGAGCTGGCGGTCGAGCGCGAGCTCGGCGCCGACCGGGTGATCCAGCTGCGTGCCGGCCTCATCCTCGGTCCTCGCGACAACGTGGGACGGCTCCCGTGGTGGCTGCGCCGCGTCGCTCGCGGTGGCGAGACCCTCGCGCCCGCGCCGGCGAGCCTTCCGATCCAGTACGTCGACCCGCGCGACCTGGTCGTGCTCGGGTTCGACGCCGCGGTCGCCGGACGCCACGGTCCGGTCGACGTCGTCTGCCCGCCGAACCGGACCACCCTGGGCGACGTGCTCGGGGCCTGCGTGTCGGCGACAGGGTCGGACGCCACCTTCAACTGGGTCGATCCCACGTGGCTCCTCGAGCAGGGCGTCGAAGTCTGGACCGAGCTCCCGATCTGGATCCCGGCGTCGGAGGAGGCCTACGCCCTGCACCAGAGCGACGTCGCGCGCGCCCTGGAGTGGGGCCTGCGGATCCGACCTGTGGCTCAGACCGTCGCCGACTGCTGGACCTGGGTCCAGGAGGTGGATGCCGCCGGCAGCGCGCCGCCACCTCGCGCGGGGATCGGCCTGGGCACCGAGCGGGAGGCGGACTTGCTGTCGCGGTGGGCCGCTCAGCTGGGCCGCGAGTAGGTGAGCGTCAGGAACGCTCCGTCGCTCGCGTGCTGGATCGAGCCGGTGCCGGTGAGCCCGACCAGGTCGCGGGTGCCCGACCCCTCGACGACGTCGAGGGTCAGGACGGCGACGCCGTCGACGATGCTGCCGATGTGGCGCAGGACGAACGCCCCGGACGCGCCGTCGAGCGAGCCCTCGATGCGCTCCATCGCGACATAGGCGAGCGGTCCGTCGGCACCGAGGACGGACACCATCTCCACCACGCTCGACCCGATGAGCGGCTCGGTGGAGAACACCTTGTCGAACGTGGTGGGACCGACCACCGGCACGTTGGCGGGCGCGCCTGCGTCGGCGGACGGGCGGGCGGTGATCCCGAAAGGGACCCGGATCGTCGGCATGCGGTGAACCTAGTCGACGGGGCCGACCGGATGGACCGCCCGGCCCCTCTCGCGGGGTCAGCTCGCCGCGTCGCGCTCCGCGCGGTTGACGGCGCTGATGACCGCCTTGAGCGACGAGGTGACGATCGACGGGTCGATGCCCACGCCCCACAGCACGCGTCCGCCGACGGCGCACTCGAGGTAGGACGCCGCCACCGCGTCGCCGCCGGACGACATCGCGTGCTCGTTGTAGTCGAGCACCCGGACGTCAACGCCGTAGGCCGCCAGCGCGTCGCAGAACGCGGCGATCGGGCCGTTGCCCACGCCGCCGACCTCGACCTCGAGGTGGCCGTCGGTAAGGACGACGCGGACGTTGGTCTGGCCGTCGACGGCCGAGTCCTGGGCGATGGCGCGCAGCGCGTAGCGGCCCCAGGGCGCAGCCGGGTTCGGCAGGTACTCGTCCTGGAAGTACTCCCACATCGCGGCGGGCGACACCTCACCGCCCTCGGAGTCGGTGACCCGCTGCACGACGGCGCTGAACTCGATCTGGAGCCGACGCGGCAGCTCGAGCTTGTGCTCGGACTTCATGATGTAGGCGACGCCGCCCTTGCCGGACTGCGAGTTGACCCGGATGACCGCCTCGTAGGTGCGCCCGACGTCCTTGGGGTCGATCGGCAGGTAGGGGACCTCCCAGCGGAACTCGTCGACCGGCACGCCGGCGGCGTCGGCGTCGCGCTGCATCTGGGCGAGGCCCTTGTTGATCGCGTCCTGGTGCGAGCCGGAGAAGGCGGTGAACACCAGGTCGCCGCCGTAGGGGTGGCGCTCGTTCACGGGCAGCTGGTTGCAGTACTCGACCGTGCGACGGATCTCGTCGATGTCGCGGAAGTCGATCTGCGGATCGATGCCCTGGCTCATCAGGTTCATGCCCAGGGTCACCAGGCAGACGTTGCCGGTGCGCTCGCCGTTGCCGAACAGGCAGCCCTCGATGCGGTCCGCGCCGGCGAGATAGCCGAGCTCGGCGGCAGCCACGCCGGTCCCGCGGTCGTTGTGCGGGTGCAGCGAGAGCACCAGAGAGTCGCGACGCGCGAGGTTGCGGTGCATCCACTCGATGGCGTCGGCGTAGACGTTGGGCGTGGCCATCTCGACGGTCGCGGGCAGGTTGACGATCGCCTTGCGGTCCGGCGTCGGCTCCCAGACGTCGAACACGGCGTCGCACACCTCGACGGCGAACTCGAGCTCCGTGCCCGTGAACGACTCCGGGGAGTACTCGAAGTAGACCTCGGTGCCGGTGAGGTTCTCGGCGTACTTGCGGACCAGCTGCGCGCCGTGCACGGCGATGTCCTTGATGCCGTCGCGGTCCAGGCCGAACACCACGCGCCGCTGCAGCGTGGAGGTGGAGTTGTAGAGGTGCACGATCGCCTGCGGCGCCCCGGCGATCGCCTCGTAGGTGCGCTCGATCAGCGGCTCGCGCGCCTGGGTGAGCACCTGGATGACGACGTCGTCCGGGATGTGCTCGCCCTCGACCAGCTGGCGGACGAAGTCGAAGTCGGTCTGCGACGCCGACGGGAAGCCGACCTCGATCTCCTTGTAGCCCATCGCGACGAGCTGCTGGAACATCCGCATCTTGCGGGCCGGGGTCATGGGGTCGATGAGGGCCTGGTTGCCGTCGCGCAGGTCGACCGCGGCCCAGCGCGGCGCCTTCGTGATCACCTTGGTCGGCCAGGTCCGGTCCGGCAGGTCGACCGGGGTGAAGGGGGAGTAGCGGCGCCAGGCCATCGGGGAGGGCTGCTGGGCGTTGCGCACGTCGAAGGACGCGGCGTAGGAGTTGGTGCTGGTCACGGGATGTCCTCGCAGAGTCTGTGGGTGAGGCCGGGATCGGGACGATCGACCGGCACGACAGCACCCCGCAGCGAGGAGGCCGGCCTAGGCCCCGCTGCGGCCGCTAAGGAGCAGTGCCACGTGAGTCATCCCGAGCAGGGTAGCAGCGGCAGCCCCCATGTCGACTCTCCGCCCGGTCTCGCTGTTCAGATGATGAGACAGCCGGGTCGAGTGGTGGGACAGCGCCCTACGATCCTGGGCATGTCGACGCACTATCGCCTCGCCGTCATCCCCGGTGACGGGATCGGGACCGAGGTCGTGGCCGAGGGCCTCAAGGTCCTCGACGTCGTGGCCGCGCGCCACGGGATCACCTTCGACCGCGTCGAGTACGACCTCGGTGCGCGCCGGTACAACGCCACCGGCGAGGTGCTGCCGGACTCGGTGCTCGCCGAGCTCGGCGGGTCGCACGCGATCCTGCTCGGCGCCGTCGGCGACCCGAGCGTGCCGCCGGGCGTGCTGGAGCGGGGTCTGCTCCTGCGCCTGCGCTTCGCACTCGACCACCACGTCAACCTGCGCCCCGTGAAGCTCTACCCGGGCGTCGCGACGCCGCTCGCGGGCAAGGGCCCGGAGCACATCGACATGGTCGTCTGCCGCGAGGGCACCGAGGGTCCGTACGCCGGCGCCGGCGGCGCCCTGCGCGTGGGTACGCCGCACGAGGTGGCGACCGAGGAGAGCATCAACACCGCGTACGGCGTCGAACGCATCATTCGTGACGCGTTCGCGCGTGCCACGCGGCGTCGCAACAAGGTGACTCTCGTGCACAAGACCAACGTGCTCGTGCACTCGGGCAGCCTGTGGATGCGGACGTTCGACGCCGTGGCCGCGGACCACCCGCAGGTCGAGACCGACTACTGCCACGTCGACGCGGCGACGATGTTCTTCATCACGAACCCGGAGCGGTTCGACGTCGTCGTCACCGACAACCTGTTCGGCGACATCATCACCGACATCGGCGCGGCGATCGCCGGGGGCATCGGCCTCGCGGCGAGCGGCAACCTCGACCCCAGCCGGGCGCACCCGAGCATGTTCGAGCCGGTGCACGGCTCGGCCCCCGACATCGCGGGTCGCGGCACGGCCGACCCCACCGCCACGGTGATGTCGGTCGCGATGCTGCTCGATCACCTCGGTGAGGACAAGGCCGCCGCGGAGGTCGAGGCCGCGGTGGCCGCCGACCTCGTCGAGCGTGGCACGGCGGTCCGCTCGACCTCGGAGATCGGCGACGCGCTCGCCGAGCGAGTAGCCGGCTGATCCAGCCGCTCGCCCGGCTGGGTCAGGCCTCGCCCTCATCCGTCCGCCCCGAGAGGTAGTTTCAGCCCATGTCCACGACGTCCATCCCGCGCACCCTCTCCGCCAGCCCGCGCTCGGCCGCCCAGATCGCGGCGATCCAGGCGAACCCCGGGTTCGGCAAGTACGTCACCGACCACATGGTCACGGCCCGCTGGACCGAGGATGCCGGCTGGCACGACGCCCAGCTGGTGCCCTATGCCGCGATCCCGCTCGACCCCGCGACCAACGTCCTGCACTACGGCCAGGCGATCTTCGAGGGCCTCAAGGCCTACCGCCAGGCCGACGGTTCGATCGCGACGTTCCGCCCTGAGGCCAACGCGCGGCGCTTCCAGCGCTCCGCCGTGCGCATCGCCATGCCGGAGCTGCCCGAGGAGCTCTTCCTGGCGTCGATCGAGGCGCTCGTCGACCAGGACCAGGGATACGTCCCCACCGACCCGGAGGAGTCGCTCTACCTGCGGCCGTTCATGTTCTCGACGGAGGTCGGGCTCGGCGTCCGCCCGTCCAACGAGTACCTCTACGTGCTCATCGCCTCGCCGGTCGGCGCGTACTTCAAGGGCGGGGTCAAGCCGGTCTCGGTGTGGCTGTCGACCGAGTACGTGCGCGCGGCACCCGGCGGCACCGGCGAGGCGAAGTTCGCGGGCAACTACGCCGCGTCGTTGATCGCCCAGGCGCAGGCCGCGGGGGAGGGCTGCGACCAGGTCGTGTGGCTCGACGCGAGCGAGCACCGCTGGGTCGAGGAGATGGGCGGCATGAACCTGTTCTTCGTGCACGGGTCCGGTGACAGCGCCCGCATCGTCACCCCCGAGCTCAGTGGCAGTCTGCTCGCCGGCGTCACCCGCGACTCGCTGCTGCAGGTGGCCAAGGACCTCGGCTACGGCGCCGAGGAGGGTCGGATCAACATCGACGACTGGCGCGAGGGCAACGCCTCCGGCGAGATCACCGAGGTGTTCGCCTGCGGCACCGCCGCCGTCATCACACCGGTGGGCAGCGTGAAGAGCGCCGCGCACTCGTGGACGGTCGGCGAGGGCGGCCCGGGCGCGGTCACGATGCGGCTGCGCGAGGCGTTGCTCGCGATCCAGACGGGCCGCTCCGAGGACGCCCATCACTGGATGCACGCGCTCGTCGCGGCTCCCTGAGCGCTGCGCGTCGGCCGCAGCGTGGGTGCGGCGTGACGGGCGAGCGGATCAGCTGCTGGACGGCGTCGTCGCCGGCGGTGCCGGCGGAGTCGGCGTGTCGGAGACGGACTGCTGGGCCGGCGGGGTCGTGCTGACCGCCGGGTCCGACGGCGCCGGCGCGGGGGGCGTCGGCGCCGTGGACGTCGGGGCCGGGGCCGCAGGCGCCGGGGCCGCGCTCGACGACGGTGCCGCTGTGGGGGTTCGCGACGCCGACGCCGACCCGATGGACGTCGAGGCCGACCGGGTCGACGAGCTGCTCGACCTCGTCCCCGAGGGTGCCCGGTACTGCCCCGACACGGGCCCCCAGAACGCGCTCTGGGGCAGGACCTGGCGTCGTGCCTTCGGTGCGGCGGGGTCGAGCGCGCTGCACCCGAGCGCCGCCTGCGCGAAGGCCTCGGCGCGCCCCTGCGAGCCGGTCTCGTTCGGGTGGATCCCGTCGCCGGACATCCACTCGGGGTGCGCCGCGACGAGCTCGGACCACCGCAGGATGCGCACGTTGCTGCGTCCGGAGGTCGCCCGGTCGAGCGCGGCGTTCATGGCCGTCTGCGAGTCGCCGATGCGGTCCGGGCGCACGACGTCGGCCCAGATCACGCAGCGCTTCGGCCCGAGGGAGTCGAGGATGCGGCGCGCCGACTCCTCGAAGACGTTGGCCACCGGGTCGTTCGTGCCCGAGCTGACGATGACGATCGGGGGTACGGCACCCACGGCGTCGAGCCTCTTCTCGGTCGCGGGCGTCGAGCGACCCACCTCCGCCTGGTAGGACACGAACCGGTCGGGCAGCAGGTCCGCGAGCCACGGGTAGACGACCAGGCCGAGCGAGTCGCCGAGCACGAGGGTGTCCTGCGCCGGCGCCAGCATCGGCGGCACGGCGGAGTCGGTGGCATCGGCCGGCTCGGAGGCCGCGGGGGTGAGCCCCACCGAGGGGGAGGACGACACCGAACTGGCTGGGGGCGCGGCCGCGGCCGGCCCGGCTGCGTGGCGCAGCGCGACAGCCCCCGCAGAGCCGAGGACGAGCACGCCCGCCGTGACGGCGGCGACGGCGAGCACACCGCGCCGACGCGCGTTGGGCCGCGTGGGCGCCGGGGCCGCGTGCTGACCGGGCGCCGAGATGTGGTCGCTGGGCTCGCCGGCGTGGGTGTGCGCGGCGCGCGTCGCGCCGGATGCCGCGACGGCGTCGTCCGCGGCCTGCTGGGTCACGGTGGGCTGGGGGGCGGTGACGTCATCGGGGTGCACGTCCTCGCGCACCCACGGAGCGTCCGGCCCGTCGGTGACGTCCGGGGTCCCCGTCTCGTCCACCCCAGGAGGGTACGTCGCCCGGTCGGGCGGCTCGCGGTGTGGCGTCCGTCTCGTGAGACGGGGCTGTCCGGCGGCCGGGGCGTGTGGCACGCTGGACGGGTGACTCCGCTGGTGATCATTACCTAGCGCGTCCGCGACCCCGTCGCCGACGCGCAGCCTCTCGCACCCGTGCGGGGGGCTTTTTCGTTGCCCGGCACCGTCTGACCCCGCCCCACCCGACCGACAGAGGACCCCTGATGACGACCGACGCCTTCCACGTCTACGACACGACGCTGCGCGACGGAGCCCAGCGCGAGGGCATCTCCTACTCGGTGACCGACAAGCTCGCCGTGGCGCGGCTGCTCGATGAGCTCGGCGTCGGCTTCATCGAGGGCGGCTGGCCGGGGGCGCTGCCGAAGGACACCGAGTTCTTCCAACGGGCGCGCACCGAGCTCGTCCTCACCCACGCCCAGCTCGTCGCGTTCGGGTCGACCCGCAAGGCCGGCGTCGCCGTCGAGGACGACGCCCAGGTGCAGGCCCTGCTGGACTCGGGCGCCCCGGTGATCACGCTCGTCGCGAAGTCCGATGTCCGCCACGTGGCGGACATCGGACTTCGCGACGAGCGTGATCACCGGGGCGCCCGAGTCCAGC
>Ga0075015_100000857_pt1 | contig 10971 bp, 6 predicted proteins | sample AleBraG_ABR_2013_FD_71476 | JGI IMG/M metagenome (GOLD analysis project Ga0075015, IMG submission 71476) | Freshwater sediment microbial communities in response to fracking from Pennsylvania, USA - Alex Branch Run_MetaG_ABR_2013 | ecosystem: Environmental > Aquatic > Freshwater > Creek >...
CGCCTGCAGCGTGGAGTCCTTGGCGTGCTCCTGCACCTCCACGGCTTGCGCCAGGTGTTCAGCCGGTAGTGGCAGCCAGGGCTTGCCCGAGCTGAACCCGCCGCCGTCGCGCGGCTCCCATGGCATCGGGGTGCGGCAGCCGTCGCGACCCTTGAACGACGGCCAAAAAGCGATGCCGTATGGATCGCGCAAGGCCTCGAAGGGCACGTCCGCCTCATGCAGACCCAATTCCTCCCCCTGGTATACGCACACGGCGCCGCGCAGTGAAGACACCAGCGCCGTCAGTTGGGTGGCCAGCAGGGGCGGGGATCCGGCGTGGCCCCACCGGCTGGCGACACGCTCAACATCGTGATTGGAAATGGCCCAACAGGGCCAGGCCTCCGGGGACGCCGCCAGGGCGCCTTCCACGGTGGCGCGAATGTGTGCCGGCGAATGTTCACTCCCCAACAACTCAAAGCTGTATCCCAGGTGCAGTCGACCGGGGCGCGTGTACTCGGCGATGGCGGCGTTGGAGTTCTCGGCCGAGATCTCGCCCAGGGTGACGCGGCCAGGGTAGCGGTCGATCAGCGCGCGCAGCTCCTCGATGAACGGCAAGTTCTCCGGGCGCGTATTGTCGTAGACGTGGTACTGGTAGGCGTACGGGTTATCGGAGCGAAATCCGCGCCCGCTACGCAAGGCCTCGGGCTTGGGCGGGTTGTCACGCAGTTCACGGTCGTGAAAGCAGAAGTTGATGGCATCAAGTCGCAGCCCGTCCACGCCGCGCTCCAGCCAGAAGCGTACGTTGTCGAGTACGGCGCGCCGCACTTGCGCGTTATGAAAATTCAGGTCCGGTTGTTCGGCCAGGAAATTATGCAGGTAGTACTGCGAGCGGCGCGCATCCCAGGCCCATGCCATGCCGCCGAATATGGACAGCCAGTTGTTGGGCGGACCGCCGTCGGGCCGCGCATCCGCCCACACGTACCAGTCGGCTTTGGGGTTGCCACGGCTCTGGCGACTCTCCTCGAACCACGCGTGCTGTGCGGAGGTGTGACTCAACACCTGATCGATCATGACCTTCAGTCCCAGCTCATGCGCCTTGGCCAGCAGCCGATCGAAATCGAGGAGCGAGCCGAACAGTGGGTCCACTGCGCGATAATCGGCGATGTCATAGCCGAAATCGGCCATCGGCGACTTGAAGAACGGCGAGATCCAGATGCCCTCGACACCGAGGCTCGCGACATAATCGAGTTTATCGATGATGCCCGGCAGATCACCGACGCCATCACCGTTGGTATCGAGAAAGCTGCGAGGATAAATCTGGTAGATAACCGCGCCGTGCCACCACGCGCGCTGATGTGCCGTGCTCTCGCTCAAGAGCGTCCCCCGTAATTTTGAGTCGAGAGCTTACCCGCTACCTGCCTTGCGCCGGCTATTACGCATACGTATTCATGCGCACCACTTTGCCGATTGCGCCTATCGTCACTCGATTCGTGAACCATACACGACGGCGGGGATCATGATTCGAATATTGCACGGGCGATTGGCCGCACTGTGGCTGCGATGCTGCGCTTCGCCGGCGCCGGCGCCGGCGCCGGCGCTGGCGCTGGCGCTGACAATGCTGCTCGTGCTGGCGCCGGCTGCGCCGATGGCCGCGCGCGCCGATAGCCCAGCGCCCATCGATTATTCCAAGCAAGCGGCGCGCGCCAGCCCAGAGTGGCTGCACGAGGGCGTGATCTATCAGATCTTTCCGCGTCAGTTCTCCACGCAAGGAGATCTCAAGGGCATCACCGCGCAGTTGGATCGGCTGCAGAAGCTGGGTGTGAACATTCTCTGGTTGATGCCCATCCATCCAGTGGGAAAGCTCAAGGCCAAGGGTACGCTGGGCAGTCCGTACGCGGTACGCGACTACTACGCTGTCAATCCGGAGTATGGCAGTGCGGCTGATCTGCACCAATTGGTGTCGGAAGCACACCAGCGAGGCCTGAAGGTCATCATCGATATCGTTGCGAATCACACTTCGTGGGATTCGGTGTTGATGAAGCACCCCGAGTACTACTGGCACGATGCGAAGGGCAACATCATTCCCCCGGAGCCGGACTGGGCGGATGTCGCGCACCTGCAATACGCCAATGTGCAGCTGCGTCGTTACATGATCGACATGTTGAAATTCTGGATCAAGGATTTCGATCTGGACGGCTTCCGGTGCGATGCCGCCGGGTTGGTGCCCACGGACTTCTGGGAGCAGGCGCGTGCCGAGCTCTCAGTGCTCAAGCCCGACATCGCCATGTTGGCCGAGTGGGACGATCCGGCGCTGCTGGCCAAGGCCTTTGATATCGACTACGCCTGGAAGGGTTACCACGCGCTAGGAGAAGTGCTGCAGGGCCATGCGCCCGCCTCGGCGGTGCGCGAGGAGTGGCAAAGATCGGCCAGCCAGTACGAGCGCGGTGCACTGCGCATGCGCTTCACCGATAATCACGATCAGCTGCGCGCCCTGGCTCGATTCGGCGAGCCTGCGGCGCTGGCGGGCGCCGCGCTGATGTTCACGCTCGATGGCGTGCCACTGATCTATAACGGCATGGAAGTGGGGGACACGGCCGAATCCGGTGCGCCGGCCCTGTTCGAGAAGCTGCCCATTTATTGGGACAGTGCGCAGCTGCGCCCGCAGTTCCCAGAATTCTTCCGGGCCATCGTCGCGTTGCACAAGGAGCACTCTGCGTTCACCCATGGGGATCTGAGCTGGGTGCACAACAGTGACGAGGCGCGGGTGCTCACGTACTTGCGCCGCAGCGCCACGGAAACGCTGCTGGTGGCCGTCAATCTATCTTCGCAGCCCTTTGTGGGAGTGGTCGAGGCCGGCGACGGGTTCGTGGACATCACGCCCGAGCGCGAGAGCACTAATGCAGCGCAAAAACTTAGCAGCGCTGTGCCCGCACTGTCGCTGGGCGCGTGGGAATACCGTGTGTTGCGCCAGCAACAGATGCGCCCGGTTCAATGAATACGTATGCGGAACCATTGGCAAGGGGCGGCCCGTAGCTAGAATCGCGACTGCTAATTATTTACAACATTCCCTGATGGGTGGGGTCGCCGCGGATCTTAGGGAGACTGCGGCGTGCCGATCGGCAAATTTTAAGGAGAAGTATTGGTGAAGACCTTCAAGACGGCCTATTACGGATGGATCGCGGCACGCCGCGCATTGTTGTCCATGAGTGTCTCGGGCGCCGGCTGTATGCTGGCGTGGTTTGCGGCGGGCAATATCGCGCTGGCGGCGGATGCGCCCTCCGCGACCACGGACACCGGGCCGTTGGAAGAGGTGGTAGTGACAGGCATTCGCCACGGCATTGAGGACGCGATCAGCGCCAAACGCACGTCCGGTAGCATTGTCGAGGCTATTTCCGCTGAGGATATTGGCAAGCTGCCGGATACCAGCATCGCGGAGTCGCTGGCACGCCTACCAGGCCTGACGGCGCAGCGCGCTCAGGGTCGCGCGTCGGCTATTAGCCTGCGAGGTACCGATCCCGCATTTACCAACGGCCTGTTGAATGGACGTGAGCAGGTAAGCACCGGGGATAACCGCGACATTGAGTACGATCAATATCCTTCAGAGCTTTTCAGTACTGTGCTCGTCTACAAGACACCGGATTCGAAATTGATCGGCCAGGGGTTGGCCGGAACCATTAATCTGGAGACCACTCGGCCGCTCGAATATGGCAAGCGCGGTTTCGCCGTCAACGCCCGTGCGGAAAGAAATCCCAACGGTGATCTTGGGGCGAATTCGACTCAGAACGGCTATCGTTTCAGTGTTTCGTATATTGACCAATTCCTTGACAACACTCTTGGGCTAACGGTCGGTGTTGCAAAACTGAATTCTCCCTTAGCCACACAGGGTGTCGGTGCCTATGGACCGTGGCACCAAAACGATCCAGCCGTGGACGGCTATAACTTCCATCCGAGTATCCCCACCGGCGTATGGGTTACTAACGGTATGAAGGTGCGCGCTGACATGGGGGAAAATGATCGAACCGGCGCCATGGCGACCGTGGAATGGAAGCCGAGTTCGGCCTTTACCAGCACTTTGGACGCCTACTACACGAAGTCGGATGAAACCGATGATGCCCGTTCGCTTGAATGGAATCTGGGCAACTACCCGGCTTCCACAATCTACTCTGATCTTGTAATCCGCGACAATTCCCTGGTGGGCGCCAATGTTGATCGGCTGCGACCGCTGGTTCGAAATTTTCAATTCATAACCAATGACAAGATCACCGCCGTAGGTTGGAACAATAAGTGGACGGGTGATGCGTGGTCCTTGACCGGTGATTTGAGCTACTCCAAGGCGGTGCGCGATCAGTTCCAGCCCGAGACCAACGCCCAGTACGGAACCTGCCGCGGTACCGGGAACCCGACAGCCAATCCGCCAATCCCAGACGATTACAGCTGCTTCGATACAGGAAATTTCCTCCTAAGTGCCAATCAGATGCCTTCGGCAAACTTGGTGAAGAACTACGCTGACCCGTCCAAGATCGCATTTGGACCCACTATCTATGGTGCGGGCTATGTGAAGCGACCGCACGTCGATGATGAACTGAAGTCCGCCCGCATTGATGTTGGACATAGCGGATTGGGTTGGTTCGAGAATTTCGCCGGCGGCGTCAACTACTCGGAGCGAACCAAAAACAAGACTTCGCCGGAGAATAATCTCAACACGCTGGCAAGCGGTGCCGTGTCTATCGGATCACAGTACCTGCTGTCGCCAACCAATTTGAATTACGGCGGCCTTGGCAATGCGCTGGCGTGGAATGTTCCGGCGGTACTGGCGGCCTATTACCAACCGATCACGTACCACACTGCCAATGATCCCGGCTACAGCTACTTAGTGGGTAAAGCGTGGGGAGTCAAAGAGAAGGTGACCACCGCGTCCCTCCATGGTGATCTGAATCACGAGTTATCCTCTTCGGTCACCCTCAAGGGTAATATTGGCGTGCAGGTCATTATGACCGACCAAAGCTCGAATTCCTTTTTTATCGACGAGACGCATGGCGGCGTTGTCGCGCCGTACACGGCCGGCAAGAAATACACGGACGTGCTGCCCCAGTTCAATCTTGCCTTCATGTTGCCGGAAGAGCAGGCAGTTCGAGTGGGCATCGCACGCGAGATGGCGCGTCCACGCATGGATCAACTCAAATCGTCAATCGACGAAGGCGTCAGCACTACGACCGGTATTCCTGGCGGTAGTGCCGGCAATCCATTTCTGGACCCCTGGCGTGCTGACGCGCTCGATCTTTCATATGAAAAGTACTTCAGCAACAAGGGCTATTTTTCCGCAGCCGTGTTCTATAAGAATCTGCGAACCTATATTTATAATTCCACTTTCCAGAATTACGACTTCACCAAACTGATCGCGGGATTGCCAGCGAATTACTTCCAGAACAGCGGAGTAGTGGCGGTCGATCAGGGTCCATTGAGCCAACCGCTCAACGGAAGCGGCGGCCGGCTCGAGGGCGTTGAGCTGTCGCTTTCGTTGCCGGGAGACATGCTCGGCGAGACGCTGCGGGATTTCGGCACCATACTGAGCATCTCGCAGACCGGCAGTAACATCCAGATTAATGATCCTCCTGGCGGTAGCAGCTCCCTCACTTCAACCAACGGTTTGGGCATTATCCCGCTGCCGGGTTTGTCGAAGACGGTCTGGAATGCGACCTTCTACTACGAGCACGCTGGCTTTTCGGCGCGTGTAGCGACCCGCTCGCGGTCCAAGTATATCGGCGAGATCACGAACTTCTCGAACGATCGAACTTTCCAATATGTTAAGGGCGATATGATCACCGACTTCCAGAGTGGCTATGAATTTCAATCCGGGTCGATGAAGGGAGTGTCGGTTCTCTTTCAAGTCAACAATCTCACGAATTCGCCCTACATCTCGTATCAGCAAACCGAGGCGCGGGTAGTGGACTATCAGACCTACGGTAAGCAGTTCCTGTTTGGGATCAATTACAAGCTGTAGTCGCCCCATTGTCTGAGCATGGCGTCCCCGGGACCTAACCCGGGGACGCCTCGATCCCAGAAGCAAGGCCAGCAAGAAATATTGAGCGGCCGAGTGCGCAAGATCCGCATCCTGCGAGCCAAGTAATCTGTTGAGTTTGAAGCTGAGGTTCTGATCGAACAAGCGAACTGATTATGCCCGCAGCTACGCTGCAGGTTGTCGAGCGCAACCGCGCAATCTGACGGTGCAGCTGGCGAGGCTGTACGTCGCCGGCGAAAAGTGACGTAGCTTCCCTGTGGGGCGCCGTAGTGGAAGGGATAGTAGCCCCAGTTGTAACAATCGCACAGTTGGGCGAAGGCCAGATACTTTCCAAAGTAATTATTGGTCGACTCGTTCGCGGAAATATCGCGCACCTGCAGTTCGTGGATCACGCTGCTGGTGGGTGTGGCCGACATGGGCAGCAACGCGCCAGGCCAGCCGGTGGGTTGCACGACGGCGTCCACTAAGTTGACGACGGCACCGATTCCCAGCGCGGAACTGGCGGCGCGGCTGAACACACTGAGGGTGTAGGCGTAGTGCACTACATCGGACCACGTGCTAACCGTACCGATGTGGAACTCGTCGCATCGCCCGATGAGTAAGAATTGAGCAGCACTGATCGTGCGGTCGGCGCCCGCAAGCGGAAGGTAGGTACGTCGGTAGGGGTCGCTCCAGAGCCTTGAACCACAGCCAGCTGGTCGCTCAGGTTGGTGCTGGTTCGCGCCGCGATGGTCATTCCGGCAAGACTGGCGAGGCCGCGGAAATTTCTTACCTTCGCTATGACCCGGCAATTTACCGCTCAATCCTCCTGAAAAGTATGAGCAACATGCGTATTCAGGGCACCAACCAACCGGGCACGGTGTATAGGCGCACAAACGGAAGATTTGACTCTTGCGTCGCTCAAGCTAATGTGGCTACGGTTATACCCATGTAGCTACAACGGAGCGGTCATGGAAGTATCTATTCGCGAAATGAAGAATGGACTGTCCCGATACCTGAAATTGATTCAGTCCGGCCGCGACGTGACCATCACTGACCGTGGTCGAGCGGTAGCACGGCTCACGCTGATTCCGCCCTCAAGGCGGTCAGCTGCGGCTGAGGCGATCCAGCGCATCAAGGCGTTGCCCTGGGTCAATTGCGGCGCGGGCGGCAAAGTTCGTGGTCTGAATGCGGGCGTCGCGCTGCGCGGCACCGGCTTGACTGCGTCCGAGGTGGTACTGGCGGATCGCGAATGATTCTGTACCTGGATACTTCCGCCTATGTTCGGCTATATATTCGTGAGGCTGCACGAGAGGTGCTGCTGGGGGCGGTTGGTGTCGCGACGCTGATCGCCTCGCATGCGATTGCCTATACCGAGATGCGTGCCGCGTTGGCTCGCATGCTCAGGATGCATCGCCTTCGGAAAATTGAATACACTGCGGTCCTGAAGGCCTATGAACTCGACTGGAGCAACACTCTGCAGGTCATGCCGGCCGAGGCGTTGATTCGGCGCGCCGGCGATCTGGCGGAACGGTTCGGACTGCGCGGATGCGATAGCGTACACCTGGCGGCGGCAGAATCCTTGGCTGTTGCGCCGTCAGCGGTGCCGGTGACGTTTGTGGCCTTTGATGCCGCCCTCAACGCCGCTGCGGAGGCGTTGGGGCTTCCAACGTTGGGCGCAAGTGAGGGTCAATGAGTCAATCCAATACCCCAATGTTCGGCATTGAGGGCGGTGAATGACGGAGTTGGATACTTCCCCGAATTCGCGCTCCAGACGGCTGCTTGCGCTGGGGTTGTCCTACCGCAATGAACAGCGTATGCGTGAGGCCACCGACGCCCTGGCACGCGCGGCGGCGCTCTTGCCTGATGATTTCGGGGCGGCGCTGAACTTTGCCCAGACCTGCTTTGCGTCGGGCTTGCCCGCGGCGGCGCTGTTTGACCGTGCGCGCCAACTTGCGCCTCACGATCTTGGCGTCATCCGCTTGACGGCCATTGCGCTGGAGGCCGAGGGCGAACGGGCGGCGGCCGAGGATCTGCTGACTCGAACATTGGCGGCGAATCCGGAGTGGCTCGAGGGTCATAAGAGTCTGACGACGATGCGCTGGCTTGGCGGCGAGCGTCGTGATTTTGCCCGCAGTTACGCTGCCGCCTGCCTGGCGCAGCCGCACAGTCTCGGTCTGCGGTTGGCCTGGTTTTACACCGTAGCCATGCTAAAGGATTGGGAGGCGGCCACCGCGGTGCTCGATGAGGGCGAGCGTGTGAGCGGTGAGGCGAGGGCATTTGTCCTGGCGAGGCTGTACGTTGCCAGCGAAACTGGTGACGTGGAGCGGACGGAAGCGCTGCTTCGGCAGACGGAATCGGTGGTGGATGCGGGCGTGGATATTTGTCGCATACGGCACTACTTGCGCACCATGCAATTGGAGCGGGCGGAGGCAGTGGGGGTGCGCCTCAGCCAGTCGTCCTCGGGGCGATTGGCCTGGCCGTATCTGTCGCTGGTCTGGCGATTGCGCGGGGATCCGCGGGCCCAGTGGTTGGACGGGGCTCCACCCTACATCAAGACTTTTGACTTGCCTTTATCGTCGGATGAACTGAAGGAACTTGCGGTGCTTCTCCGCCAGCTCCATACGGCGCGCGCACCCTATATCGAGCAATCGGTGCGGGGAGGCACGCAAACGGATCGGCCGCTGTTCTTCCGGCATGAGCCGATCATCGCGCGCACGAAGCGCAGCATTGTAGAAGCGGTGAGGGCCTACATCGCGGGGTTGCCGGCGCACGATGCTACGCATCCGCTGCTGGGTAAGTCGCGTGCTGAGGGCGGGAAATTGCTGTTCGAAGGGAGTTGGTCCGTGCGATTGCAGGCGCAGGGCTTTCATGTCAGTCACACGCATCCGATGGGGTGGATCAGTTCGGCGCTTTACGTGGCATTGCCGGAAGCGGCACAGTTGGGCACGCCGCCGGCCGGTTGGATTCAATTCGGCACACCGCCGCCGGAGCTGGGGCTGGAGCTGGCGCCGTACTTGAGCATTGAGCCCAAAGTGGGTCGGCTGGTTTTGTTTCCCTCCACCATGTGGCACTCGACGGTACCGTTCGAGGCGGGCGAGCGCCTGGTGGTGGCGTTCGACGTGCGCGCGCCGGCCTGAGGGTGGGTTCGCGGGCTGTGTCTTGCGCGCCAAAAAGTCGCTTGCGGACCTAAAAAAGCGTGATTTGGGCGTTCATTGTTGCGTGTTAGCAACGAACGCTGCCTTACACGATGTTTCCTCGGTTGAAAGCCGGCGTCATTGGCGCATCGCGGCTACGGAAACTACGTATTGCAATCGATTGTTGCAATCGATTGCAGAATTTGTTTTAATCCCGCCGGCTCGAAGCACCGCCATAACACTGATTTGCCCACGAGAGGGGGAAGACGATGAGAAATTTAAATAACGACACACTGCTGCTGCGCATATTGGCGGCGACTTCGCTGGCCTGCGTCGCGCCGGCGTATGCACAAACCGCGGCCCCGACGACTACGGGTTCAGCCGCTGCGCCCGCCGCTGCTGCGGCCGGCGGAGATACGCTGGAAGAGGTGGTGGTTACCGCGTCGACCGGTGACAAGTCGAAGTTGAACACGTCAACCTCGATCAGCTCGATCACCACCGAGCAGATTCAGAATTTTGACGCGACCAGCACTGCGGAACTCTACCGCATGATTCCTGGCATCCAGGTGGCCGGTACGCAGGGCGATGGCGGCAATTCGAACATCGGCGTGCGCGGCTTGCGCACACCCACGGGCGGTTCGCCCTTCGTGCAGGTTCAGGAAGATGGCCTGCCCACCGTACTGTTCGGCGACATCCAGTTCGGTAACAACGATTATTGGACGCATCCGATGCCCACCGATGAGCGCATCGAAGCGATTCGCGGTGGCACGGCCTCGACCCTGGCCTCGCAGGCGATCGGCGCGGTGCTCAACCATATCAGCTACACGGGTCGCAATGAGGGCGGCTATGTTGAGCTCGAAAAGGGTCTCAACTACGACTGGACCAAGGTGAATTTCCGCCTCGGTGGAAACATCAATGACACCACCTATTACAACCTCGGTGGCTATTACGATGTCGGCAAGGGGATTGAACACGCGGCTTACAACGTCAGCAATTCCTATGCAGTCAAAGGCAACATCACCAAGGAGTTTGCCGATGACAAGGGCTACATTCGGGTGCTGTTCAAGGCCGCGAACACCCAGGAGCCCAGCTATAACGGTTGCATCAGCTCGGCCAGTCTGAACGGCAAGACGGTAAGCGGACTCGGCTCATCGGCGCTGTGCGATGCCCGTAACCAGGCTCCTGGTTATTCTGCTCTGAACTCCGGCGCTCTGTTCTCCAATGTCAGCGGCGACCTTGCGCGGCAGCCGCTCAACGGCATCCTCACCGATGAGCGCATGCTGCAGATGCAGACGCATTATGACTTTGGCGGCGGCCTGGTGCTCGATGACAATGCGCGCGTTGCGCGCATGAGCGGTGCGTTCGACGTGCAGTTCTACGGTGCGGGGTCGGCAGTAAACACAAATACACCCGCCGCTGGTCTGACCGCCTGTACGGATCCAAATTTCTCCGCGAATGGCTATATCGGCTCATGCGTCAACGGTTCAGTGGTGGCCTCAGTTATTTATGCCAACGGACCCAATGTTGGCAAATCATTCACTGGCCAGTACCTGAGCGCCAGCGCTTCGGTGCATACCAATATGAACCACATGGACCATATCGCCAACGATCTGTCGGCCACCTACAAGTTCGACTTGAGTGCGGCGCACGCCGATCTGAAGATGGGTTATTTGTACTACTCACAGCGCATCGGTGAGGATTGGCATTCGAACAACTCGGTCAACGAGGCCAGCGGCCAGAATCCAGCCCAGCTCGATCCCTTGGACGCAGCTGGCAATCTGCTGGCCGCCGGTGGTCAGAGCCAATTCAACGCGGGATGGAACCAGCAGTTTGACATTACCTTCACAGATAACGCGC
>Ga0075015_100000858_pt1 | contig 10971 bp, 11 predicted proteins | sample AleBraG_ABR_2013_FD_71476 | JGI IMG/M metagenome (GOLD analysis project Ga0075015, IMG submission 71476) | Freshwater sediment microbial communities in response to fracking from Pennsylvania, USA - Alex Branch Run_MetaG_ABR_2013 | ecosystem: Environmental > Aquatic > Freshwater > Creek >...
GAGGCTTAGGCAGCGCTAAGTCGTATCCGCGGAGGTCCGGTCAATGAGCTCCTGATCCTGCTGGGGGTCTGCCTGCTCACTGCTGGGACGGTGGCCCGGTTCCGGCGCCGTCGACAGTCCGAAGGCGAATCCGCAGGGCATGCAGATCTTCGTGCAGCGCTACTGGCACAGCGGCGCAGCGTCGAGGAGAAGGGCTCCCAAAGAGGTGCCACCAGCGGCAACGGCCGGTTCTAGCGGGAACTGATCGAGCATCACCTCGCCTGCGCCCGGATCGGCGCCCGCTAACAACCCCCCTCTGATCGGGGCCACTGGCGGGACCAGAATCTGCCTGGCCAAACCGAACCAGCTCACGGCAGACTCATCTCGTCTTTGCTTGCAGCTCAGCTCATTCGCAGTCGCCGCGGTCCGGCCATGGAGTTCTTGATCCTGTGAGGAATCTGCGTTCTCACAGTCTGCAGTGTCGCGTGGACCCGTCGCCGTCCGCGGCCTCGAGCTGACGATCCGTACCTGGCCGCGCTCACCGTGCCGAGGCCGAACGCCGGAGGGACACCTACGAGTTCCCCGGCGGACTGTGACGAGGTGGCTCAACGGGCGACCTGTGCTTCGCGGTGACAGTCGCCAGGATGTCGTCAGGACTGTCCCTGCCCATGTAGCACAGCGCCTGACGCTGCCGATCGCTGGATCGTGCGGCGGGAACCAGGTCAGGCACTGCCATCGCGCCCATCCGCCACCTACTGATCGTCTTGGATACTGGCGTCCTTCCAGGTCGCCACAGCCAACCCTGGACAGACCCCATCGAGTGCACCCTGGGCGGCGCGCTATCGGTAGGCGCATCCACTCGTCGCCGGTTGGGCTGGGTCAGGGAGCAGCGACGCGCTCGACCGTGGTGCCCGCGCGGATGGTTTTGGGGATCTCTGCCACTGCGTCCACGCACCGCAGTAGCGCGTCCAGTTCCGACGGCTGGGCGTCGGAGTCGATCTCGACCCAGTACTTGATTCCGGCCGAGTGCCAACTGTCCGCATCGAATGCGCCGTCAGCGCCGACGCGCACGCCACGAAGTGGCAAGCCCATCTGGGTAGCTTCGCGATAGACGTCGTTAAGCACGCAGCCGGCCGCGGCGAGGTGCAGCAGATGGCCACCGGTGAACGCCGCGTCGACGGTCACCCCCTCATCCGTCCAACCGTGGGCGAACGAGATCACAGCAGAAGGCCTGCGCAGGGTCCCCGCGCCGACCACGATTCCGAACCCGTCCATATGCCGATGGTGTCATGGTGGTCTCGCTGACCAAGTGCCCGCTACGTCGACCCGCGATCCGCATCCTCGAGCCCACCGCCGAGGGCACCGAGGTCTCCTAGCGCCGCCGCGGATCCTGACCTAGTGCGCACTCGAGCTGGTGGCGATCGTCGGTGTCGGACCCGACACCGCTACCGCGTTGATGTTGGTCGCCGAGACGGTCACGACATCGCATTGAGGATCGCATCCGCGAGTTGCGCGAGGTTTGGCCCGGGGACGATGTCCGGTCCATCACGGAAGACCCGGGACGCGGACGCCGTGTGTTGCCCGGGGGGCGTGAACGGGTCAACATCGTTGACCCGGATCATCGGTGAGCCGGTGGACCCGGCCGCCTCGGCATCGTCAAGTGTGTCGATGCGACGCAGGTGCACGTGGACGTCCGCATGCTTGGTCGCGTGCAGGGCGACGGACAAGCGGACCGCGGTCGTCGCCCAGTTCGGGCAGCCGTCGATGTAGAGCAGTTCCACGTGAGGCGCGGTCACGACTCGAACGCTAATCCCCAAGGGTGACTCACGCCCACAGGGACCCAGTTGCATTAGGCGAACCGGATGAGTGACGCGATCCCCACGATGAGGCAATAGATAGCGAACGGGGTGAGGGTGCGGGTGGTGAACCAGCCGGTGAGGAAGCGGACGCTGGCGTAGGCGGCGAGTCCAGCGGCGAGCGCACCAACGACGACTTGTCCGTGGATGCCCTCCCCGGCAGGCCCGGCCAGGGTGGGGATCTTGAACAGCCCGGCGGCCAGGATCACTGGGGTGGCGAGGAGGAAGGAGAACTTGAGGGCGTCCTCGTGGTCGAGGCCGCGGATGAGACCGCCGACCATGGTGATCCCGGACCTGGAGATCCCGGCGAGCAGGGCGAAGGTCTGGAACACCCCGATGATTCCGGCTTCGAGGTAGCCTAGGTTCGCGAGTGTCCGGCCGGTGCCCCCGAGGACGGCGTGATGTCGTTCCTCGTCGGCGACCTGTGCGGCGTGCTCGGTCTGGGCCTCATTGGTCGCCCGGGCATCGGCTCGGCGGCGCAGGCGTTCACCGGCGAGCAGGATCAGGCCGTTGAGGGTCAGGAAGAACGCGGCCGCTGCTGGCTTGGCGAATAGGACCCGGAAGCTGTGTTCGAGGACTAGGCCGGTGATCCCGACGGGGATCGTCGCTATCACGATCAACCAGGCGAGCCGCTCCGTGGACGTGGTGATGGAACGGGTTCTGATCGTGGTGAACCAGGCACCGATGATCGCGACCCAGTCCCGCCAATAGAAGATGAGCAGTGCGATCGCGGTCGCCACATGGAGCGCGACGATGAACGCGAGATAGGGCGACTGGCTGGAGTCATCGGTGCCGTACTGGGTGACCAGTGCCGACCAGTCCCCACCCAGCCAGGCGGGCAGGAGTACGGAATGGCCGAGGCTGGAGATGGGGAACAACTCGGTGATGCCCTGGAGGATCCCGATCACGATCGCTTGGAGGTAACTGATCTCGACCATCGAACAGACTCCACGTGACGTCGAGTGCAAGAGGGTGCTCGACACGGCCCCGGCTGACCGGCATGAGTCAGTGAGACTAGCGAGGCTGGAAACGCGCAGGTTCTCAATCGGCTATGAGGCGGGCAGGGAGTCCTTCTTCGACCCGGTCGTCATCCACGCTCCGATGCACAGCAGGACACCGAGCCCGAGCGCTGCGATCCCGTGCTTCGTGTGCTTGGCTGGGTTGGCTGCGTCCGCGCCGGGGAAGAACGAGGGCAGCGCGTTCGCGGGCTGCGTCCAGTACACGACCGCGACACCCACACAGACCACGCCGAGAAGGAGCAGAACCCAGGTGAGCGCGGTCGGGCGCACGCTTGATGAAGAAGCCACAGTCCCCGATCGTAAACGGTCGGATGCCGAGGGGTGCAAGCCCGCACCGATGTCGCGCGCGATACTTGTCCGCTCTGGTCAGATCGCCTACCGTCCGACCTGTGCGCGGACACGCAGTCGTCGTTGCGGACGACCAGGGAGTGATCCACCTCTGGTCAGACGAGGCCCAAGCGATCTTCGGCGACCGCCGCGAGGATGCCCTCGGCCGCTCCCTCGATCTCCTCGTCCCTGAGCAGTTCCAGTCGACCCCGGCCCACGCGGTATATGCGAAGGACTTCCCTCGCCGCTGAGTGAGACTCAGCAGGGGCCGGCCTAGCCGCGAGCAAGCGAGAGGGTGATCGGTTCTGCGACCGGTCCGCAGCGTCGGTGCACGGGACTTCCGCGGGTGTGGCGGTGCGCAGGCGTCCAGACGTGACGCTTGTCAGCTTTCGTCGGGGCGCTGGCGATCTCGACGGTAGTGTCGTTGTCGATGCGCCTGGTGAGCCTTCAGGAAGGTCGCCGTCGAGGACGTCGCGCTACTTCTCCGGGGAGTCTGACCGAGGGACGACGCGCACCCTCAGTCGTGGTTGGCGCAGCAGGGGGTCGGGAAGGGCGTCTCGAACGGGACCAGGGAGCCGCCGATCGACGGCTGTGCGTGCAGGACGAGTAGGCCGTCCTCCCAGAGCGGGCGGACGAAGTCACGCGTGACCAGCGGAGTGGCCGGGTCAGCCTCAGCGCCGGTGATGACCAGCACCCGGTCGACATCGCTGTTGGCGATGACGTCGGCCACCGCCATGGTGCCGATGAGTCGATGGTAACCGGGGAAGACCACGACGCGGCCCTCGCCACGGCGGGTGTGTGCTGCGACGGCCCGCTCGAGGCCGTCGTGGAGTTCTCGTGGACCGCTGAACGACGCGTCGATGACGAGGGCGACGACGTCGAACTGGTCGCCGACGACCGCCAGCGCGCACCGTGTGTCGTTCACCGTCACGCCTGAGGCGGACACCGTCACAGTGTGATGCGGGAGGTCGCACGAGACCGACACGTGCGTCGCGACCACGACGTCACGCGCCCCGAGCCGGCGCAGCTCCTCGACAACCGCGTGCGCGACCGCGTCGGCCTCGCGCAGGGTACGGCTCAGCACGTCGATGCCGCAGACCGGCACGGACGCGAGGCCCGTGCCGGTCCTGGGGAGCGTGGTGGTCTGGGTCATCGCCGTGGCAGGGCCCACATCGGGTTGGAGTAGAACCACAGGTCCTTCCACGGGTCCGCGTCGCCGACCACGTCGAGCTGCGGACCGGCCGGGTCGACCGCGGCACCGCCGAGTCCTGGTGCGAGGCGGTTCCCGTCGGAGCCGCGGAGTCGCACGTAGAACCCGTCCGAGAGCGCACCCAGGTCGTAGGAGAGCGAGATGACGCCTGTCTGCGCCGAGACGTCGAACGTCTTCACGACCTTCGTCCCCGGAGCGGTGAACGAGTCGCGGTCCGTCGCCGCGCCCGTGACGTCACCGCGGATCACGTCGACCTTCGCGAGCTTTGGCAGCGCTTGACTCCAGTTGGGCACCGATGCGGTGCGGATGCGGATCAGCAACTGGACCCGCGTCCCCTGCCGCGCGGTGAGGACACCACCGAGTGGCACCTCGCGGTCGCCTGCTCGCAGGCGGACGTCGAGGGCGTCGATGAGGGCACCGTGGTCGACCCAGACACGGCCCTCGCGCAGTCCCCGCATCACGGCGGCGTAGGAGAAGTCCTCGGCACCGACGTGGGTGCGGCTGTAGTAGCCCGGCCAGAAGTCGCCGTTGCCCAGCTGCGGGGCCGTGGCGTGCTCTGGGTCGTTGAAGAACCCGTTGGTGGCGAAGTCGCTGCCCGCTCCGCGCACGGACGTGTCGGACCACACCTGGTGGCTGTCGGAGTTCGCCGTGATCCACCACGGCTTGCCCTCCGAGAGCATGCTGTCCCACAGCCCGCCGACCGTCGAGGTCATCCAGTCGAACCCGCCATAGGTCCGGTAGCTCGCCAGCGGGTACGCCGGGAAGCTCGCCGACGACGGGCTGTTGTCGTAGTAGCCACGACCGGAGCCCGGTCCGTTGGGAGTGGCGATTCCAGCAGCCTGGTGACCCGGGGCGCCCTCCATGCCAACGGCGATGCCGGGAGCGGCGTCGCGCCAGCCGCGGATCTCGTGCGGGGAGTCGAGGCCCTTGCGCGCCGGGTGGTTGGCGAACATCAGCGCGTCCTTGACGTCGCGGTTGGTCACCGCGATGGACAGGGACTGAAGCCCGCTGACGGCCACCGCCTCGTTGCCCGGGTTGCTGGTGGTCGTCGCGGTCACCACACCGTCGTAGTTGTTCTCGAACGCCTTCAAGACGGCAACCTCGTTCGGGCCCGGGTGCACGAACACCGTGCCGTGCTCCGCCGCGGGGATGTTCCACTCGAGCCCCTGGAACACCAGGATGTCCTCGACGGCGTCGCGCGCCGCGACGATGTCGGGGTTCACCTTCTCCACACCGATACGCGCGTGCTGCGCCGACCCGTGATCGGTGATCACCATCCAGTCCAGGCCGAACGCGTGCGCGTGCCGGACATGGTCGATGACCCGGTACTGCCCGTCCGGTGAGTACTGCGTGTGGATGTGATGGTCGCCCGCCAGCCAGCGGTACCCTCCCTCGCGGGAACGGAGCGGCGCATCGTCAGCGGCCGCGGACACCGTCGGCAGCACGCCCATGGTGGCCACCCCCGCGCCGAGCAGTCCCGCCGCACGCAGGAAGTTGCGGCGGCCCACCTGCAGCTGCGACAGGGCACCGTCGTCAATCCCGAGGTCCAACACGGGATCCGGTTCAACGACCGGCGCGTGCGCGTGCTCGTGCGGGTGCGCGTGGTCGTCGTGGCGGTGGGTCATCGAGGCTCCTCCGAGGTTGTGGATCGAGGTCGTCTGACTCCGCTGAGGTTGTCGCGCGAACCCCGACACGAGGAGACCTCACGATGAACGTCGAGCGACGACACGCACACAAGGAGGGGACGAGTGGACATGGGCGGGACCGGTTCGACACCGACGGCACACCTGGTCCGCAACGGCTGGCAACGGCCACCTCCGACAAAGACCGTCTGGGGTTGATGCAGTCGGGGTCGTCGCCGATCAGAGCTCCCGCGCGTCGGGTGGCTCACCGTCTCGAGGTCCTCGATCGACGACCAGACGTGCTCAGTGGCGGTGTTCGTGGAGATGCGGAGCCGTTTCCGGCGTCCTGCCCCGACCTCGGTAGACCGGCTGTCGTTGTGGCGCCTGGCGATGTGGCCACAAGCGCGAGTGTTCACCCGGGCGGGGCTGTGCCCGCCACCCGGGATGGGTTTCACTGAAGGGGTCAGCGAAGCCGAAGAGGCGGGGTGGTGGGTGATGGCGGGTCTGCCGGGTCATCGGGTCGTGGTGTTCGTGCAGGAGAACAAGACGACGGACTTCTACTTCTCGGCGATGGCGAACTGGGGTGCGACGGTCGCGACCGGGCCGGTGGTGAAGGACCCGCCGAACTACGACCAGCCCCATGACCGCAACTCCTGGGTGCATGCGCGAATGGGTGACTACACCCCGCTCGACGTGCAGGTCGACACCGATGCGGTGATCCCGTTCTACAGCTACCTGGCCAAGCAGTTCGTCTTCGCCGACCACCACTTCGGGGCCGGATCGAACTCCACCCCGGGGCACATGCTCGCCGTCGGTGGGCAGATGCCCACGTTGAAGAACCCGCCGTTCACCGGCCCGCACCCGGTCTGGGACATCCCCTCGATCTTCACCGCCGCCCAAGCCGGCGGGGTGTCCTGGGGTGCCTGGCCGGACGGGGACGGGTACCCGACGAAGTTCTACGCCTCGCTCAACGACCCGGCCGGTGCCGCGCACGTGCACTCCCCGTCGACGTTCATCCCTATGGCCAAGGCCGGCGAGCTGCCGCAGGTCTGCTACGTCTGGTCCCCGGCCGGGTACGACGAGCACCCCCCACACGTGTCCGACCCCGCCTACATCAGCAACGGCCACGACCTGGTCTGGTCCCGGGTCCAGGCCGTCATCGACGGCGGCGGGTGGGCGGACACCACGTTCATCCTGACCTGGGACGACTGGGGCGGCTACGCCGACTCCGTCACCACCCCGGTCCTCGAGACCGTGCCCGACGCCATCCACCCCGACGGGTTCGCCGTGATCGGTGGGTCCCGGATCCCGCTGATCATGTTCGGCGGCAAGGTCGAGCAGGCCATCGACTCCCGCTGGCACTCCCACGCGTCCATCCCCAAGACGGTCATCGACCTGCTCGGCCTGCCCGCGATGGGCGTGCCCCGCGTCGATGACGCACCCACACTGGCCGGGCACGTGAACCAGACCCTGGTCCGGCCCGAGCCTCCCGTGCACGGCACCGTGGTCAAGCAGCCCCGCCCCCCACGCCCGACCCCCGCGGCGAAGAAGCCCGCGAAGTGGAAGGGCGCACTGAACCAGCCCATGCCGGACCTCGTGACCCTCGACGAGTCGACGCTGCCGGCACCGAGCGACGGGGTCGTGCGGCCCAAGCCACCCAAGTCCCCGGCACCCCACTGAGCCGCTGGCGGGTCTGCGCGGTTTCCATCGCGCTCATGAAGACTGAGCCCGCCGGCACGGCGTGGCGTCGAGGGCACCGTGGAGGCACCGCCACCGGTGGGCAGGGTGATCGCCGGGCCGCTCGGCTCGCCGTCGCTGGGCGTGCCGACGACAGGGTCGCGCATCGACGCGACCGACAGTCCGGGGACGGGGTCACCGATGGCGCGGTCGCGGACGGTGGCGGTCAGCGCCGGACTCAACCGTGCGGGGCGGTGCACGGGGCAGTCGGTGACCGGGGTGAGCATTCGCACGACCCGGGTGCCGACGTTCCACCGCGTCCCACCCGGGTGAACCGCTGGCGTTCGGCCCGTTGCGGTTGAACCCGCTGCGCGCTGGGGTCGGGTGCGGGACACGAACTTCGTGAGTGGCACGCCCTGCTCCTGGTGCTGCTGGCGACTCAGGATCGCGCGGGTGACGCTGGCAGCGGCAGGGAGAAGCCTCGCCCGCGGTCGCGCGCCCGACGGCTGTACGGTGCAGGAAGCCGTACTCGAGCCGACCAGGCCCTGACTCACGGCGTGGAGGTCGTCTTGGCGGGTGTCACCGCGTCTCGGAGTACTGATGGCCGTCAGCGGCGCTTCCGGACCAAAGGGATGCTGCTTCGCCAGTCGGTGAACTCCTCGTTGTTCTCGGTGGCTGGGCTGATCGGTGCCCCGGTCCAGGACCCGCAGGAACGCGACATCGGCCGCGTCGTGGATGTGGTGGTGCGCTGGGATCGCGGGGTCTACCCGCAGGTGTCTGGCCTGATCATCCGGATCGGCTTCCGGCGATCCTTCGTGCATGTCGAGGACGTCGCGGACATCGCCCGGCGCAGCGTGCAGCTGGGATCGACCAAGGTCGATCTCAGCGACTTCGAGCGTCGCGAGGGCGAGCAGCTTCTCCACAAGGACGTGATCGACCACCAGCTGCTCGACGTGGACGGAGCCCGTGTCGTCCGGGCGGCAGACCTCTACCTGGCGCACGTCGGCTCTCGGTACTGGGTCGTGGGCGTCGATGTCTCGTTCGTGTCGTTCCTACGCCGCCTCCTGCCGGCTGGGATGCGCAGCCGGGCCACGGCGGAGCGGGTGCTGGACTTCGCCTCGATCCAGCCGTTCGGCTCTCCCGGGGCTCCGGTGCTGCTGCGACGTCCCCACCGAGGTTTGCAGCGGTTGCGGCCCGCGGACCTCGCAGATCTTCTCGAGGACCTCGGGCGGCCGGAACGCCGTGAGCTCCTGTCGATGCTGCCTCCCGAGTCCGCGGCCGACGTTCTTGAGGAGATGGAACCCGACCACGTCCGGCTGCTCCTTGGAGACGTCCCTCTCGGCCAAGCCGCGGCCCTGGTCGCGATGATGGAGCCCGACGAGGCGGTCGACGCCCTGCGCGACCTGAGCGCAGCCGACCGCACCGACCTGCTCGCCCAGGTCCCGGACGCCCGAGCGGCTGAGCTGCGGACCCTTCTCGAGTTCCCGGAAGGCGTCGCCGGCGGCATCATGACAACCCGCATCGTCGTGCTGTCGACGCACGAGACGATCCGCGATGCGCTGGACAAGGTCCGAGCCCAGCGACGGGAGTCCGACGTCGACGGGCTGGTGGTGATCGACGAGGACGGGCGGCTCGTTGATGACCTGTCGCTCGCCGATCTGATCGACAACGAGCCGGACACCTCGGTGGGCGATGTCATCGGGCCGCCCTATCCCGGGACGGTCCGCCCCGACGCCGAACTCGACGAGGTCGTCGAGCAGCTCATCGGCAACCGCGGCTCCTCGCTGGTCGTCGTGGACGGCGAGCACCGCCCGATCGGGCGCATCCTGGCCGACGACGTCGTGGACGCCCTGCTCGACTCCGACACCGAGCGGCGTTGGCCCTGGCAGCTGCGTGGGCCGGTGTCGTGAACGAGCACCAGCAGATCCTCGACCCCACGGCGTCGCCGGCGGGTGACGGCGTCGAGAACGCACCGGTCCAGGCGCGTCGCAGCCTGCGTCGCATCCAGATCGCCACCCTCCTGGGCGTACTCGGGCCCGGGCTCATCGCCGGTCTGTCCGACGACGACCCGGCGGGCATCACGACCTACTCCGTGCTCGGCACGAAGTACGGCTACCAGCTGCTCTGGGTCCTCACCATCTCCACCGCGGCCCTCGTCCTGTTCCAGTCCCTCGGGGCCCGCATCGGCGTCGTCACCGGCCAGGGCCTGGCCGGGCTCATCCGGCAGAAGTTCGGGGCCTGGTCCGCCGTCGTCGCGATCCTGGCACTGCTGCTCGCCAACATCGGGACGACTGCTGCCGAGTTCGCCGGGATCGCTGCAGGCTTCGAGCTCTTCGGCATCAGCCGCCACTTCAGCGTGCCCGTCACCGCCGTGCTCGTCTCCATGCTGGTCCTGCGCGGCGGCTTCAAGGGCATCGAGCGCATCCTGCTCGTCCTGTCGGCGATCTTCATCTGCTACGTCGCCGCCGGGGTACTCGCCCATCCCGACTGGGGGGCCGCGTTCAAGGGCCTGATCGTGCCCACGATGCCGGTGACCCGCGACGCCGTGGTGATTGCCACGGCGACCTTGGGCACCACGCTCGCACCGTGGGGGCTGGCGTTCATCCAGTCCTACGCCGTCGACAAGCGCCTCACCACGAAGTCCCTGCCCTACCTGCGCATCGACGTCATCACCGGGGCGCTGCTCACCGGCGTCATCGGCTTCTTCGTCGTCGTGTCCTGCGCGGCGACCCTGCATGCCAAGGGCTTGTCGATCAACGACGCCGCTGACGCTGCGGCTGCCCTCGAGCCCCTCGCTGGCACGTTGGCCAAGGATCTCTTCGCGATCGGTCTCATCGGAGCGGCCCTCCTCGCGGCCTCGATCCTGCCGCTGTCCACGGCGTACTCCGTCAGCGACCTCACCGGCAGCCCCGCAGCACTCGACGATGACCTGCGCTCCGCGCCGCTGTTCTACGGCACGTTCGCGCTGGTCACGGTCGTCGGCGTCGCCCTCGTCCTCATCCCGGGCGCGCCGCTCGTTGCGATCCTGGTGCTCACTCAGGTTCTCAACGCGGTGCTCTTGCTCCCGCTGTTGTGGTTCATGTACGGGATCGCGCGCGACCGGGAGCTGATGGGCGCCTACGTCGCCGGCCGCAGGATCGCGAGCGCGTACCTGGTTGCGATAGCGATCATCGCCATCTGCATCCTGTCTCTCGGCTACCTGTCCCTGCGCCCCTGACAGTTGCTGTCCTGAGCAGACCCCGTTGGAACTGGCGGTTGCCAGCGTCCGCTGAGCGGCCGCG
>Ga0075015_100000860_pt1 | contig 10968 bp, 9 predicted proteins | sample AleBraG_ABR_2013_FD_71476 | JGI IMG/M metagenome (GOLD analysis project Ga0075015, IMG submission 71476) | Freshwater sediment microbial communities in response to fracking from Pennsylvania, USA - Alex Branch Run_MetaG_ABR_2013 | ecosystem: Environmental > Aquatic > Freshwater > Creek >...
GATGTCTCGTGCAGAAACGACATCGTCCTTGATTCCTTTCTGGGCAGCGGTAGCACGGTAATTGCTTGCGAGCGAACTGGGCGTGTTTGCTACGGTATCGAACTCGACCCAGCGTATGTCGATGTTATCGTCCGCCGCTGGCAAGCCTTCACCGGGCTCTCTGCGAAGCATGTCAGCTCAGGACGCACGTTCAACGAACTTGAAAAGGAGGCTAGCGATGAACGAGGGCAGTAACACTCCGCCTCCCGGAAGTGAACAGCCGAATCCCGTTGGCTACGGCAAACCGCCGGAGTCCACTCGATTTAGGAAGGGAGTTTCCGGAAATCCAAAAGGTCGTCCAAGGGGAAGCTTGAACGTGGCCACCGTGTTCACCAAAACCCTGCGCGAGAAGGTTGTAATCAATGAGCATGGACAACGCAAACGCGTGACCAAACTCGAAGCGGCTATGAAGCAGTTAATCAATAAAGCTGCTACAGGTGACCAGCGCTCCATGCGACTGCTCGTCGAACTGGCACGCGATGCCGAAAACAAGCAGGACCTTCCCGGCGCTCAAGCACCCGTCCTGTCGGCAGTCGATCAAGAAATCATAGAGGACATCCTGAAACGGTTCTCAGAGACGAAAGAGGATTCCCAAATACCGGAGGAACATGATGGCGACGTTGAGCGCGAGTGAGTACCAAGCCTTTGCACGCAACGATTTTTATACGTTCATGCATCGAGCATTTCGTGAGCTGAATCCGACAACCCCGTTTCTACATACGTGGCACAACGAATTGCTGACGGCCAAGCTGGAGGCCTGCCGGCGGGGCGAGATCACACGACTCATCATCAATGTGCCACCGCGTTCGCTTAAATCGCACGCTGCAGCGGTGTCCTTTCCGGCCTTCGTGCTCGGGCACAATCCGAGTGCTCAAATCATATGTGTCAGCTACGGCCAGGATCTGGCCAATAAACATTCCTTGGACTGCCGGTCAGTCATGAGCAGCGACTGGTACAGGAGCCTGTTCTCCACTCGGCTGGCGCCTCAGAAGCAATCCGTACAGGAATTCTTAACGACCCAAAACGGCTTCCGGCTTGCCACCTCAGTGGGCGGGGTTCTCACCGGCAGAGGAGCCGATTTCCTAATCATCGATGATCCTCTCAAGCCGGACGAGGCCTTGTCTGAATCCCAGAGAAAAGCAGCAAATGAGTGGTTCGATCACACGCTCTACAGTCGCCTGAACGATAAGCGGGCAGGCGTCATTATTATTATTATGCAGCGCTTGCACCAAGACGATTTGGTTGGTCACGTCCTGGAACAAGAGAACTGGGACCTGGTGCGACTCCCTGCAATTGCCGAAGAGGACGAAGAGCATCTGATTCAGTCGCCCTATCGCACTTGGACTGCCCGCAGAAAAGCCGGTGAAGCGCTGCATCCAGAGCGAGAGCCCTTGCCGGTACTTGAGCACCTGAAACGAACTCTGGGTGAATACAACTTTTCAGGACAATATCAACAGTCGCCCTCGCCAATGGGAGGCGGGATGGTGAAATTCCAATGGCTTAGAGGCTACGAACCAGGAGACCAGCCGGCCAAGTTCGACATGATCTTCCAGAGCTGGGACACGGCCAACAAGAGCACCGAACTGAGTGATTTCAGCGTGTGCACCACCTGGGGCCGAAAGAACAAAAAGCTCTACCTGCTGCACGTATTGCGCAAACGAATGGATTATCCGGAACTCAAGCGGGCCGTTTGGCAGCAATCAGCACAATTTCAGCCCCGCAACATTCTCATCGAAGACAAGGCATCGGGCACACAACTGATCCAGGAACTCATCCGTGACGGCGTACATGGAGTCACCCGCTATGAACCGACGATGGACAAAACCATGCGGATGAATTCGGTTACGAGCAGTTTTGAGAATGGCTTCGTTTACGTGCCGACCGAGGCTGACTGGCTGTCCGTCTATCTTCAGGAATTAACGGCGTTCCCTGCTTGCAAACACGATGACCAGGCAGATTCTACTTCGCAGGCACTTGACTGGGCTAAGCAGAACACGCACATCTACCCTCTATTTGAATACTATCGCCTTGAGGCACTGCGACTTCGCCTTCGTCTGCCGGATGATTATGACTTCGTTCAAAGTGATGAGGACGAACCGATCATCGCAATTCAGAAACGCACGGGTCGCACGATTGTATGGACTCCTGAGGGCTGGGCCGACTACAAGGTCGAAAGCTAGTTTTCGCAGAGTGCGTCAGCAATATTTAAGACGGCAACTCAAGACTCAGTCTCCAGGGTCAATGAGTGTGATGGGGATGTTTCGCCAACTGACAATTTGAGGTCGCATCCTTTCCCGTTCGCGGATCTGCGAACTCGAGTCTGACCTCATCCGCCTTTCGAAGATACGAAGTGTAGGATAACTTCGTGCACAGGAGGCGGTTTATGCAGCAGCCCACAACCAGAATCAATCCTTCGGAAGAAACGATCAAGATTGGTCCGCTAGGCATCCGGTTCCTCGTTACGGGCGAAGATTCGCACGGCAGCGCGTCCGTGTTCGAGGTCCGCGTGCCGGTCGGGCAGAAGTTGGCCGCCCCGGCGCACAAGAATGACGCCTACGAGGAGATTCTTTATGGCATCCAGGGTGTCCTGACCTGGACGGTTGATGGCACGCCAATTGAGGTTGGTCCTGGGCAGGCTCTGTGTATCCCGCGAGGCGCGGTGCACCGCTTCGATAATTTCGGTAACGAGGATGTCAAACAACTCGCCGTTATATCTCCAGCGATCATGGGACCAGCGTATTTCCGAGAATCAGCAGAGTTAATCAGCGCCTCCGCAGGAAGTCCGCCGGACCGCGAGAAGATGATGGATGTGTTTCGGAGACACGGTATGACGGTTGCGGCGTCTCCGTTGACCCCGAGTAGTACCTAGGCCCACAGTCAATGAGTGCTATGGCGATGTTTCAACAGCCAAGCAAGACCCAGCAGAGGCCGTCGATACTGGTCCTCACGGATTTGCGACACCACATCGCGTAATGCACCTCCGGGCCGCTATACACGGAACAGAGCTGCGCCCCGGCCCGAGCGTCCTGCTTGCAAAGGTACGACAAATATGAGAAAACAGAGGCCGCTTATTTGCCACGGGCGTCCTGTGCGTTAAAGCTTTGTCTCTGGGCCGGCCGCGAGGGTAGAAGACGTTGGGTCTGAGCCTCCCCTTCCGGCTCGTCGCAGACATTTTCACGCAAGGCGTCTTAGCTTGGCAGAAGTCGTGAGGTTCCTATGCGCTGTTCCCTCCTGGAGGTAATTCTCATCATCGCGATTTTCGCCGGAGTTTCCGTCCCAGCATCGGCACAGTGGAATACGCCAACCATTGATGGAGCGATCGCAACTGGCGAATACGGGACGAACAACTCGCTGCAGAATGCTGGGAACACGGGCCAGACCTGGTACATGACCTGGGACGCGAGCAATCTTTACGTCGGAATCGTGAATGCGAATCTTGCCGAAGGTGCGGTGATCTATGTTACTGGGAATCCCCAGAATCCGCCAACGTGTTGTTCGAACTCGGACGGCAACCTGACTGGTTTCAATTACGATGGGACGGATTTTTCTTCACTCCCGTTCCGCGCGAAGTTTGTAACCTACTTCAAAGATGGGTACCGCGAATATCGCAATTTTGACGGCAGTGGCAACTGGGGCACCCAGACCGCGAATTACGGCGCCTACGCCAGCAACAGTAGCAACCTTAACACCCGCGAGGTTGCGATTCCCTGGAATGCCATCACTGGCGGGGCCGGAATTCCATCCTCGTTTGTGTTTTTTGGATATCTGACTTCCAGCAGTGGATATGTCTACGGGCAAGCACCGTCGGACAATCCCGGGACCTTCATCGGAACCAGCGCCACCTACACGCAGTACTTCGCAATCACAAACACCGGCAATGGAACGAGCACTCCGCCGTTCTCGCTCGAACAACCGGCGGGATTTAACTCCACCGACAAGTCGGGCTTCTACCACAACACGTTTGACCCTTTCTATCGCGATCAGGAAGGCGCGGTTCCGGAAAATTCCGTCGTGACCCTGCGGTTCCAGACGCTGCACTCCAGCGGCATCTGGGGTGTAAAGGTGCGTGCCTACTTGTTTGATACGGGGGCGGGGACAACTACGGGTCCGGTTGACACCGGAATGCCGTTTGAGCAGAACATCACCCTCAACGGAACAGAGTATGACGTGTGGAAGACAACACTGACGATGCCTTCGGCTCCGACGGTCTATTACTACAAGTTCGGGATCAATCGAGACACGACGAACGGCTGGTATAGCGACGATTACCTCGACGACAACGATAACGTCCACAAGGACGGCACTGGTGTTGCCAGCGACGCCGAACCATTTCCCTCATTCCAGTTCACCGTTTACGATCCAAACTTCCAGACCCCAACGTGGCTGCAGAACGCAAATGTGTACCACATCGTGCCGGACCGTTTCCGCAATGGTGATCAGACCAATGACTACTGCCGCCAGGGATCGACCACCGGCTGCCCGTTTTATTACGGAAGCCAGCAGGCGTTCACCTACGACTTGTGGAACACGCAGATTTGCGACCCCCGCAGCCAGACCTCAGGCTGCGCCGGTGAATACGGCAACCAGTTCTACGGCGGCGATCTGGTTGGCATTAAGAACGAACTGGACTACATCCAATCGCTGGGCATGGACACGATCTACATGAACCCGGTCTTTTCGGCGCGCTCCTATCACCGCTACGACACCGACAACTACCTCCATATTGATCCAGCATTGGGAGGAGACGCCGCCTTCACGGCCTTGTCGACTGAGCTTACCCGGCGTGGCATGCAGGTGATACTCGACGGCGTGTTCAATCATGCGTCTTCGGATGGCATGTATTTCGACCGCTATGACCGTTACGGAGGGACGCCTCCGAATATTGGCGCCTGCCTGTCCGCGCAGTCCAAGTGGAGAACGTGGTTCAACTTCCTGGACAACAATGCGCCCTGCACCAGCGCCGATTACATTGGCTGGTTCGGGTTCGACAGCCTGCCGACGTTCAATCACGACGTCGATGCGGTCAAAGACTTCTTCTATCGCGGTCCCAGCAACGTGACGCGGTTCTGGTATGGGCGCGGCGCGTCGGGATGGCGCTTTGACGTGCCTGACGATGGGAACTTCCAGCACTCGTGGTGGGTGGACTACCGCGCGCACGCGAAAACATACAACGGCAACGGACCATTGATCGGAGAAATCTGGCCCAACGCCAGCCAGTGGCTAGCCGGCGACCAGATGGATTCGGTCATGAACTATCGCTTCCGCAAGAACATCACCGGTTTTGTGCGCAATGCGGAGTGGCATGACGACAATAACAACGGAACCAACGATATTCCGGGACTGACGCCGAGTCAGTTCGATAACGCGACTCGTGCTGTACGAGACGACTATCCACCGCAGGCCACTGCGGCGATGCTGAACCTGTTGGACTCGCACGACGTCAATCGCGCCTTGTACGTCATGACCGAGACCGGCGACACCGGCCTGACTCAGGCCAAGCAACGGCTGGAACTCGCCGCGCTCTTCCAGTTCACGTACCTGGGAGCTCCCATGGTTTATTACGGTGATGAGGTAGCGTTAAACTCGCCTTCCCTCGCTAGCAGCGGCAACGGGCCGATCGGCGATCCCTACTCGCGGGCTCCGTATCCCTGGCTGGATCAGGGTGGAGATCCGACCATCTACGGTCCGCCGGACACCAGCGTCGAAAACTACTACACCACGCTGGCCCACCTTCGCAAACAGTACGCCGCTCTGCGCAACGGATCGTTCCTGACCTTGCTTACGGGGGATACGCAGCAGGCCACTACTGCTCCCAATACCTACGCCTATGCGCGTGTGCTCAACGGTTCGCCGACAGCTGTGGTCGCGATGAACAACGGTTCGGCCAGCAACGCCGCCACCATCCCGGTGAATGGCCTGTTCAGCGAAGGCACGCAACTTCAGGATGCTATCAGCGGTGCGACGTATTCCGTCAGCGGTGGCAACGTGGCAATCACACTCGTGGCCGACACAGGAATCGTGCTGCTGCCATCGCCGGTGAATGTAGATCGGACGCCGCCCGCAGCCTCGATCACCACTTCGCCTTCCGTGAACGCTAACGGCTGGATCAACTCGAGTCCCGTCAACGTAAATCTGGACGCGACCGATTTCGGCAGCGGCGTCGAACAACTGCGCTACTGGATCAACAATGGGCAGGTGACCGTGGCTGCCGGTGGCAGTTCTTCAACCCAGATCAGCGGCGAGGGCTCCAACCTCATTGGGCTTCGCGCTCTGGACAACGCCGGCAATGTCAGTGCACTGGCCACCGCCGCAGTCAAGATTGATCTGAGTCCGCCGGTCGTAAGCGTCCTGGCCAACCCATCGTCGCTCTGGCCACCCAACGGCAAACTGGTTCCCGTCGCAGTCTCCGGCACCGTCGCCGATAGCCTTTCCGGAGCCAACCCCAATACCGCGGTGTTCGCGGTAATGGACGAGTATGGACAAATTCAGCCGAGCGGGCGCGTTAACTTGGGGACTGACGGAAGCTATGCTTTCACGATCTTGCTTCGGGCATCGCGACATGAAGATGACAACGACGGGCGGCAATATACGATCACAGTTAGCGCAGACGATTTCGCGGGTAACTTCGGTTCGGCTGCGGCGACCGTAACAGTGCCTCACCAGCGGGGACAACGATGATCCCAGCTTCGCCTGATTTTGAATGGCAAGGAATGAGACCTGCGGTAAGCTTTGTCGTGATTTCGCTCTACATTCTTCTTGGCAGCGACCCCTTCTCGGGGCTAACCAGGCCATAGCACTCAAAACCCCGGCTGGGGATCAATGAGCGTAATGGGGATATTACGCCAACCAAACCTGGTCCATGTGCAAGCTTATTCACGTTGACAATTGGTCCCACTGGCCACATACTCGTTCCCCGTGCGCTTAAGCCTCTTGCTACCAGTCGCTTCGGCCCTTGCAGGCGAAGCAGCTTGCTCGCATATTTTTAGCGTACTTCCGAACTGGACGACAGATGTGGGGCACTCGCACGACCGCAGAGCTTGTGGGCAGCGAATCTCAATTCCAAAGGAGATTATGTATGCCAGTTAGAGCGACTTTTGTTCTTTTCGTTTGCACTGCGTGCGCTACAACGACGTTCGCGCAGACCTCGACATCCTCCAGCGCAGCGCTATCAGGAGGGTCCGCTGCTTTCTACGACAATTTCAACGAGAAGTTCCTCGATCCTCTACGGTGGAACCTGTCCAGCTCCTGTTTCGCAGGAAGTGGATTAGAGATGGAATGCGTGCGCGAGATACAAGCCGGTCAACTTCGACTGGCTCACCGCAATTTCGGTCAGCAAGACTCCGATGCAGGCTACCAGTTTGGTAGTGACACCCTGACCCTAGCGAATCCCGCCTCGATTACCAACATCACCACGGATCTGGTTGTCCGGGATGTTGAAGAGGTAAGTTGCCTGGCGAATCCAGAACTCGGCGCAGCGGCGAGCATCGACGGCACATTCTTTAATACGGGCACCGGAAATTCCAACGACGACGTAGGTGGGCACTTAGCATTCGGGCGGGTTTCCACGGACCCGAAGGGCCAAATCACGGCATTTGGCCAGATCAATCAAGGTCCCAACTTCTTCGGATACACGTCGCTCGGAACCGTTCAAGTCGGAACTCGGATCACCGCAACATTACGGTGGGACCAAACCAATCACCAATTTGTCATCAGCTGGACAAACCGTGTTACTGGAGTCAAGACCCAGGGTACGATGCCTTACTCTCTTAGCGACACTACGCCTCCGACGGCCCCGTATGGGGCATTGAACATCAGCACCTTCCCAGCCAACTGCACCGCTAACCAAACCTGGGTGTACATAGAATCGGACTTCGACAATGTTCGGATTGCCAAGTAATGGCGAAATTGCTGGGGAGCATCCCACGGTTGCCGCAGCGCGTGAGACCAGCCAAAGGCCAAGGTCATTGTGCCGGAGAACGTTCTCAGGCTCCTCCGGCCACAACTGGGCTCTCGTTATCACATGCACGGCCTGCAATCGCTGTCCTGCTCGTCGCTTGCTGTTAGCCGATGGTTGACGAAATCAGGCCATAGCGCTCATTGACTCCAGACGGCCATTCTCAATGAATGCAATCGCCGTTACTCAACAGCAAGCAAGGATCATCTCACTCCTGTATAGCCTGTATCCAGCGAACCTGGTGCCGATTTCGTATTACACGACATCCTAGTCCGGGTACAGCACTCGGGACAGTGGCATACATGTCTCCCAAGCGAGCCAAAGGCAAGGAATCACACGGGTCGCAAAGCGATCTGTTCTTCGTTTTGCGGCGGTTCTGTATGCGATCGGGGCATCTCCTATAGGTCGCCCCCGCATCTAGGCCAAAGAAGCCGTCTGGGGATCAACATTCATCCGGTTGAGACCACCTTGGCAGTATGATATTTGCAGTTTGGGGGTGTGCCCATGAATAACATGGCCGAGAGGAAGCTGGTCGGGTCGCTAGCCATCCTGCTGATTGGGCTTTGCGGCGCTGCCCAGTCGCAAACGTTCAGCTACCACTACTTCGCTCCCGCAAGTGCGCAGTTTACCTATCCCGGCTCGATCGACGCTCGGGGAGAGGTCGTCGGTCTCTACGTTGACGCCAGCAATATGAACCACGGATTCGTTCGCTCGTCTGGCGGCCGCATCTTTAAGATTGACTTCCCGGGGGCAAGTGGAACGATAGCCCGCGGCGTTGACGCCAACGAAAATACTTGCGGCTACTATCAGGATCAATCCAACGCTTACCACGGCTTCGTGCGTAGCAGCGCTGGACAGTATTTCTCGTTCGATGCTGGCAGCGACTCGACCCTCACGATCGCGCTGTCCACAAACTCCACGGGCCAGATTGCCGGCTTCTTTATCGATCCTCAGGGAGTCAACCATGCGTTCCTGCGTAATCCAGACGGAACCATCACTCCGATCGATGTGCCCGGTTCGACCGGAACGGTTGCAGTTTCGATCAACGATGGCGGCCAGATCACCGGGGACTATACCGACAGCAATAAAATTCAACACGGATTCCTGCGAACAAAGAATGGTGTCTTTCACTCCTTCGACCCGCCGGGAGCGGTTCTAACCCTCTCTACAGCCATCAATCGTTCCGGCGAGATCGTCGGCTTCTACGTCGACCCGAACCAAGTGCAACATGGATTTCTTCGGAAGGCCGCGGGGACGATAGTTTCCATTGATCCGCCCAGTTCGACCTTAACGAACGTGACGGGCATCGCCGCTGACGGCTTGGCCGTTGGTTACTACCAGATTGGAAGTCCTCTCAGCCAGCACGGTTTCCTACGCAAATCAGATGGGACAATCGTGAGCTTTGACCCGCCGGGGTCGGCCGAAACGACAGTCTTCGGTGTCAATGACGCACAAGAGGTTGTCGGAAATGAAGTCCAGAGCGGAGTATCAAAAGGCTTCGTGGTTTTCGTTAAACCCTGAAACGCTTAGCCGACAAGGATTGGGCAGTTGCGTGCTTCCTGCATCCCAACTGCCGAGAACCATATGGCACGCAGAATTGCCGGATCGATCCCGAGCATGAGTGCGATGCCGCCTCCCCACGCGCTGTTCAGCACCAGCCCCATTTTGGCGTCGACGCCAACGCCACGGCAGTGGCGGGGAGTCCTATCCTTCAATGACATTGTGGACAGGATGAACGTTGGGTTCGACAGGTGTCACTCCCGCATTCGTGAGAACCGGTATCTGCCCAGCGCAAGGACAGATGAGTGTAATGGCGATGTTTCAACAACTATCGGACTTGAGGGCTATCTTCACCGTAGAGGTTCCGTCGTACTAGCCTGATAAGTCCATAGACCGCAATAAATAGTCCGAAGCCCAGAAATGTCGCTAGCTTTCCTGCGCCCCGGCTCAATTCTCCTCCGGCTCGCTGCACCCAAACATGAACAATAGCGAGTTGAATGGATGCAGAGAAGATCAACGCTATCCAGAACGTAATGTTTCCCCACAACGACCGCCACCCTACGATGACGAAAACAAAAGCGATCACCACACAAACGGCGGCTTCTTCCCAGTCGGGTTTCAGGCGGTACGGTTTCGGAAGTGAGAAATACGCCCACGCAATGACTCCGAGTGCAACAAACCCCGAAAGCAATTCACGCCACGAAAACTGGCGCTTTCCGAATAATTTGCGGCGATGACCCTTGTGCTCGCGCCAGTCCTGATGCTTGACGAATTTCTGATGTTCAATTCGGTCGGACTCTGTGAGATTGCGCCGTCGTAGCTCCGCATCTAAGGCGGTCACGGCTTCCTGCGTCAAGGAGTGCCGCTGAGTTGCCAACTCCAGAAGCTCGTCATCGCTCCGCTGGGCATACTCCGCAGAGAAGTTGGTAAGCATAGTTGCTTTCGTGATCTCGCAAGATCATCCTAATCTGTACTGACAACTGTTGTGAACAGGCGATTACGCTCATTGGGGCTGGAGCACTGGCTAGCGGGGTCAATGAGTGTAATGGGGATTTAGCGTCACCTGACCTGCGGCCTGAGTCTGTGACGCGTGTCACTGACATTTCCTCAAGTGTTTCTTTAGGATGCCGCTTGTAAACAATCTCGCCTCACCGAAGCGCAGTTCCCGCCTGTCGAGACGCACATCCCCTGAGGCGAACTACCTCAGAACTTCGGAGGATTGCAATGAAGAATGTTCGGCAGTTGCTCTGCTCGTGGTTGGATCTTTCGCACAGGCCCAGATTGCCAACTCGAATGCCGGAACAAGCGGGCCTTACTTCTTCTCCTTTGACTTCCCCATGAATGGCGTGATTGATACGGAGGGGACCGCTCTGACCCCCTCGGGGATGATCGTCGGGCGCTATATCACCCCCGGATGGAAAAACACACGGTTTCAAGCTCATTAACGGGAACTTCCAGTCCATTGATGCCCCAGG
>Ga0075015_100000861_pt1 | contig 10960 bp, 10 predicted proteins | sample AleBraG_ABR_2013_FD_71476 | JGI IMG/M metagenome (GOLD analysis project Ga0075015, IMG submission 71476) | Freshwater sediment microbial communities in response to fracking from Pennsylvania, USA - Alex Branch Run_MetaG_ABR_2013 | ecosystem: Environmental > Aquatic > Freshwater > Creek >...
GATCACGCCGAATGCCCCGTTCGACAAGTACCTCAAAGGTGACACCAATGCGCTGACCCCGAAGGCGAAGAGCGGTCTTAAGCTGTTCATGGACAAGGGGTGTGCTGCCTGCCACAACGGCATCAACGTCGGCGGTGGAATGTACGCCCCATTTGGTGTCGTCGAAAAGCCGGAGGCATCTCTGTTGCCACCCAATGACAAAGGGCGGTTCATGGTAACGAAGACGGCGGCGGACGAGTTCGTCTTCAAGGTTCCCACGCTCCGGAACATTGCTTTGACGGCGCCTTATTTCCACAGCGGCAAAGCGTGGGATTTGCGGCAGGCGGTGGCGGTCATGGGGTCGAGTCAGCTGGGCGTCCAGCTGACTGAAGAAGAGACGGGTACGATCGTTGCCTTCCTGGACAGCCTGACGGGGGAGCAACCGGCGATCTCTTATCCTATTCTCCCGCCTAGCGTGGCTTCAACGCCGCGGCCGGAACCCTGAGAGGGGGAGGGGTCTTTGAGTTTTGTATCTTGCGCTGGGCGGTGGCGAATTGAGCAGTTGGGACGAGAAACATAGTTCCCCATCCGAGTCACATGGAACCGGGCCGTCCGTTTGGCGCCGCGGAACGTTCTCCCCGGACATCATTGTGTCGTCCGGGCGCGAACAGCTTGGCTTAGTGCGCGCCACCGGCTTGCTCTCCAGTCGATGTACCGCGGCTGACAAGATCGACTCTTGCGGTTTCCGAGATTTCTTTGCTCAGGCGGTCACGTGAGCCCTGTCCCACGGTCAGACGCAAGTGCTGGGTAGGTAGATCCTCGGATGGCCTGTCTACAGTGCAAGGGCGAAACTCATTAACCGGTGAGTCGTAGTCGGTGCCGGGCAGTTTCGGTGCGATTATTCGACGAACACGCGACCGCAGACATTCGCCAATGGCGGATCGGAGAGTCCGATCGGCCACGGAGTAGAGCGCCATGCCCGATCGATTCAAATGCTCGAGCGTGACCGTGCCGGCAATAGCGGTCGTTCTGATGCTCGGTCTGGGCATCCCAGTAGGGGCTCAGCTAAGCGTCCGCATTGGATTGCCGAGCGTCCGAATTGGGATCAACGTGCCCTACTATCCCAATCTGGTTCCGATACCGGGCTACCCCGTATACTACGACCCGGGGCTGGATTCGAACCTCTTCTTCTATGACGGCCTGTACTGGGTCTATGTGCAGGATCAGTAGTGTCCCAACGTTGAGCTCGGTTACGAGCCTAACTTATTGAACACGGTACATAAATCCCGTTTTTGGTCTGGTCTCGATTTGAACATCGATAGGCCCTCGCGCACCGTGCCCACGGCAGTTGTCGCGGAGTCGCTCGATGCATCAGGGCCAGCTCGTGTTTGCGCAGTTGATGCGCCATCTTCCGCTCAGCACCTTTCGCCGCTGCGTGGCCCAATACCACGGCGAGCACAAGGTCAAGAGCTTCTCGTGTCTGGATCAGTACCTGTGCATGGCCTTTGCGCAGCTGACCTACCGGGAGAGCCTGCGCGATATTCAAGCGTGCCTGCGAGCGCAGGCTTCCAAGCTCTATCACCTGGGGATCCGCGGCTCGATGGCGCGCAATACGCTCGCCAACGCCAATGCCACACGCGACTGGCGTATCTACGCCAGCTTTGCTCAGCGGCTGATTCGCCTGGCGCGTGGGCTGTATGCCGACGAGCCCTTCGGAGTGGATCTGGCCGAGACCGTGTACGCACTCGATGCGACGACCATCGACCTGTGTCTGTCGGTGTTTCCATGGGCGCCGTTTCGTTCGGCCAAGGCAGCCATCAAGCTGCACACGCTGCTCGATCTGCGCGGCAATATCCCCAGTTTTATCCATATCAGCGACGGCAAGTATCACGAGGTCAACGTACTGGACCTGCTGGTACCGGAGCCTGGCGCTTACTATGTGATGGACCGCGGGTACCTCGACTTCGCGCGCCTCTATCGATTGCACGAAGCGGGCAGTTTCTTTGTCACGCGCGCCAAGTCGCCTCTCAATGCCGAGCGCCGCTATTCGCACCCCGTCGATCGATCGAGCGGCCTGATCTGCGACCAGACGGTCGTCTTGACTGGTTTTTATTCGCACAAGGGCTTTCCCGTACCACTGCGCCGTATCAAGTACCGCGATCCGAAGACGGACAACCGGCTCATCTTCCTGACGAACCAATTTGCCTTGCCCGCACTCAGCATCGCCGAGCTGTATCGCTGCCGCTGGCAAGTGGAGCTGTTCTTCAAATGGATCAAACAGCACCTGCGCATCAAGGCGTTCTTCGGCACGTCCGAGAACGCCGTCAAGACCCAGATCTGGATCGCGGTCTCCGTATATGTGCTCGTCGCCATCGTCAAAAAGCGCCTCAAGTTGCCTTTGAGTCTCTATGAAACACTACAGATTCTTAGCCTCACTCTCTTTGAGCAAACACCGCTCGATCAGCTACTTGCGCGCGCCGTCATTGACCTGGATCCGATCAACGTCCATAACCAAATGAATCTATTCGATTAACGTTGGGACACTACTGGTGCAGGATAACTGGTACTCCAGTGCCTGGTATGACGGCCCTTGGGATTTGGTCGATCCTGAATGGGTGCCGGATTTCCTGTTGCGAATCCCGGTGTTCTATTATCGACGGCCACCGACTTATTTCCTCGGGTGGGATCGCCAAGCGCCGCCGCGTTGGGGTGACCATTGGGGCCGAGACTGGGACGAGCGCCGGCGGGGGTGGGACCGTTGGGATCGACTTGCCGTTCCCGAGCGGGCACCCCTGCCGGTCTACCAACGCGACTATCCGCGCGACCGCTATCCGCGTGTGGATCAGCAGCAGACCCTGCGGGACCGCTACTATCATTACCAGCCGAGGGATGAAGCAGATCGCCGTCATATAGAGCCGCCGCCGCGTGGACCCAGTACGCAGGGTTTTCGTCCGGCGCCAGGCCCATTAGACCGCCGGTCGTCTGCGGCGCCGCCGATAGTCCCTCGCGGCAACGCGGCACCAGGCACTGGGAATTCACGGGCCCCAGCGGGCTTCCAGTCGTCTCCGGGGCCTGTGGACGATAGGGCAGGCGCGCACCCTTCGCCGCAGGAGCAACGTGCGCCTAGGGAGGGTGACCGCCGCAGGACACCGTCGCCGGACCTTCGCGGTGACCACGCGCCCCCGGCAGCAGACCGCCATCCGCCCAATTTTGACCGACGGCAGGTGTTACCTCCACCGCCCCGCGACCATGCGGCCGACGCGCAGCGGTCACGCATTGACCCTCGGGGTCTTCAACAAGGAAGCCCCGGAGTTCCACCGCAGCAGCGGCACCCGGATCAGCGTGCGCCGGCTCGGGATTCGCAGCCTTCCCGAGCGCGGGCCGAAAAGCCCCCGGATTGAAGATGCCTTCGCACTCCCATGGCCGCCCGCGCTACTAACCGCGGCGCGGGCGCCAGGCCGGCTCTGCACGCTGCCGTCGCCATGAGCGGCCTCCTGTTATGGCTCGGAGGCTGTGCATCGGTGCGGTCGGTGTCCCCCGCAGCCGCTGGAGTGGATATCCCTGCCGCGTGGTCCGTGAATCCGGACCCCACGCGCGCGCAAGGGTCCTCGCTGGCTCAATGGTGGTCGCGATTCGGCGATCCCACATTGGAGGGTCTGGTGACCGATGCTCTGGAATCCAACACGAGCGTACAGAGTGCCAAGGCGGCGCTGCGGCAGGCGCGGGCGTTGCGCGATGCGGCGGCGGGCGGTCTGTTGCCCGCGGTCGATGCCTCGACATCCGCGCAGCGGAGCCGCCGCGGGAGCAGCACGGAAAACACGTTCCAGGCGGGTCTGGATGCCAGCTGGGAAATGGACATTTTTGGCGTCAACCGCAACGCGCTGAGGGCCAGCGAGGCGACGGCCAGGGCCGCGGGAGCGACCCTGGGAGACACCCAGGTGTCAATCGCGGCTGAAGTCGCGCTCAGTTACATCGCCCTGCGTGACTACGAGGCACGGTTCGCGATCGCGAGCGCCAACCTTGAGAGTCAGCAGGAGACGCTGCAGATCACACGATGGCGGTTGCAGGCCGGTCTGGTCCCCTCGCTGGACGTCGAACAAGCACGAACCATCGTGGAGCAAACGCGTTCCCAGCTTCCGGCCTACCAGACCGGCATTGCGCAGAATCGTCACGCGTTGGCGATGTTGACCGGGCGACCGCCCATGTCCCTATCGGGCGTACTTTCTGCGACGGCCCCGGTTCCAGAGGCACGCGCGGAGCTCAGTCTGAGCATTCCCGCGGACACCCTACGTCAGAGGCCCGATGTGCGGGCCGCCGAACACCAGCTGGCGGCCGCGGTGGCACGCGTGGCGGAGTCTAAAGCGGTGCGCATGCCGACCTTCACGCTAGGCGCCTCGGTGGGTTTAAGTGCCCTGACGTTGGGCACATTGACCGATGGCGCCTCCGTGGTGAGTGCCGTGTTGGCCAATGCGTCAATACCTGTGTTCAGGGGCGGTGCCCTATCGGCGCAAGTTCGCGCACAGCAGGCGGCGCTCGATCAGGCACGAGAGGCCTACAAGGCCGCCGTGCTGACGGCCCTGACGGACGTGGAAGACGCCTTGGTCGCCCTCAGCGGTGATCGGGAACGCCTTGGGAGTCTGGAAAAAGCCGCCGAAGCGGCTGCCAACGCAGCTTTGCTGGCCCGGCAGCAGTATAGCAGTGGTCTGGTGGACTTTCAGATTGTGCTTGAAACCCAGCGCGCCCAGCTCAATACGCAGGAAGGGGTTGCGGTGGCCAGAGCTGACCTCAGCGCGGACCACGTGCGACTGTATAAGGCTCTGGGTGGTGGTTGGCTTGCCGGCAGCGATGATCCGGCACCCCTTGCTCGGCTTTCCGCACTGCCGCCTGGATCCTCATGAGCACTGCGACTCCCGATACGGCGGTCCCCGCGTCCCTGAGTAACGACGCTGACTTACGCGCGTTACTGTCCGAAGCCGGCGCGCGATCCTGGTATCGACGCCCCATGGTGTGGGCCGGCATCCTCGTCCTTGCCATGGTGGGAATCGGTGGGTGGTATTGGCAGGCACGCCGCACGGCCGGCGCGATACCCACCTACACGACGGCGAAAGCAGTACGCGGTGACCTTACGCTCACTGTTACCGCGAACGGAACGTTGCAGCCCACGCGGGCGATCAACATTGGCAGCGAACTGTCCGGCACCGTTCGGAAAGTCAACGTCGATGTCAATGACCGAATCAAAACGAACCAGGTGCTGGTGGAACTCGACACCGCCAAGCTACGCGATCAGATATTGCGGTCGCGCGCTTCCCTGGCTTCCGCAATTGCCAAGGTCGCTCAGGCGGTGGCCACCGTGAAGGAGGCCACGGCCAACTTGGCGCGATTGGAAGCCGTGGAAAAATTGTCCGGCGGAAAGGTGCCGTCCGAAACCGAGCTCGATAGCGGACGTGCTGCGCTCGAGCGCGCGGTCGCCGACGAGGCAAGTGCCCGCGAGGCGGTAAAGGACGCGCAGGCGGCGCTGTCCACCGATCAAATCAATCTGTCGAAAGCGTCCATCCGCGCCCCCTCCGACGGCGTCGTGCTGACACGAAATGTTGATCCGGGCAACGCGGTGGCGGCTTCGCTGCAGGCCGTGACACTGTTTACCATCGCTGAAGATCTGACACGATTGCGCCTGCTGGTATACGTCGACGAGGCTGATGTGGGCTCGGTGGCGGCAGGACAGCGCGCGACCTTCACCGTGAGCGCTTATGCCAATCGCAAGTACCCGGCGCGGATCTCGCGTGTTGCCTTCGGTTCGACCATCACCGATAACGTAGTGACCTACCTGACCTATCTGGATGTTGACAATCAAGATTTGAGTCTGCGACCCGGCATGACGGCGACGGCCTCCATCACGGCCGCGCAGCGCCACGATGTGCTGCTGGTACCCAACAGTGCACTGCGTTTTGCGCCGGATACTGGCGCTGCCGATAGCCCGGCGTCCGGCGGCGGCATTATTTCCAACCTGATGCCGCGTATGCCGAGAACCAGCACGCGAAAGTCCGCGGCCGCCACCGCTAATACTGCCACCGTCAGGCAGGTCTGGATCCTGCGGGACGGCGCGGTTGCACCCATTTCGGTCATACCGGGCATCAGCGACGGCCACTTGACCGAGATCACCGGTGGCGACCTGCAGGCGGGCATGGAGGTAATTATCGACCAGAAGGCGCCGGTGGCGCGATGAGCGTCTTGTCGCTCCGGGCGGAGACCGAGTTCAGCTCACCCGATGCCGCTGGACCGCAAGCCGGGCGGCCAGACCCGGATGAATCGATCTCTGGGTCCATGGGTGCCGACATGCCACTGATCCGATTGCGCGGCGTGACGAAGCGCTACGGCACGGGCCAGGCTGCGCTGATGGCGTTGAACGGCATTGACCTTGATATCCGTGCAGGAGAGTTCGTAGCGATCATGGGGCCCAGCGGTTCGGGTAAATCCACGGCGATGAACATCCTCGGCTGTCTGGACACGCCCAGCGCCGGACAGTATCTGTTTCGGGGCGCCCATGTCGAAGCTCTGTCGCGTGACCAACGCGCGCTGTTGCGGCGCCGCTATCTCGGGTTCGTGTTTCAGGGCTTCAATCTCCTCGCGCGCACCTCGGCCCAGGAAAACGTCGAATTGCCCCTTCTTTATCGCGGAGAAAGTGCTACGAGGCGGCACGCAGCGGCGGCCCAGGCCCTGCAGGCCGTCGGATTGAGCGGCTGGGAACACCATACGCCAGGAGAATTGTCTGGAGGCCAGCAGCAACGGGTGGCCATCGCCAGGGCCATCGTGACCGAGCCCACTGTAATCCTGGCCGACGAGCCCACTGGAAACCTTGATACCTTGCGCAGCCAGGAGATCATGGAGTTGCTGCGGGGCTTGAACATCGACCAGGGCATCACCGTGTTAATGGTCACGCACGAACCCGACATGGCGGCCTATGCCGGGCGGGTCATCCGATTCACCGACGGCCGGATCGACAGCGATGGACCAAATTCACGCCCGCCTCCGCCAAGGCCGCTTGCCGCTGCCGCTGTACCGCCGAAGAGTGCATCATGCTCTTGAGCACCATGTTCCTGGCGCTGCGCTCCATACGGCGCAATCTTCTACGTTCGTTCCTGACCGTCCTGGGCATCGTGATCGGCGTCAGCGCGGTCATCACGATGGTGACTTTGGGTAACGGCGCCACATTGGCGGTGCAGGCGCAGATTTCAAGTCTTGGCACCAACCTCTTGATGGTGCGGCCCGGCCAGCGCCAAGGACCCGGTGGCGGGGGAGGAGGCGGCGCGCCCTCATTCAAGGAAGCCGATGCCGATGCCATTTTGGCGCAGCTGGGCGGCGTCGCCGCCGTGGCGCCGGAAGGTCGAACGGGGGTCACCGTCGTGGGCAACGGCCGCAACTGGTCTACCAACGTCACCGGAAGTACCAACGCCTGGTTCGTCACGGGGAACTGGAGGCTGGCATCGGGTCGCGTGTTTGAGGACGACGAACAGCGCGCGGGCGGCGCCGTTTGCATCATCGGCGAGACCGTGCGACGTGAACTGTATGGCGGCGCCCGTGGCCTCGGTGAGCCGCTGCGCATCAAGCAGTTCTCATGTGATGTGATTGGCGTGCTCTCATCCAAGGGTCAAGGCGCGATGGGCAACGACCAGGACGACATCGTGGTCGTGCCTCTGCACACGCTGCAACGTCGCGTCACCGGCAATCTGAGAGTGTCGACACTGCTCGTGTCCATGCAGGATGGTACCGACAGCACGCGCCTGAAGTCCGGTCTACGGCAAATGCTGCGTGAGCGGCGGAAGTTAGCGGCAGGCGACGATGACAATTTCAACATCTTGGATACCCAGCAGCTCGCAGAAGCGCTATCCGGAACTACAAAGGTCATGACCACGCTACTGGGTGCCGTGGCGGCGGTCAGCCTACTCGTCGGCGGCATCGGTATCATGAATATCATGCTGGTCAGCGTCACGGAGCGAACCCGAGAAATTGGCCTACGGCTGGCGATCGGCGCGCTGGAACGCGATGTGCTGCTTCAATTCCTGATCGAAGCCGTGGTGCTCGCATCGTTGGGGGGGCTGGTCGGCATTGTGCTCGCGACCGGGGCATCCTATGTGTTGGCCGCCGCAATGGATGTACCGTACGTGTTTAACGCACCGATCAACGTGTCGTCCTTGGTGTTTTCGGGCGCCATCGGCGTGCTTTTTGGCTATTTCCCGGCGCGTCGGGCGGCCCGGCTTGATCCGATCGAGGCGCTGCGTCACGAATAGCGTCATTTCGCGCCTGGTCTTGAGTTGTGGTGACGACTGGGCACTGCTAAGCAGCGAGAGACCTTGCTGTGGTCGCCCCACCCACCGCTCCATATTGCGATGGAAGCGGTAGGCACCAGACGTGAAAGCAGTCGGCCGTCGCTACGTATGTTCCGCAGCACACCCTCATCAATCCGTGATTGAAGGATTGCCCCTCACTTTTATTATGTCATTTGGAATTTCGCAGCAATGAAAAGGAGAAGTTTATGAGTAGAGCTCTTTCAGTGATCCTTGCGGGGGCGGCAGCGTCTGTGCTGGTGGCCAATCTCGCTGTGGCCGTAGAGATGCAGGAGGTGGTGGTCTCTGCCACTCGCATGCTTGTCGAGACGCCCGCTGGCCGAACATCAAGTGGGATCCCGCTCATTGACATATCGCTCAGTTATGGTGTCAGTTATGCGGGGCTCGATCTGGCCACGCACTCGGGGGCCATGGAACTCGAAAAACGCGTGCATGAGGCCGCCAAGGCAGCGTGTGAAGAAATCAGTCACCAGCGTCCGCTTGCGCATCTGACACCGAGCGATTCCGTATGTGCGAAAACGGCGGCCGAAAAGGCCATGGTCAAGGTGGACGAACTGGTTGCGGCAGCGGAGAAGAAGGGAGCTAAGTAGAGCACAGAACGCGCGGCGTTCCGTGCGTAAACGACAAGACCCCGGCCTTGCGCCGGGGTCTTTAGTGGATCTGGGGCAGCGGCGGCATAGACGACTCCCAATCGGCAGAAATCGGCCGATCGGTTTCGGGATTCGCTAATTGGTCGTAGAGGGTATCGGTCTTATGTAAGTGGACAGCGAGCCCGAAGATATCTCCCTTCGCTGATTCCGGAAGGGTAGTAGACGCAAGCGGTCGAGAACATCACTCATACTGGGCCTGTGGCTCGCGGTGCGGTGCTCGGCCACGGGGGCGGTGGGTTCCAAAAGATCTACGGCGCCAATAGAGCCGTACGCAACACCAGGCCGCCAATTACAAACGGAGGTGCGACGTGATCCGAATTGTTCAGGGACTTCTGCTTTTGTGTATTGGGGCCGTGGCCCTCGCGGCCTGTCATTCAGGCGGGGGTTCATCGCTGGGGGATTTTCTGCACTACGTTTCGGCTTTGGATTCCATAACTGATGCCGTGTCCAAGGCGACAGGTCTTCCCGAAGATCACATCTTGGTGACGGGCAGTCGGAATGATCTGCACATCTCCATTCACGACATCGGGTTTATGCAGGCCGACGCCGCGGCCATCGAAAAGGTGGCTAAGACCGTGGTCGCTGCCGCGGAGCCAGCGCTGGCATCGCATGCGGAGTTCTCGTCGATAAGGATTGTCCACGTGGGCGTCTACCATCCCAGTGAATTGGGTCAACCACTTCGGGAGTGGCATGTGCAAGACGTCGTGACGTTCCATCGGGGATCGGACCTGCGATTTGTCATTGACGTTCCATAGCCCGAGAATGCGAGGTGGGCATCTACATCGTCTCCTCGGACGAAGTCTACGCGGGCCAGCGTGCGCAGCAGTTCAGGCGGGCTTGAGCCATTGTGCAACCCGTGATCCGTCCTACACAGGTCGCGAACGGAGGGAATCGGGCGCACAGGCTACTATCGTAAGTATGCCTCGCTTGCGTAACGGCGCATCATCCGCTGGCTGTGGAAATTCGCGCCGTTCAGTGCGATCGCCCCTTGCATCAATTTCAGCCAGACGTCTCGGGGGCCATACCATGTGGGTAGCACAGCGTGCTCAAGCTTGTCATACAGTTCAGAAGCCGCGCCGGCCCCTGGTCCATCGCCGCTGATCCCCCAGCCCGTAATACCCTCAACGCAGCCTTCCACCCACCAACCGTCCAGCACTGACAGGCTCGGCACTCCGTTCAAGGCGGCCTTTATTCCGCTGGTCCCGGATGCCTCGAGGGGCGGCAGCGGCGTATTCAGCCAGACGTCCGCGCCGGAGACGAGGAGCGCCGCTTCCTGAAAGCCATAGTTCGGCAGGAATGCGCTGGTGATGTCCGGCCGCAAGGCGGACAGCGCTTGGTGCAGTTCCACAATGAGGCGCTTGCCTTCGAGGTCGGCCGGATGTGCTTTACCTGCGAATAGGAGCTGGAAAGGATGCTGACGAGCGATGGCCCGCAGTCGCTCGAGATCCGCGAACAGCAGATCCGGTCGTTTGTACGCGGTCATCCGGCGCGCGAACCCGAGTACCGGCCGGTCGAGGCGTAGTCGGACTCCCGTGGCGCTTTCAACCCGTCGACACAGCGCTGCCTTTGCCTGACCATGCGCACCGTCCAGTGCGTCGACGGGTACGACACTGGGGACGCGCGAGAGCAACTCCGGCTCCTGTGCCCAGTGTCCAAGATAGCGGTCATATAGCGGCGCGAACGGCGGTGAGGTCCAGGTCGCCGCATGCACGCCGTTGGTGATCGAGCGTAGGAGTCGTCCGGGGTACTGATTGCGCACCGTATCCGCGTGTCGCTCGGCGACGCCGTTCAGCCAGCCACTCATCGCAGCGGCGAGCCGCGTCATATTCAGATCCGACGGCCCGGCAAGCTGGCGTAGGGTGACATCGTCAATAAAGCCACCAAGAACATCCGTCCACAACGGATAGCCGTAGCAATCATGTGCAGCATCAACCGGAGTATGGGTCGTAAAGATCTGAGGCGCTTTCCAAAATCAGTCCTGCCTTGCTT
>Ga0075015_100000862_pt1 | contig 10952 bp, 10 predicted proteins | sample AleBraG_ABR_2013_FD_71476 | JGI IMG/M metagenome (GOLD analysis project Ga0075015, IMG submission 71476) | Freshwater sediment microbial communities in response to fracking from Pennsylvania, USA - Alex Branch Run_MetaG_ABR_2013 | ecosystem: Environmental > Aquatic > Freshwater > Creek >...
CACGGGTTCAGGCCCGGCTGGAGTGTGCCGCCAGGGCCAGTGCGGGTGCCAATTGTGTGGTGTGGATCCCCCAAGATGGCTGCAGCCTGCCAGCGCCGCCAGCGCCGCCAGCGCCGAAAGCAACGCCGCAAGCAGCGCTGCGGCGCGCAGTGTGGCGCGACTTGATTCCGCTCCAGTCACAAAGCTCCCCTCGCGGCCCCAGCCGCTACCCGGAAATGCGTACCATACGCGAGACCGACGCCTGATTGACAGCTGTCGGGAATCATCGACAAGGAAGCGTCCATGAGCGCATTGCAGCCGCTTAATTTTCGGAAATGGATCGAGACCAACCGGCACCTGCTCAAGCCTCCGGTGGGCAACAAGCTGGTCTACCAGGACAGCGAATTCATCATCATGGTGGTGGGCGGCCCCAACGCCCGCAAAGATTTCCATGTCGACCCCGCCGAGGAATTTTTCCACCAACTCGAAGGCGACATGGTGTTGCGTCTGGTCGAAGGACACTCTATTCGTGATATGCCGATCCGCGCGGGCGATATCTTCCTGCTGCCGCCGCGCGTACCGCATTCGCCGCAGCGTAGCGCGAACTCGGTGGGACTGGTCATCGAACGCCAACGGCGGCCGGGTGAATTGGACGGTCTGCAATGGTACTGCGAGGGCTGCGAAGCGCTTCTCTACGAGGAGTCCTTTGCGCTCACCAACATCGAGACGCAATTTCCGCCCGTTTTCGAGCGCTTTTTTTCCAGCCTCGCGCACCGGACCTGTCGGCGCTGTGGGCGGATCATGCAGGCGCCCGCATGAGCCAAGCGCCCGTGCAGGCCGTGCAGGCCGTACAGCGAGCCAGCCTCGACATCGCAGGCACAGCGCTGAATTTTGATGCCGCTTCCCCTCAGTCCCTGGCCTTGGTTTTGGATTTTGATGGAGCCGGACCGCACTGGTTTGACGGCCCGGCGCCCAGCAGCGTGGCGCTGCGCAGCGGTGCCTTCAGCGGCCGAGTAAGTCAGGGCGCCAGCTGCAATGCCAGCACGCTTAAGCTCACACCGCATTGCGATGGCACCCACACCGAGTGCGTGGGTCACTTGACGCGTGAGCGCTGCGACGTGCGCGCGGTGGCGCCGGTCGGATTGCTGCCGGCACTGCTGCTGAGCGTGGTCACAACACCGGCGGCGGTGGCGAGCGCAGAGACTTCCGTGCCCGCACCGCGCCCCGGCGACCTGTTGATCACCCGTCAGGCCCTGACCCAAGCCTGGCCCACCCACCTGCCCTTGGTTCCCAAGGCACTGATCGTGCGCACCCTACCCAACTCGCTTAACAAACTGACCCGTGACTACCGCACCCACCCCGCGCCATTCCTGTCGCGCGAAGCCGCCGAACTCCTGGTCGAGCGTGGCATTGAACACCTGGTGTTGGACCTGCCCTCCGCCGACCGAGCGGATGACGACGGACAGCTGTGCGCACACCACGTGTTTTTCGGCCTGGCGCCCGGTGAAACCGCGTTGGCCGCGGTGCAGCGCGCCCAGTGCACGATCACCGAATTGGCCTTTATCCCCGATACAGTGAGCGACGGCCCCTGCCTGCTGCAGTTGCAAATCCCAGCCCTGGCCGGCGACGCCCTGCCCTCGCGTCCGCTGCACTTTCGGCTGCTGCGCTCGTGAACGCGCACCACCGTTGGACCGCGGATGCCGCGGGTGCACAGGCGTTGGATGATCTGGATGAACTGGCGCACTGGCGGGCCCAGTTCGCCTTGCCGCGTGGTGCGACGGGCGAGGTGGTGACGTACCTGTGTGGCCACTCGCTGGGATTGGCGCCGCTCCAGGCGCGCACGCGCGTGCTCGAGGAGCTGGATGACTGGGAGCGGCTGGGCGTATTGGGGCACGAACACGCCCGCCGCGACTGGATCGGCTACGCCGAACGGCTGCAGCCCGCACTGGCGCTACTGGCGGGCGCGCAGCCCGCGGAAGTCGTAGCGATGAATTCGCTCAGCGTGAATCTTCACCTGTTGATGGCCAGCTTCTTTCAACCCACGCCAACGCGTCAGCGCGTGCTCATTGAAGCCGGCGCTTTCCCCTCGGATCGGCACATCGTCACTTCGCAGCTGCGCTGGCATGGCTTGGATCCCGCCCGCGCGCTCATCGAACTGGCGCCCCGTCCGGGTGAGGACACGCTCCGGGCCGAGGACATCGACCAGGCCATCGAGGCGCACGCCGAAGAGCTGGCGTTGGTGCTCTGGCCGGGCGTGCAGTACCGAACCGGTCAGGCCTTTGATATCCCACGCCTGGTGCGCAGCGCGCACCGCGCCGGCGCTCGCGTGGGCTTGGACCTGGCGCACCACATCGGCAATCTGCCCCTGGCACTGCACGCCGAAGACGTCGACTTCGCGGCCTGGTGCAGCTACAAATATCTGAATGCCGGACCGGGCGCCATCGGCGGCGCGTTCATTCATGAGCGCTTCGCCCACGATGAGAGCCTGCCGCGACTCAGCGGTTGGTGGAGCCACGAACCGGCCACCCGCTTTCGCATGGACAGCGAGCTGCGCTTGAGCGGCGGCGCGGCCGGATGGCAGGTCAGTAACCCGCCGATCTTCTCAGCGGCACCGCTCCTGGCAGCGCTGGAGCCCTTCACAGCGGCCGGCATCAGCGCACTGCGACGGAAGTCCGTGGCCTTGACCGGCTACCTGGAATTTTGCCTGGCGACGCACTGCGGCGCTGAAGTGGAGCGGCTCACCCCCCGAGATCCCGAGCAGCGCGGTTGCCAGCTATCGGTGCGGGTGCGCGGCGGTACCGGTCGTGCTCGTGCGGCCTTTGATGCGCTGGCCGCGCTTGGCGTCATCGCCGACTGGCGCGAACCGGACACCATTCGCATCGCCCCCGTGCCGCTGTACAACCGCTTCGCGGATGCCCTGTGCGCCGCGCAGCGCCTTGCCCAGGCGCTGCACCCATGAGCGACGCCTCCGTCACCATCGCCGGAGCCGGACCCGTGGGCACGCTGCTCGCCCTGCTCCTGGCGCGCTCCGGCCGCCGGGTTCAACTCATCGAACGGCGAGCCGATCCGCGCCACGCGCCCGCCGGCGGCGGCCGCTCGATCAACCTGGCGCTGGCCGCGCGTGGCCTACAAGCCCTGGCGGCGGCCGGAATGCTCGACCCCATTCGTGCCGAGATGGTCACCATGCGGGGGCGGCAATTGCACGAGGTGGACGGGAGTGGTGCTTTCATGCCCTACGGCCTGTCCGCCACGGAAGTGATCTACGCCATCAGTCGCTCGCGCCTGAATGCGGCGTTGCTCGACGCCGCCTCCAGGGTGGCGCAGATCACCCTGCGCTTCGGTCAGCGCTGCATCGGTGTCGATGCCGAGCGCGGTACCCTGACCTGGTGCGACGAGACCCGCGGCACCGTACACACTGAAACCACTGAGCTGCTGATCGCCGCCGACGGCGCCGGCTCGGCGCTGCGCCAAGCGCTGGCCGAGCGCGATGTCCTCCAGGTGACCCAGGAACCCCTGGACCACGGCTACAAGGAGCTGCTGATACCCGCCAAGGACGGCGGCTACGCGCTCGATCCGCACGCGCTGCACATCTGGCCGCGCGGCGGTTTCATGCTGATCGCCCTGCCCAACCCGGATGGCAGTTTCACGGCCACCCTGTTCCTGGCCGAGCGCGGCCTCCAGAGTTTTGAGAGCTTGGACAGCCCGCTGGCCGCCCGCCGATTCTTCGCCGAGCAGTTCCCGGACGCACTGGCGCTGCTCCCTGATTTCGAGCTTCAGTTTGCGCGCCACCCGCAGGGCCACTTGAGCACCGTGTATTGCTGGCCCTGGCATCAGCATCGCACGCTGCTGATCGGCGACGCGGCCCACGCCATCGTGCCGTTTCACGGCCAAGGGCTCAATTGCGGCTTTGAGGACTGCGTCGTGTTGGCCGAGCTCCTTACCGCTGGCGCGGTCGGCGCGGACAGCGCCGCAGCGGCCTGCTCGAAGTTCGAGCGCCTGCGACGGCCCAACACCGACGCGATCGCCAGCATGGCGCTGGAGAACTACCGGGAGATGCGCGAGAGCGTGCTCGCACCGGATTTCGTTCGGCGCAAGCGCCTGAGCGCCGAGCTGGAGCGGCAGTTCCCGCAGCGCTTCATCGCTCGCTACTCCATGGTGATGTTCCACCCGGAGATTTCCTACTCGGAAGCCCAGCGCCGCGGCGCGCTGCAGGAGAGCGTACTGGATGCACTGCTCGCGGCGGGTGACGCCGCGGCGGACGACGCCACTTCGGCCGAGCGCCTGCTGACTGAAGCGGGGCTGTAGGGGCCGCTCGGGAACTCAGGCGGCGCGCTCGCTCAGCGGATCATTTGCGAAACACGAAGTACACCGCGCCGAGCATGCACAGGCCGGCCCACAGGTAATTCAAGCGCACCGGCTCCTTCATGTACCACCACGCGAAGGGCACGAACACAGTCAGCGTGATCACCTCCTGAAGGATTTTCAGTTGCCCCAGCGTCAGCGACGCATGGCCGATGCGATTGGCAGGAACCTGAAACAGGTACTCAAAGAAGGCAATGCCCCAGCTGGCCGCCACGGCAATCAACCATGGTCGCGTCCTCAAGTTGCGTAAGTGCGCGTACCAGGCAAACGTCATGAAGACGTTCGAAATCAGCAGCAACCCCACGGTCCTGGCAATCACCGACATGGTTCATCGAACTCCCGGATCCGCGGCGCGGCGTATAGAACCTTTCCGCACCTGGCCGACACCTACCCAATACCTAATACCCAAGGCACACCGGCACTGGAACTTACAATGAATACCAAAAAATCGTCTCGGCGTCTTTGCACTCCCACGATTCTGGCGCTCGCCCTCGGATTGTGCACGACACTGGGTGGAGCCGTTGCACTGGCCGCCGACGAAGGCTTCATTCCGCGACTGGTCAATACCTCGACCATCCCGGCCAACGGCGATGTGAATCCTTACGGCGTCGCGTTCGTGCCGGCCGGCTTCCCGGGTGGTGGGAGTATTACGGCGGGTGATGTGCTGATCGCCAATTTCAACAACAGCCTCAATGTGCAAGGCACGGGCACGACCATAGTGCAGTTCTCCCCCGTAGGTGCGATTGCCACGCCCAATGGCGCCAGCACGTTTTTCACCAGCAATCTGCCCGGCCTGAGTACGGCCCTGGGTGTGCTGCGGGGCGGGTTCGTATTGGTGGGCAACGTTCCCACCACCGATGGGGCTTTTGACACGATTGGGGCCGGCGCCCTGCAGATCCTGGATCGCTATGGCAACCTGGTGCAAACCTGGACCAGCGGGACCTTTCTGGATGGACCCTGGGACCTGGCCGTTGACGATCACGGCGCTTTTGCGCATGTGTTCATCGCCAATGTTCTGAACGGCACGGTCTCGCGCCTGGATGTTCAGGTGGGCACACACGGCCTTACGCTCAAGCGCTGGACCACCATCGCTACGAGCTACACCCATGTGCCCAATGCCGCGGCGGTGGTGCTGGGCCCGACGGGTCTGGCCTATGTCGCCAGCACCGATACGCTGTATGTGGCCGCGACTGCCGATAATGCGATATTCGCGGTCACTCAGGCGGCAGCCCGTACCACGGCGGTGGTCATGGGCAACACCGTGTTTGCCGACCCGCACCTGCGCGGGCCGTTGGCGCTGCGCATGGCCCCCAACGGCAATCTGCTCACTGCCAACGGCGATGCCGTAAATGGCGACGTACTGCACCCCAGCGAAATCGTGGAGTTCACCACCGAAGGCCGTTTCATACGCGAATACAACGTGGATCCGAGTCAGGGCGGCGCCTTTGGCATCGACACGATTTTGGAAGGCAGTGGCTGGAACTATGCGGTCATTGACGATGTCACCAACTCGCTGGCGGTGTACCGACTACACGCGCGCTGACCCCCGTAATTTCTTCTTCATGGTTGACCCTCGCTAAATTGACTAGACTCGGCCGTTTGCGCCAGTGGGCGCAACTTCCGCCGGACTTCTGGTCAATAGCGGCGCCGCGCTCCGTACGCGCGGCGCCGTGTGAGCGAGACGCAGTGCATGGTCAACCTCTTGAAGCATCTGAAGGAGCATCCGCGGGTCCAGCAATTGGGCCCAGGCCTGATCACGGGCGCCGCCGACGACGATCCCAGCGGTATCGCCACCTACTCCCAGGCCGGTGCGCAATTTGGGTTCAGCATGCTCTGGACCGTCCTGTTCACCTACCCCCTGATGGTGGGCATTCAGATGGTCAGCGCACGCCTGGGGTGCATTACCGGTCGTGGCCTGGCCGCCAATGTAAAGGCCGTCTTTCCGCGCAGTGTGCTCTATGGCATCGTGGGTCTCCTGCTGGTGGCCAATACCATCAACATTGCCGCCGATATTGCCGCGATGGGCGAAGCCCAGCGACTGCTCCTGGGCGGCTCCGCGCACCTGTATTCCATCGGCTTCGGCGCGTTATGCCTCGTGCTGCAGGTGGCACTGCGCTACCAGACCTACGTTCGCTACCTCAAGTGGCTGACTCTGGCCCTGCTGTCCTACGTCGCCGTGGTGTTCACCATTCACGTGCCTTGGGCAAGTGTGGCGCGCGATTTGGTCTGGCCACAGCTGAAGCTCAATAACAGCACCATCACCATGGTCGTTGCCGTTTTCGGCACCACCATCAGCCCGTACCTGTTCTTCTGGCAGGCGGCCCAGGAAATGGAGGACTTGCGGGCCGACGCCCGTGGCGGGAACCACGCGCTGCCGCCCCACGGCGTCGAAGTGGCACGCGCCCATCTGCGGCGCATTCGCTGGGATACCTACCTCGGAATGGGCTTCTCCAATTTGATCGCTTTCTTCATCATCTTGAGTACGGCCGCCACCTTGCACGCGGCCGGCCTGGGCAACATTCAGACCTCGGCACAGGCGGCCGAAGCGCTGCGCCCACTGGGCGGCCAAGCCACTTTCCTGCTGTTCAGTCTGGGCATCATCGGCACGGGCATGCTGGCAGTACCGGTGCTGGCTGGATCGGCCGCCTATGCGGTGGCCGAAAGCTTCGCGTGGAAATCCGGCCTGGACATGAAACTGCATGAGGCGTTGGAGTTTTACGCCATCATCGCCATCGCCACGCTGGGCGGTGTGGTGCTGAACTTCACGCACCTGGACCCCATGCGCGCCCTGCTATGGAGCGCCGAGATCAACGGGGTCATCGCAGTGCCCATCATGGCCATCATGATGATGCTGGCGGCGCGCGCCGACATCATGGGCCAGTTTGTCATTCGGCCGCGGCTGCGCCGCCTGGGCTGGATCGCGACGGGCGTGATGGCGGCCACCGTCGCCGGCATGCTGATCACATTGTAATCAGCGGCGTCGGTAGTCCATGAACGTCATTGGCCACGCGTGCCGAGGGTCGGCCGGGTGCTCACTGCGGCCGGTCTCCTCCCAGGCCTGCAAGTCGAAGTCCGGAAACACCACATCGCCATCGATGGACGCGCGTACCCGCGTCAGATGCAGGTGCGTGGCCAGCGGCAGCGTTTGCCGAAACACGTCTGCACCACCAATGACGCACAGCTCGGCCACCGCAGCGGCGTCAGCCAGTGCCGCCTCGACACTAGCCACGTAGGCCACACTGGTAGCCCGACCAAGATCCGCCGTCAGCGCAATAGAGGCCAAAGGCGCGATGGGCGCCATAGGCGCCGTAGGCGTCAACGCGCTCGGCTCGTGCCGCGAGTGGCTGAGCACCAGATTACGTCGCCCCGGCAGCGCCCGGCCGATCGACTCAAAGGTACGCCGCCCCATCAGCACTGTCTTGCCCACGGTCAGCGCCTTGAAGTGCTTGAGATCATCGGGCAGGTGCCACGGCAACTGCTGCCCACGGCCAATGACACCGTTATTGGCGAGCGCCACTACAATGGCGATGCGCACAACGCCGCTACAACTCGACCTGCGTGGCCAGTACGATCACACGCTTGTCCGGCATCTTGAAGAATTCCGCCGCCTGCGTGCTGCGTCGCTGCATCCAGGCAAAGAAGCGGCGGCGAAACCCCTCGTAGCCCGCCCGCGGGCGCGGCCGCACCAGGTGCCAGCCGAGGAAGAACGAACAATCCTGGGCAAAGAGCTTCAGGCCGCGGGCGCGACACTGCTTGAGCGCCTCGTTCACATCCGGAGTCTCCATGAAACCGAAGCGCGCCGTGAGCAGGTACACGCCCTCTTGAAGTTGTTCGACGCGCACACGATCGGCCGGATCCTGGCGCGGTGAGCGGGAAAATTCCATGTTCAGGAACACCAGTCGCTCGTGCACCACGTGATTGTGTTCGATGTTGCGAAGCAGTGCAGTGGGCACGTAGCGCGCCTCACTGACCAGGAACACGGCCGTTCCCGGCACCCGCGTGGTCCCGGCAATCACCCGTGGTAGTTCGGTGAGCGGCACGGCCAGCTCACGCAGCGCGTTGCGCAGCAAGCGGCGTCCCGATCGCCACGTCATGAACACCCCGAACAGGAGCGTCGCCAGGAGCAGCGGCACCCAGGCCCCGTCGGCAAATTTGGTGAGGTTGCAGAACAGGTAGACCACATCGACCAGCAGCAGCAGACCGAAACTCAATGCCACCTGCCACCATGACCAGCGCCACCGAGAGGTGGCCAGTACCATGCCGAGCATCGTGGTAATGGTCATGGTGCCCGCGACCGCCGCTCCGTAGGCGGAACCCAGCGAATCGGACGAGCCGAAGCCGATGGTCAACCCGCACACGGCCAACAGTACGATGACATTGACGATGGGCACGAAAATCTGACTGTGCTCCTTGGCCGAGGTCTGCAGTATGCGCAGGCGCGGCAGCAAATCCAGCTGCACCGCCTGGCGCGTGACCGAGAAGGCGCCCGTGATGGTGGCCTGGGAGGCGATGATTGCGGCCAGCGTGGCCAACACCACCAGCGACGGCAACAGGGGCGCCGGGACCATATGGAACAGCGGCTTATGCGCTGCGGAAGGGTCCGCCAGAATCAGCGCGCCCTCGCCGAAGTAATTGAGCAGCAGGGCCGGCCAGACCAGTGCGAACCACGCCACGCGCACCGAGCCCTTGCCAAAATGTCCCATATCCGCATAGAGCGCTTCGCCTCCGGTAAGGGTCAGGAACACTCCTCCCAACACAGCGATCGCCACACCGGGCCGGCTCACCAGCAGCAGCACCGCAAATTTCGGATAGATGGCCCGAAGCACACTTGGATTGTGGATCAAGGCCACGGCGCCGGTCACCGCCAGCACGGCGAACCACAGCAGCATGATCGGCCCGAATAGCCGACCGACACGCTCCGTGCCCCGGCGTTGTATCGCAAACAGCAGCAATATGACCACCAGTGATATGGGCACTACGACCTTGGCCGCGCCGGCGTTGAGCAGTTCCAGTCCTTCCACCGCACCCAGCACCGATATCGCAGGCGTGATCAGTGCATCACAATAAAACAGCGCTGCACCCAGCACCGCCAGCGCAATCAGCGCTCGTCCCCACCGGTGCATGCCCTCCAAGTGGCGTTGCACCAACGCAAACAGCGAGAGAATACCGCCCTCCCCCTCGTTGTCGGCCCGCATGATCAGCACCACGTACTTGATGGTCACCACCACCAGCAGACTCCAGAACATCAGCGACAATATCCCGAGGATGGCCACCGGATCCTGCGGAGCGCGGCCGGTGGCGCTCAGGGACTGTTCGAACGCGTACAGCGGGCTGGTGCCGATATCGCCGAACACAATGCCGACGGCGCCGAGCACGGCCCCGAATCGTACCTGGCCCGTCCCGCTCACTTCTGCGCCCCTCGCTTCTGCGACCCTCGCTTCTGCGCCCGCGCGGTCCCCTTGCGTGCCGCGCGCCGTGGCGGCTTACGCGGCTGCGGACGTTTGGCCGGCCACAGCATGGTGCCGCGACACGCTTCAGCCCCGCAGCGGCAGGCAAACACCTCATCCACATCCGGCGGATCGTCCTTGTCGCGACCAATGGAATAGTCGTACTTGAGCTCGTCGCCGGGCTGAATGGTGCGGATCGCCTCGATGAAGACCCGCCGCTCCTCCGTCACCGACTCGCAGTTGGGCTCACAGCCATGATTGATGAACCGCGCGTCATTCCCGTCGGTGCCCGCATCAATCACGATGCTGCGGTCAACAATGAACAAGAACGTGTGATTGTCATCCGTGGTCTTCTCCTCGTAACGACGGTCCGCCTCCTTGTGGCTGACGCGCTCGCCCAGGTATTCGACCACCCGCGTGCCCTTGCGAATCCGGCGTGCCGCGAATACGCCCAGCCCATGCACGCGCGAGCGCCGCACTTTGAACATCGGTAGTTTGGGACGGCTCATACTGCAATAGGCGCTTTGATCGCCGGATGACTCTGGTAATTCACGAATTCAATATCCTCGTATTGGTAGTCGAATATGGTCGCTGGCCGGCGGCGCAAGTGCAAACGCGGTGCGGCCAACGGCGTTCGCGCCAATTGCACCGCCGCCTGCTCGAAATGATTGGCATACAAATGGCAATCGCCGCCGGTCCAGATGAACTCGCCGGGCTCCAGATCGCTCTGCTGCGCAAACAGGTGGGTCAAAAGCGCATAGGAGGCAATGTTGAAGGGCACCCCTAGGAATACGTCGGCGCTGCGCTGATACAACTGGCAGGACAAGCGGCCGTCGGCCACAAAGAACTGAAATAGCGCATGGCAGGGCTGTAGCGCCATGTCCATCAGCTCACCGACATTCCAAGCGCTCACTACGATGCGCCGCGAATTCGGCTCGGTGCGCAGCAGCTGCAACGCCGCGCTGATCTGATCGATCTGGCGGCCATCCGCCGCGCCCCAACTGCGCCACTGTTTGCCATACACGGGCCCGAGTTCACCCCGCTCGTCCGCCCACTCGTCCCAGATCGTCACGCCGTGTTCGCGCAGATAACGGGTATTGGTGTCGCCGCGCAGGAACCACAATAATTCGTAGACCACCGAGGGCAGGTGTATCTTCTTGGTGG
>Ga0075015_100000865_pt1 | contig 10943 bp, 10 predicted proteins | sample AleBraG_ABR_2013_FD_71476 | JGI IMG/M metagenome (GOLD analysis project Ga0075015, IMG submission 71476) | Freshwater sediment microbial communities in response to fracking from Pennsylvania, USA - Alex Branch Run_MetaG_ABR_2013 | ecosystem: Environmental > Aquatic > Freshwater > Creek >...
TCGGTGATCGTGCGGGCGACGTGCGCATCGAGCGTGCCGGGGTGCAGTGCGAGCCCGAGGTTGAACCACGACCACACCGCCGTTGTCGTCACCAGGCTCGCCGCGCCCAACAGCATCACATCGCGGCCGATCCCGGTGATCCGAGCGCGCAGGTGCGCGATCAACAGCACGAGCGGCACCGTCGACCACGCCCCCAACCACATCGCGAGCCTTACTGCGCTCGCGTGCTCTACGTAGTAGTCAACGATCTCCCTGCCCGACGCGGTCGTCTCCGGCGCGGCCGGGAGGAACGTGAGCCCCGCGAACAACATCACCACGTACGCAATCGCCACGTACAACGGCCAACGCTTCATCCGCAACCCCCCGATTGGCAGTCTCGACAGCTTGCCCGATGCCGGAGGCTCGCGGCGAGCATTCAATGACCCGGCAATACCCGCGGACGGGTACTGAAGGGTCAATGAGTCGCCACACAAAGGCGTACTCTTCGAGTGTGCGCGGGGGTCGAGACGCAGAACGACCTCCGGACCCCCGAGCGGCGTCGTGGTGGGAGACGCACGACCGCGCGTATCACGGCGCCGTCGCGCTGCTCGTTGTCGCCTCGACCATCTGCGCGGCGTACCTCGCGACGGTGATCACCGTGGTTCTCGCGGCGGTGCGCGTCGGCGAGTTCGGTCCGTGGCGGGGAATCGATACCTGGCGGCACCGCATCGGACCGTTGGGTCTCGTCGCGCTCGCGCTCGGCCTCGTCGTGCTCGCGGGGCTCACCATCGCCTTCCTCGCGTGGGCCAGATTCGGTGCCCACGTGCTGCGCCGCGCCCGGGCCCGCGCCCCGCACTCGGGCGAGGCCGAACGCGCGCAGTCCCTCGCGTCGACGTTCGCGCTCGGCCTCGGCCTGGCCGAACCGCGCCTGTCGATCGTCGACGATCCGGCCGTCAACGCGTTGGCGACGGGCCGGGCTCGGTCACCGCAGATCGTTCTGACGACCGGTGCACTCGAACTGCCCGCCGAGGAACTCGAAACCCTCTGTGCTCACACCGTCGCCGCGGTCTCGCCGCGCGCCGCGCTGCTCGCGGGAGCCGCGGCCGCAGTCATCCTCGACGCGGACTGGTGCACCCGCGCCATCTGGGGTCTGGCGGGTGCTGTGTTCGTCTCCGGTGTCGTCGGCGTCCCGACCGCGGTCGTCGGCGCGAGCGTCTTGGGGATGGTGGTGCTCGTGGCCGTCACCAAGCCGCTGGTATCGCTCGCTTCGGACGCGATCGTCGAACTCCTCGACCGCACCGCCGAGCTCACCGATCTCGAGACCGTGCGCGTCACCAATCAGCCCAAGCTGCTGGCCACACTGATGCTCGACGTGATCGAACACCGGACGCCGGTCCGGAGCGCGTGGGACATCGCGCATCTCTGGTTCGATCCCGAGACCACCCCGCCGAACACCTCGTGGTGGTTCCCGACCGTGCGGGCGATCGCCGGACCGGACTGTCCTCGCACCCGCGCCGCGTTGATCGACCGAGCGCGCGTCCTCGTCGAACTCACGCCGGGGGACCCCGAACTCGAGGCCCGGCTCGAACGCGTCAGCCGGGTCGCCTCGTCACCGCACTGAAAGCCCGCGATATTGCCCGAAACCGCGCCCGAATCGCCCGGGTGCGCCCTCCACTTGTAACTTCGCCGTCCGACTGGAACCGGTTCTCGGAGGCGACGTGGGTGCACTCGACGGCAAGGTGATCGCGATTACGGGCAGCGGGCGTGGGATCGGCCGCGCGGTCGCGCTGGCCGCGGCAGCCGAAGGTGCAGCCGTCGTAGTGAACGACTACGGCGTATCGATGGACGGCAACGAGCCGACCAGCGAAGTCGCCGACGCGGTCGTCGAGGAGATCAAGCGCGCGGGCGGCCGTGCGGTCGCGAACGCGAACTCCGTCACGACGATGGAGGGCGGCGCGTCGATCGTGCAGTCGGGCATCGACACGTTCGGCAAGATCGACGGCGTGGTGTGCGTCGCCGGCATCCTGCGCGAGCGCATGCTCTTCAACATGTCCGAAGACGAGTGGGACCCGGTCATCGAGACCCACCTCAAGGGCACGTTCACGGTGTTCCGCGCCGCGGCCGCAATCTTCCGCGGCCAGAAGAGCGGAACGATGATCGGGTTCACGTCAGGCGCGTTCGCGGCGAGCGTCGCGCAGGCGAACTACTCGGCGGCCAAGGGCGGGATCGTCTCTCTCGTGCGCAGCGCGGCCGCGGGCATGCAGAAGTACGGCGTCACCGCGAACTGCATCGCACCGGTGGCGAAGTCGCGGATGTCGGGCCAGGTGCCGTTCGGGATCGAGATGGGTGAGCCCGAGGACGTCGCGCCGATGGTGTGCTACCTGCTCTCCGACCTGGCCCGCGAGGTCACCGGGCAGATCTACACGGTGAACGCGGGTCGCATCGCGGTGTGGAACCAGCCGATCGAAGTGCGCGAGATGCGCAAGGACGGTCGGTGGACCGTGGACGAGATCGCGTCGCGGTTCCCCGAGGTCGGTCAGGAGCCGATGCCGATCCTCGAGCGGCTGCAGGCGATGGAAGCCGCCGCCAAGGCGAAGGACAAGCCGAACAGCTGATCGGCCCTACGCTGCGCGGTGGTGGACGGGATCACGCTGCAGGCGGGAAAGTACGAAGCGACGGTCTGCCCGGACGCGGCAATGCTGTGTTCGTCGCTGCGGTTCCGCGACGACGAGTACGTCGCGTGGCCGCGAACCATCGAGGAGCTCCGCGCCGGAAGGGCGACCGCGATCCCGCTCATGCACCCCTGGATCAACCGCCTCGCGGACGACACGTACGAAGCCGCCGGTGCGCGCGTTGCACTCGGCGGCGTCACGCTCCCCCACGATCCGAACGGCCTTCCGATCCACGGCAACCTGTTCGCGATCCCGTTCGAGGTGCAGCTGAAGAACTCGACCCGGGTTGTCGCCCGCCTCGACTACGGCGCGCACCCCGAAAAGCTCCGCGCGTTCCCGTTTCCCCACAACATCACCGTCGACGTGCGTCTCCACCCGACCCGCGGTCTCAACATCGTGACCCAGGTCGAGCCCACCTCCGAGCAGGCGGTGCCGATCTCCTTCGGTTGGCATCCGTACGTGCGCCTCCCGAATGCGGCCCGCGCCGACTGGGAACTGCGCTGGCCCGCGTGTGAGCACGTCGAGGTCGACGAGCGCGTCATCCCCACCGGGGCGCGCAGCCCGCTCGCCGCGCAGCGCGCACCGATCGCCGATCGGACCTTCGACGACCACTACGCGCTCGGACCGGATCGGACGTTCGCGATCTCGGCCGGCGCGGGCCGCACGCGGCGCACGCTCACGCTGCAGTTCGACCCCGCGTATCCCTTCGCGCAGCTCTTCGTGCCGCCCGTCGGCGATTTCGTTGCCATCGAGCCGATGACGGCGGAGATCAACGCCCTCGGCCGCGGCACCGCCCCGGTCGTCGAGCCCGGAGGCCGGTTCCTCGCCGCGTTCAACCTCGCGGTCTCCACGAGCTGACGCAAGCGTCAGGTAGCGTCGAGTCCCGTGCGGACGCAACGGAGGTGCGCCGGAGGGCGCGCCGCAGTGAGGGAGCCCTAGTCATGCCCGGAGCGTTGGACGGTGTCCGCATCCTCGATCTTTCCTGGGGAATCGCCGGCCCCCTCGGCGTACTGCTGCTCGCCGAGCAGGGCGCCGACGTCATCAAGGTGGAACCTCCGGGCGGCGATCCGTTCCGCGCGTACGACGGGTACCGCGTGTGGAATCGGAGCCGGCGTTCGCTCACCGTCGATCTGAAGTCGACCGAGGGCAAAGGCGTCTTCGAACGGCTCCTCGCCACCGCGGATGTGGTGGTCGAGTCGTTCCGGCCGGGCGTCATGGAGCGCCTGGGCTTCGGCTACGAGAGCGTGCACGCCGCGCATCCGCGCGTCATCTACCTCTCGTGCCCCGCGTATCCCGACGGCCACCGCTTCGCCCAACGCCCGGGCTACGACGCGCTCGTGCAGGCGAGCAGCGGACAGATGTGGGAGCAGCCGGGCTGGCGCATGGGGCCGATCTTCCTGCACATGCCGATGCCGTCGATGGGCGCGTTCTTCTTGATCTCGACGGGCGTGCTCACCGCGTTGATCGCCCGGGAGGCGACGGGTCGCGGGCAACACGTCAGTACCTCGTTGTTCGCGGGCGCGATGCTCTACACCACCCAGATCTGGCAGCACCTCGAACACGCGACGGCGCAGACGCACGAGCTCATGGGCAAGACGTACCCGCCCGGCGTCCACCAGGGCATGATCTTCGAGTGCGCCGACGGGTGGGTGCACGCGTCGATCATGAGCGGACTCACGCCGACGCAGAGTCAGGACGCGATCCTCGGGCTCGACGACGCCCCCGACCCGTTCACGTTCATGGCACTCCCCCCCGAGGAGCGCGAGCAGTTCAACGCGAGGCGACGGGAGAAGTTCAAGGAGTGGAAGCGCGACGACATCGTCGCCGCGTTCCAGGAGCACAACCACGCGATCGAAGCGATCATCACGCCCGACGAGCAGTTCGCGCACCCGCAGTTGATCGCGAACGGCATGGTTGCGACGGTGATCGACCCGGTTGTCGGCGAGACCACCCAGGTCGGTTCACCGCTGCACATGTTCGGCACGCCCACCGCGATCCAGGGACCGCAACCGACACCCGGACAACACAACGCCGAGATCCTGAAGGAGTTGGGACTATGACGCTCGCACTCGAAGGCGTGCGCCTCCTCGACTTCGGGCAGTATCTCGCGGGCCCGTTCGGACCGATGATCCTCGGCGATCTCGGCGCGGAGGTGATCAAGATCGAGCCGGTCACCGGGGACGGCATGCGCCTCGCGACGAAGCCGTTCTTCGGATGCCAGCGCGGAAAGCGCGACATCGCCCTCAACGTCAAAGACCCCCGCGGTCTCGCGATCGCGCTCGAGCTCGTCGGCACCGCCGACGTCGTGCACCACAACATGACCGCCGGCGTCGCGACCAAGCTCGGCATCGACTACACCGCGTGCAAGGCGGTGAAGCCGGACATCGTCTACTGCAACACGTGGGCGTACGGCCTCGAAGGTCCGCTCGCCCGCTTCGGTGGGCTCGATCCGCTGTACCAGGCATCGTCGGGGCTCGAACACGAATCGGCGGCGGTACACGAAGGCAACACGCCGCTCTACTACCGCTTCGGAATGTGCGACGCGTCGAACGCGATGCTCTCCGTCGTGGCTGTGCTCGGCGCGCTCTATCACCGCAAGCGCACCGGCGAGGGGCAGGAGGTGTGGACGTCGCTGTTCGACGGCGGCGCGATCTTCACCTCCGACGCGCACCTCGTCGGCGGCGTGCCCGCGCCCCGGCTGCATCTCGACAAGGAGCTCATGGGCGTCGCCGCGACGTATCGGCTCTACCGCACCCAGGACGACGACTGGATCTGCATCGCGGCCGTGACCGACGACGAGTTCCGAACACTGTGCACCACCCTCGGCGTCGCGGAGATCGCCGACGACGCGCGATTCACGACTGCGGCCGGCCGCGCCGAGCACCGGCGCCAGCTCGAGACGATCCTCGAGCCCCGGTTCCGCACCAAGACGTCGGCCTTCTGGACGCGGACGCTCGACGACGCCGGGGTTCCGAACGACGTGCCCCTCGACACCCACGGCGGCGAGACGCCCCTGTTCGACTCCGACAACGTCGAGCTCGGCATGGTCGCGCGCTACACGCACCCCGTCATGGGCGACATGCGCCAGTTCGGCGAGCTCATCGACTTCTCCGAGACGCCGGGACGCATCGCCGGACCGCCGCCGCTCGTCGGCCAGGACACGCGCGCGGTGCTCCGTGAGCTCGGCCACGGAGATCCCGAGATCGACGCGCTGATCGCCGACAACGTCTGCTACGAGCCCGACGATCACTACAACGAACGCTTCATGAATTAGCGGAGCGCCGGCGGCACCGTCCGGACGGGCGGCGCCGCGCGGGCGACCAATGGCCATGACACTGCGAATCCTGCCTCCGGGCGCACACACGGGTTTTCTCGGGGCACTCTGCGTTCCCGACGATCTCTACTGGATCGCACGCGCGCCGGTCGCGCTCGCGGGCATGTCGTACCCGGGTCGCGCCGACTGGGCCCTGCTCCACGAGAACGGCATCGGCCACGTCGTGTGCCTCTCGCACGCGGCGCCCGCATACGACCCCGCACCGTGCACGATGACCGCGGTCCGGCTGCAAGATCTCGTGAGCGGCGGCGATCCCAACGATCCCGATCGCGAACGCGCGCTGGTCGAGGACGCGGCGGCCGACGTCGTCGCCCACCTCGAACGAGGCATCGGCGTCGCCGTGCACTGCATGGGCGGGCGCGGGCGCACCGGCACCGTCATCGGGGTCGCGCTCGTGGCGCTGGGCCACGACCCCGACCTCGTCATTGCGCACCTCGACCGCGTCGCCAAGGCCCGCGGCCGACGCGGTTGGCCGGAAAGCCCGTGGCAGTCAGCGGTGGTCCGGTCGATCAGGTGACGACACCGGCGCCGTTGTCGGCGTCGTCACCCGACCGTCAACTCCAGGTTCAGGGCGCCTGCATGAGGTCAACTGCCCACGAACCCGGGAGCGAACCGAAGTACCTCGCGTTCCCGAACGCCCACACCGTGCCGTTCAAGCCGAGGATGTAGTAGCCGTCGTTGGTCGCCAACGACCGCATGCGCACGCTCGGGACGTAGGGATAACCGAACAGCTCGCGCACGCGCGGGAGACTGCCTTCGAACGGAACGTTGAAGGCGAAGATGCCGCCGTCGTCGGCCACCATCCAATAACCCCGGCCGTTTGCGGCGGCGGTCATCGAACGCACGGGCTGCGAGAGCTTCATCCCACCGGTCGACCCGTGGAACTTCGCGCTGCCGTACGAGAAGACGCCTCCGTCGGCCCCGACGAACCAGTAGCCCCGGCCGTCGCCGGCCATCGTGACGTCGAGCACGGGCGCGTTGAGGTGCAGACCTCCGGTCGACCCGTAGAAGTGCGCGCTCCCGAACGCGAACACACCACCGTCGCGGCCGAGGAGGATGTATCCCTCGCCCGTCGGCGACGCGGCCATCCCGACGATCGGCGAGTTGAGCCTCCGCCCTTTCAGGCCACCGCGGTACCGCGCGTCACCGAACGCGTAGACCGCACCGTCCGCGCCGGCGAGCCAGTAGCCCCGGCCGTCGCTCGTGCGCGCCGCGGCGACGATCGGCGACGAGATCGCATGACCGCGCAGGTCGCCGTAGGACCGCGCCGCGCCGTACGTCCGCACTTGCCCGTCGGCCGTCACGATCCAATAGCCGTGACCCTTGGTACCCCGGTTGATCATCTCCGGCGACGCCGCGAGCAGCGCACCCCGCGGGTTGATGAGGCCGTAGCCGAAAGTGTCGTCGCGGCCCGGCGCACCCAGGTCGGTCGCGCTCGCCTCGATCGCGTGCACGAGGTCGGATGCACTGAGACTCGGATTCTCACCCAGCACCAGCGCGGCGGTCGCCGTCGCGTACGGCGTCGCCATCGACGTTCCGCTCATCAGCGCGTACTGCGCGCGGCCCTGGCCGTAGGTCGACCAGATCAGATCGCCGGGTGCGGCGATGTCGACGTAGCTCCCGGTGTTCGAGAACGATGCATGGTTGAGGCTCTGGTCGATGGCGGCGACGGCGACCGCTTCGGGATACGCGGCCGGGTAGGTGGCCTGGTTGCCGTCCTGGAACGCGTTGCCGGCCGCCGCGAACGTCACGACCTGCTTCGAGCGCGCGTACTGGATCGCGATCTGCATCCCCGGCGAGGGACCACCACCGAGGCTCAGGTTGATGACGCGGGCGCCGTGGTCGGTCGCCCAGACGATGCCTTCGGCGACGTCGGAGGAGGAACCGCTCCCCGACGCGTCGAGCACGCGCACCGGCAGGATCTTCGCCCCCGGCGCCGCGCCCGCGATGCCGACCCCGTTGTTCGCGTGGGCGGCGATGATGCCGGCGACGTGCGTTCCGTGACCGGCGGGATCGACTTCGCCCGTCCCGGCCGGGTCGTACGTTCCCTTGTCGGCCGCGAGGTCGAGTCCGGGCAGGACCGAACCGGCGAGATCCTCATGTGTCCCGAGCACGCCCGTGTCGACGACCGCCACCTTGACGCCGGCGCCGTCGGACAGGCTCCACGCGTTTTCGAAGTCGACGGCGCTGAAGGCCCACTGCTGCGGACGGAGGGCGTCGTTCGTCGTCAGCACCTTCACCGTCTCGTCCTGCTCCATGGTGAGGACGCGGGCACCGGGCCGGCCGAGCCGGTTGTCCATCGCGGCGACGGCCGCGTCGAGACCCCGCACGACGTGAACCCGACCGTCGTCGTCGCGGGTCATCGCCCACGAACCCTTCGTGGCCTGCGCGGCCTCGGCCGCGCCCGCGGACGCACCCGCGCCGGCCGCGAACACCCCGGCGATCACGACCACTGCCGCAACCACCCGGCGCGCGAGCACGCCTGATTTGCCTGACTTCCGAGCGCCTCCCAAACGCATGGAGTGGCATCGGCACGTTCCGTGACCCACTCAACCGGAAAAACGCTCACCGTGGCTGCCCGGGCCCGGTGGCCCCGCCGGAAGCCCCGTACCGCCCGCGCTTCAGCGCAGCAGCGCAGCCACGAGACCGGCCTGGCCGAGGTGGTACGTGACCATGATGGCCACGGGGGCGAAGCGGAACGGGCGCACGAACCGGTCCCAGGCGATCATCGAGTCGGAGGCCATGAAGAGCCCGGCGCCGACTGCCGCAACGACGTTGCCGGTCGCGAGCGCGGTGGCGAGCATCGCGGAGATGACCACCATGTAGCCGGCGACTGCGCCGCGCAGTTCACGCGGCTCACCATTGGCGGCGATGGCGGTGAGGATCCGCCGGCCGAGCGGCCCCACCACCGCGACCACGACCACGATGGCGATCGCCAGCGCGAACGCCGAGGGGCCGTTGGTCCAGAAGCCGACGAGGTACAGGACGTGCGCGACGAGGAACGCGGCGAGACCGGCAACGAACAGGTCCTGCGGCAGCATCAGGAGCACGTCGCCCGCGAGCGAGAGCACCAGCGCGGCGACGAACCACGCACGCCACGTCCGGGCATCGGCGGCCGGGTCGAGCAGCGCGGCGGCCGCGATCAACGCCGCGAGCGTGGCCGGCTTGCAGACGTACTCGAGCACTCGGGACGTCTGCGTCCGGTCCGTCTTCGCGACCGCGATCCAGTTGCCGACGGCGAACACCGCGGCGGCGGCGAACGCAACCGCCGTGGCCGCGTTCACGGCGCGAGGCGTTCGCGGCGCCAGCCACCGTTTCCGTCGGCGCGATACCGCACCCGATCGTGCAGGCGATCCGGCCGCCCTTGCCAGCACTCGAGCTCGTCCACGCCCACCACGAACCCGCCCCAGAACGGCGGCAGGGGAGGGTCGGAATCGGCGAACCGCGCCTCCACCTCGGCGACGCGCCCGAGCAGCTCGTCACGGCTCACGACCCCGCTCTGCGGCGATGCCGTCGCGCTCACGCGGTGGCCACGCGGGCGGCTGTCCCAGTAGCGCGCGGCCTCGTCGTCGCGGACCCGCTCCACCAATCCGACGACGCGCACCTGCCGCTCCTGCTCCCGCCAGTGGAAGACCAGCGCGGCGCGGGGATTGGCCCTGAGCTCCCGGCCCTTCGCGCTCTCGAAGTTCGTGAAGAACACGAAGCCGCGCTCGTCGAGGCCGCGGAGCAGCACCGTGCGCGCCGACACGGTGCCGTCGGGCCGCGCGGTCGCGAGCGTCATCGCATCGGGCCGGCGCACACCCGCCGCGACCGCCTCGTCGTACCAGCGGCGGAACTGCGCGATCGGGTCGTGGTCAACCGATTCGGGATCGAGGACGTCCGGGGCGGAAGGCACAGCCGCCAACCGTGCCAGAACGGCTACGTCGGTGCCAGAATGAGGGCATGGCTTTCCACCACGTCGCAATCGCCTGCCGAGATCTCGAGGCAACCCACCGCTTCTACACCGAGGCCATGGGCTTCGAGCTGGTGCGGGTCGAAGCCCAGCCCTACATGGAAGGCGGGTGGGCCCGGCACCTGTTCTACGACACCGGCAACGGCCAGATGCTCGCGATCTGGGACCTCCACGACGAGAACCTCCCCGACTTCGACCCCGCGATCTCGACGGGTCTGGGGCTGCCGAGCTTCGTCAACCACATTGCGTTCGACTCCCCCTTCGACGAGCTCGACGCGAGGCGCGACCGGTGGCTCGCGCACGGCTTCGACGTCGTGCGGATCGATCACGGCTGGTGCACGTCGATCTACGCGAACGACCCGAGCGGAACGATGGTCGAGTTCTGCGCGACCACGCGGGCGTTCACGCCGGACGATCACCGCGAGGCGCAGGAGCTGCTCGCGGCGGCGGTGCCGCCGCTGAACAAAGTTGAGCCGCCCATCGAGTTCTTCGAAGCGCGCTCACACGACAACGCCACTGTCTCGTAGGCGCGCGATCTCCTCGTCGCTGCAACGCGCCAGCTCGCGCAGCACCGCGTCGGTGTGCTCGCCCAGCGCGGGGCCGACCGAGCTGATCGCGCCCGGCGTACGCGAGAACTTCGGTACGACCCCCGTCATCGGGACATCGCCCGCGAACCCGGCGGCGAGCCGCACGATCATGTCCCGGCCCAGGATGTGCGGATCGGTCAGGAGATCGGCGGCGGTATTGATCAGACCGACGGGAACGTCGTGCGTGCGGAGCCGCGCGATCAGGTCGTCGGCGTTCATCGTCACGGTCCACGCCGCGATCTCCTCGTCGAGCGGATCCTGGCGCTCGGCGCGGGCCTCGTGGGTCGCGAGGTCACGCGCGAGGTCGGGCCGGTCCATCGCCGCGCAGAGCCGCGCGAACACCGCGTCGGCATTCCCCGCGATCACCACGTCACGGCCGTCGCGCGTGGGATACGCGTTCGCGGGCGCGACGTCGCGCA
>Ga0075015_100000867_pt1 | contig 10926 bp, 4 predicted proteins | sample AleBraG_ABR_2013_FD_71476 | JGI IMG/M metagenome (GOLD analysis project Ga0075015, IMG submission 71476) | Freshwater sediment microbial communities in response to fracking from Pennsylvania, USA - Alex Branch Run_MetaG_ABR_2013 | ecosystem: Environmental > Aquatic > Freshwater > Creek >...
ACCGCTTCCTGCGTGAGCTTTTCGAAATCGGCGTTTTTTTCGTAGCGCAAGTAGAAACGCGCCAGCTTGTCGTACCACGAGCGCTCGGGAAACCGCGCCAGCGCCCGCCGGTAGATCTCCTCCTGTTCGGTACCCAGACGGTTCTGATCCAGAAATACTGCCAGCCGCTCATAAAGCCCGGGATCGTCCGGGTTGCGATCGATCTCGCGCCGGAGCACAGCCAGCGCCTCGGGAATTTGTTTCAACTGTACCAACCGGGCCAGATAGCGTTCCAGCACTCGCGAATATTCTGGCGAGCGTGCTCCAAACTGATTGGAACCTGAAGCTGTGGGCACTTGAAATGCCTGGTTTCCTGTTCGCTGCGTAAGGTTGCCGTCGCCTTCTGAAGGTTCGTTCTGGACTTCGCGATCCGATGTTTCCTGATCGGCCAGCGACGAGTAGTCCGCACCACTCCCACTTCTCCCTAACGGTATCTTCTGGGCTTTGACGGCGAGTTCTTGCAGGACGGAATCGTAGATACTGAATTCCTCCTGTGTTTTCCCGGTGCGCGCGTAGGCATCCGCCATGAGCAAGGCTACGGGGGTACGCTGCGGAGCGTTGGAGAAATTCGCCAGAAATTCGTGGCCGACACGAATCACAGCTTCGCTTTCTCCGGAACTTGCGTAAAACTCCAACATCTTGGCGTGTAGCTCAGGGCGTTCTGCTGAGTTGGGAAATTTCGCGTCCAGCAGGGTTAACAATTCCGCCGCTCGCGATCGATGGAAATACGGGATGGCACGCTGCTCTTCTTCCGAGAACCTTGCCGCCGGGGCCGTCGTGTTCAGGAGCAGAGAAAGAATGCCGTTCAGATAGCCAGGGCCCTGGTCCATGCTGGCGATGTCGCGATACATGGAAAGTTCTCCGCTACCCAGCCGAATCGGACTTTCGGGGGCGGTGAGCAGCAGGTTGGTGAGTGCAGCGAGCGCGCGCTCCTGTGCGTCATTCAGGCCCTTGCTGTTGTACAGCGCAAAATAGTAGCGGGCCGACTCAGGATAGGCGTGAATATCTTCCAGCAGGCGAGCGCAGACGTAGAGCTCCTGTCCCGTCCAATCTGACTTGCTGGCCTCCTTGTGCAACCGGAACGCCGTAACGGTTTGCAGCGCCGCATCGAGCTTCCCTTGCTGCTGGTAGTAATAGAAGAGACGCGCCATCGCGTTCAGGTCTTCAGGATTCGCATTCAGGGCCGCCCGGGCCTGATCAAGAAGCTTGCGCAGACTCTGGGTCTGGGTGAGCAGATCGAAATAGCTCTTGACCAATTCCGGCGCCCACAGCGGTTGGAAACTCTGCTCGTATACGGCCAGCCCCTGCTGAACGGAACCTCGGCGGTACTCGACCAGGGCTTTAGCTTTTATTGGAAATATCCCGTCAGCCGGAGATTGCTTGTGATAGTCGGCAACCAGTTGCTGCGCGGCAGCCCAGTCCTTTTGCGATACCAGAAATTCCAGAAAGCGGGTGTAAAGAGACTGCTCCTGCGGATAGCGCGCTAGCCAGGCGCGATACTGCGCCGCTGAGAAATCCGGGGGCAATCCCTGATCGTGAATAACACTGAAGATGCGTTCAAAAGCCTGCCACGAGCGCTGTCCGGTCGGAGCGGTCAGGGCCTCCGAAGAATCGGCAGGCGCGTTCGCCACGACAGACAGTGCCTTGATTTCCTCCAGCGGCCGGACCCGACGATGATAGAAATCAGCCAGGGCGATCTGAGCGCTGGTTTTGCCGGAAGCATTCTCCGCATACTTCTTCCAATCCGCCTCAGCTGCGCTGAAGTCGAGTTGCTGTTCATCTTCAAGAGCACGTAAAGAATAAAGATCGGCATCCTTGGGCTGAGCTTTGATCAACTCGCCGAGTGCTGGGCGCGTCTCAGCCGGCGGCCGACGGAATAGCACCGCCCCGCCGGGCAAAGACATGGCTCGAAAGAGCGCTCCTTCAATGGCCGTTCCGGCTTCGACATTCCGCATCCACCCGGGCAGCGCACCCCGGGCAGAGACCACCCAAACGGACAGGATGAAGAACACGGCGATGCCATAGAGGTCGAGGAGCCGGCTTCGAGACGCATTACGGAAGCACTTCAATCTGCACCTCCTGCGTCCCGATGTTGTGGGCGATGTCTTCCGCGGTCACGGTCAGTTTGTACGCTCCCGGCACAGTCTGTTCGGGAATGACCAATTGTCCTGCATTGATGCCTGCGCGTGCATCCCAATTCAGTGCAACCGGCGCGGCGCCTTCCAGTCTTGCGACCAGAGTACGTGTGCTCTGTGAAGCGTTCGCCTTCAGATTTATCATCTGGCCGCGGTGATAACGTTTGGTGTCGAGCCTGATCTGAACCATGGGCGGCTTGCTGGCGATAACAAAGGTCTTGAATTCACGATAGGTGTGGCCCGCGCGGTCCCGTAAAACCAGGCGGACGGTGTAGGTCCCGTCCTGCATGTCGTCGGGAGCGAGAAATCGGGTCTGCCACACGTCCTCCCCAGACAGATAGCGCAACTTCTGCACTAAACCAAAAGGAAACAGCGCGGTGACCGACGAGATGGATTCATCCGTCTTGATCCGCAACACGGGATCTCCGGGGCGAATAACGCGGGGCCGCAACAGAGCGCGAGGCACGGCAAGAAACGACGTGTACGGGGTAACAAACTTGTATTGCCGGGCCAGTCGGATGATCTCATCGATAGTGGCCTGGTCTTCGCCTTCGCGCTGGATCTTTTCCAGCAGTGCGTCCACGCGGGCCCTGGCCCACAGCCGCGGAAGCTGTGCATGGTCGAGAGCTTTGCTGGGCAGGTTGGCTTTCACCGACATCTCCAGCACTGCGCCGTCGCGTTCGCCGTGGACCGCGAAGGTTACGTTCTCTTTCGATCCCTGATACCGCCCCACCCAGGAAGCGAGCGAACCCGAGAAGGTGGAATCCTGCAGCGGGTAAACCGTGTCCACTGCCGATTCTGGGGCTACGGCCAAATTCAATTCGCCGATGGGGCTGCGTCCGATCTTGGAGAGGAAAGAATTCAGCTTGAACTCCGCAGGCTCGGTAGACAAGACGTGCTCCAGCAAACCATCCTGCCGGGCCAGCACACTAAGCAGCGGCAAGTTGGCATCGTCGCCCACCCCGAAAATGTACGTACGGGGACGCTGACTTTCCGGCAAGTGTTTCCAGCTTTCCGCATACCAACTCGCCAGCTTGCCGTTCCGGACGGGTCCACGGGTGGCGCCACCGTCGCTCAGCAGTATCAGATAGGGATTCGCGACTCCGGACGCCGAACACTGCTGCAGTCCGGCCTGAAGCGCACGCTGCAGGTCGGTGCCCCCGCGGAGCTTGCTCAAGCGGACGAAATCGAGGGCGCGCTGCACGGTGGCAGGCTCGGCTGAGACGGGAGCACTCGGGAAGGTCTGGACCTGGTTGTTGAACAACAGTAGATTAAAACGGTCGCCGGGCCGCAGAGTGCGGAGCAGGCTCTCCAAAGCCTGATAGCTGCGCTCCAGCTTTTCCCACTGCATCGAGAGCGACGTATCGAAGAGGATGACCAGAATTTTCGGAGCCCCAGACACCGCTTTGTCAGTTGCGCTCGGAGCTGAACTCTTGCCATAGCCAAGCAGTGCTTCAGCCTCGAAAAACCCGGGCTCGTTGGTACTGCGGATTGGCGCGGTTTCCGTGGGCGCGGGCTGCCCGGTCACCGGATTTCTGTAGGTCAGCAGGTTCAGAGTGTCAGCCCCGGCGGCATCAAGGTCGTAGGTCGCGACAAAGTCCTCGGACAGATTTACGTTATCGCCTTCGAAGTGTCCTCCCACCAAGTGAGGTGTGCCTTCGTCAAGTTTTAGCGGAAACGCTTTCGCGGTCGCCTGAAAATTAGCGGCCGCATGCTCGGAATGCAGTTCGAAGTTGATCCGGAGATGCCTCGCGATCTGGGACGAGTATGCGTCCGGGCGAAGAGGAACCGCAAAATATGATTTCAGATTCTCGACCGGAATGGATTGGTGATACTCGATCTCCAGCCGCTTGGTTCCATGCGGCTGAATGGGGACGATGCGCGCGCTGAAGACGGAACTGCGCTTGGCTTCTTCTGAGCCACGTTCCCCCATTTGCAACAACCCGGGATCAATCGCCTGCTGTTTGAGCTGAGTGTAGATGTCCTCTGCCCGCTTGCGCTCGAGCACGACCGCGGGAATACGTGTGGGCCCATCCCATACCGCGAAATCCGAAACCGTGGCCTGGCTGGGCAGCGCGAAAATGTAGTTCCCTTCTTCGATCTTGCCGGTGTGGTTGGCGAAAATCTGTCGCACAAACACGCGCGCGTCGCCGTTGTCGATGCGAATGGTGATCTCCATCTCTTCGAGGGAGAGGATCGCGGGGTCGGGCTGCGCCTTGTCGCGTGGAATCAGGATGCCCGCATCTGCCAGCAGCAGCGCGGGTGCAAACAGCAGCGCGAACAGCGTCAGCATCATGTTCTTCATGGATGCAGCTTCTGCTCCTGCACGCGAACCAGACCGTTGTCCGTGCCCACATAGAGATATCCATTGGCAATGGCAAGCGCGGTCACGTTGGCGGAAGGCAGTCCTCGCTCGACTGCGAACCAACGGTCCGACTGGCGTTCATGCACATACAGGCCGTTCCCCAGGGTGCCCGCAAACACATGACTTGGTGTGACCAGCATGGCATTGGGATTGATCTCGAATGGTCCAGTGGCGTTTTCGAAGGAGCGGAAGTGACCCGAGCGGTCGAGTCCCAGCACGCCCGCGCCGTAGGTTCCCACCATCCACTCGCCGCCAACCGGGACTACTGCCGTGATCCAGTTGTGTTGGAGTCCAGGCGTCGCGGTCGTGTAGCTGACTTGCACATCGCCCTTCTCGAGCTGTGAAAGGCCGCCCAGCGTGCCCGCCATCAATTCATCACCCGACACGCCGAGCGCGTACACGTGGTTGTTGACCAATCCTTGAAACGCATACATGCTGCGCGCGCCGGTGGCGTCGAGAAAGGTCAATCCGGCCGGAGTCGCCAGGGCCAGGCCGTCCTGATAGGACACGATGTCGGTCACGTGGTCAGCGATGAGGCCGTCGGCGCGAGTGAGAACCTGCTCCTGGCTGCCGGCAGCATCGAAGCGAACCAGTCCGTTGGCAGTGGCAACGTCGATGGTTCCATCTTTTGGGTTGGGCAGAATGCGGTTCACGCAGAACACGTGCTCGTTTTCGACGTGGATGGCGGGCCCGTGGTCGGACTCTAGCCGATCGAGGCCGCGATCGAAGTAGCCCACCCAGAGACGGCCTTTGCTGTCCGCGGCCAGTGCGGACACATTGCGGTCGCTCAACACTGCCGCACCGGGCCGCAAAACTGGCTGCCAACCGAAGCCATGAGCTCCCATGCGGTAAAGACCGCTGCGGGTCAGCGCAAAAACCGCGTTATCCATGGCCAACAACTGATGGACTTCCGCCAATTGTGATGTGTCCGACGGAGCTGTGCTAGGCCGATGTCTTCCCTTCAGCGGAATGGCGATTACACCTTGATCTTCGGAGCCCACAAAGAGCTGCCCGGCGCTTGGCAGCAACGTAGTGGTAAGAATCCCGTCAGCCAACGTGCGGGAAAAACGTCCCTCCTCGAACACTGCGACCCCGAGCACGGTGCCAACGAATGTCGTCTCTCCCGAAACTGCGATCGACTGCACCTGGCGGTCGGGCAGCCCCTGCTCTTCCCCGAACGAGTCGGTCTGGCCGGCGTGCCAGTGGAGTACGCCCTGATTGAGGGTTCCAACCCAAAGGTCCGATTCTGTGCCCGCGAGCGTTGTGACGTAAAGGTTGCTCAGGGTCGGGTGGAGAACCGCGATTTTCTTTCCGTCATAGAGGAGGACGCCGCGCTTCCTGGTTCCAATCAAAAGATGTCCGGAGGCTGCGGCCAAGACCGAGGTGATCGTCCGCGCATTTTCACCCTGGGGAAAGATTTGTTGGAATGCGCGACCGTTGAATACCAGTAACCCATCCTGCGCTGTGGCGATGACTAGTTCCGGTTCTCGCGAATCCGCCAACACTGCTGGAGCCATAGCGACCAGGGGGGACGAGGGCAACTCTCGTCCGACCGCGTAATGCTTGAGCAGTGTCCCGCTGGCGTCATAGTGCGAGAGCCCGGCCGGGCCTGCGATGTACAGGTCGCCGAGGAACCGTGCGGCCTGGAAGAATACCGCTGGCGTGCTGATCGATTCGAAGTCTTGTTCCGGTGGTTCGGGAAGCGCCCGCGCGGTAAAGCGTATCTCACCCTCCGACCGAACTTCCTGGGTGGCTGTGCGCAACGCTCGGGATGCTCTCCAACCCACGACACCGGCGAGCAACATAAAGAGGAACAACACCGCCGCCGCGACCGCTCGCCACGACCTGCTGAAGCTCCAGCTCATAAGTTCCCGCACTGCCAGAAAGATGAACTATAAACCCGAGGCGCAACAGCGTAACCAGGTTGCAGGGAAGCGGCCAAACTCATCTTAATTGATAAAACTGGACTTACTGAGGACAGGAAGGAGTGAACTTGTGTCAGCGGGCGCACACTGTGTAAAGAAAGACGCTAGATCACGGGCGCTGAACGCCGGTTACTTCGACATCCCGTCGTTCGGCTTGGTCAACAATCCTCTCTCGCGCAGCCAGTTCGCCAGCAAGACCGGCCATTCGGCTAAGGTGGGACTGCCTAGATCAAGACCAACTCCATGCGGGCCCTTCTCGAACACGTGGATTTCCGCGGGGACACCGGCTTTGTGCAGCGCCAGGTAAAAGTTCACACTGTTTTCCGCGGGCACCACATTGTCTTCGCTGGTGGTGAACAAAAATGTGGGCGGAGTCTGGGGAGTAACGTGAAGTTCGTTGGAGAGTTCCTCAAGCAGCTTCGGATCGGGATTGTCGCCGAGCAGGTTCTTGGCCGACCCGCCATGGGCATAGCGTGCTTCGAAAGTTATGACCGGGTACCCCAGGATGACAAAATCGGGGCGGCTGCTGGCATGATCGATCGGGTCTGCCGCCTCGGGATTCCCGCTGTCGAAGTGGGTTGCGGCGGTCGAAGCAAGGTGACCGCCCGCCGAGAATCCCATCATGCCGACTCGATCCCCCGACACGTCGAATTCTTTGGCCCGACTGCGCACCAACCGGATCGCCCGTTGCGCATCTCCCAGCTCGATCGGATGGTGATAGCGCGGTCCCAGGCGGTACTTGAGCACGAAGGCTGTAACACCCATGGCATTGAACCAGTTCGCCACTTGCCGGCCTTCGTGGTTAGCGGCGAGAAATCCATATCCGCCACCCGGCGCGACAATGACCGACGTGCCCGAGAGATTAGGTCCCCAAGGTCGATATATCGTGAGGGTAGGCTTGTCGTCGTCGCCTTGCCCCAGCGCCCCCGGAGCGCCGTTCTCCCACAACAGAATCGTCTGCGGCTCGGCGGAGAGATCGCGGCGTGCCTGGCCAATAGCGATAGTCGTGGAAAGGAGGCAAAGAACAACGACGGTGCGGGTTCGTGTTGTCATGTCGAATGACCGAGAGAACAATTCCGAGGTCACGCACGCGCTAGGATTTGCTGCGCGCCGCCCACTCCGTATCGAAACGTGACCGATCGTAGAATGATTTCTGCGTCCCGATGCCGGTGGTTGAAAGTCCGGCGTATAGGTTGGCGCGGCGCACACCTTCTCGTTCGGGAAGCCCTTCGCCAAGGAACACGGCGAAGCTGCCGATGAAAGCGTCACCCGCTCCTGTGCTGTCGATGCTCTTCACCGGAAACGCCGCCAGATGTTCCATGCCTTCCTTTCCTGCAAGTAGCGAGCCGTTGGCGCCGAGCGTAATGATGACGCGGCGGATGCCATAGGCGAGCAGTTTCTCCGCACACTTTTTCGCGTCGTCCAGATTCTTGACCGGCATTCCAGTAATAGTTTCGGCCTCGCTTTCGTTGGGAACAAAGTAGTCCAGGCCCTCCACGAATTTGAAATCAATGGGCTGGGCGGGAGCCGGGTTCAGAATGCAGCGAATGCCGTGTTTTCGTGCGAAGGCGATGGTGTAATAAACGGTCTCCAGCGGAATCTCGAACTGGAGAACGATGCAATCTACGGCCTTCAGTAAGTCGGCGGCAGCATCCACGGCTGCCGGTTTCAACTCGTCGTTCGCGCCCTTCACTACGAAGATGCGGTTTTGTCCGCTTGGCTCGACAAAGATGGGCGCCACGCCGCTGGAGACGCCTTCCACCTGCCTTACGTGCGCCGTGTCGATGCCCAGCTTCTTGAAATTTTCAATCGTGGCCGGACCAAAGAGGTCGCTGCCCACCCGCGCTACCATGAATACGGAGGCTCCGCACAGCCGGGAAGCGGCCGCCTGATTGGCTCCCTTACCCCCGAATCCGAGGTCAAACTTCTGGCCAAAGATGGTTTCGCCGGGCTTGGGGAAGCGGTCGGTGAAAGTGGTCAGGTCAATATTCGCGCTGCCCACCACCGCAATTCGAGGAATTTTTGCCATTGTTCAGGAGGCCCTGCAGATCGATTTGATTCCTACTGACAAGTACATAAGGTGAAGAAGGCGAGTCTATTCAGCGGCCCGAATTGTGTCAACGGTCGGCCGGACGGCGCAGCTCACTCCCCATACGGAACCCAAATATTCTTTAACTGGGTAGCGTGCTGAAGAAACCATCGGCCCTCTCCCTGCTGCACATCAAACCAGTCGATGGAGCGGCCTTCATTGGTAAACACTTGTTTAAGATTCCCCATCGAGTGAGTCTTGGCGGCAACCGCGCTTGCTTCATCCGCAAAGCACCAGACGGCATCCACGTCGTCGTGCTCCGCGAGAGTCTTCAGTAGTTGGGATGTGTAGCCAGTGACAATGTTGACGGCACCGCCCGGCAGATCGCTGGTATCGAAGAGCTGGTACAAATCAGCAGTGATCAAAGGATACGTCTCGGAGGGGACGACGACGGCAACATTGCCGGCCGCAAGCACCGGCATGACCAGCGACAGGAATCCGAGCAGCGGTGCCTGATTCGGACAAACGATGCCCACCGTGCCCAGCGGTTCATTCATGGCCAGCGCGACATTGCGGAACGGAGGATTGTGCACCGCCCCGTCAAACTTGTCCGCCCAGGCTGCGTAAGAGAAGATGCGCTCGATGCCGAGGTTTACTTCGGCAGCGGCCTGAGCTTCCCCGACTACAGTCGCCAGGCGGCGGGCGATCTCTTCGCCGCGCTGCGAAAGATTTTCCGCCATGTAATAAAGAACCTGGGCGCGATTGTGCGCCGTAGTCTTCGCCCATCCGGAGGCCTTATGTGCCGCCTCGACCGCATTGCGGATATCTTTGCGATTGCCCAGCGGCGCCTCGCCCAGAAGCCGGCCATCGGCAGCGCGCACTTCCATGCTGAAGCCTGAGTCGGGCCGCGCTTGTTTTCCTCCGATGTAGAGCTTTACCGTTCGGTCAATAGCTGGCGTTGCCGGATCGGAATCGTCAGTTGACTTCTGATCTGCCGAAGGCCTCGCGGCCGGCAGCGCCGGGGCATTCCTGAACCAGGCCGGCTCCAGATACTCCAGCAAGCCTTCCCTGCCGCCTTCGCGTCCGTATCCGCTCTCGCGGTAACCGCCAAATCCACAGGAGGCGTCAAACAAATTGGTGCAGTTGACCCAGACTACTCCGGCTTTGAGTTGAGAAGCCACGTGCAGCGCGACGTTGATGCTCTCGCTCCAGACGCACGCAGCCAGACCATACACCGTGTTGTTCGCCAGTTCGACAGCCTCGCTCGGCGTGCGGAACGTCATGGTAGCCAGCACCGGACCGAAAATTTCCTGCTGCGCCACGATCGACGTGGGATGCACATTGCTGAGCAGCGTCGGCGGATAGTAGAGTCCGCGCGACGGCAACTCAATTTGCGGCTGCCAGCAAGTCGCGCCGTCGGCCACTCCCTGGTCCACGAGTCGCTTGATGCGGTCCAGCTGGACTCGCGCCACGATGGCGCCAATGTCGATGGATTTGTCGAGCGGAGGTCCGGCACGCAAGGTGCTCATGCGATCGCGAACCTTCGCGATAAGCGGCTCCGCAATGCTTTCCTGCATCAGCAGACGCGAGCCGGCACAACAGACTTGTCCCTGATTAAACCAGATGCCGTCGACCAGGCCTTCCACCGCGCTGTCGAGGTCGGCATCTTCGAAGATGATGAAAGGCGATTTGCCTCCCAGTTCGAGCGAGAGCCGCTTGTGGCTGGACGCGGTGGAGCCGCGGATGGCGCGTCCCACTTCGGTCGAACCGGTGAACGCGATCTTGGCTACATCGGGATGCTTCACCAAGGCTTCGCCCGTAAAACCGTCGCCGGTAACAATGTTGACCACGCCTGGCGGCAATCCAATTTCCGAGCAGATCTCAGCGAAGGCCAACGCCGTCAGCGGCGTGAACTCCGCGGGTTTGAGCACGACGGTGTTGCCCGTGGCCAGCGCGGGCGCAATCTTCCAGGCCAGCATGAGCAAGGGGAAATTCCAGGGAATGATCTGCCCGACGACACCGCACGCCACGTATCCGGGAAATTCCTGATGCAGCAGCTGCGCCCAGCCGGCATGATGATAGAAATGACGTGCGACCAGGGGGATGTCGATGTCCCGGCTCTCGCGAATTGGCTTGCCATTGTCCATCGTCTCAAGCACGGCGAGGCGGCGGGAATGCTTCTGCACGGTTCGCGCCAGTGCGTAGAGGTAGCGAGCTCGCGCGTGCGGAGTAAGAGCCTGCCATTTTGGTAAGGCCGCGCTCGCGGCTCGAACTGCTGCGTCGATATCGGACGCCGATCCCTGGGCTACCGCGGCAAGTTTCTCGCCGGTGGAGGGATCTGCGGTATCGAAGTATCCGCCTTCGGCCGGCTGCCGCCATGCGCCGTCGATGAAATGTCCGAAACGGCGGCCGTGAAGATCCAGCCAGGCTAGA